>Ga0136638_10000056_pt1 | contig 16717 bp, 15 predicted proteins | sample AntDrymUQ8582206_2_FD_104671 | JGI IMG/M metagenome (GOLD analysis project Ga0136638, IMG submission 104671) | Polar desert sand microbial communities from Dry Valleys, Antarctica - metaG UQ858 (22.06) | ecosystem: Environmental > Terrestrial > Soil > Desert | place: Antarctica: Dry Valley...
AAGAAGAAGTCGCCTAATGGATTTACTTTGTTCGGCTGACCAAAAGGTTGTTTGCCTCAACAGCCGGATAAAAAAAGGCACTTTACACGTCGGGCTGTTCGGCGTAGCACCTGGCATCAGCCAATCGGAAATTGAGTTAGTTGATTCAGCTAACAACCAGAAAATTTCGATTCTCCTACCAGACGATTACTTAAATAGGCTCGTCTGGGGTTTAACCTCTAATACCCAATTGGATATAGTACAATGACTAACATTTTCGGCACGCCGGAAAAAGTAACAGTTGCAGGTTTCCCTTTCTCTAAATTGGGAAGCCTCAAGCGGAAAGAAGAAGCTTGGTTTCAGGAGCAGGAACGCAAGCAATTGGACGGCATGACTGGGCTGTTAGAGATCGCTCAACAGATTGCTCAAAAACACGGCATTTCCGACGCCGAAGCTTTTAACCTGGTAGCGAGTTTTGGTCAGGGTAGCGGAGACCATGTAGGATTTCTCGTCGAGTATGCCGACAAAATTGATGGCATTAAATCACTGTTAAGCCTTCAACAAGGACTACCGGCACAGGCGACTACGTTGTTAATCCAAAGCCGTGTTCCTGCTAAGTGGCTTCAGTCTCGTGCCGAAGATTTAAAGGATGCTTTTGATATTGAAGTCGTTGAAGCTGGGTGGATGGCGGAACATACCGATATGCTACCCGTTGCGGTGATTGAGCAAATCAATGAATTCGCTGCAAAGGAGCGCAGCCGTTGGCAAGAAGTTGAAGTCGATGAGGAGGAAGAAGACTTGGGAAAAGACTTGAACGAGTCCGAAGCCAGCGCGATCGCCCCGACCCCGACTGGAACGAAATCTACTGGACGATCCAAACAAGCAGCATAAACGATCGCCGGTAAGATTGCTGATAATTTCGACGATCAACCAGTCCATGTCATTGAATGCGCCATCAGGAAGGTCTCGAAGAAATTGCAAGTTGAATCAAATATTGCGGCGATCGCAACTGCCCGTCTTGCCACCGTTGTTGTTTCGGCGCTAGGCGGGAAAAATACGCAGATTAAAGTGGCGGATTTCTTGCCTTTCCCAGATGACATGCGCGACAACTCTGAAATGAGTGCGTCCCCGTCAGCGCAACCGGGGGTGGGCTTACAAATCAGCAAAGAAACGGCGGTGTGCTTTTTCAGGCTGCTACAGGCAGGGAAGCTTCCCGCCGCTTTCGCCGGGCAGCTTGGGCCGCACATTGGGCGCTGGAAGCGGCTGATTAATTAAGGAGAGAAAATGATGAACTTAGGGCAATTGCGGTTGCCAGCCTAGTCGAGCTTAAGATTTAAACTAAGCTGGATAGGGAAAATCTGAGGCGAACACGCCTCTTTTTCAGTTTCCTGATACGCAGTGCGCTTAGTTGTGTCTTTGATACTTTTGCTTAGTTCACTTCTCGTGACCCAGTTACAATTATCTTTAGAGTATGGAAGTTTCGGGTCGAGTCGCTTAAGGACTAAACCCTGCGTGTACCCTTGCCCCATATCTTCATAAAAATTTGCAAAGACTTCCCATCGTTCACAAACAGCAAAGTCGTTGCAATTCACTTTTTTGAGTCCGCTCGCTCTATAAAATAATCCCCGCCAATATCTATGTATCGGAGTATTTATCATGCTGTGCGGTTTATTGACATTTATTTTACCAACACTTATCCGCGCCCTTGCGGTTAAGTGACTAATACCTTCCCTTTTAGCCAGCGCGTCTGCTGCGGCTTTAATGGTTGGATATAGTGTCGAATCTTCAGGGAGTTTAGTTGGCTTACCTGATGAATAAACGCCTTCTCCACCTAGCGTTACATTGTAGCCATTGGGTCTTTGGGTATTCATACTTTTTATCCATTCACGCTCTTTAGCTCGCAAGTCTTCTGCGCTAGACGCGCAATCGATAACTTCAATAGTAAAATTTTCTTTTCCAAATTCGGCGATCGCCTTATGAAGTAGAGAAGGCTTTTCATGGTTATTCAGCGCTTGCCTTAAATGCCCACACCAACGCTCATCCAAGGACGTTGTAGTTAATCCTACATATTGCTTGCCATTCGCCACATTAGTTACCAAATAAATTATTCCGTTACAATGCCCTAGTTTTCCAGGGGTGAGTAAAGCTTGTTCTGGAGTCATCCCTCCTCTTATTCGGTTATGAACAGTTGAGATTGTCACTGAAACATTTAGTCGGCGAAAGGCATCCGACACGCTCCTATAAATAACATTGTTTACTCGAACAGGCTCGCGATTTTTTCTAGGGCATATGGGGCACTCTCTGCCTCGTAGGTGAGCAGTAGGAGTTTGCTCAAAATTTCCGTGTTCAGGGCAAAGAATGACTATTTTTGTTCTCGCATTAATGTAGCAAGCTTTGCTGTAATCGTATTTATTGCCATACTTGCTTTTAGCCTTGACAATGAAGTCTTTTGTTGTTAAACCTTGCTGTTCAAGAGCGCACTGTGCGCACCCACATCCACGCAGATGAACTGCTGGAGTTTGCTGAAAATCGCCATGAGTAGAACATACAATCGTGACTTGTTTATCAATACGGCTATAAACGACCTTGTCGTAACTATAGCGATCGCCATGTACTTTGCGAAATTTAACAAGAATGGCATCTTGGCTGTGACCTCTCCGCTCCTCAAAGCATTTACCACAACCTACGCCCATAAGATGATGACCAGGAGTGATCTCAAAATTCCCGTGGTCGGGGCAGATTAAAGTAACTTTAGTGCGAGTGTTCAGATAGCGAACCTGACTGTAGTCATAAAAATCTCCATGTTTAGCCCGAGATTCTTCGACGAATTGGTATTGAGGCTTACGGATTTGTGCGGCACGCTCATCCGTTGTTTTGCGCCACCGCTCCTCAAAGCATTTACGACAACCTCCACCACTAATATGATGATTAGGAGTAATTTCAAAAGTCCCGTGGTTGGGACAAATCAAAGTGATTTTAGTATGGCAGCCCAGATAGCGAACCTGGCTGTAGTCAAAAAAATCTCCATGTTTAGCCCGATATTCTTCAATGAATTGCTGTTGGGTTTTACGTTTTGCCATTGTGCCCTCATGTAATGACGCTGATTTGATTTAAACGATTTGTTAGATTTTGACTTTCCCTATCTTCCTACTGCTCTACCTGCCGTACTTTCATCGCGCTAGCAATCTGGCTGATGCTGTACCCGCTGCTAGTAATCAAAAACTTGACAGCATCGAAAGTGTTGTCAAAGCTGTGACTGATGCCCGAACGAAGTCGATAGGCACTAATTCCACTGCTGGAGATCTCGCATATACGACCTATGCCTTTGGTCGTTACGCGAGCCTGACCGTCACGCTGCTCGATAAGGTAAACGTGAACCGTATACTCAGCAGATACCCCATCACCAGTAGGTTTCAAAAAGCATCCACGCGGCACGTCGTTTGAGTCAATCAAAACCCTGGTTGTGCCCGGCTCTTGGATTTTGGTGAGATCCGCCCATCCCGGCTGCTCTAACAGCAGTTTCATGTGTTTGCACTCCGACTTGTGAGCCTTAGTAATGACTGGGCAAGTACAATGCAGGGGATTAAAAATAAGGACGTACTGGTTGCCGGTTTCCAGATTGGTGCAAATCGCTTGCTTTGTCTCAAACTTGAAGTGGTAGCCGCTAAACTTTTTGGGAGAGATAAACGTAGCGCAATTACTGCCGTGCTTGGAGCAATACCGCGCCCAGGGACATCGGTTGCGTCCGACATACCGAAACTCTGTAATAGATGCGGCACAGTCTTCCAGAATGCAAGCAACCGCGTTGATTAAATGGGTTGGGGTTGAACTGATTTGCAGAATACTCATTGTTAGTTTGAGTCGGTAGCTGGGGCTGCAACTAAGCAGCCCCGGTTGAGGTTATTCGTCTGAATCCGGTGTTTCCAGCGTTTCTACTTCTTCAAGAGGTTCTGACTCAGACTCTTGATGTTCTGACTCAGGCTCAAGAGGTTCGGAGCGCAGCTTCCACTTCCACTCCTCAAAGCAAATGGGTTTTTCATCCGCAGGCGGCGGCAGAATCCCTTGGTGCTCCAAGAACAATACGTGAAGCACTATTGCATCTAGCTCCGAAGCGGCTGACTGCAAAAGCTGATTGGTGCTATCGACGACATCGCAGAAATGGATGGCTGAATCCTCGTGTAGCAATCCCTGCTGAATGACTTTCAGGTGATTTTCGACTTTAATCAACGTCCTGACAATATCGATGAGTCGCTGCCGTGGATTGACGGGATCGACTGGATTATTTATGGCGCATCCCCCAAGCTTTAACGACAGCTGCACCGGCTGCGCCTACAGTTGAGCGCTGGTAAGGACGAACTATGGCATTAGTCGCCTGATCGGCAGTCTTGTACCGGCGCTTCTTGCCGACATAGCGCGGCTCGGCTACCCACAACCCGGTTTTCAAGCAGCGGTAGAAGATGCCGATCAAACTCATCCCCTTCCAGACGCGATACACGCCGGAGGCAGAATCGACCTCAATCAGTTCTTCTTCTTGCTTCTGCTCGTAGGCTTCAAGCTTGCGCTCGATTTCCATGAGGTACTCGACCTCGGCGTCAACAGCTTCGTCGGGCTGTTGCTCTGGTTGAGCAGTCGCGGCTTCCAAATCAGCTGCCGTGTTGCGGCAGTCTTGGGTTTCTTTCCAGTGAGCTTTCGCTACTTTCTCGAACAACTGGCAGCAACCTCGTCCGCTTGCTTCGTTGAACGGTTGGAAGTATGGGCAATTCGCGCAGGTTGAATTTGCGCCGTTTGTTGGTTGTCGATCGGTTATCATTGGTCTAATCACCTCGCTTTGCGCGAGGGGCTAAGAAGCCGCTCAAGTCCTCTGCCTCGTAAACTTTGGAACTTGGGTGGCTTCTGGTTTGCAGTGAGTCTTTTAACGACATCCTCCAGGTCAGGAAGTTACCTACTTACAATGAATCGATCAAGCTGAAGAACTGTTTCAACTTGGCTTTATCCCCAGCGCTGACCGGGAGGTCAAGTTTTTTTAGCTGTTCAGCGGTCTTGTCCTTTAGGCGCAAGATTTCGATGCCTACAACTTGGTCGCTTTCATCAAAGTCGTAGATGATATCGGTATCGACTTCCTCCGACTCGATTATTTTGACGTCAGCTAGCTGCAAATAAGCGGCGTCATCGTTGATGCTTATTTTCATAATTTCCCCTTCATTTTTCGATCGAAATGGACGGTCACTACTCGCCAAGGCGTAGTAGTGTGGTTGTAAACTACGCGCAGAACGCGATCGCCGTTTTCAGCAATAGCACCATTAGCATGGCTTAGTTCTGAGTCCGACTTATGTGCTTCTGTCAGAGTCGGGTTAGTTAAAACTCGCTCGACCCACTCTAGCGGTATTTCACGCTTGGCAATTTGTTCTTGTGCGTGAACAGTTAGTTCGTAAGAAAAATTTTCCAACTGGTGCCCTCCTTACCAGTGTGACCTTGATACAGCCGAAAGGCTGCTTGCAACCAAGCTGTACTTGACTTGGCTGAAGGCAACCAAAAGGCTGCTCCTTTTCGGGGTTTAAGCTTTTGCCAGTATTCAGTGCTTCAGGGGATCTCCTTGCTGGGGCTTTACCCGCCTTAGCGCTTGTGCTATACCCAGCTCGGTTTTCGTTTGCCTGTTGCTATGCTCCGTCTAGGCTCAGGTCGCTGGCGGTTCTTTATCAACTGAGGCCGCCGCCTCTCAGTGGTTCGTTCCCTCACCTCCATCTTCAGTGTATGCGGTAGTACCAAGAAATGTCAAGGTAGGGCTAATAAACTTTGGCTTTGTGCCGCTTTTGTTTGCGCTAGTGCAGACAAAATGCTATACTTCCATCAGAGTACGATGGAGGCATGAAGAAGATGTACTGTCGGCTAGCCGTTCTCATGGCTGAAAAAAACCCGCAACTGTCTCAACGCCAACTGGCGCGAGAGACAGAACTGGATGTCACAACAATTAATCGGTTGTACACCAACAATTTCAGTCGGGTAGATACCAACACAGTGGAAGTGCTGTGCGAGTATTTCGAGCGAGGGATAGGGGATCTGTTTGAATTGAGAGTCCCTGATGATATCCCCCAAAGAAAGACTCGGAAGCGCGCTAACCATCTCGCTACTCCTAAGCGATCAACGATCACTCCCTGAAGTGCCTGGAATATACTTCGCCATCGATTCAGAGGGCAATGTCCAGTACATAGGGCGATCTGCAAAAATCTGATAAAGGTTGCCGTAGTAGATAAATAGTCAAGTGCCAGCACCAGAGTTTGCAAGCACGGGTGCTGGCGATCGCCCCATTAACCCAAAAGGAGCTTCATTATTATGCCAGACATGACGCCAATCGGGTACGTTTTTGAAGGATACGAGGTTCGGCTTGTTGGCACGCCCAATAACCCTGAATGGATTGCGAAGGATGTGTGTAACATTCTGGAAGTCAAGAATCCAGCGGATGCGCTGGCGGATTTTGAGGAAGATGAGAAAAGTTTTGTTCTGGTAAACACGCGAGGAGGATCTCAGCGACTTCTAGCTCTTTCACTAAAAGGCTTAAAGCGGTTAATCTGCAACTCAAGAAGCCTGAAAGCCCGCGCCATAGCAAAGGCGCTTGGAATAGAAGTTCTAGCGACCAGTAAAGAAGAAAACAGTCTTCGGATCGTCCAAGCCGCTTTTAAACACCTAGAACCTATTCCGCAGTTCTTTGTTGCTGGGTATCGGATCGATTTATACTTTCCTGCCCAGCGTGTAGCTGTGGAGTGTGACGAAAACGGGCATACTGACCGGGATATCCCTTACGAGCTTCAGCGACAACAAACTATTGAGCTAGCGCTGGGATGTAAGTTTGTCCGCTTCAACCCTGACGAACCGCATTTCAATATTGGCGATGTCATCGACCAAATCATGCGCACCTTTATAACTCTCCCGTAGAAAGCGTGCAATAGCCTTTCATCGCGTCACCACTACTGGTGACGCCGCTGATTTAAAACGGAGTATTACCGCGATGACAGACATTCTACCGATTGGACACGTTTTTGAAGGCCGCCAAGTTCGCTTTGTGGGGACAGTAGAAAACCCCGAATGGATCGCCGCAGATATATGCAACATTTTGGACTTAGATACTTCGCTAGCTGTCAATGGACGCCCTGACCGGGAAGGCTCTGGCTTGGATAGCGACGAAAAGGGTACTGCCGTCGTCAGTACACTCGGAGGCGCGCAGGAAATGTTGACTGTGAAAGAAGCTGGGCTTTATCGCTTAATTTTCAAGTGCCGCAAGCCCATAGCTAAACGTTTTCAGCGATGGATTGCCCACGATGTCCTGCCCAGCATCCGCAGGACTGGCTCGTATTCTCTGCCCGCAACCCAACCTCAGACACAACACCTGCTGCCATCAAAAGACGACGTCGAATTCATGGTGCGGCGATGTCTCGGTGCTGGTGTTAGCCGCACGATCGCGCTTAGTGCGAGCTATAGAAATCTACGCCAGCCCCAGGCCCTACTTAAGAGAAGCTGCCGACAGCTTTAAAAGCCTGATAGCGGCGAACAACCCGGTAGAAGAATTGCCGGTAACTCCAACCGAGTTAGGCGAGGCGATCGCGCGGCAGCTAGGACTGTCAAAGCGTATTCTCCCGCAAGCCGTTAACGAAGCGCTGGGGCAGTTGGGGCTGCAAGAGAAGAAATCCCGGATTAGCCGCAAGACGGGGAAGGAAAAGCACGAATGGGTGGCATCCGAAGCCGGTAAGCCCTATGGCGAAATTCTCGTGACTGCCATCAAAGGGACTGGCGATACCAAGTTCCAACTACGGTGGTTCGCGTCAAAGGTGCTGCCACTTTTGCTGCCACTGTTCCAGAAGGAAGATACTTAGCTAAAAAGAATCCTGAATCACTTGCGCCGCCTCATTAGGGGCGGTTTTCTTTTGCGTAGGTGAGCGATCGCGCCCATATCGCTTGGCAGGGTTGCCCCCTCGCGCCCAAGCGCTGAAACCCTTGCAGAGCCGGACGCTAACCCGCTTGGATAAGTGCAATGCGGCAGTTCCGTGAATCCAAATTTGGACACGCGGATTGGTTTAGCTGGCTTAACAATTGGTTATCTAGTCACATCTTTTCATAACATATCCCTATAGTTAGACTACTAGGAGTAGGTTATGTTAGAAAAAGAGGTTGAGGATATGCCAGTGCAAGTTCGGCTAAAAGAGCTGAGACAAGCCAAACGTCTTTCTCAAAATGCACTAGCACGCATTTTGGAGATGTCCTTGGCTAACGTTCAAAAGATCGAGTACAACAAGGCGAAGGCTATCCCTTTTGAAACACTGGATAAGCTTTGCGAGGCTTTAGAGTGCGATGTGGGGGATCTACTCGTTAGGGGACGCCAGTGAATGCTGGTAGTGGATGCGGTTTTACCTCTTGGGGTGATGGGATGGGCCCCGGTCATTTAGCAGCGAGTTAATAAGCCCAGGTTATCCGATTAGTATCGGGATGGGTATTCCCGTATTAAGCAGCTAGAGAGGCAGATATCAAATGGCGAAGATAGTATTTTTAGGGGTGGAGCCTTCTTTTCTGGAAGGTATTTCCCGAATAGTCGATATTGGTGGGACACTTCGGGATGAATACATTGTGGTTCGTAGCGATCGCGGTTCCAAGCGGCGGCGAGGCCGGAGTAAATTGATCGCACTAGCTGAACTAGCCCCCCTAGTGCCTCAAAATGACGCTGAGTCACTTGCTAAGGACTGGAAGGCAGTAGGTGGCGACTTGGGGGTTGCAGCTAAAAAACTTGTAGAGAAGCACTCAAGCTCGACATAAGTTTTCAAAGATTCTTTCGCGGGAGTAGCGATTTAATTCTGATTCAGGCGAGTACAACCAGTGTCGCGGCAGGGTAGCAAAGAATTGAGCGTGGACGATAAAAACATACCAGAGGCTGAACACCAATCACATTTAGAGCTTTTAGCGTCACAGGAACAAGAGATCGCGCAAAAGCTAACTTGTCATGAAGACGCTGATGCTTTGAATGATGGGGCTGGTGATGAAGAACAGTTTCACTTGACTCAGGTGAGACACAGTGAAGGGCCAATTCCAGATCCAGAAACTCTGAGGGAATACGAGCGAGTCATCCCAGGATTAGCCTCAGCATTAATCAAAGCGTTTCATGATGAGTCCCTACATCGTCGGACTATGGAGTCAAGAGCGATGACCCTCCAGGAAAGAGGTAGGACCCTCCAGGAAAGAGAGCTGGGTTGCCAAGAGCAGCTTGTTGCTCAACAAGGCTGGTTGATAAAGGCAAATATGTCACGGTCTACTTGGGGAATGCTTGTAGGTGCCCTCCTTGCGTTTACGAGCCTTGGACTAACTGCCTATTGTGCTTATATAGGGCAAAGTATACTTGCTGGAATTTTAGGTAGTTCGACAACTATAGGTTTGGCGACTGTTTTCGTTACTGGCAAGCAAGCAGAGCAGAAAAAAGCGATCGCCCAGCAGATGGAAGAGGAGGAACAGCCTTGATGCGAGTAAAACCCTAGCCTTAAACGGCAATGCTTGTGGGTCGTTCCATACCGGGGCAACCTACTTAACTACAACAAAAAGGTGATGGATGACAGGTTAGGTCATCGATCACCTTTTTGTTATCGACGTAGCGCTGCTGGCGACTTACGCCCATTTCTAATCCAGGAAATCAATCAGTGGACTCGGCGACAGTTCCACTGCTAACGGCTATCCACTTAGATATTGTTGATCTGCGGTGTGGCGGGTTTCACTCCGCAATAGTTCACACTGGTTTGTCAGTTGTCAATAGATCTATAAAGATATGGGACAACTAAGCTAACCGCTCAACTCATGCTAGACCAGACAGCCGAACAGGATAACGGATCCTACACCCAGGAAACCAAAGCTGCCGTAAAAGGGCACCCACTAAAATTTAGTGAAATTCCGCCTGCCTTTGCCACCGAGTTTTATAAATCTGCCGGCATTTCGTACTGCCTTACGTGTGGAGAAAAGCGTCGGACAAATGAGTCGGGGCTTTTGTGTCCCATAGGTAATTCTGAGTGCCCCACGGTTTTGGCACTGAAGTGTTTGATGGCTCAAACGCGGTGAGAGCCTCGGTTGAACCGAATATACAAACTTAAGTAGACGTAAGAAAATAATGGCCACTCTAGGCGAACTTTCATTAAACCTAAAAGCTGATCTCAGCGAGCTTCAGATGGGGTTGCTCCAGGCGGAAGCTGAAGCTAACCGTTCGGCCACGCTCATCAACAGGGTGTTTCAGAAGTCACTCAAGGTCAAGGTCAACGACTCGGAGCTGACTAAGCTCAATGAACACCTGGATCTGAAGCGACGGCATCTCTCCGACACGATCGCCCACTTCAACTCCAACCCGATCCGCCCTCGCGTCGATCTAGACGAACTGCGGGTTGGGCTGGTGCAAGCGGAGGCTGAAATCAATCGTAGCGATCGCATGCTCCAGAAACTTGGGCGGCGATCGATTAAGCCCGTTGTTGACGATTCAGCGCTGACTCGACTGAATCAGCACTTAGCTCTCAAGCAAAGGCACCTTACTGAAACAGTTCAGCATTTCCAAAATAACCCTATCACTCCGCGTACTGGCGTAGGGGATCTTGATGCTCTAGAAAGAGGAATAACAGCAATACGTCAGCGAGCTAGTTCGCCGATTATTTTAAACGCTAGTCTGGCATTTTCGGGGCAGGGGCAGGCATACTCTATCCAAATCGATCAGCATGCGCTGACACGTAGTCTTAGTAGCGCCATTAAAGAGAGTTTTAAAGAAATCCAAAAAGATGGCGGATTATTCCAGACCGCATTTTCTATAGTAGCCGCACCGTTCAAAGCATTAGGCAATTTGGCTTCTACGATACTTCAGCCTGTGAAGTCTGTGTTCACGGGGTTCTTTGAAGGAATTGGTAACGAGCTAGCTAAACATTTTGTGAGCGGGTTCAGCGAGGATATAACCGCCGGATTAAAAAGCAAAGGCACTAAGTTTGAGCAGTATGCGAGGCCCAAGGCAGCTAAAGCGGTAGAGCTACTTGACTTTGTAGCCGAAGGGCTAAACATACCGGGTAAGAGCAAAGGGGCTTTTAATCTAGCAAGGAAAAATTTTGATACATTCTTCGATAACCTTACCGACCCGCGATTTTATCGTGATTTGGAAGATAGTTATGTAAAGTACGAGCAAGAGCTGGTAAGGCAGCGAAAAGCTAAAAAGCCTGAAGATATTAATACAAGCGAAATTCTTAACAAAAGTTTTGAAAGTGTTTACAACAGTAGGTTCAAGGAAACCGTAGACGAAGACATAGCTCGTGTTTTGGGCGCAGGGCTAAAGGTAGGTGCGCAACCTTTTAGGGGACGGAAACGCATTCAATTGGGAGAAAGTGCGCGAATTGCCGTAGAGTCAGCAGATGTTATAGGACAACAACTATTTGATGTAGACCCGGCTCAGGGACGAAAGGCTGCTCAATCTTCGGGCATAGCTTTTGTTATGGGGGGCGTTCAGCCAGCAGAAAGCTTACCTGGCAAACCACAGCTTGATAGTACTTATGGCCTCACTTCTATTTTGTCAGGCATATTACTTAACTCTTACGTTCAGCCAGTAACCAACCCGTACTCAAATTCGCTGTCAGAGTTGGCTAATGGTCCATTAGCCACAATAAGAAAACAATTACTGCCTTGGTTAGAAAAAAATAAAGATACTGTAAAGAAATATATGCCTGGGGCTGACGTAGACGGAATGCTATCGTCTGTAAAAGTGCCCCACCCATTAGATCGCATCTTACAAGTCAATGCTCAAGGCTACGATCAAGATGCCATTAAGCTTGCTACAAAAGCTTTAGCTGCCGCTCAAAGATTTCCTGATAAGCGCGTCACTTTGTTTGGGGGATCAGGCGGAGGTTTTTCGGTTGAAGAAGCAATCGGCATTTTAAATGAAATCGGCAGGCTATACCCGCACCTCAAAGAAGCGGTTTCGCGGATTAAAGGCGTTGGACTAGGTACGCCGATCGCTGGACTAACGAAAACAGCCGATACGAATGCAGACAAAGGCGAATACTTAGCCAAGTACAAGGCTTACGGGGGTAGCCTAGACAAAGTTTTAGTATCCTTCTTTGGCGAAAGCCTTATGGCTACCCAGGCAGCAAGCAGCAAATCAGACACTCAAGCCAAGGTCAAGACAGTTTTAAATGAACCGTTTAGGATGCCAAGCGGCGCTCTTCACCCAGATCCTTTACTGTCACACATTATTGATGATCCTGATTGGGGATACAACCATTTAGTTCAACGGATGGTTAGTGGAATACCCAGAGGACCTCGTTCTCCATTTTTTAGCCCATTAACAAACTTTTTATCAGATGGTGCAATTCCTACGTCGAAAAATGCGCCGCAATTTCCTGCTTTACAACAACCTATCCCATCAGTAAAAGCGCTAGCCCGCGCGGCATCGACCCAAATGCGTTATGGTAAATACGCTGAGGACTCTAGCCTTTTTGGCCCTAGTTTTTTTGGCGCTGAAGATACTTTGCAAGAACGGCAAGCAAAAGTTTTACAAAACCTTTTTCAAGTAAAAGTTGAAAAACTTATTGAGTCATACGCAAAAAAAAATAACCGAGATTGTACAACAAATTAAAATACCTGGAATTGAAATTCCTTCCCCTGAAGAACTCATTCGACAAAAGCTAGCTAAAGTAGAGACGAAGGTTGCATTGAAGATTTTGTAGAAAATCCCGAAGATTTTGCAGATCCAGTAAAGTATCGACAAAAAGTTATTCAAAAGCAAATTACTGCTTTTGAAAAATTAACTGGTGGTAATTTAGGTGATGCTTATGATGAAGTAATAAATAAACAATTAGTAGGGGTGGGGCCTGTTCATGCAGCCGGCAGCTTGGATGCCGGAAAAGCTGCTGCTGAGTTTGAGGGCTTCTTACGATATACCCATAGTACTTATAAAGCGCTACTACAAAATGATACAGCTGGCTGGTCTGCTTTAGATCCTCGACTAGATCCCACGCAAGCCAATAGATTAATCAATGCCAACCCAAATCAAATTAATTTGCTGCCAAACCACGGATCAGGGGAGAGCCTGATTAGGCTGTGGAAAAAAAGTAAGCAACACATAATTAAGGATTATCATCAAGAGTTAGACCCCGCTTACCAAGAACTTGTCAACCAAATTCGGATACTGGGCGACCCGAACCAACCTTTCTATGAAGAATATAAAAAGCAAAACCCCACCGACTCCGCACTTTTTTACAAAATAGAGAAGGAAGATCCTGACCCGAACAAAAAAGCCCAACCCACTGGTTTCTACCAAACGACCAGCGAGTTTAATGCTGACGATCCGCTTATTCATCCGCGAATTCCGCATATTTTATATAAAGCGGCGGGGATCACAAAAGATTATACTTACGCACAGGCAGAAGATCTGGTGGCTCAAATGCCTACAGATACAGGGTTGCAGCAGAGAATGAAAGCGATCGCCAACGCTTTCATTAACTTAAAAAAAGAAGAAGCTAAACTATATCAAGGTTTTTTACAAAGAGTCCAATATTTAAGGGGACAGATTGCCCAGGGTAATGGCGACGCTAGGGTAGAGTTACAGCACCTTTTAGAGACGTCTCCTTTCAGTACACTTAAAAATTCAAAAGAAAGCGTAGAGTATGCCAAGCAAAAGATAGTAGAGCTATCCAGCAACGATGAAGATAGAACAGAAGGAGTTGCTTTTCTAGATCAGCACTACAATGCTTTGCTTAATTACGAAATGTCCGGCAGGGCTAATTTGGACGATGTGCGAAAAAATGCTCAGGCCGCAGCTTCTTTGAACATTCCCCAGTTCGCCCCATTGAAAAATGCAATGGGAGAAATCTTAGGAGAAGCCAATAATGCTGGTAAGCTACATAGCTCAGTAGAAAACGATCCTTTTGCCCTAAACTTTTTATTAAATTTAAGAAAACGCCAAGAAACAGAAAATTTCGGCATCAGCCCCATTGATGTAACTAAGGCTAAAGTGCTAGGTCAAGGCCGGGCAAGCAATTCTCTTAGGCGATCAGAACCTAGTAGTTAAGCGTCCATTAACCGAGTTTGCCAAAGACAAAATAGGCTCTCCTAATGAAATTGCTGCTATGCAAACCTTGGGTGGCATAATTTCTCCTGGTTTTAGAGGCAAATTTGGTCCATCTGTCATGGGCATGGATTACGTCCCGGGAAACCAGCTTCTAACTACACTTCAACAGGCCACCAAAGAACAAGCTCGTATTCTCATACAAGCTATGGGGCAGGTAATGCGCAGCATCCACGAGGCTGGCTTTACCCACAATGACCTTTCTACGGCTAATGTACTACTGACACCTGATAATAAATTACTAGCTATTGATTTCGCTAACACTAAACCGATTAGTGCGAATAGCAAGACCGCCGCACGGGAGAAACAAGCAGACATAGAAACAGCAATAACCAGAAGTAACGTAGGAAAATCTAAAGAAGAGCTTGCCTTCTTTAGATCTGAACTGCTAAAAGGGTATTCTCAATACTCTGGCACCCTGTCGCCTGTCGTTGTCCCTCAATTAAGCCAAATAGCATCGTCGCCAGCACAGCACCAAGCACTCAATCTACCGCTAAATTTACCAAAAAATAAAGTCGCGGAACCCTTGTCTGTGACTACGTCAGCACCAACTTCGGTTAAAAAATCTGTGGCGGCACAGCTACCCCCAGTTAATGCCAATGAGCCATTACCCAAACTGGCAGGGTCGATCACAGATGCGATCGCGCAACTTAAAACAGTACAAGATCCAAAGTTACAGATCGAACAGGCGAAGCAAATTAAGCAAGCGTTCAAAGAAGCTTATGCACAATTAGGCGCTGCCGTCAAAACTAAAAATGTTGAGTTAGCTGCGGCTTACGCCGACACAATTAAAAAATCGGGTCAATATGCAGCAAAAGAGCTAAGTCAAATTAGTGCAAATTTAAAAGAATCTGGTCACGATGTCGGGTTAAATACAGAGATTAGCGATGCGAAGAAATACATTAATCAAATTTTAGGTACGCAGCGAAGACCTGTAGGTTTTCTCGCACGCCAAGCTGTCCGGTTGCGAAATCTTAGAAAACAACAAGCTGAAGGTGGCTCAGTAAACCCTCGATTACTTGCCTTGCTAGGTGGGGGCGGTGCGTTGGCAGCATTGGCTCCATTAGCGATCGCAAACCCCCTGTTAGCTTTAGGCGCAGGAGCAGGCGCTTTGGGCTCTGGGTTAATGTTCCCCGCCGTTCGCCGATCCATTGGAAGTTCATTTAATCGCTTCAAAGGCCGAGTCATGGACTGGGTCACGGAAAGAGGACATCCATCTCTGAACCAAGATCCACGGACTCAAGAGAGCGCATCCCAAGACTCATCTATGATGCAAAAGCCCCTGCCGCCAGCAGGAACTATTCATCAAAGAGTTGGGTTCCGTATCCCGTTCTTGCCAGATATTCCAGACCCTAGCCTGTGGTCAGGTCTATTAAAATCTTTCTTTGCTCAAAAAGGCTTTCGCTTACCGAAGGTTAACTTTCCTTGGACAAAGCAGCAACTGCCACCACCATTTGTCGCGCCCCCAGTGCGGCAGGCTTTCCCTCCGTTTATCCCGCCGTCGCCACCGCGTAACAATACACAGTCGCCAACGCTTTTATCACAGACTAGCAATGCTCATCTGCCGCGTGTCACCCCAGCAAATGCTAAACAAGCAGCACCCAAGGCACCCAATGCACTCTCTACTGCTGCCGAGATGGTACGTCCAGATGGTAGTAGTTCGCGTACTGCCGCTAATCCGGCGCGACCAAGCTATACTGCCCCAGCCTACAAGCAAACTACTCCACCGACTGCAAAAGGCAACACGACCACCCCGTCGTCTTTAGCGCAACCTAGCCCAGTGCCAGCCCCTCGCGTCTCTGGGATACTGAATATTCCCTCGACACCTCCAACTGCTGCAAGAGGCAACACGACCACCCCGTCGTCTTTAGCACAACCCAGCCCAGTGCCAGCCCCTCGCGTCTCTGGGATACTGAATATTCCCCCGTCACCTCCAACTGCTGCACGCAATCAACAACCGCAATCTCCTTCTGTACCCCCGCGTCCGCCTTTCAACGTATCGGCACGTATAAATCCATCTACAACGTCGTATCTAAGCCCACTAGGCTTGCCAACTGTTCAACCACCAACTCCGCAGCAATCTACGGCGTCACAGCCCCCGGCGCAGCAGAAGCAGCCGAGCATAATTAGGAGGGCACTCGGTTTTGCAGATCGGGCAATTTCGGCTCCAGGTAAACCCATAAGCGCATTTTTTAGCCAATTAGAGACCAACCAAGGCTGGGGGAAAACTGCCGACAACATTGATAAAGCCAAAAACAAAGTAAAAGAATTCTTTAAATCAGTACAACAACCTGGTCAACCGTCAGGCTTCATCCAAAATCTACTAGAAGGTTTAAAAACACTAAAAGATAATTGGGGTGCGGTAATTTTTAGTGCTAGCGGATTTTTCGTGTTCCAAGCGGCTGGACAAGCTTTACTAAATTTCGGCAAAGCATCAGTGGACACAGCGATCAAGATTAAAAACTTAGAGCGAGCTATAACTTTCGCAGCCAGTTCACCAGCTAAAGCCGAAAAAAGTATCGCTTTCGTGCGCGCCCAAAGCGAAGAATTAGGGCTAAATGTAGAAACATCACTCACTGGGTACAAGCAGCTTTCAGCATCAACGATCGGAACTACGTTAGAAGG
>Ga0136638_10000057_pt1 | contig 16604 bp, 15 predicted proteins | sample AntDrymUQ8582206_2_FD_104671 | JGI IMG/M metagenome (GOLD analysis project Ga0136638, IMG submission 104671) | Polar desert sand microbial communities from Dry Valleys, Antarctica - metaG UQ858 (22.06) | ecosystem: Environmental > Terrestrial > Soil > Desert | place: Antarctica: Dry Valley...
GCATCCATGATGTCGATGACCTTCGCTCCGGCCGGCGCTGCCGCTGCACCTTCCGGAACGGTAATCTCTTCACCTTCGACTTTTTTCTGAATCTGGGCCTCGAGGCGATCCTTTACGTCGTCTTTGTACTTGGTCGCATCAAAACTCTCGGAGGTAATGCTGTCGATCAACTGGTTTGCGAGTTGCAGTTCCTTAGGACCAATGGTCGCGTCGGGAATCTCCACTTCGTCCATTGAGCGCACTTCATCGGCGTATAGCAACTCCTGCAACACCAGTCCCTGCTCGACCACGCGGATGTTGACCAGGTACTGCTTGCCGCGCGCCGCCCATCGTCCAATAGCAGAGCGCCCCGACTCACGCATTGCATCGGCCAGTAGCCGGTAGGGTTTGGCGCCGCCTTTATCGGGCCCGAGGAAGTACGCCTTCTCATAAAACACCGGGTCGATCGATTCGGCCGGAACGAACTCGGTTATCTCGATGGCGCCTGACGACGCTTCCTCGAGCGCTTTCAATTCGTCCTTTGTGAATGTGACGAAGCGATCCTTCTCGAATTCGTACCCCTTGATCATTTCGCTGCGTTGAACCACCTCTCCACTTTCCGCCGACACGTATTGCTGACGCACGCGGCCTCCCTTTGCGTCAAGCATCGTGAACGAAATGCCAGCGCGCGGATTGGTTGCTGCATACATTTTGACGGGAATGGTGACGAGTCCGAAGGTGATCGTCACAGCCTGCAGAGAGCGAGCGGCCATAAGTTAGTTTGGTGGATGCGACCCGTTAAGAGAGCGCGTCGCAACCTGAAGAAATACCGAGCCAGCGACAATCGTAACCGCGATTCCAACATAACTGCATAGATCGTTTTAAATCAATGTTTTGCAACGACACTTTAAGGTTATTTATACCCTAATTACCGTTTGCGGTAGAAATCGAAGACGTGTCTATGCGGCGCGTCGATGCGGATCCGACTTTGCTGTCCATGCTCGCACCCCGAAGGCTCAAAGCGCCGCAACGCTGCTATGTCTTCTGGCTTGACCCTGTTGCGCGGCGCTACGTCGTTCCATCCGACCACGAGTTCGCCGCCTGCGCGCAGGTGCTGCCTGCAAGCGGCGAATGCGGCTTCTGCGTCATCGGGCGAGTTCAGGCCCCACCCGAGCACGCCGTTACAGATGATCACGTCGAAATACTCCGGCTCTACATGGTTCGCAAGGTTCTCGAGTCGATCGACGATGTGCCGCTCGCTGCCGTAGAGTCGACGCCGTGGCACTGGATCGATGGTCCAGTATTCGCGATCAACGAACAGCTCGCCGTAGCGTTGTGTGTAGGCAGCGCAGCCGACGAACAGCACGCGATGAGCATCGCTGCGCCGAGCAAAACTTGGCAGAATCTCGCGCTCCAGCACGCGTCGGTCTTCGCTGATGCGCTGCGCGGAAGCACCGAGCACTGCGGAAAGCGACCGATGTATTCCGTGTAAGGCGGAACGAAACACGCTTACCCGCTACGGAATCGAGCGGTCGATGATGAGTGCAAGCCCGCGGCTACCGACCTTTACCGTCGCCGGCGTGCCTTCGAGATCGCCGCTGGCCGGCAGAGCATTCCCAGTGCGCGACACGCGCGCACTCACGATCACTTCCGCGAGGTTCGAAATCTTTGCAGTCTGCGCCATCGCGCGCGAGTCGTCGAGCGTGAATTGCAGCGGCAGTTCGCTGACGCGTGCACGCACGACGGCGACCGGCATCCGAGAGCCGTCAGCAGGCCGCGCAAATACAAATACCGAATCGTCGGGCCGTACTTTGGAAGTGAGCGATGCACTCAGTGCCACGGTGCCGCTGACGCTGCGAGTATTGCTGACGGCCGCATCATCACGCTTCGGTAAGGCTGCCACCGGCGCACTCGGCGCGATTCCTGCAAGCTCGCGCGCTCGATCGATACTTCCCTGCAGCTGCACGGTGATGGGTGAATCGGGCGGCGTCGTTTTCTGCAAGCGCTGCCAGAAACCGATTGCGGCACTGTAGTCCTTGCGGTCGAACGCCTCTGCCCCCGCCATTGCCAGGGCTTTCCACTGCATTGGATCGATCGTCAGCGCGCGTCGCACCAGGACCATCGGCTCGCCGGCAAAACTGCGGCCCTGGCTCATTGCAAGTGCGTCAGCGTAATCAGCCATCAGCCCCGCATTGTCGGGCAGCAGCACGCTGAGCTTTTGGAACGCCGCCACGGCGGCGTCGAAATTTCCTATCGAATATTGTGTGCGCGCCAGCAGCGCCCATCCCTCAGCGTTATCCGGCTCTTTGCCCAGCCGCTGCGTGAGTTGCACCACCATTGCTTCGATTTGCTCGCGAGTTGGTGGATCTTGCTGAGCTGCCTGCGTCGACGACGCGGTTAAAGCTGCAGGAGTGCCGACCTGCCAGTACAAAGCCGCTGCAACCACTGGCGCGATCAGCGCGACCGCTACGGCCGACCAGCGATTGTGATTGCGAGACTCAATAGTCGAATCGGAAGGGGCGTCTACGTGCGCATCATCGAGCAGTCGGCGTTCGAGCTCGCTCCTGGCCTCCGCGTGTTGGTCAGACGAGATCGTCCCACGCACAAGGTCGGCGTCGAGGTCGGCAAATTGATCTTTGAATATGGAAACATTTGCGGCGGAGTGATTCACCGTGGGCGCCGCGCCGCGGCGTAACAACGGCCACATCACCCAAGCAACGGCTGCCAACACCATCGCGACAGCGACCAGCACGAATGCGGTCACGGTGCGCTGCTGGACGAGCCGCTGAGCAAACGCTCGGCTTCGGCGTGCTCAGCGCTGGTCAATGGCCGCTCGTTCGCGCGCCGCCGCCGATTGCGCAACGCTCGAAGAAATGCGGTCAGCGCAGCCAGCGCGAGCAGCGCAGGGCCAAACCACAGCAGCAGCGTGTGCGACTTGACCGGCGGCCGATACAAAACAAAATCCCCGTAGCGCGCGACCATGAAATCGATAATTTGCGTGTCGCTGCGCCCAGCGCGAATCTGCTCGTTGATCTCGCGACGCAGATCCACTGCCAGCTCGGCACTTGACTCGGCAATCGACTGGTTCTGACAGACCAGGCAGCGCAATTGATCCGCCAGGGCCGCTGCGCGGCGCGCTCCTGCGTTGTCGAGCTGCACTGCCCCCTTACCGGCGATCGCGCCACTGGATGCGAGCGCGAACATGAGCGCAACAATGGCGACCCGCAGCATCGCTACGCTTTCCGCAACTGCTGCACCAACGGCAGCATCTTGTCGCGCCAGACTTCTTCGGTGATGGGCCCGATCTGCTTAAAGCGAATGACGCCCTGCTTGTCGATCACGAACGTTTCAGGCACACCGTAGACGCCGTAGTCGATTCCTACGCGACCATCGATGTCTGCGATCGACAGACGATAGGGGTTACCGAACTGCCCAAGCCAGCCCAACGCCGCATCGCGCTTGTCCTTGTAGTTCAAGCCGACAATCGGCACCACGCCTTTCCTGGCAAGCTCGACCAGCAGCGGGTGCTCGACGCGGCACGCCACGCACCATGATGCCCACACGTTGAGCAGCCACACTTCTCCTTGCATCTGCGCCGGCGAGAATGATTGCTCGGGTTGAGCGAGCTGCGTCAACTGGAACGATGGCGCGGGCTTGCCGATAAACGGCGACGGCACTTCGCGTGGATTCAGGCTAAGTCCGATGAAGAGAAATCCTGCGAGCACGATGAAGATGGCGAGCGGCAGTGCGAATCGCAAAGCTGATTTCGGCTCGAGCGCAGGCATTTGCGCGGTGGAAGTGTCGGGTGACTCGCTCATACACCTGCCCGCGCTAAGCCGACTGCTTGATCGCGCCGTGCCAGCAGCCGATAGCGCCGGTCTGACAATGCAAGCGCGCCGCCCAGCGCCATCAATACACAGCCGCCCCAGATCCACGTCACGAACGGCTTGTGATAAACGCGCACGCTCCACGCCCCGAGCCCGGTGGGGTCGATCGGCTCGCCGAGTGAAATATAGATGTCGCCGGTGACGCCGCTGTCAATAGCGGCTTCGGTCATCGGCATTTTCTGCACGTTGTAAATGCGCTTCTCGGGATGAAGTGTGGTCACGACACTGCCACCGTGCGCCACCTCTACTGTGCCGCGCGCACCGGTGTAATTGGCGCCCGTGAGATTCTGCGCACCTTTGAACGTGATGTCGTAGCGACCGACTCGCACAGTTTCGCCGACGTTCATGCGCATGTCGCGCTCGACCTGATAGCCGTTGACAATCGTCACGCCGACGATAAACACGGCGATGCCGAGATGCGCCAGTTGCATGCCCCAGTAAGACCTGCCTTGCACGCGCAGGCGCTCGAACAGACCGCCGCGCAAGTGCCGAACGCGTTCTTTGATGCCGACTGCCATCGCCGCCATCACCCAGAAGGCCAGGAAAAGTCCAGCGCTGATCAGCGGCGTCCAGTGGCCAGCGACCACCGGCGCGATCAACGCCACAGCAATCGCAACCACCAGTGCCCACTTTAGTCGTGCGGCGATATCGGGCAGTTCGGCTTTCTTCCAGCGCGCCAATGGACCAATGCCCATCAGAAACACGAGCGGCGCCATCACCACGCCGAACACCAGATTAAAATATGGCGGCCCGACCGATGCCTTCGGCAACGCGAGCGCGTCGAGGAACAACGGATACAGCGTGCCGAGCAATACCGAGCCCGCAGCAACGGCAAGAATCAGATTATTGAGCAACAGAAACGACTCGCGCGAAACGATTTCAAACTTTCCGCCAAGGCCGACCTTGGGAGCGCGCCATGCAAACAGCGCCAACGACGAACCGATTACAAACACCAGGAAAGCGAGGATAAAAACGCCGCGCTTCGGATCGGTTGCGAACGCGTGCACCGACGTCAGCACACCCGAACGCACCAGAAACGTTCCGAGCAGCGACAATGAAAACGCGCATATTGCGAGCAGCACCGTCCAGCTTCTGAAGCTGCCGCGCTTTTCGGTGGCGGCGAGCGAATGAATCAGGGCGGTGCCGAGCAGCCACGGCATAAACGACGCGTTTTCGACCGGATCCCAGAACCACCAGCCGCCCCATCCCAGTTCGTAGTACGCCCACCAACTGCCGAGCGCTATTCCGCAGGTCAGGAAACACCATGCAAGTGTTGTCCAGGGGCGCGACCAGCGCGCCCACGACGCATCGAGCTTGCCGCCGAGCAACGCTGCGATCGCGAAAGAAAACGCGACCGAGAAGCCGACGTATCCCATGTACAGCATTGGCGGATGAAACACCATGCCGGGATCCTGCAGCAGTGGGTTCAAATCGCGGCCATCGGCGGCGGCGGGCAGCAGACGATCGAACGGATTTGACGTCAGCAGCATGAACAGAAGGAATCCGATCGAGATCACGCCTTGCACGCCGATCACGCGCGCCACCATGTCGTCGGGCAAGTGGCGCGAGAAAACCGACACCGCGAGCGTCCACCACGCGAGCATCAGCACCCACAGCAACAGCGAGCCTTCGTGCGATCCCCAGCTGGCAGCGACGCGATAATGGAGCGGGAGCTGTGAGTTGGAGTTGCTCGCGACGTTGACGACCGAGAAATCATTGACGACGAACGAATACAGAAGGCACGCAAAGGCGATGCTTACGAACAACGTTTGTCCGCGCGCTGCCGGCCGCGCGACTGCCATCCACGTACGATCGCCGCGCGCTGCGCCGGCAATCGGCAACACTGCCTGCGCAGCGGCTAATAGCAGCGCGAGGATTAGCGCGAAGTTTCCTATTTCGGGAATCATGCGTAGCTATTGGCTATTGCAAAGTTTTGCGTGCCTTGGCTGCCTGCTCGACAGCGTACGCAGCTTCGGGCGGCGTGTAGTTCTCATCGTGCTTAGCCAGGACCTCGTGTGCACGAAACACCCCGTCGGTTCCCAGCTTGCCTTGTGCCACTACACCCTTGCCTTCCTTGAACAGATCAGGAAGGATGCCGGTGAAGACGACCGGGATCGTCTTCGCAGTATCGGTGACGTTGAAACTCACCGTCAGCCCATCCGATTGCCGCTTCAAGCTGCCCTGCTCCACCAGGCCGCCAACTCTGAAAGCCTTCGCCTGCGGCGCTTCCTGATTTGCAATTTGCGACGGGCTGTAGAAGAAGACAAGGTTCTCCTGAAACGCCGACAGCACCAGCGTGGCAGCGACGCCGAGCACACCAAGGCCGGCAACGATCAATGTCAGTCGCTTGTGACGAGGCTTCATCGCGAATTCAACTCCGACACTGCGCGGCGGCGCCGCACCCTTAACAAAACGATTTCCATTGCAGCGATCGCGACAACGGCTCCGTAGGACCCCCAGACATAGAAGCCGTACCCACCCATCGCCCAAAAATCGCCGGCGCTGCCCCAAGTCACTTGAGCCCCCTGGGCGCGTTAAGTTCCCGTTCGCTCAGCTCCCGCACCCACTCTGCCCGCTTCTCCCGTTCGAGCACGATGCTGCGGACCCGATGCAACGCCGCTGCGATGCTGTAGCACCAGAACGCAAGCGCCATTAACAGCATGCCGAGCAGCATGGTCGCCGCCATCGAAGGCGAGCGCGTGAGACTGACCGAGGAACCCTGATGCAGGGTATTCCACCACTGCACCGAAAAATAAATGATCGGAACATTGACTACGCCGACCAGCGCCAACAGGGCGCCTGCCTTGTCGGCGCGTCGCGGATCATCGATCGCAGCCTGCAGCGCAAGAAAGCCGAGATACAGAAACAGCAGCACCAGCTCAGAGGTCAGGCGCGCGTCCCATACCCAGTAGGTGCCCCACGTCGGTCGGCCCCAGAGTGATCCTGTAATCAAAGCGAGCACCGTCATCAGCGCACCCGTGGGCGCAATCGCGCTTGCCATCATCGACGACAGGCGAGTGTTCATGATCAGGCCCACTGCCGCCCAGAACGCCATCATCAGATACAGAAACATCGACATCCACGCGGCAGGCACGTGAATGAAAATGATGCGATACGACTCGCCCTGCGTCGCGTCGGTCGGAGCGACGAAAAATCCGATGTACAGCCCGCCCGCCGCGAGCACCGCGGCAAGCGCGAAGAACCACGCAGTCATCCGCCCGGCGAGCGGGAAGAATGTCTGCGGCGACGAGAACCACATCAAGCCAGGACGGGAGGAAATGCCGACGCTACTCATGATCACTCGATGGAAATGCGGAGCGCAACTGCAACAGCCCAGGGCATCAACACAGCGGTGAACAATAAAAACGCGCCGAGCAACAGAAAGTATGCGGTGATACCAACGCCAGAAATCGCTGCGTTGACCGAACCTGCACCGAAAATCAGAACTGGAATATAGAGAGGCAGGACGAGCAATGATGTTAACACTCCGCCGCCCCGCAGACCGAGCGTCAGTGCCGCACCAATCGAGCCGATCAGCGATAACACCGGCGTACCTAATGCGAGCGATGCGACCAGCACCGCGGTGGCATTCCAGTCGAGGTCAAACAGAACTCCGAACACGATCGCCATCAGCGTCAGCGGTAGGCCGGTAACGAGCCAATGCGCCAGGGCTTTGCCCAGCACGATCAACGACAGAGGTTCAGCGGACAACAACATCTGTTCGAGCGTTCCATCGGCATAATCGTTCGCAAAAAGACGCGGCAAAGACAAAATAGCGGCAAGCAGTGCAGCGACCCACACTACGCCCGCTGCGACGTCGCGCAGCAATGCCGGCTCGGGGCCGATGCCCAAAGGCACCATCGTTACCACCACAACGAAGAAAAACAACGTATTCACAACATCGGATTTTTGCCGAATCGCCAGCAAGAGATCGCGGCGAATTACCTGCAAAAGAACGCTCAGCATCACGCTTCAGCGCCCGCGGCAGCGCTGCCGGCAATTTCGACATGCTGCTGATGCTGCACCTCGATGGCAACGTCTTGATGGGTGACAAAAACTACCATGTTGCCGTTGCCAACGTGGCTTGCTATCGCCTGCGAAAGCGCCGTCACGCCGCGCTGGTCGAGTGCGGTGAATGGCTCGTCCAGCACCCACAGCGGCGCGTTGTTGGTTGCGAACAAACGCGCCAGTGCGACCCGTCTGCGCTGGCCCTGCGACAAGCGGCGCGCGATCGTATTTTCGAATTGTGCGAGATTGACCGATTCCAGCGCCTTACGTAGTTCTGCTGCGTCCACATTCCGCCCCGCTACTGCCTGCGCAACCTTCAGGTTTTCGATCACGGTGAGGTCATCTTTCACGCCGTTCAAATGGCCGATGTAGACGAGATTTTTAAGATGATCCTCGCGCTGCCGGCGAATATTGATGCCGTTCCACCGCACCTCACCCGTCGTGGGCTCGAGCAGCCCGCACAGCATTCGCAGCAAGCTGGTTTTACCCGTCCCGTTCGGGCCGGCGACTCGCAGCAAGGACCCGGGGGCGACGGCAAGGTCCAGCCCGGCGAACAACATGCGCTCGCCGCGCTCGCAACCAAGGTTGACCGTATCGAGCATCGGCAGGCGTTATAAGCGATGATGGCCCTATGCGATAGTCGGAATATGAATCAACATAGCCTCCTCGCGCCGACGCTGGGAACGCCGCTGTCGACGGCCGCTGTGAAAGTCATGTTGCTTGGCGCAGGCGAGCTTGGCAAGGAAGTGATCATCGCGCTGCAGCGGTTCGGGGTTGAAGTGATCGCAGTCGACCGCTATGCCAACGCTCCTGGGGCGCAGGTCGCGCATCGTGCGCACGTGATCAATATGGCCGACGCACGTGAACTGCGCGCGCTAATCGACGCCGAGCGGCCGTCGATCGTCGTGCCCGAGATCGAGGCGATCGCGACCGATGTACTGATCGAGATCGAGCGCTTAGGCGTGGCGCGCGTAATTCCGAGCGCGCGCGCGGCGCACCTGACGATGAATCGCGAAGGTATCCGACGCCTCGCCGCAGAAACGCTCAAACTGCTGACCTCGCAGTATCGATTCGCATCCTCTTTGTCCGAGCTTCGTGCAGCCACGCAGGAGATCGGGCTGCCTTGCATCGTCAAACCAGTGATGTCATCTTCAGGCAAAGGGCAGAGCCGCGTTGACCATGCCGCTCAGATCGACGCTGCGTGGGACTGCGCCAGCGCCGGTGGCCGTGTTGCGCTGGGTCGAGTGATCGTTGAAAGCCTGATTGACTTCGATTACGAGATCACGCTGCTGACGGTCCGCTCGCTCGCACGTGATGGTTCGATCGAAACACACTTTTGCGAGCCGATTGGACACGTTCAGATGGCCGGCGATTACGTCGAAAGCTGGCAGCCGCATCCAATGCCTGCCCTGGCGTTGGCCAAGGCTCAGCGCTACGCAAAAGCAGTCACCGACGATCTCGGGGGCACGGGCATCTTCGGCGTCGAGTTGTTCGTAAGGCAAGACGACGTGTGGTTTTCGGAAGTCAGTCCGCGACCGCATGACACCGGAATGGTCACGATGGCGACTCAGTGGCAGAGCGAATTCGAGCTGCACGCGCGCGCCGTGCTTGGTTTGCCGGTTGACACCACGCTGCGCAACGCCGGAGCCAGTGCGGTGATCTACGGCGGGTGCGACGCGCAGGCGCTGCGATTCGACGGCGTCGGCGCTGCTCTGGCTGTCGCGGGCACTGACATCAGGCTCTTCGGTAAGCCGGAATCGTTTGTCAAGCGGCGCATGGGTGTGGCTCTCGCACGCGCGAACACCGCTGAGGCAGCGCGCGAAATTGCAAAGTCGTGTGCGACAGCAATCAGTCCAATACCTGCGTAGCCGCGCAAACGTTGCGATTAGCACGATCGTCATGCGCAATTCCGCGCATGGACCCGCGTAGTGCGCGGTCTACAATGCGACCCTTCGCGCGCTAGGTTGTTGTCCCAGCGCTCGTTTCCGAACACCATGAAAATACTCGTAGTCGACGATCATTCGCTCATCACCGACGCTCTAAGCGTTTTATTTTTGGACCTTGATCCAACGGCGGAGGTCATTACGACTCGCACCGCTGAAGGCGCACTCAAGATCCAGGAAGAACAGCCCGAGCTCGACCTCGTCGTGCTCGATCTCGGAATGCCCGGCGTGTCCGGTACCGCTCTGCTTGAAGCAATGGTTACACGCGCGCCCGAAATGAAAATTCTGGTGCTGTCGGGCAACCAGGATCAGCGCAGTGTGATGCGTGTGCTGCAGCTTGGCGCCGCGGGTTTCGTCCCGAAGTCGATGGCCTCGGAGACGCTGTTATCCGCCGTCAAGTTCGTGCTTTCGGGCGGCGTCTACATTCCTGCGGACCTGCTCGAAGAAGTCAACCGCGCCGGCATTTTCGGCAACTCCGAGCGTGCTCGCGATCACGACAACGGGCGCGTCGAGCTCACCGAACGGCAGGAGCAGGTGTTAAAGCTTCTGGCACGCGGCGCACCGATCAAGATAATCTGCCGCGAACTGGGGTTATCCGAAGGCACGGTGAAAACACACGTAACAGCGATCTATCGGGCCTTTGGCGCGTCCAATCGCACCGAGGCCTTGCTCGCCGCCCGCCGGCACGGCTACGACATCGGCTGAAGCGTTACTCGCCGAGCGCTACGGTACGTCGGTAGCGGCTGCGGTCTCAGTCGCATTCTGAATCATCGGCAAAGTCGTCAGACCAAGCATCTCCGCCAGCGTGTTGTTCAGAACAGCGGCAGTGGTCGGCTTCTGCAGGACCGTCGGTTCTTCCACGCGGCTGCGCGCGATGGCCGATGACATCGTCGGGGAAAGCTCCATGCGTTCATGCATCACGCGCTGAAATTCCGACAGCACGTCGACGCCCTGCACCGCCGTTAACATCACGACCGGAATCGGGAATCCAACCAGCTCCCGGACTCTGAACACTGCTTCGACTCCGCTGATCGAGTGCGGCCCGAGATTGTGATCGGCCAATATGGCGTCGATCCGCTGTTGCACGCTGATGCGCTTGATCAGTTGCGCGTTGTAGCCGGTCGACGGCACCACTTCGGCGCCCCACGACTTGATCAGGCGCGTCAGGCTGTTCAAAATTTCCGTGTTGTCTTCGATCACAACGAACGTGAAGCCATTGAGTGGCCTGATCGTGACGTCAAGCGTCTCGGGGCTGCTGCGCTTTATGCGAGGCGGCGAGCTCGAACGTGGCGCCTCGACGCGAAATACCGTGCCGGTGCCTGGCCTGGTGGTGACGATCAGCGGATGACCGAGCAGTCCGCAAATACGTTTCACGATTGATAAGCCAAGCCCGAAGCCCGAGCCGCTGTTTTCCGCTTTGGAACTTTCGCCGCGATAAAACTCTTCGAAGATACGGTCGAGCTCACCCTGCTTGATGCCGGGGCCGGTGTCCCAGATTTCGAGACTGATCAACCCGTTGCGCGGGCGCGCCGCCAACAGCACGCCGCCTTTTTGCGTGTAACGAATCGCATTGGCGAGCAGATTGCGAATCACTCGCTGCAGTAACAACGAATCACTGTCGATCGGGATGCCGCCCCGCTTGATCCGCAGCGACAGTCCCTTTGACGCCGCGAGTGGGGTGAACTCCTGCTCCAGAAGCGAAAACATGTCGTCGATCAACACCTGCTCGATACGCGGCTGAATCGAACCCGAATCGAGCCGCGAAATCTCGAGCAGCTCCTCCACCAGCTTGGACAGCGTCTCGACTGCCGTCGAAAGGTTGTTGACGAGCGGCTCGAGCGGGCCATGCGCACGTTTTTTCAGCAACGAAACGTAAATTCCGATCGCCTGCAACGGCTGCCGTAGATCGTGACTTGCCGCCGCGAAAAACTGTGTCTTCGAGCGCGTGGCGTTTTCCGCCTCACGCCGTGCTTCTTCGGCCATGCGTTTTTCGGCGACGAGTTGCTCGACTAGCACTTCGTTTTCGTAAGTGTTTTTGACTGACTCGAACACCGCGTTGCCGAAGTCGCGGCCGTAGAGCACAGTGAAAAGGAACACGGCAGTCATCACCACCGCAGCGGTGTAGTAAGTCGGGTCCTGTTCCAACACCATGCGCGCGATGAGCGGGACCACGGCGAGCAACATGAAGGCATGAAACGCAGGGCGATGGCTTGCGTACAGCGTCAGCGATCCGAACGCGACACTTAGAATGACGGCTACCAGGACCACTTGATTGAGCGGCTGGTTGCTCGAAAAAAACAAGAAGCCTGCGGCGCCCCACAGCAACCCGGACGCCACCGCCTGCACAACCCAGCGCGTGGCCCAGGTGTCGACCGACTCAGCCACACGCTCGGCGCGCCGAAACTTGTACGACAAGCGCAGGCGCGACAGCGATTCAAGCAAAATGAGCAGCGACCAACCCAGCAGCAGGTTCTGCTCCATCGAATTCCACAGCACCATGACGAGTGCGAACGCGCCGACGATGCTGACTAATACCGATTGCGGAACCTGCCGGTAAACCGACGCCATCACGCCGGCGAGAATTTTCTCCTGCCGCTGCTCCGGAGTCTCCTCGGCAAAGCCGAAGCGGGTCAGCGGACCTGACATGGCGGAACAGTTTTCACGATGGCGCGATCATAGGCGTGCCAGAGCCGTTTCAAGCCAAGTTTGGATAACGACTGAGCTCCAACGTCGCATCCCCGTCGCGCTTCACAACCAAGCGCGCATGGCCGCCTACGGGTAGCGTCAGCTTGTGAGCGGAGTGACCGAACGGCAATCCGGTGAACACAGGCACTCCGCTGATCTCGCGCAGCCGCTCGACCACCGAGTTCAAATCAAACCCGTTGTCGTTGGGCATCGGTGTAATCGGCGAAAAGACGCCGAGCATGATCGCCGCCTGTCGCTGCAACACACCGGCGTGCGCAAGCTGGTAGAACATGCGTTCGATCTTGTACGCGGGTTCATTGACGTCTTCCACAAACAAAATTCCGCCTGTAACCCGTGGGAAGTGCGGGGTCCCCAGTAGCGCCACCACCATCGCCAAATTACCGCCCCAGAGCCGGCCAGACACAACGGTGGGCGGTCCTTGCAGCGCGAGCTCGACTGCGTATCGCTTGGCGCTTAACACGCCGAAAAAATGCTCGACCGTAAATGGATCGGGCTTTATAGCGCCAAATTCGATCGCACAGGGTCCGCCGAAGCTGACACCACCGCGCTTCAGATATGCCAGATTGAATGCTGTGAAATCGCTGTAGCCGATCAGCAACGGGGCGCGGGCCTTGATCGCGGCGAAGTCGATACGATCGAGTAATCGCGATAGGCCGTATCCACCGCGCGCCGACACCACTACCGTTACAGTGGTGTCGGTCGCAAAGCGGTGCAAATCTGCGAGGCGCAGATCGTCGTCGCCGGCAAACCGCTGCGCGCGTGCGAACACGCTCTCACCTGCTTCCACGCGCCAGCCGCGTTTGGCAAAAAAAGCTGCAGCGCGATCGATGACCAAGGGGTCCGGAAGAAATCCCGATGGCGCGACGATGCCAAGCGTCTTACTCACTGTCGTCGTCTTCAGCGGGCAAACTGCCTTGACGCTTCAATTCGCGACGCGCGACGAAAAAGCCCGACAACAGTCGACGACTTTCGTCGGCCAGTACACCGGCGCGCACCACCGTGTGATGATTGAGTTTGGGCTCGGCAAACAGATCGACCACGCTGCCGCATGCGCCGGTCTTCGGATCGGGAGCTGCGTAGATCAGACGTCTAATGCGCGCGTGCTGCACGGCGCCGGCACACATTGCACACGGCTCGAGCGTCACGTACAGATCGCAGTCGGTGAGTCGATAATTTCCTAACAGCTCCGCGGCTGCGCGCATCGCGCGGATCTCGGCGTGTGCGGTGGGATCGGTGTTGCCGATTGGCTGATTGAAACCGGTCGCCAGAACCTGTTTGTCTTTGACAATGACCGCGCCGACCGGCACTTCGGACAGCGCCCATGCGTTGTGCGCCTGGTCAAGCGCGAGCCGCATGAATGTCTCATCTACCCCGGCCTCACCGGTCGCACCTTCGGTGACTTCGATCTGGCTCGCCAACCATGCCTGCCGGCGTGTCTCGCGCTCAGTTACATTTGCAGTGCGCGCATCCACCACAGTGTCGACAATGCGATCGATGTCCAAGGCTTTAGCCGCATCGGCAAGCCACGCAGGAACCGTTCCGCGGCGATAGTCCGTCCCATAGTCGGACCGCTGCAAAAAACCTGTATCGACCATCGACCGCCGCAATTCAACGTGATCGGTGGCTACCATCACACCAGCGGTTTCAAGAAAATGCCGGAGGATTGTGTTGGCTGCTTGTTCGCCAAGCAATTTATCGCTTGGAAAGGCGAGCATTGCGCTCGCAAACAGCACTTCAAGATCGCGCCCGTCTTTTTGCTGCAATGTAGAAAGATGAACGCCGTGTCGCAGCGCGAGGTGCTCCATCCGCTGCAGCCAGCCTTCAACGCTAAGGGCGCCGGTTTCGATAGTCTTCATCGGATCGATTCAAAATGTTGTCAACATTATGACGATGGTCGAAGTGATGGAGCAACTAAAGCAGGCGGACAACTGCGGACAACTACTCCCACTCGATCGTCGCCGGTGGCTTGCCGCTTATGTCATAAACAACGCGGTTGATACCACGCACTTCGTTGATGATGCGGTTCGATACGCGTCCGAGCAAATCGTGCGGAAGTTCAGCCCACTGTGCCGTCATGAAATCCGAGGTCTGCACCGCGCGCAGTGCCACGACCCACTCGTATGTGCGTCCATCGCCCATCACGCCTACGCTTTTTACCGGCAGGAACACCGCGAATGCCTGGCTCGTGCGGTCGTACCAACCGCTCGAGCGTAGCTCTTCGATAAAGATTGCATCGGCGCGGCGCAGCAGATCGGCGTACTCGACTTTGACTTCGCCGAGGATGCGCACGCCGAGCCCTGGACCGGGAAACGGATGTCGGAACACCATCTCGCGCGGCAGGCCGAGTGCGATGCCGAGATTGCGAACTTCGTCCTTGAACAACTCACGCAATGGTTCAAGCAGTTGGAGGTGAAGCGTCTCGGGCAGGCCGCCGACGTTATGGTGGCTCTTGATCGTGGTCGCCTTCTTCGTCTTCGCACCTGCCGACTCGATTACATCCGGATAGATCGTTCCCTGCGCCAGCCACTTCGCGGCCGGCAATCTGGCGGCTTCTTCCTGAAACACGTGCACAAATTCGCGCCCGATAATCTTGCGCTTGGCTTCGGGATCGGTTTCGCCGGCGAGCGCATGCATGAAGCGATCTCCGGCATCAACCGCCAGCAGCTTGATACCCATATGTTGCTGGAATGTTTGGATGACCTGCTCGCGCTCACCGAGCCGCAGCAAACCGGTGTCGACGAACACGCACGTCAGCTGAGCGCCGATCGCGCGCTGAATCAGCACCGCAGCAACCGAAGAATCGACGCCGCCGCTGAGGCCCAGGATCACTTCGTCGCTACCAACCTGCGCACGAATCCTTGCGATTGCTTCGGCGGCGTAATCGCCCATCACCCAGTCGGGCCTGCAGCCGCAAATATCGAGCGCGAAGCGCGTCAGAATCGCCTGCCCTTGCAACGTGTGCGTCACTTCGGGATGGAACTGAACGCCGTAGAAACTTCTCCCTTCATCGGCAATGCCGGCGATCGGACATGACGCTGTCGATGCCATCAACTTGAAGCCGGCCGGCATTTCCGCAACCTTGTCGCCGTGGCTCATCCATGCTTTCAATACGCCGTGGCCGTCGGGCGTGCGCTCGTCTTCGATGTCACTGAGCAGCCGAGTGTGGCCGCGCGCACGTACCTCCGCGTAGCCGAACTCGCGCTTCGCTCCGCGTTCGACACTGCCGCCCAACTGCTGCGCCATCGTTTGCATGCCGTAACAGATGCCGAGCACCGGCACGCCCAGATCGAACACCGCAGCAGGCGCGCGGTCGGTCGATTCCTCGTACGCCGACATGTGACTGCCGGAAAGGATGATTCCCTTCGGCGCGAAATTGCGCACGAAGGCGTCACTCACGTCCGACGAATGTATCTCGCAATAAACGCGCGCTTCACGCACGCGGCGCGCGATCAACTGTGTGACCTGCGAGCCGAAATCGAGAATCAGTATGCGGTCGTGCTCGGCCACGCCCGAGTCAATTTTCGAGTCGATAATTGGGCGCTTCTTTTGTTATGCGCACATCGTGCACGTGCGATTCGCGCATTCCCGCGGCGGTGATTTCGACAAACTGCGCCTTGGTGCGAAGCTCATCTATGGTGCGGCAGCCGCAATAGCCCATGCTGGAACGCAGCCCGCCTGTCATCTGGAACATGATGGAAAGCACGCTGCCTTTGTAGGGCACCATGCCTTCGATTCCCTCGGGCACAAATTTGTCGACGTTGGCGTCGTTGTCCTGAAGGTAACGCTCCGCCGAGCCTTCGGCCATTGCGCCGATGCTACCCATGCCGCGATAGCTCTTGTATGAGCGCCCCTGAAACAAAATCACCTCGCCTGGCGCTTCTTCGGTGCCGGCGAATACTCCGCCCATCATCACTGAATGCGCGCCGGCCGCCAGCACCTTGGCCAGATCGCCGGAATAGCGAATTCCGCCGTCCGCCACCAGCGGCACTCCTGTGCCATCAAGCGACTTGGCGACGTTGGCCACAGCCGTGATCTGTGGCACGCCGACGCCGACGACGATGCGCGTGGTGCAGATCGAGCC
>Ga0136638_10000058_pt1 | contig 16552 bp, 14 predicted proteins | sample AntDrymUQ8582206_2_FD_104671 | JGI IMG/M metagenome (GOLD analysis project Ga0136638, IMG submission 104671) | Polar desert sand microbial communities from Dry Valleys, Antarctica - metaG UQ858 (22.06) | ecosystem: Environmental > Terrestrial > Soil > Desert | place: Antarctica: Dry Valley...
GCCGGTGCGGCCCCGATAGAGCCGGCCGTCGTGTGAGCGGGTGCCCTCGGGGTAGATCCCGCAGACGTCGCCCTCCCGGAGCAGCCGCAGCTGGGTACGGATGGCGCCCTCCGCGGCCCGTCCGCTCGTACGGTCGATCGGGACCTGGCCGGAGCCGGAGAAGAAGGTCTTCTGCATCCATCCCTTCAGCCCGTGCCCCTCGAAGTACTCAGCCTTCGCCACGAACGTCACCCGCCGCGGGATGGCCAGCGGCATGAACAGCCAGTCGCTGTACGAGAGGTGGTTGCTCGCGAGGATGGCTGCGCCTTCCTCGGGCACGTGTTCGGTTCCCTCTGCCCATGGACGGAAGATCATGCGGAGCAACGGCCCGATGAAGATGAACTTCAGCATCCAGTAGAACAACTCGCCTCCTCAGACGAGCAAACCTTACCCGCGCGCGGACCACTCGGCTGGCACGTGCGCTGAGATCCGGTGTACGGCACCGCGGAACTGCGCCAAGATGGACTCCATGACGATGACGGAGTCGGCCCGCCCGATGGCAGTCGACGGCGACCGGACCGGCGTGCTCCTCATCCACGGGTTCACCGGCTCGCCGGCGTCGATGCGGCCGTGGGGTGAGCACTTCGCGGCGCTGGGCCACACCGTACGGATCCCCCGGCTACCCGGCCACGGGACGACCTGGCAGGAGATGAACCGCACCCGCTGGCAGGACTGGTATGCCGAGGTCGATGCCGCCCTCACCGAGATCACCGCCCGGGTCGACACGGTCCTCGTCTGCGGGCTGTCCATGGGCGGATGTTTGGCGCTGCGCCTTGCCGAGCAGCGGCCCGCGGACGTCGATGCTCTCGTACTGGTCAATCCGGCCGTGCACGTGGCGGACAAGCGTCTGCTCGCGGTGCCCGTCGTTCGCCACTTCATCGGGGCGATGAAGGGCATCGGCAACGACATCAAGAAGGTCGGCGCCGACGAGTGCGGCTACGGGTGCACGCCGCTGCACGCTCTGCACTCGCAGATGCAGATGTGGAAGGACGTACGCGCCGCCATGTCACACGTGACCACGCCACTTCTGCTGATCCGCTCGGTCGTCGACCACGTGGTGGACCCCTCGTCGTCGCGGATCATCATGGACGGCGTGTCCTCGACGACCAAGCGCGAGATCCTCCTCGCCGACAGCTACCACGTCGCCACCTTGGACAACGACGCCGACCTCCTCTTCGCCGAGTCCGCGGCCTTCTTCGCCGAGCGCCTGGGAGCGCCCGATGGCCGCTAGCCGCGACGGTGGGTCGGCCGAGCCGGACGAGTTCGACCGCATCGTGGCCGGACTGGAGCTGTCGATGCCGAGCGCCTCGGAGCTCCCCGCCGAGCCGGCGCCACCCTCTCAGGCCGTTTTCGACCCGCGTATGTCCGACCCGCTCGACCAGGATGACGACCTCGAACACTTCGTCCCGGACGAGGTGTCGCCCGGTCCTGCGCTCACCTGGTCCGAGCGGCTCGCCTGGGTTGCGGTGCTCGGTGGGCCCACGTTGCTGGTGGTGGCGACCGTGCTCGGTCTTATCCTGCCTCGACCGGTCTCGGGCACTGTCGTCGTGGCTTTCGTCGGCGCCATCGTGTGGTTGATCGGTCGCCGTGGCAACCACGACCGCGACGAGGACCCCGACAACGGCGCCGTGCTCTAGATATCCCAGGGCCGTATGTCGTCAAAGCGGCTGTGGTGGTGCGGTGTGCCCAGGCGGTGGCTTCGCTGTAGGGGGTTTCGGTGGCGCAGGCATCCGTCGAAGATCCCGACGGGGCGGTTGGACAGGGTGCGGAGTGCTTGGTTGTGGGTTGCACCGCGGACAACACACCCACAGGCGCGAGTGAGGAGAGGGGGCGTCACCGGGGAGGCGCAAAGGCGACGCTTTCCGCGCTCGCGACGATCTCTACCTGGTCTCCGAGCGACCATTCAGCGACACGAGCCGCCATCGCCGCAGGTACCGGCTCGCTGCCTCCTTCACCCGCGGGCGTGTCGTAGGTTCCGTGCGCGCCATGGGCGATGACGACGCGGAGCCCCCTGCCGAGCGCCGCGCGAGCGGTCACGGCGACGCACATCTCCGACAGCACCCCGCAGACCGCGATCGCCCGTACACCTCGCTCTTCGAGAAGGGCACCGAGCACGGTTCCCTCGAAGGCGTCATCGGTGGACTTGCGAACAACGACGTCGTCGGGACCGAGGTGGGCCCAAAGCTGCCACCCTGCAGACCCTGGGGCATCCACAGCCGACGTAGGCCCGTCATTCTGAAGATGAACGACCAGCGCTTCGGCACGACGTGCAGCGTGCACCAAGGTGTGGACCGATCGGCGAACACCCCCAGCGTCAGGAATCGCCTGATCGCCCTCGATGAACCCACATTGCATATCGATGATGACCAATGCGTTGACGGGAGCATCCATCTCAAGCGTACAGAACCGGTCGCGGCGGAACCCGCACCTCGGCACGCGCGCCGGACCTCAGCGCCTCGACGCCTGCGGCCGCGATCACGTTGGCGACATGGCCGTCCCATGCGCTGGGGCCGCGGACCTGCCCGGTGAGCGACGCGCCGACCCAGTCGCCGAGCTCAAGGCGGTACGCTTCGACGAACCGGGCGACGAAGTGGTCCGAGATCGCGACGCTGTCCGCACCGGCCCGACGGGTGGAGATGCTCTGCGGAGCCGACAGCGACGCCGTGCCGGCTGTCCCAACCACCTCGCAGCGGACGTCGTACCCGTAGGCGGCGTTGACGAACACCTCGACGCTGACCAGCGTGCCGGAGACCATGTCGATGGTCGCGAGCTGCGGGTCGGCGAAGCCGTTCGTGATCGGCGACCGCACCGTGATCCCGGCCACCTCGTCATCGAGCAGCCACCGCACCATGTCGAGCTCGTGGATCATCGAGCCGGTGATCAGGTTCGCGCTGCTGGTACTGGTGTGCGAGCGGGCGTTGCGGTGCACGCAGTGCACGATCCGCGGCAGACCGATCCCGCCGCCTAGCGCGGCGTCACGCAGTGCGATGAAACCGGGGTCGTACCGCCGCATGAACCCCACCTGCACGAGCTGACGACCAGACGCGACCTCGGCCTCGACGACCGCCGATGACTCCTCGGCTGTGAGCGCAAGGGGCTTCTCGCACAGGGTCGGCTTGCCGGCGCCGATACACGCATGAGAAAGCTCGGCGTGGGTGAAGTCAGGTGTGCAGATGATCACCGCATCGACCTCGTCGGAGTCGATGAGGCTCTGCGCGGACGGGGCGACGGACGCACCGGCGGCGACCGCGACCGACCTGACCTGCGCAGGGTCGGCGTCGAAGATCTCAGAGACCCGCGCGGCGGGCACGCTCTGGGTGAGGTTGCGGACATGCTCGGCGCCCATCGCGCCGACGCCAATGACCCCCACTCGCAGGCTCACAGGCTCACCCACTTCCGCTCGGCGATCGACTCCAGCATCGCATCGAGCGTGCGCGCCGCCACCACCGCGTCGTGGATCGTCGCACCCCGGCTCGTTCCGTCTGCGATGGAAAGCACAAGCCGGTGTGCCTCGATCACCTTGAGGTCGTCATAGCTCATCGCGATCCCTGCGCCAGGCTGGAACGAGGCCGTCTCGCCGCCACCTGGACCGACGAACACCGTGGAGTACGACGCGTTCTGGTAGTCCTGGTCCAGGCACACCTCGAGCTGACCCATCCGGCGGAAGTCCCAGGCGAACGCCCCGGTCGTACCGTGGACCTCGATTCCGTACGTGCACTGCTCGCCGACCGCGACCCGGCTGGCCTCGAGCACGCCGCGGGCGCCGCTCCCGAACCGCAGCAGCGCGGCGACCCAGTCCTCGTTCTCCACCTGCAACAGCGGACCCGCGCCGCCGCGCGAGAAGTGCGATGCCGCGCCGAGAGTCTGCGGACGCTGCGCGATGAAGCACGCGTCGTCGGCGACGAGGTCGGTGATGTCACCGGCAACGTGCCGCGCGAGATCGGCCGCATGGCTGACCAGGTCACCGAGGACCCCGCTGCCGGCAAGCTCATTGCGGAACCGCCAGGAGAGCGCCCCTTGCGGATGTGCTGAGTAGTCGGCCAGGAAGCGGACCAGCACGTTGGTCACCGCACCGACACGTCCGGTGTCGACAAGCGACTTGGCAAGCTCGGCCGCCGGTGCGTTGCGATAGTTGAACCCGACGGCAGTCTGAACACCCGCTGCGTCAGCCGCGTGGGCGATCTCCCACGTCTCAGCTGCGCTGCGCCCCGCCGGCTTCTCGACCCACAGGTGCTTGCCCGCCCGTGCTGCCGCTACCGCGACGTCTCGGTGGATGTAGTTGGGTCCGGTGACGCACACGAGATCGACGTCGTCCCGGACGACGAGATCGCGCCAGTCGCTCATCAGGTGCGCCACCCCGTACGCGTCTACCGCACGGGACAAGCGGTCGTCATCGGCGGTGTCGGCGACAGCGACTAAACGGGGCCGCAGAGGGGCGGCTGGGTAGTGATGTGGCAGGCGGCTGAACGCGCGGGCATGGACCTGCCCCATCCACCCGAAACCGACGATCCCGACCCGGAGGTCAGGAACGCTCATCCCCGCGTCTCTGCCTTCATGTCCCGAATCAGCTCCGAGTCAGCGCCAAGGCTGCTTTCGAGCTCCTTGCTCAGCGCGTCGAGCTCGGTGCCGCCGGCCATCATCGCGGTGAGCTTGTCCAAGGTGATCTCGCTCTTGGGGAAGTCACCCATGCTCTTGCCACGGCGCAACAACATGAACCTGTCCCCCACCGGCCACGCGTGGTGCGGGTTGTGGGTGATGAACACCACCGCCAGCCCACGTTCGCGTGCCTTGGCGATGTACTTCAGGACGACGCCGGACTGCTTGACACCGAGCGCGGCCGTCGGTTCGTCGAGGATCAGCACCCGCGCGCCGAAGTAGACGGCTCGAGCGATGGCGACGCACTGACGCTCACCACCAGACAGGGTGCCGATCGGCTGGTCCACGTCACGCAGGTCGATGCCCATCGCGGCCAGCTCGTCCTTGGCCGTTGTCTTCATCGTGCTCACGTCGAGCCTGCGTAACGGCCCGAACCCCTTCGTCGGCTCCGAGCCGAGGAAGAAGTTGCGCCACACCGGCATCAACGGCACGACGGCCAGATCCTGGTACACCGTCGCGATACCGAGGTCCAGCGCGACCCTCGGACTGGACAGGTGGCGGGAGATCCCGTCGATCTTGAGCTCACCGTCGGTGTGCTCGTGAGCGCCGGCGAGGATCTTGATGAAGGTCGACTTGCCGGCGCCGTTGTCCCCCAGCACACACGTCACCTCACCGGCGCGTACCGACGTCGTCACGTCGGACAATGCGATGACGTTTCCGTAGCGCTTGCCGATGTTCTCGACCTCGATGATGGGTGTCCCCGGCGGGGGCGGCGTGTCGGTCGAGGTCGGCTCGTCCGCCACCGTGTCGGTCCGCTTCTCCTCCGCCTCTTCGGCCTGCTTCTCGTGTGCCGTCATCTCGATGTCTCCGCTCGCTTGCGCACCCATTCGTTGAGCAGCACCGCCCCCAGGAGCATGACCCCCAAGAACGCCTTCAGCCAGTTGTTGTCCCAACCTGCGTAGACGATGCCTTGGTTGGTCATGCCGTAGATCAGCGCGCCGAGTGCTGCGCCGATCGCCGAACCGTACCCGCCGGTCAGCAGACACCCGCCGACGACCGCACAGATGATGTAGATGAACTCCTGACCGACGCCGGTGTTGCTCTGGACGGTCGAGGTCGTGAACAGCAGGCACATACCCGCCAGCCAGCCGGCGAACGCGGTCGTCATGAAAAGCCCGACCTTGGTCCGAAAGACCGGCACACCGACCTGGCGCGAGGCGGTCTGCGCACCGCCGACGGCAAAGATCCAGTTACCGACCTTGGTCCGCAGCAGCACCCAGGTGGCAACGGCGGTGACGCCGATCCACCAGAACACCGAGGCGTAGACGTTGCCACCAGCGACGTTCAGCGCCGAGCCGAAGAGCGCCTTGGGCTGGTCGTAGAACGGCACGTCCGACATGCCCTGGATGGCGACCTGGCCGATCAGCACCTTGACCACAGCGAGGTCGATGCCTTGCAGCACGAAGAACGTCCCCAGAGTCACGATGAAGCTCGGCAACCCGGTTCGCATCACCAGGACCCCGTTGAGCGCACCGATCACCAGGGCAAGCACCAGCGCCACCGCCATCGCCGCCCAGACGTTGAGCCCGTACTCGGTGGTCATGACCCCGACGGCCAGACCGGTGAACCCAGTCATCGCGCCGGCGGAGAGGTCGAACTCGCCACCGATCATCAGCAGCGCGACTCCCACCGCCATGATGCCGATCGTCGAGGCCGAGCGGAGCCAGGTGCTCGCGCCGCTGGGAGTGACGAACACGTCGGTGATCACCGCGAAGAACACGAACACCGTGATCGCGGCGATCAGCGCTCCCACCTCTGGGCGCTTGAGGATCCGCCCAAAGGTCGACGTGCTGGAGACCCGCTCGTCTGCCTGCTCGTCTGCCTGCTCGTCTGGCGCTGTTGCTGTGGTCATTGCGGTCCTTCCAGACACCGGAGGGGGCGCGCAAGGACGCGCCCCGCACGATCAGCGCGTACCTTGCTCCGCGAACTCCAACACCGTGTCGGCATTCTCTTCGGTGATGAACGCCGGGCCGGAGTAGATCGGCTCACCTCCACCGAGGTCGTTGCCGTTGATGTCCTTGAGGTAGAGCGCCGAGACGCCCTCGAACCCCTGGACGTAAGGCTGCTGGTCGACAGCGAACAGGATACTTCCGTCCTGGATGCCCTTGATGACGTCCTCGGAGAGGTCGAAGGTCGCGACCTCTGCACTGCTCCCGGACTCCTCGACCGCACTCACGGCGTCGATGCCGTACTGGCCGCCCAGGGTGAGCACACCGTCGATGGACTCCTCGGACTGCAGCTTGGAGGTGATCGTCGAGGTGACGGCGTTGTCGTCGGTGCCGTCGACCTGCAGGTTCGTCATGGTGCCACCCATCGCCTCGGCTGCGGCCTTGCAACGGTCCTCCAGGCCGACGTTTCCGGCCTCCTGGATCACGCAGATCACGTTCTGCAGGCCAGCAGCCTTGAGCTCCTCACCGGCCGCCTGGCCGGCTATGGTCTCGCTCTGACCGACGTGGGTGATCGCGCCGAAGGCCTCCCAGTCGTCGATACCGGAGTTGATGGTGACCACCGGGATGCCGGCGTCCACGGCTGCGCGGACGCTGGACTCGACGCCGTCGGGGTTCGCCATCGAGACGACGATGCCGTTGACGTCGTCCGCAACGGCGCCGTCGATCAGCTGCGACTGCTTGGCCGGATCGGCGTCAGAGCTGTACTCGACGGTCACGCCGTAGTCGCTGCCGGCCCGCTCGGCGCCGGACTTGACCCGGTCCCAGAAGGCGTCGCCAGGAGCGCCGTGCGTGATGACGGCGTATGTGAGGTCCAGATCGTCGCTGGACGACGGTCCCTCGTCCTGGCCGGTGCCGCTGCATGCGCTCAGAAGCAGGGCCGCGGCTGCCGCGGCGCCGGCGAACTTGAATGTCTTCATCTGTGACGTTCTCCTGTGTGGTCTTGGCCGAGCCAACAGTGTGATCCCGATTACGCCTCGCTGTCAATACTTTGTCAGGACATATTGACGTAGAAACATTGTCGGAACTTACTATGTGTACCGACGGCTCGGAAAGGGTGACACATGGGATCCCCCCCTGACATCTCCCTAGATCGCTCCAGCCCGGTACCGCTGTACTTCCAGGTGGCAGCCCAGCTCGAGCACGCGATCATCGACGGCGCGCTGGCTCCGGGCGCCAGGATCAACAACGAGATCGCGATGGCCGCCGAACTCGGACTGTCCCGACCGACCATGCGCCAGGCCATCCAGGTCCTCGTCGACAAAGGCATGCTCGTACGCAAGCGCGGCGTGGGCACGCAGGTCGTGCACGGCAAGATCCGTCGTTCCGTCGAGCTGACGAGCCTCTTCGACGACCTGAGCGCCGCGGGAAAGCGGCCCCGGACCGAGGTTCTCGCGCTCGACCTGATCGCCGCGACGGACGAGATCAGCTCGGAGCTCCAGATCGCCGCCGGTGCCAGGGTGTGGTCCCTGGAGCGACTGCGCTACGTGGGCGACGAGCCGCTCGCCCACATGCACAACGTCCTCCCAGCGGAGGTCCTGGATCTGTCGAGCGTCGACCTCGCGCAGGTCGGTCTCTACGCGGCGCTGCGCCAAGCCGGCGTCTTGATGCGGGTCGCTCGACAGCGGATCGGAGCCAAGCGTGCGGAGACGCGCGAGGCCCGACTCCTGCACGAGCGCCGCAACGCGCCGCTGCTGACCATGCAGCGGACCGCCTATGACGACGCCGGTCACGCGGTCGAGTACGGCGCCCACGCATACCGGCCAGATCTCTACGCCTTCGAGCTCACCCTCGTGGACCGCTGACGGACCTGGGCCGAATCCCGGCGGATCAGTTATGACCTATTGTCCTGACAAAGTCTTGACGCTGATGGACGTGACACCTAAGGTGCTGGCATGTCCAGCGCCAATGCCCCGCCGGAGGTCCTGGCGTTCGGGCGCAGCGGTGTGGACATCTACCCGCTGCAGATCGGGGTGGGGCTGGAGGATGTCGAGACGTTCGGCAAGTTCCTCGGCGGCAGCACCGCTAACGTCGCTGTCGCCGCCGCCCGCCTCGGGCGTCGTACGGCGATCATCACCGGTGTGGGCAACGATCCGTTCGGACGCTATGTGTGCCGGGCGCTGCGCGACCTGCACGTCGACGACCGCCATGTCGTGGTCAGCGACGCCTACGCCACGCCCGTCACCTTCTGTGAGATCTTCCCGCCCGACGACTTCCCGCTCTGGTTCTATCGCAAACCCACCGCACCGGACCTGCAGGTCACCCCGGCCGACATCGACTTCGACGCTGTGCGGGGGTGTGACCTGCTGTGGCTCTCGGTCACCGGCTTGAGCGAGGAACCCAGCCGCGAGTCTCATCATCAGGTGCTCGCAGCGCGGGAGAGGTCCCCGTTCACCGTTCTCGACCTGGACTACCGCCCGATGTTCTGGGAGTCACCGTCGCACGCTACCGAGGAGGTGCAGAAGGTCCTGCCGCTCGTCACGGTCGCCGTCGGCAACACAGCGGAATGCAAGGTGGCGGTCGGCGAGACCGAGCCCGAGCGGGCCGCCGACGCGCTGCTGGCGGCGGGGGTCGAGCTCGCAATCGTCAAACAGGGCCCCCGAGGGGTGCTGGCCAAGACCCGCACCGAACGTGTCGTCTCGTTGCCGATCGTCATCGAACCGGTCAACGGCCTCGGTGCCGGTGACAGCTTCGGCGGTTCACTCGCCCACGGCCTGCTCGCCGGGTGGCCGCTGGAGCGCGTATTGCGCAACGCCAATGCCGCCGGCGCCATCGTCGCCTCCCGGCTGGAGTGCTCGACGGCAATGCCTACCCAGGACGAGATCGACGAGCTGCTGGCCAGCCGGACAGCCGGGGGGCGGCCATGACCCTCGCGCCCGACTTCGCCAAGAGCATCGCGGACATCACCGAGATCCGGGCGGCCGACCCCCAGCGGGTCAAGGCGTTGCTCGCTGCTCGCAAGCGCCGCAAGCTGCTCGGACCGGACGGGCGCCTGATGATCGTGGCGTGCGACCACCCGGCCCGTGGTGCGCTGAGCGTGCGCGGGCGAGCCGGCGCGATGAACAGCCGCACCGAGCTCCTGGACCGTCTCGTCACCGCGCTGTCACGCCCGGGCGTTGACGGGTTGCTGGCCACCGCGGACATCGCCGAGGACCTGCTGCTGCTGGGGGCTCTGGAGGACAAGGTGGTGTTCTCCTCGATGAACAGGGGCGGTCTGTCAGGTTCGGCGTTCGAGCTCGACGACCGGATGACCGGGTACGACGTCCAAGGCACCGTCGACGCCGGTTTCGAGGGTGCCAAGATGCTCACCCGCATCGACTTCGACGACCCGTCGACGGTCGCGACCCTGGAGCGGTGCGCCCAGGCGGTCATCGGTCTCAACCGAGCCGGGCTGGTCGCGATGATCGAGCCCTTCATCGCCGGACGCGTCGACGGCAAGGTCACCAACGATCTGCGTCCCGACGCGGTGATCACCTCCGTCCACATCGCCCAGGGCCTCGGGGCCAGCAGTGCGTACACCTGGCTCAAGCTGCCGGTCGTCGCCGACATGGAACGGGTCATGGACGCCACGACGCTCCCCACCCTGATCCTGGGTGGAGACCCGTCCGGTACACCGCAGGAGACGTACGCCCAGTGGCAACACGCGCTCGGGCTGCCGTCGGTGCGGGGTCTCGTGGTGGGACGCGCGCTCCTGTATCCCGCCGACGACGACGTCGCCGGCGCCGTTGACACCGCCGTCTCGCTGATCCGCTGAGGAGGACATGACATGACCGGACGCGACAGTTCGCACTACCTGCCCGCCGGGTCCGCCGGTGCTGGCGCCTATGACCTCGTGGTGACACCTGAGTCCGCCGGTTGGGACTACTCCAGCCTGCGCACGCTGCGGCTCCAGCCCGGCTGCGAGGCCGTCGTCGACACCGCTGCCGACGAGACCTTCGTCGTGCCGTTGCAGGGCTCGGCGACCGTGGCCGTCGGCGCCGAGTCGTTCGAGCTCGAGGGTCGCTCCGACGTCTTCGCCGGGGCCACCGACCTCGCGTACGTCCCGATCGGAACCACCATGACGATCAGCTCGGCCACCGGCGGACGCTTTGCCTTGGCCGGTGCCAGGACCGACCGCGTCCTGCCGTTCCGTTACGGCCCGAAGGCCGCGGTGCCCGTCGAGCTGCGCGGCGCCGGCCAGTGCAGTCGCCAGATTCGTAACTTCGGCACGACCGAGGCGTTCGAGACGGCCGCGATCATCGCCTGCGAGGTCATCACACCCGGGGGCAACTGGTCCAGCTACCCCGCCCACAAGCACGACGAGACAACCCCGACCGAGTCCTGCTTGGAGGAGATCTACTACTTCGAGATCTCCGCCGGGCCCGGCGGCCAGCCCGGCTTCGGCTACCACCGCACCACCTCATCGCCGGGCGGCGAGATCGACGTGCTGGAAGAGGTCCGCGACAAGGACGCGGTACTCGTGCCGTACGGCTGGCACGGCCCGTGCACCGCTGCCCCAGGATTCGACATGTACTACCTCAACGTCATGGCGGGACCAGGACCCGAGCGCGCCTGGCTGATCTCTGACCACCCGGACCAGGCATGGGTACGCGACACCTGGACCGACCAGCCGATCGACCCCAGACTGACAACGGCGCCGACGGAAGGCCGATAGTGATGCAGACGATCCGGCTCACCGTCGCGCAGGCGATGGTGGCGTTCCTCGCGGCGCAGTTCTCCGAGCGCGACGGGGTCGAGCAGCGGCTCTTCGCCGGTTGCTTCGGCATCTTCGGCCACGGCAACGTCGCGGGTTTCGGACAAGCGCTGCTGCAGGCTGAGCTCGAGCGGCCAGACGCGCTGCCGTACGTGCTCGGCCGCAACGAGCAGGCGATGGTGCACAGCGCCGTCGCGTACGCGCGCATGAAGGACCGCCTGCAGACGTACGCCGTCTCCACGAGCGTAGGACCCGGGGCCACCAACATGGTGACCGGCGCGGCCCTGGCGACGATCAACCGGCTCCCGGTGCTGCTGCTCCCGGCTGACACCTTCGCCGACCGCACCGCGTCGCCGTTGCTGCAGGAGCTCGAGCTCGCCGGCGCCGGCGACATCACGGTCAACGACTGCTTCCGCCCGGTCTCGGCCTACTTCGACAGGATCTGGCGCCCCGAGCAGATGCCCCCGGCCATGGTCGCCGCGATGCGGGTGCTGACCGACCCGGCCACGACCGGTGCGGTGACGATCTGCCTGCCCCAAGATGTCCAGGCGCAGGCGACCGACTGGCCGACGGCCTTGTTCGAAAAGCGTGTCTGGCACGTCGCCCGTCCCGTTCCCGAAGCGGTGGCGCTCGAGCAGGCGGCGGCGATCATCGGTTCTGCCGAACGCCCGGTCGTCATCGCCGGCGGCGGCGTCGTCTACTCCGGCGCGCAGGACGCCCTTGCGCGCTTCTGCTCAGCCACCCACATCCCGGTGGGTCAGACCCAGGCGGGGAAGGGCTCGCTGACCTACGACCACCCGCAGTGCCTCGGCGCGATCGGCTCGACCGGCACCACCGCCGCCAACGCGATCGCTCGGGACGCCGACGTCGTGATCGGCATCGGCACCCGCTACACCGACTTCACCACCGCCAGCCGCACCGCATTCGCGTACGAGCAGGTGCGCTTCGTCAACATCAACGTCTCCTCCCTCGACGCGGTGAAGCAGTCGGGCACCAGCGTCGTCGCCGACGCGCGCGCGAGCCTGGACGCGCTCGCCGCGCTTCTCGACGGCTACCGCGTCCCAGAGGAGTACACCAGCGAGGTCGCATCCCTGCGGGCCACCTGGGATGCGACCGTCGACCGGGCGTACCACCCGGACGCCGACGCGGGCGGACTGCTCACCCAGAGTGAGGTCATCGGGATGGTCAACGAGCTCTCGGACCCGCGCGACGTGGTCGTCTGCGCCGCCGGCTCGATGCCAGGCGACCTGCACAAGCTGTGGCGAACCCGCGACGCCAAGGGCTACCACGTGGAGTACGGCTACTCGTGCATGGGATACGAGATCGCTGGCGGGCTCGGCGTGAAGATGGCGTGCCCGGACCGCGACGTCTTCGTGATGGTCGGTGACGGGTCTTACCTCATGATGGCGACCGAGCTCGTCACCGCGGTCCAGGAGGGGCTCAAACTCATTGTCATCTTGGTCCAGAACCACGGGTTCGCCTCGATCGGTGCGCTCTCGCAAGAGCTCGGGTCGCAGCGGTTCGGGACGAGGTACCGCTTCCGTTCGGCAGAGTCCGGCCGGCTCGACGGTGACCGCTTGCCGGTCGACCTGGCCGCCAACGCCGCGAGCCTCGGTGTCGATGTCATCTCGGTGACCAACGCCGAGGGGCTCGCCGACGCGATCGGTACCGCCAAGGCCGCGACCGCCACCACGCTCATCCACGTCGAGACCGACCCGCTTGTCGGCTCGCCGGCCTCCGGGTCGTGGTGGGACGTGCCGGTGAGCGAGGTCTCGACGCTGCAGTCGACACAGGACGCCCGCCGGACCTACGACGCCCACAAGGCCACCCAGCGGATCCACGTCACGCCACCGGAGCCGTACCCTCTCAGCTCAGATCAGGAGCCCACCCCGTGAGCGCACGACAATCGCGAATCCGCATCGGATCGGCCCCAGACTCCTGGGGGGTGTGGTTCGCGGACGACCCGAGCCAGGCTCCGGCAAGCAGGTTCCTCGACGAGGTTGCGACCGCCGGCTACGAGTGGATCGAGATCGGCCCCTACGGCTACCTGCCCACCGACGCGGGAGAGCTGAGCGACGAGCTGGAAAAGCGTGGGCTCAAGGTCTCGGCCGGCACCGTCTTCTCCGCCTTGCACCGCCCGGGCTCCTGGGACGACGTCTGGCGACAGGTCACGTACGTCGCGGGCCTGACCCGGGCCATGGCAGGCCAACACATCGTCGTCATCCCGGACCTGTACCGCGACCACAAGACCGGCGCCGATATCGAGAGCCGTCATCTCGGCGACGAGCAGTGGGACCGTCTCGCCACCGGTACCGACGAGCTGGGGCGCCGGATCATGGATGAGTACGGTCTCAAGGTGCAGTTCCACTCCCACGCCGACAGCCATGTCGGCTACCAGGAGGACATCGAACGCTTTCTCGCCGCGACCAACCCCGACCACGTCAACCTCTGCCTCGACACCGGCCACGTCGCCTACTACGGAGGCGACAACCTGGACCTCGTCCGCAGGTTCGGTGAGCGGATCGGATACCTGCACCTCAAGCAGGTCGATCCCGGTATCGTCGCAAGGGTCGAGGCCGAGGACCTGACGTTCCCCCAGGCCGTCCGCCTCGGCGTCATGGTCGAACCACCACACGGCGTCCCGGACCTGGCGCCCCTGCTCGCCGCCGTCGAGGACCTCGGCACCGACATCTTCGCGATCGTCGAGCAGGACATGTACCCCTGTCCCCCCGACAAGCCACTGCCGATCGCGCGACGCACCCACACGTACCTCTCCACCTGCGGCGGCGCCGCAGTGGAGATCGGCACTCCCAAGATTCCGACGAACACCTCACTGTGACGAGAAGAGCTCACCATGGCTAAGACCATTGACCACTGGATCGACGGGGCCGCGTTCGCCGGAACGAGCGGCAACCTCGTCGATGTCACCGACCCCGCCACCGGCGAGGTCACCGCGCAGCTCGCGCTCGCCTCGCCCGCAGAGGTCGACATGGCTGTGGGGGCAGCGACGGCGGCCTTCGGCCGGTGGCGGGACACCTCGCTCACCAAGCGCACCCAGGTCATGTTCGCCTTCCGTGAGCTGCTGAACGACCGCAAGGACGAGCTTGCGGCGATCATCACCTCCGAGCACGGCAAGGTCCTGTCCGATGCCCTCGGCGAGGTCTCCCGGGGCCAGGAGGTGGTCGAGTTCGCGTGTGGGATGCCGCACCTGCTCAAGGGCGCCTTCACCGAGAACGCCTCGACCGGCATCGACGTGCACTCGGTGCGTCAGCCGCTCGGACCCGTCGCCGTCATCAGCCCGTTCAACTTCCCGGCGATGGTGCCGATGTGGTTCTTCCCGATCGCGATCGCCGCCGGCAACACGGTAGTCCTCAAGCCGAGCGAGAAGGTGCCCTCTGCCGCGCTGTGGATGGCAGAACTCTGGAAGGAAGCCGGCCTACCCGACGGTGTCTTCAACGTCCTCAACGGAGACAAGGTCGCCGTCGACGGCCTGCTGACCCATCCCGACATCGCCTCGGTCTCGTTCGTCGGATCGACACCGATCGCCCGCTACGTCTACGAGACCGGCACTACCCACGGTAAACGCGTGCAAGCGCTCGGTGGAGCCAAGAATCACATGCTGGTGCTGCCCGACGCCGACCTTGACCTCGCCGCGGACCAGGCAATCAACGCCGGCTTCGGATCGGCGGGCGAACGCTGCATGGCGATCTCGGCTGTTGTCGCCGTCGGCGACATCGCCGACGACCTGGTGACCAAGATCGCCGAACGCGCGGACAAGCTGCGCACAGGTGATGGACGGCGCGGCTGCGACATGGGTCCGCTCGTCACCGCGCAGTCGCGCGACCGGGTGACGGGATACATCGATGCCGGTGAGTCCGCGGGCGCCAAGCTGGTCGTCGACGGACGTTCGGTCACCCCGGACGCGGACGGGTCGGGCTTCTTCGTCGGACCTACCCTCTTCGACAACGTCACGGTGCAGATGTCGATCTACACCGATGAGATCTTCGGGCCTGTGTTGTCAGTCTTGCGGGTGGACACCTACGAGGAGGGAGTCGAGATCATCAACTCCAACCCCTATGGCAACGGCACCGCGATCTTCACCAACGACGGCGGCGCCGCGCGCAGGTTCGGCAACGAGGTGCAGGTCGGGATGATCGGGATCAACGTGCCTGTCCCGGTCCCGATGGCCTACTTCTCCTTCGGCGGTTGGAAGTCTTCCCTCTTCGGCGACGCCCATGCCCACGGCACCGAAGGCGTCAAGTTCTTCACCCGTGGCAAGGTCGTCACCTCCCGGTGGCTCGATCCGAGCCACGGCGGCATCAACCTGGGTTTCCCGCAGAACCAGTGACAACCCCCATCGTCAGGAGCGCATCCCGCTGAACATCGACGGCGCTCCCGGTTGTCTGCTGCGCGTACGCCGCCGGGCCGATCCGCTGCTGCGTCGCGGTCGGCGACGCAACGTGCGCGACATGTCGGCGGCTCCGATCATGCCGGCGTCGTTGCCCAGGTGAGCGCGCACGATCCGCGCCTCGGGTCGGAACCCGCGCCCGCTGAGCGTTCGGCGAAAAGCGTTCCGGGCGGGTTCGAGGAGCAGCTCGTCGGCGTCCGAGACGCCGCCGCCGATCACGAAGAGGCCGGGGTCGAACGCCGCCGCAAGGCCGGCGATGCCCACCCCGAGCCAGCGACCGACGTCGGACAGCAGCGCGATGGCCTCGTCGTCGCCGTCGCGCGCCAGCTGTGTCACCACGGCACCGTCGAGCACGTCGTCGTTGTCCGCGGCGACCTTCGCGAGTCGCTGGCCGAACGGCGTGGAGGCCGCCACGGCTGCCACTGACTCGCGGATCAGCACGTTTCCGCTCGCGTACTGCTCCCAGCACCCGAAGTTGCCGCACTCGCAGGCGTAACCGTCCTGGACGACCTGCATGTGGCCGAACTCGCCGGCAAGGCCGTACCGACCACGGTGCAGCTGGCCGTCCAGGACCAAGGCGCCGCCGATGCCGGTGCCGAGGGTGATGCAGATCAAGTCCTCCTCGTTCTGCGCAGCGCCGAACCTCCACTCCGCCCAGGCGGCGGCGTTGGCATCGTTGTCGACGAGCACCGACAGCCCGGTACGGCGGCGCACGGCATCGCGGAGGGGTTCGTGCCTCCAGGCCAGGTGCGGCGAGAACAGCACGGTCGAGCGGGTCGAGTCGACGAATCCAGCAGCGCCGATCCCGAC
>Ga0136638_10000059_pt1 | contig 16514 bp, 14 predicted proteins | sample AntDrymUQ8582206_2_FD_104671 | JGI IMG/M metagenome (GOLD analysis project Ga0136638, IMG submission 104671) | Polar desert sand microbial communities from Dry Valleys, Antarctica - metaG UQ858 (22.06) | ecosystem: Environmental > Terrestrial > Soil > Desert | place: Antarctica: Dry Valley...
GCACTGGGCGAGCTTCCAACCACCACCACGATTGCGCTCGAGCGATTCTTCGATGAGTCGGGCGGCATGCAATTGATCGTGCATGCGCCGCTGGGCAGCCGCATCAATCGCGCATGGGGACTATCGCTGCGCAAGCGCTTCTGCCGCAAATTTGATTTCGAGCTGCAAGCCGCGGCCACTGAAGATGCAATCGTCCTGTCGCTGGCAAGCAGCCATAGTTTTCCGCTGCAAGACGTCGCGCATTATTTATCCGCGAAAACTGTGCGGCCGCTGCTGGTACAGGCGCTGCTCGATGCGCCGATGTTCGGCACCCGCTGGCGCTGGAACGCCGGCTTCGCGCTCGCGCTGCTGCGTTTTCGCGGCGGCCACAAAGTCGCGCCTCAGCTGCAACGTATGGCGTCCGAAGACTTGTTAGCGGCGATTTTCCCGGATCAACTGGCGTGCGGCGAGAACATCGTTGGTGACCGCGAAATACCCGATCACCCGCTGGTGCGGCAGACCATCGACGACTGCCTGCACGAAGCGATGGACATCGACGGCCTGGAACGCGTGTTGAGCGGGATCGAGCGCGGTGAGATCAACGTGATCGCGCGCGACTTGACTGAACCATCACCGCTTGCGCTCGAAATTCTCAGCGCGCGGCCGTACGCGTACTTGGATGACGCGCCGCTGGAAGAGCGCCGCACGCAGGCGGTGCTGGCGCGGCGCTGGATTGACGCTGAAACCGCGAGCGATCTCGGCAAGCTCGACGCCGATGCAATCCACCGGTTGCGCGAAGAAGTGTGGCCCGAGCCACGCAGTGCGGATGAGTTGCACGACGCGCTGATGAGCTTCGGGTTCTTCAGCGATAAGGAAATTAAAGCGCAGGCCGGATGGCGGCTGTTGATCGACGAGCTTGCCGCCGCGAAGCGCGCGACGCGGTTGGGCGCCAACGCGATCTACGTTGCTGCCGAGCGACTGCCCGAGTTCGACGCACTGTTTGCTGGCGCAGAACATGTCCCGAGCATCGAAGCGCCGCTTGACTATCGCAAGCCGTGGACGCGTGATGACGCGCTCGTAGAAATCCTGCGCGACCGGCTACAAGGCCTCGGCCCGGTGACCGCAGAATCGCTGGCCACGTCGCTTGGCCTCACAAGCAGCGAGGTTGCGGCCCCGCTTGCGCGACTCGAAGCCGAGGGCTCGGTGATGCGCGGACAGTTCACGCCAAGCAACGATCTGCAAACACCGATCGTCGAATGGTGCGAGCGGCGGCTGCTGGCGCGCATTCATCGTTACACGGTCAATCGGCTGCGCAGGGAGATCGAGCCGGTCGAAGCGCGCGACTTCATGCGCTTTCTCTTTGAATGGCAGCGCGTCGCGCCGGAAGCGCGCGTGGAAGGTGCAGACGCGGTAGCGAACATCGTGTCGCAGCTTGAAGGATTCGAGGCGCCGGCCGCCGCGTGGGAAACCGAAATCCTGCCGGCGCGAGTCAACGAATACGATCCCGCGTGGCTCGATGAACTGAGCCGCGCCGGCCGCGTCGTGTGGACGCGCATCGCGCCGCTCAGCACCAACAACCGCGCAAACGGCGAGCGTGCACCGAGCCCGGTGCGCACGACGCCGATCGCTCTTGCGTCGCGACGCAATCTGAGCATCTGGTCCGGGCTTGCGCCGGACGGTGCGCAGGTAGCGCTGACGGCCAACGCGCAACAGGTCGAACAGTTCATCACGGCGCACGGCGCGTCATTTTTCGAAGAGATCGTTGAGGGCACAACATTGTTGCGCACGCAGGTCGAGCAGTCGCTCGGCGAGTTGGTCGCGCAAGGGTTGCTCAACGCGGATAGCTTCGGCGGCTTGCGTGCGCTGCTCGTGCCATCCGATCGGCGCCGCGTCTTTGATGGGAAAAAGCGCCTGCGGCGCACGGCGCTGTTCGGCATTGAGGATGCGGGCCGCTGGGCGCTGGTGCGAAAGAAGCGCGCTCCGGAACGCGCAGACATCGTCGAGCACGTGGCTCGCACGCTGCTGCGCCGTTATGGCGTCGTGTTCTGGCGCCTGGTCGCGCGCGAGGCGGCGTGGCTGCCGCCGTGGCGCGAATTGTTGCGCTGCTATCGCAGGCTTGAAGCGCGCGGCGAGATCCGCGGCGGCCGCTTTGTCGCCGGATTATCGGGCGAACAATTCGCAGCGCCCGAAGCGATCGGACTGTTGCGCGACACGCGGCGGCGCCAACCGACGGGAGCACTGGTCAGCCTGAGCGGCGCCGATCCATTGAACCTGGTCGGCATTCTTACGCCGGGTACGCGGCTGCCCGCGTTGACGGGCAACCGCGTGCTGTACCGCGACGGCGTTCCAACCGCACTGCTGGTCGCGGGCGAAGCGCGGTTTCTCGAACAACTCGAGCCCGAAGCGCAATGGGCTGCGCGCAATGCGCTGTTGCGGCGTCAGGTCCCGACGTTGCTGAAGTTTCTCGCTTGATGAGCCCGCGTCTTGCCTTGATGACGCTGCTGTCGCTGGTGGTTGCGTTCGCAACGCCGGCATCAGCGCAGGTCAACCAACCACCATGGGCGCTGTTGAAGAGCGGCGGCCATGTCGTGCTGATGCGCCACGCAGTCACCACACCAGGCGCCGGTGATCCGCCCGGCATGCGGCTCGACGATTGCAGTACGCAGCGCAACCTGACCGACGAAGGCCGGCTCCACGCGCGCCGGATCGGGGACTCGTTTCGTGCGCGCAGCATCAGCGTCGAGCGCGTGTTATCGAGCCCGTGGTGCCGCTGCACCGAAACCGCGCGGCTCGCCTTCGGCAAGGCGGAAGTCTGGCAACCGCTCGCCAACCTTTTCGGTCGCTCCGAAAACGAGGCAAAGCAGGTGGCCGAACTGCGTTCGCTGGTTGCTCAACCGCGCACGGCCAACGTCGTGCTCGTGTCGCATGGATCGACGATTGCAGCGTTGACAGGCGTCTCGCTCGGCACCGGCGAGATGGTCGTCGTTTCGCCGCAGGGAGCGGGCAAATTCGTAGTCAACGGCCAGCTTGCCGTGGATTGATCGCAAAACATCAAGTTCAAAAATCCGAAGTTTGATGCGCTACCCGATATCGTAAACAGCAATGAGGACCCATGACGGTCTTGCTGGTCGCGCGCGGTTCAGGCCAAGCCGCCATAGGACGCGAGCGGCGCGAGCACCATCAAGGCGAATGTGCTGGTACTGGCCAGCGCGGCCAGTGTCATCAGAACGAGGCGCTGCTTGAGTGAATTGCGGTTCATGTGAGTCTCCTTTCAGTGGGTTTAAACGACAGACGCATCGTCTGCCGAGACCCCCTTTCAGGTCTTTGAGTTGCGCCTTAAAAGTTCTTAATTTGCCTGCGGCTAAGCTTCCGTCAAGAAAACAGGAAGTGCATCACGACGACTACTACGACCTCGGAATTGCGCTTCGGCGCCGCGCAGCTCGACGTTGCTCAGCGCCGATTGCTGATCGACGGACAGCCTGCCAAGCTCGGCGCGCGCGCGTTTGACGTGCTGCTGGCGCTGCTCGAGCGGCGCGACCGCACGGTCAACAAGAACGAACTGTTCGATCTCGTCTGGCCTGGCGTCGTGGTCGAAGAAAACAATCTGCAGGTTCACATCTCGACTCTGCGCAAGGTGCTCGGGCCGCAGACAATCGCGACCATTCCTGGCCGCGGCTATCGTTTCACGGGTGACTTGACCGCAACAACCACGGCGGCCCCGGTCGCTCCGCCACCGTCGACAGTTGCGGCAACCATGCATCTGACGGCGCAGCAGCCACTTTACGGGCGTGATGGCGACATGCATGCGGTCGGCGAGCTGCTGCGTCGACACACGCATGTGTCTATCGTAGGCGCGGGCGGTATGGGCAAGACACGGCTTGCGTTGGCGGTGGCCGCCGCACAGCGGGAACAGTTTCCCGATGGCATATGGTGGATCGAACTGGCAGCGTTGAGCGACGGCGGGCTCGTCACCGGCGCGATTGCCCAGGCGCTCGGCGTGCGCGGAGGCAATGATCGACCAGTATTAGAGACCGTCATCGCGCTGCTGCTTAATCAGACCGCGCTCTTGGTCTTGGATAACTGCGAGCATCTGCTGGACGCCGCCGCCGAATGCGTTAACACGCTCTTGCTCAATGCACCCGCGTTGCGCATCCTGGTCACGAGCCAGGCCGCTTTGCGCACGGCCACTGAACACGTTTATCCGCTCAGTGGTCTGCCGAGCAACGGCGTGCCAAACGCAACCGCGCCCGCTGTCGAGCTGTTCGTTGCGCGCGCGCGGGCATCCGCGCCTCACTTGCAACTAAACGCCGCGATTCTGGATACCGTTGCTGAGATCTGCCGCGGCCTCGACGGCATGCCGCTGGCGATCGAACTGGCCGCAGCCCGCGTGCAATTGCTCGGCATCGAAGGAGTACGCGCGCGCCTCGATGAGCGTTTCCTCGTTCTCACTGGCGGCACGCGCGGGGTCATACGCCGACATCAGACCCTGCGCGCTGCGCTCGAATGGAGTCACGGGCTGCTCGCACCCGCCGAGCAGACGGTGTTTCGCCGTCTCGGCGTGTTCGTCGGCGGATTCACACTCGACCTGGCGCAAGACGTCGCTTCAGATGAGCGGACCGACCGTTGGGCCGTGCTGGATCTGCTCGGGCAGCTGGTGGATAAGTCACTCGTGGTCGCCGACGGCGACGCAGTGCCGCGCTATCGGCTACTCGAAACCATGCGCGCCTTTGCACTCGAAAAACTCGCGGGCGCCAGTGAAACGCCCGGGCTGATGCGCCGGCACGCCGAAGCGCTGCTCAACTTTCTTTCTCAGGTCGAGCTGGATTTGAACTGGAACGTCGACCAGACAATCCGCTGCAAAGCGGAACGAGACAACTTGCGGGCCGCACTGGGTTGGGGCGAATCGAAAGCGGGTGATCGGCCGCTCGCCTGCGCACTGATGGGCAACAGCAGCCGCATCTGGATTTCTCACGAACTGATGAATGAAGGAATTGAGCGTGCCCTGCGCCTGATGCCGCTGCCCGAAAATCTGACTCCCGAGATCGAGGCGCGCTTCAATTTGACACTAGGCACATTGGGATTTTCGGGCACGCGCCGTGAATGCTTCGATGCCTCAGTGCGCGCAGCCGACATGTGTCGCTCGCTTGGCAATACTCCTCTGTTGGTCGAGGCTTTGATCGCCGTCGCGCAGAGCGGCGCGCGGCTCGGTGAAGGGCAGCAGTGCGCTGCAGCGATCGCTGAGGCGAAAACTTTGATCGGCCCGGACACGCCGGGACGGCAGGCGGCAACTCTGGCGCGGGCAGAGGCGCTCAACCACATGAGCCTGGGCCAGTACGGACAGGCTGTCGAAAGCGCTCTGCGACAGGTAGCCATCTATCGCGACAGCGGCGACGAATTCGGCGCGCAACGGGCGCTGATCATCGTCGCGATGATGGAGGGTGCGCTCAATCGTTTCGATTCGGCTATAGAGCGGCTGCATGCTGCGCTCGACGTTCTGCGGCGAACCGATTCACCGTACGGTATCGGCGAGGGCTTGCAAGTTTTTGCTGGAACGCTCGCTATGCGTGGGGACCGGGATGCGGCGCTCGCGGCCGGCCTGGCGGCCGTCCCGCATGCTCAGCGCGGGAGCAACACGGCCACTTTGCTGCTGTTCATCGGGCTGGTTCATGCGCGGCATGGCGCCGCGGATCGGGCGGCCAAGCTCGTCGGCTATGTCGATCGTGAATACGCCCGCACAGGTCGAATCATTTCGCCGCTGCTGATCCAGGTTCGCGACGAAATTTTGGTGCGTGCCAAGGCTGAACTGGGGCCCTTCGAGTTTGACCGCCAAACAGCGGCCGGCGCTGCATTGTCTGAAGACCGCGCGCTTACATTGGCTTTCGATCCGAACGCTCACCGCTCGACGTAGCTCGGCCTCACGCCTGCGGTTCGGTCCACGGATCGTAAGTGCCGAAGTTCCACAGGTGGCCTTCAAGATCGCGACATGAAAAGCCGCGCCCGCCGTAGTCTTCGTCCTTGATGTCCATCACGATGGTTGCGCCCGCGGCTTTCGCTTTCGCATAGGCCGCATCGGCATCGTCGACGATCAGATACGCGCTTTGCGTTTCGCGCCCGCCAGTCTGGTCGGGATGCGTCATCAGCTTTCCGAATTCATCATCGCGCAACGAACCCAGCATCGCCATGCCGTTGCCGAAGCGCAGCTGCGCATGGGCGATGCCACCGTGCGCATCAGGCACGACCAGCTGCGGCTCGAATCCGAAAGCTCGCTGCAGCCAGTCGATCGCCGCGGGCGCATCGCGGTAGCGCATACAACTGATAACGGTAGCGACGGTATCCTTGGCCGGCATGGCACCTTCTGCGCGTAAAGAACAATGACGGCGGAATTTTCGCACGCGCTGCCGCGCTGGAGCATCGGCGTGCCGATTGCGGCCGTCGTCGCGCTGGCGATTGTCTGGAACCGCCCGCTCGAATGGACGCTGATCGCGGTCGTCGCGCTTGCGCTGATCGCTGCGGTGTTGGCGGCCGTGCATCACGCCGAAGATCGTCAGCTTACCGTCAGTGGACGGACGATCGGCTCTTCGCGCAGCCACGCGCGCAGGCATTCGGTCGCTCCGAGCGCAAACGCTTCGAATACCGGCTGCGACACAAAACCGATATGCGGAGTCAGCACTACGTTTTGTAACGATCGCAGTAAATGATCGGAGGCAAGCGGCTCTTCGTCGTATACGTCGAGCGCGGCAATTGCCGGCCTGCCCGCTTGCAGCGCCAACATCAGCGCCGGCATGTCGATCAACGCGGAGCGCGACGTGTTCGCAAGAATCGCATCCGCGCGCATGCGGGCCAGCCGCTCGGTATTCAACAGCTTGCGCGTCTGATCCGTCGGCACCAGATGCAGGCTGACGACTTTCGAAGATGAAAGCAAATCTTCGAGCGTGACGGCGGTCGCACCTTTTTCAGCAGCGCGCTCCGGCGTCAGGCGCGGACTCCACGCGACGACTTCCATTCCGAACGCATGGGCGACGCGAGCGACGCGCCCGCCGATCTCGCCCAGCCCGATCAGGCCAAGCCGCTCGCCCGCCAGCACGCTCGGCAGAGGCTGACCGTCGCGCCAACCGCCGGCGCGCATCACCGCGAACTTTGTTTCGAGCCACTTGGCGGCTGCGAGGATCAGCGCCCACGTCAGCTCGCACGTGCTTTCCTTCGACGGCCCCCATTCGGTGTGGCTGACCGGAATGCCGCGCGCAGCGAGTGCGGTCGCATCCAAAGCAGTATTGCGCGCGCCGGTGAACACTACGTAGCGCAGCTTCGGCAGAAGCTCAATCAGGTTTGCTGGGAGCGGCGTTCGATCGCGCACGAACACGATGACGTCGGCATCGAGTAACGCGTCGAGCAGCGCCGCGCCCCGCAATGGAACGTGATGGATCTCGATCTCCGCCAGACGATCGAGCTCGGTCCAGTCTGCGAGCCGCCGTAGCGAGCGCTCGTAGTCGTCGAGCACGACGATGCGCGCGCCACGCCGTATCATCGACTCATCTCCGGCACCTCCGGTCAGTTGATGATCGCACGTGCGCGCTACTCTCCCAGCAGATGCAACACGACTTCGCGCTGATGAGCGCGGGTCCGATGTTCGACCAGATAGATGCCCTGCCACGTGCCAAGTGCAGGCTTGCCGCCGATCAGCGGAATCGAAAGCTGGGTCTGCGTCAGCGCAGCTCGCACGTGCGCGGGCATGTCATCCGGGCCTTCGGCGCAGTGCTCGAACAGAGAATCGCCGTCGGGCACCAAGCGCGCGAAAAAGCGCTCGAGATCGCGCGTAACTTCCGGGTCGGCGTTCTCCTGAATCAAGAGGCTGGCTGAAGTGTGACGAATGAACACTGTCAGCAGTCCGTTGTCGATCTTGCAGCCAGTCACCCACCGTTGCACGTCGCGCGTGATCTCGATGAACCCGCGTCCCGGAGTCTGTATTTGAATGATGGTGTGTGCTTGACGCATCGTCGCAATCTACGCCGCCGTGATCGCGCGTCGAAGGTCACGTACGATGCTCAACAGTGTCGCTATGAAGCCCAACTTTCTTGTCATCCTGATCGACGACCTGCGCTACGACGAGTTCGGCGCCGGTGGTCATCCGTACTTGAAGACGCCGCATATCGATCGGCTTGCGCAAGAAGGTGCAATGTTCGAGCGCGCGTTTCACACGACGCCGATCTGCTCGCCCAATCGTGCTTCGATCGTCAGCGGGCAGTACGCCAGCCGCCACGGAATTATCGACAACGTTGCGCGCGACGCAATGAGTCATCGCTTGCCGAACTATCACATCGAACTGCAGCGCCTGGGCTACGAAACCGCGCACATCGGCAAATGGCACATGGGCAACGACGGCATGCCGCGCCCTGGTTATGACACGTGGGTCAGTTACGACGGGCATGGAAAGCTCAACGACCCGCGGCTGAACCACGACGGCAAGCATGTCGAACACACGGGCTACATCACTGACATCATGAACGACCTTGCGCTCGATTTCTTGCAGCGCAAGCGAACCAAGCCGTTTTCGCTTTTCTTTGCGCACAAGGCGGTGCACCCTGATGCGGAGCAGGCGGCCGATGGCACGTTGCGCATCTCGGCGCAAGGCGGCTACGTCGTGGCCGAGCGCCATAAAAACTTGTATCGCGACGCGATGTTTCCACGCACACCGAACATGCTGTCACCTGCCGACGTTATTAAAAGCAAGCCAGCATGGGCCGACGCTTTTGCGATGAAGTCGGGCGCCGCATCGCAAGCGATCCTGTCGGCGCTGCAATCGGGCGAGCAGGAAGAAATCCGGTTGCGCGCCCGCATGATGGCGGCGGTCGACGAAGGCGTCGGCGCCATCATCGACATGCTCGAAAAGAGCGGGCAACTGGATAACACGTTCATCGTGTTCTTCAGCGACAACGGTTTCTTTTTCGGCGAGCACGGGCTCGGGCCCGAGCGGCGCTTCGCCTACGAAGAAGGTATTCGCTCGCCGTTCGTGGTGCGCTATCCGCGCAAAGTCAAAGCGGGCTCACGCCGGCGCGAACTTGTCATCTGCCAGGACCTTGCACCGACGTTGATCGAATTCGCCGGCGGCAAACCGGGCCCGCAGATTCAGGGGCGTTCACTGCTACCGCTGTTTGCACCGCGCCGTGCACCCTGGCGCAAGTCGATTCTGATTGAATACTGGGCCGAGCAGGCGATGCCGTGGCTGGTCGGCATGACGTACAAGGCGGTGCGCACTGACCGCTACAAGTACATCCACTGGGTTAACCGCGGCAAGGCGGGCGAGCTCGACGAGCTTTACGACTTGGAGCGCGATCCGTTCGAGATCGACAATCTAAATCGCAGCCGCAAGCTGGCGCCGGTGCGCGACAAGTTGCGTCGCGAGTTGAAGCGGCTGGTAGCGGAAGCAGTCGGACTCTAGGCTGCCGCTCGCACTGCCATGCGGCCGAAGCGGCCGCCGTTGAAATCCTGCATCGCCCGGGCGATCTCGGCCTGAGTATTCATCACGAACAGGCCGTAGCCGATGACAGGTTCGTTTATCGGTTCGCCGCTCAGCAGCAGCACGGTGGAGTCTGTATTGGCCTCGATCACCACGTCGGTGCCGGTGCGATCGAGCAGCACCATTTGCGCCTCACGTGCAACCTCGGCATCATTGACCAGCACCGTGCCGCGCAGGACGATCAGCGCCAGAGTGCGACCCTCCGGCAGGGTGAGTGTCGCGGCGCGCCCCTAACATCGCGAACAACAAGGATTTTTTTCATGGTCCCGAAAATCTGGGGGCCTGTCGCACGGGAAACAAGACTAGGCGCTGGCTAGTCCGCCTTTGCGCCCGAGGCTTTGACAATCGGCACCCAGCGTGTCAGGTCATCGGCAATCAGTTTGCTAAACGCGGCCGGTGTCAGCGGAGGCGACAGATCGAACCCTTGCGGGCCGAGCTTTTCTTTTGTCTCTGCGCTGGTAAAAATTTTGATCAGCTCGGCGTTGAGACGATTGACAACTTCAGACGGCGTGCCGGCCGGCGCCACAAAGCCAAACCAAGTGTTGACTTCGTAGCCTTTAACACCTTGCTCATCGAGCGTCGGCACGCTGGGCAGCAGCGGTGAGCGCGTAAGGCTGGTGACACCGAGCGCCTTGACCTTGCCGTCCTTGATCTGGCTGATCACCGTCGGCGTGTTGAAAAAACCCATCGTCACTTCTCCGGTCATCACTGCAAGGACCCCTTGCGGAGCGCCTTTGTAAGGCACGTGGACCAGCTCGGTGGCGGTGGTGCGCGCAAAAAGAACACCCGACAGATGATGACTGGTGCCAGCCCCACCCGAAGAGAAAGTTGATTCGCCTGGCTTCGCCTTGGCCACCGCAATCACTTCGGCGGGCGCGGCAGCCTTGTTGCCCGGATGAACGATCATCACGTTCGATACACCACCGAGCAGCGCGACCGGTGCGAAGTCCTTGGTCGAGTCGTACCCTGGTTTTGCATAGATGCCCTGATTGAATACCAGCGTTCCCTGCGAAGCGAAGCCGATCGTGTAGCCATCGGGCGCCGAACGCGCGAGCTCCGCCATCGCAATCGTGCCGCCGGCGCCAGTCTTGTTTTCGACGACGACCGATTGCCCCAGCGCCTTGCTCAGTTCCTGCGCGGTGTAGCGCGACGCAATGTCGGCGGTGCTCCCTGGGGCAAGTGGCACGATCAGCCGAATTGGCTTGGTCGGATAAGCCTGGGCGAAAGCCACGCTTACCAGCGATGTCAAGATCAGCGCGATCGCCGTGTGACGAAGGGGACGCAACTTCATTGCTGTGATGATCATGGACGCTCCTCGAAGTCCACGGATATTACGGCCAACAGTTAATCGAGCGTGCTCATCCGACTGTAAACAAAACGCTTGCGCGCCGTGATGACGACGATTGCGAAAGACCCCAGTGTGTTGCCGAACATCATGATGGCAAGCAACAGGTCGTCGACCAATGCGCAAGGTCTTGCTTCAGATTCTCAGAGTCGTTCATCGGACGCAGCCGAAGTCTAGGGCCCGCACTCGATGACGGCGAATTACACTGCGCGCGCGGAGAGACGACGTGTCGGAACCATCCAATAATTTGACTACCGCGGTACGGCACTTCAGGCAGATCCTGCTGTGGCCGCTGCAATTGATGCCGATCCGGCCCGGCGCGCAGGTACAGGCGCACTGGGAAGTGCTCGAGCAGGAAACTGCAGAGAACCCGTGGCGCGAGCTGCTCGACGAGTTCACGCCCGACGGCAAGCAGTTTCAGCTACGGCACTACAGCGAGTTCGTCACGTTCCTGCCGTACGTGCAGCGATTCATTTACGGTGAAAGCCGAGAGCGCAAAGACAGCGGCAATAGAGACGAAGAGCCCGGCAGCTCGCCGATGCGCGTTTACCGACGCCACGACATCACTTCAGCACGCGTCATCACGCGCGCCGGCGAGCCGCCGATCGTGCTGTCGATCGCGCACATCGATCTCTACTTCTTCTACGACATCGACGTGGTTTTGCTCAATGTCGAGGTCTCGTGCGATGACCTGACGCTGGTGCAAGCGCAGGAGCTTCTGTATCGGTTTGGCCGCGCGTATCCGGCCGGCTGGGACGAGCGCGGTGATGGGCTGCACTGTCTGCATAGCCTGGAGTGGATAACGGCAGACGGCACCGTGCTGGCAGCGTCCGATTCGGCCGATCGCGACAAATTCCTGTCATTTGTTGCGGAACACCGTGCGCCCCGCGTCAGCTCGCACTGGGCGTTTCTTCTTAAACCGCTGCTGCTCGATCACGCCGACCCCAACGCTGCGATTCGCTATCGGCAGATCGAGTTCTACCGAATGCCGGTGATGGGCTTGCTCGCAGTCGACGAGCCACGCGCAATTTCTCGCAACGACTTCATCCGTCTCGGCCTGGTGATCGGCGCCAGCGATGCCGAAGCGTTGCCGTATTCCGATCGCCATGTGGCTGATTTCGAGCAGCGCTACTGCGACGACCGCTTCTGGTGCAACGTCGGCCCTTCGCCCAACACGCGCTACCTCGCCAGCGGACAGGCGTTGATCGTCGTGGGTGATGCGCAGTCAAAATATTTTCTGCACCCGGATGTTGGGGTGCTCGCGCAATTTCGGCATCAGCATTTCCTGCTGTTCCTGATTGCGCATTTTCAGCGCGCCGCACTGTTGATGTTTGCCGATCGCCTAGCTGAAGCGCTAAAGCGCATGGACCTCAATTCTTCGGACTCGGTTAATCGCTTCAGGCGCGCAATCCGGCAGAACTTCGAGATCTTTCTGCGCTTTTCGCATCGCTACTGGTTTCATGAAATTTCCGAGCAGACGCAGGCGCGCTCGCTGTTTGACCTGACCGTCAATCATCTGAAGCTCGATGCGCTATATGGCGAAGTCAAAGACCGTATCTACAGCATGGATCAATATCTGGTTTCCGACAGCGGGCGCCGTCACACCAACACAGTGCTGCGTTTGACGGTGGTCACGACGTTCGGATTGATCGGTACGGTAAGCACAGGATTCATCGGCATGAACCTGATCGGCCTGACCGATATTCTGTTGATCGAGAAGATCATATTTTTCTTCATCATCTTTCTGCCGACCGCCTTTCTGACTTTTTACACAATCGTCAAATCGCGACGACTTTCGGATTTTCTCGATGTGCTCTCTGATGAACAAGTGTCTGCACGCGAAAAGTTTATTGCGCTGCTCGACGTCTGGCGCAAAAAGAAAGTGGTCGAAGACTAATCCAGGGACGCAGCGATGCGGTGGCGGCGGACCCCATGGTTCACAGTTCATCGCTGGCTCGGCATCGGGCTCGGAGCGTGGTTTGCGCTGGTTGGGCTCAGCGGCGCGATTCTGGTTTTTGAAGACCCGATCGATACATGGCTCAACCCGGAATTGTTAAGCAGCACGGCGCAGGGTGCGCAGCTAAGCGCGCAAGCCGTGGTCGAGCGCGCAGAGGCCGTTTATCCGCTAGGTCTGGTTGAGAAAATTCGTTTTCCTGTCGCCGATGGGCAGGTCTACCGGCTGACGGTACGCGCGAAACCGCGCCGCGTCGGCGCCGAAAGAATCGAAGCGACGTTCGATCCTGTCAGCGGCGCGCATCTTGGCGGGCGTTCCCTCGAGACCCTGGGCATCGCACCGCGGGATCTGCTGCGGACGCTGTACGAATTTCACCGCAACGTCCTGCTGGGAAACGCAGGATCGAACATCGTCGGCGTGGCAGGACTGCTGTTGCTCGCGTCGACCATTACCGGCTTCGTGCTAGCGGCACCGCGTTCGCGCGCGGCATTTCGCCGCATCGTATCGATCAATCCGCGTGCATCTGCCACCCGTATCGCCTTCGACCTGCATCGATCGATCGGAATCGTGTTCGCCATCACGCTGCTGCTCGCCACGCTTACCGGCGCTACGCTCGTCTATGTGAATTACGTGCGCGACCTTGTGAGTGTGTTCTCGAAGGTTGCTTCGTTTCCAACAGTTCCGTGGCAGCCGCAGAAGTCGAGCGAGCCGATGCAGCTTGACAGCGTCGTCGCCGCGGTCAGAGCGCGCTTCCCATCTCACACGCTACTGGAAGTTCATGGTTCGCCACGGCAGATGGCCGGCCACTTGTACTACTTGTGGCGACCAGGTGACGTGCATCGGCTTGGCGACACACTGGCGTGGATCAATCCGCTGTCCGGCGAGCTGATGATCGAGCGCAGCCCACGCACGCGCACTGCCGGAGAAGGTTTCATGCACTGGCTGTTTCCGCTGCACAGCGGCACGGCGTTCGGTACGCCGGGCCAGATCGCGATGGCGGCAACCGGTGCCGTGCCCCTATTCCTGGTATGCACCGGCTGGTGGGTTTGGCTACGCAAGCGGCGCGGCGAGCGCGTGTCGCGCGAGCGGCAGGTGGCGCGTCAACGCGAACTGCGCGCACCGCTTAAAGGCGCGCGCTGATCTACCCGGGCATTGCGCGCTTGGTGTCGTCGTCGACGCTACTGCCTACTCCCGGCAGCACGCGCGTGGTGCGGATAACCGGCTGGCGCCATGCAATGATCGCCAACAGCAGCGCCGATGTACCCGCGAACGCCAGCGCCGCGCGCAACCCAACATGCTCGCCGAGCCAACCGCCAAGCAATGCACCCGGGCCGGCGGGCAGCAGGATCAACCAGCGCATCGTGCTCGTCATGCGGCCGAGAAGCGGTACCGGCGTCACTGCCTGACGCAGCGCGAGGAACGTAATGAAAATCAGCACCGCGCCGACGCCGAACGTCATCAGCATCGTTGCAAACAAAGCAACACCGAAAGCGGAGGCCGGTGCGCTTGCACCAAGCAGCCAACCTACGCCGCAGATGGCTACTCCGAGCACCAAGGTCGGCCCGGGACCGAGTTTGCGCGAAATGCGATTGCCGACAATGCTGGCGAAAATGGTGCCGACACCGAGCCCGACGTAGCACAGACCCACAGCGCCTTCCGACAATCCCAAGGTGCGCGTGGCGAACAAAATCTGCACGACCACCGCCGCGTGGTGGCACATCTGCCAACCGCCGACGATAAACGCCATCGTGATCAACAGCCGGTGCTGCACAACGAAGACAAGACCGGCCCGCATCGCGGGCCAGAAGCGCGCGGCGGCGAACTGCGCGCTTTCCTGCACCTTGACGCCGCGCAGGATGCCGGCAGAAATCGCCAGCAGTACCGCGTCTGCCAACAACGCCATCGGTGCGCCGACCAGCTTGATCAGCACGCCAGCGGCGCCCGGCCCGGCCACCTCGGACGAAGAAGAGGCCAACGCATTTTTCGCGTGCGCTTCGACTAATCTCTCACGTGGGACGACCTGCGTAAGCACGATCTGCGCCGCGCTGCCGGCAATGGTGGCCACGGTACCGATTGCAAAGCCGACGATGTACAGCCAGTTCATCGACAACCATCCGAGCCACCACGCGAGCGGCACGCTGGCCACCACCAGCGCCAACAGCGACTCGCCGATCACGTACACCGGCAATTTGCGCACGCGGTCGAGCCAGACCCCCGACGGCAGCGAAAACAAAACGAACGGCGCGACCTCCATCGCCGTCAGCAACCCCATCTGCGTCGGCGTCGCGTTGAGCAACACCGCCGCAGTGAGCGGCAGTGCGAGCAAAGTAACCTGACCGCCGAAGGAGCTGATCAGAATAGACGTCCACAAGCGGCGGTAGATCGCATCGCGCAGCAGATCGTCGGGCGCCAGGTGAAGGTGCGCTAACGCGCGTGCGACGTAGCGCCGCCAGGCGGGCGCTGCGAAGAGCGAACTCATTTGCGAATTATTGTTGTACCGAACGTGACGCAGCTTAACGAGTCAGCGGTCCGATACCCGCAAGCGTTTTTAACCCGTCGCCGCCTCGGCCTGCCCGATCGCATCGAGCAACACTTCTGGCGGCTGCGCGCCGGAAACAGCGAGCCGTTGATTGAATACGAAAAACGGGACACCGGTAACGCCCAACGCGCGTGCGCGTTGTTCTTCGGCCCGCACCGATGCACGTCCTGCATCGGAGGCGAGCCAGGCGCGAGCCTGCGCCGCGTCGAAACCGGCAGCGCCTGCCAGCGTTGCGAGCGCCTCGGGTTCGCCGATGTCGACGCCTTCAATAAAATATGCGCGAAACAAACGCTCCACCAGCACATCAGCTGCGCTCGCATCGATGTCCTGCGCCCAAGCGGTCAAACGATGCGCATCGACGGTGTTGGGTTGACGCGCGATCCGCTCGAAGTCGAACACAATTCCGACGTCGTCGCCGGCCGCTTTGATCCGCGCGTAAATTTGCCGCGCACGGTCCGGGCCGCCAAACTTCTGCTCTAGATAGCCGCGACGTTCGACTCCGCCCGCCGGAATGTCAGGATTTAGCTGAAACGCGAGCCACCGAATCCGTGTCTCGCCAATCATCCGCTGCGCAAGCGCCGCCTCGAGCCGGCGCTTTCCTATGTAGCACCAAGGACACACGACATCGGAGATGACGTCGATCGAAAGTGGGGGCGGCGCGGTTTGCATAGCAGCAAGGGTAGTTTTGTAGACTACCAAATCGCTTTTTTATGTCGACCGACTCTTTCGGATGGATGCAGCGGCGAATTCCGTGATTGTTCGTGAAGTCGGATTGCGCGACGGACTGCAGAGCATTGCGCGTGTGCTGCCGACTGCGCAGAAGCTCGAATGGTTGCGCGATGCATACGCGGCCGGCCAGCGCGAGATCGAGGTTGGCTCATTCGTTCCAGCCCGGTTGCTGCCGCAATTGACCGACACCAGTGAGGTGGTTGCATTCGCGAAGAGCCTGCCCGACCTTTGCGTTTCAGTACTGGTACCGAACTTAAAGGGCGCCGAACGCGCTATCGACTCCGACGCCGATGTAATGCTGCTCCCGCTGTCAGCCAGTCACGCGCACAGTCTCGCCAACCTGCGCAAGACGCCTGACGAAGTGGTGAGCGAAATCACGCGCATCCGTGCGCTACGCGATGCGGCTGGATCGAAGTGTCTGATCGAAGTGGGCATCAGTACCGCCTTCGGCTGC
>Ga0136638_10000060_pt1 | contig 16502 bp, 15 predicted proteins | sample AntDrymUQ8582206_2_FD_104671 | JGI IMG/M metagenome (GOLD analysis project Ga0136638, IMG submission 104671) | Polar desert sand microbial communities from Dry Valleys, Antarctica - metaG UQ858 (22.06) | ecosystem: Environmental > Terrestrial > Soil > Desert | place: Antarctica: Dry Valley...
ATCGTTCCAAAACATGCAGAAATCGTGTGAATTTTCCACCTCGATTCAGTTGAGCACATCGAGAACAATGACCATTTTCACATTGTCTGGAGCAAATGACACATTGCATATTCATTATTGCGTGAACCTACTTTCTGTTGATTTTTATCTAGAAAACAAAGCATTTTTCATGAGAAACTGCAGCCAAAACATGCGAACGAAATTTGAAACAACGAGGAAAATTTTTATTTGAGATCAACTAATCGTGACGACAGACAGCGATGCTACCCGATCTTCAATTCACATTCAACGGCATTCAATCTAAAAGCCGTCACAATCGCGAGACGATTGACCATTGCACTCAGACAACAACCACAGTGGTCCATGCACCCTGACACCACATACTCAAAATTTGCGCGGATATTGAACAGTATCAGAGAAACGTGCAGTTATAAGTTATATCGTAACAAAGCAGATCTCTCATCGATGACATATCTTTTCATCTGTGCACACAGATGACTTAAACTACGCAGCTAACGACTTCCTCTGAGTCAATTCTTCTTGTTCACCGGCTGAAGAGAGTGAAGTGCCGACGCAGATAGAATGGCAAAAGCAGAACTCGACCAGATGCTTCCAAGAATCAAAAGCATCTCGCAACAAAGCGAAACTCTCTCGTCGATCACATTGCTTCTCATCTGTGTACGAACGAGGTCGGAGACAGAGAAGAGGTGATGTCGTCGATTCGTCTTCTTCGAGCGCGTTCGTAACTTGAACTCGGAGTTGATCTAGGAGTGAGAGCTTTCGATTCAAAATCAAACGTTATGCCATTAAGATCAGTGAGCGTCTCGCAACAGAACTGATTTCTTTCGCCAATGACATCCCTCCTGATCTGTGCACACACATGATTCGTATACAGAACAACGAATCTTTTCGATTTTCTTCCCGATAGTCTTTCCACTGCACTGCATCTTGAGTCGAATGGTGAGACTTGCAGCGCTCGCAGCACGTTGAGAAAGAGAGAAACTCTCTCGTCGACGACATCCGTCGTTGTCTGTTCACGGACGAAATTGACCTGACAAAAACGACGATCTGTTTTCCAATCGGTGTGCCTTCTGTTTTCACACGTTGAATGCGGATGTAGTTGACGAGAGACGAATCAGTTCTAGAGCGAATGGTCTAACTCTATGACCAGCATAGATATCAATGTATCAGGAGATTCTCTCTTCAATAACATTCACCTAACGTGTGTGTTGCCGTCACGTATCACAAACAACGAACGACTTTTGTCGCATCAGCCGTTCGATACCGGGAAGTGAAAGCTGCGGGAGAAAATAGGCAACTCGATTGTCAATCGAATCGTATAGTTTTGAAGTCACGAGAACGTTTTCGAACAGATAGAGACTCTCTTCAGTGACATCTGTCATGGTCTGTATTCGCTATCTGCGAAACACCAAAGCCATAGGTCTTTCCAAATGGCTTTTCTCTCTATCTGGAATTGAGAGATGATAGAGAAGACATAGTGGAGGATTCTGAAAACAATAGTATGAGATTCAAATCAACGAGTATCTGATAACAGAAAGAATCTTTCCATGCAGGTAATTCCTTTCTCGTGTGTACGCATACACAGCTGACGACACGCATAAAACGACTATCTGTTTTTTTTTTCAATCGATTGTTGTGTTTCGTTTTCAAATATCGAGTGAGAATGTGCTCGGCAACATAGGGCAGTCAATTATGGACTAAGCGCTGTTCTTTTCAGGTCAGCAACGATCTCGCAATGGAGAGTAACTCTCTCTTCAATAACGATTCTCTCCACACGTGTGCTTCCATGTGTAATGACAGAAAGAAGAGGAATTTTTCGCAGCAACTTTGTTTTCTTTTCCCCAGCGGAAGGTGACAATTGACTTAGTAGCTAAACAAATCGATTGTTGATCGAGTACTATGGTTTTGCGCTGTGTGGGCATGCCAGAACAAAGAGAAACGTTCCCTGCGATAACATATCGGCTCGTCTGTTCACAAACATAACTAGCGAAACACGTAGAGCGAATTTTTTTCGAGTAGCTTTTCGTGTTTTTGTCTATAGAATAACCTCAGAGGTGGTTGAAGAGGTGTACAACTCGATTCTGCATAGAATTGCATGACTGTCAGCGCAGGAAATATCTTCAGATAGAGAGACTGTGTCTTTCATGGCATCTTCCGTAATCTATACACAGAAACGGGATAACAAGGAATGAATGAGGTTTTTTCCATAAGCTCGTTTCGTTTTGCTTTTCGCAGTCTAGATTTGAGATGGATTGCCAGAGATGGACTTTACTATGCTGAATAGAACACCAGGCTATACAGGTAACCGAGGATCTCGCACGAGAGAGGAAGTCTCCTTCTATGACATTCGTCTTTGATTGTGTACATACATAGATGGCTAACAGTACACAATGAACGATTTTTCCGATCGATTTTCTTTCTCCTATGACAGTTGGAACCGAAAAGCGGTGGAGGGGATGGCGAATTTAATGCTGAATCGAATGGTGTGACTTTCAGTGATAGGGACGTTTGGCGATAGAGAGAGATTCTCTCGTCAATCGTACCTTATTTCTTCTATTCATACAAACCACTCACACCACACCACAAAATCATTTGCTTTCAATCAACGTTTTTGTTTCCCGAAACAGAACTAACAAATGCTGCGGAAGATAAGGAATTGAACGCTGAATCGAACGGCATGTTTCCGATCTACAGGTATCTTACAACAGAGAAGACTTCTCTCTTCTATTGCGCCCTTGCTCATGTTTCTGGACACTTGACCGTGTGTACGCAAAGAGCGAATCTTTTCCGAACAAACTCTTCTGCTATTGCGCATGCCGATGTGAGCCACGATCGACAAAATGTGGAATTTGATCATGCATCGGACCATTAGACTAGTCTGCTTTGAGAAAAATTCGTAAAGGAGAGAATCTCTATCTCTAACCACTTTGTTCTGTATGTACGTATCAAAATAACCAACGTCGTACAAGTAAAGAGTTTTTACCGAAAAAGTTATTTCATATCTCCCCTCGTCTCGAACGAAGAGGTGGTCTTAGACATGCAATCCTCAATTCTAAATCGAATGGTGTGCCGTTTGGGTCAGTGAAGCTCGCGCAATAGAGAGAAACTCTCTTCTTTCAATATGATTCTCTCTCGTCTGTGCATACAAACGTGACCGATCACAGGCAAAACACGAGTTTTTGAACAATTGTTCTCTTGTTCTCTTTCCATTTCAAGCTGAGAGGCAGTACAAAAGATAGAACCTTCGATTCGGAATCGAACGGTACGCTGTTGGGATCAGCTAATGTCTTGCAACAGAGAGAAATTCTCTCATCCACTTCGCTTGTATATGAACGTGACTGGTCGCGCGTAAATGAACAATTTTTTCAATTATCTCTTCGGTTTTCTACAATAACAACCTTGGAGATAATTGAGGAGACTTGCCACTCGATTCTGAGTCGAATTGCGCCGTAGTCAGCTCCGGGATATCTCGCAAGATAGAAACTCCATCTCCAATCAGATCTCTTCGTCTCTCTGTCTACCAATTCGATCGATGGCGCGCAGAAGTTGTTTCGAATAGCTTTTTTCTGTTTATACAGAGGCTGATGTCAGAAGCAGTCTGATAGGTGCGGAATTGAATACTGAAACAGTTCTTATGAGTTCGAGCTCGAAGAACATCTCACTTCAGTCACATTGTTTTCTATGTGCTTATATAGGTGACTAACAGCTGACAATGAGCGAAATTGTTTTCAAACAGGTATTTCTTGTTCTCCGTAGCGAGAAGGAAAGATAGTGCAGAAGATAAAGCCTTCGGTTGCGAATCGAACGGCATGCCACTGAGATCAGAGAGCATCGACCAACCGAGAGAAACTCTTTCTTCAATGGCAGGCGCTCTTCTCTGCACAAACATGATTGACAGCGTGCAAAAAAAACACTTTTTCAACAACTTTTTTCTGTTTTGCTTCCTGACGAAGTGAAAGGTGATCGGCGAGGGAGAGAATTTGATGTCGAATCAAATAGTATGATCTTGGATGTTAGAAAACACGTTGAAACCGAGAGAAATGCTTTCTCCAATTGCGCTGTTCCATATGTGTGATGTACATGACTGATGAGATGGAAACGGGACCTTTCTCGATTTTTTTCCGAGTCGCGTTTTTGTTTTTACTCCGATGAAGCTACGAGTGGGCGCCACAGATAGACAATTCGATCCTGCGTTGAATGATACACTCCAGCGCTCAAGGGACATCGCGCAACAGAGAGAAATTCTCTCTTCGATGTCATTCATCTCATGTTTGCACTCCCATGACTCATCACACGCAGCGAACGACTCTCTCCATTCAGTTTTTTTCATACTAGGAAGTGATAGGTGGCGGAAGAGACAGAGGACGTAGTTGTTAATCGACCAATACAGTTCCGATATATAGTAAGGTATCTGAACCTAGAAACCATCTTTCTCTTTTGTGACATCTCTCGTGGTCGATACACCCGCTCTATGCCACGTCGAACGCACAGATTTGTTCAAACGGCATTTTTCTGTGTCTGACATCGAGAAGTGGTAGAAAAAAGGATGAGAAATTCTGTTTTCAGGGATATCAAATTCACTCAGCGAGCACGTCTCAGCGAAGAGAATCTTTCTTTGCGATAGCATCCTTCGTCATGTCGTCACATAGGTAGTCAACGATCGACATGACACGATCTGTTTTTCGATCGATCGTCGTGTGTTGTTTGCCAGTATCTAGCACGAACGTGATCGGCAAGATAGATCATTCGAATCTGTACTGAAGGCCGGCCTTTTTAGCCTAGGAAAGGTCGTGTAATAGAGAGTAAATCACTCTTTGCTAAAACATCGCCTCAAATGTGTACTTCCATGGTTTAGAAGAGATGAAAAAGGAATTTTTCGAACCAGTTATGCTTTCTTTTCTCACATCTGAAGAGGGTAGTTCACCGAAAGAGTAGATAGTTCGACTGTCGATCGAATGGGATGGTTTGGTCCACGGGAATATGTCAGAACAGAGCGAGACTCGCTTTTCCATCACCTCTCCTCTCAGCTGTCCAACAACACAGCTAACGCGACGTGTAGAACTCATTTTTCCGAACAAATTTCTTTCTTATGACTAGAGAGTAACTGCAGAAATGACCAAGAAGCTGCAAAGCTCGATTCTGAGTTGAGTCGAATGAATCTCATCGCAAGGAACATCTTCAGCTAAAGAGAAACTGTCTCTTTCATGATATCTCTCGTGACTTACATATCGAAGTGGGGCAAGAAGGAACCAATGGACTTTTTCGAATAGCCTCTTTTGTTTTTGACGACCTAGATTCGAGATTTGTTGCATGAGATGGCTTCTGTCCTTATGAATAGAAAAGCAGGACATTCAGAGCATCAATCGACTCGTTCTAGAGAGTGAGTCTATCTTCAGTGGCATTCACCCACATGTGTCCGCACACATCAACAACAGTGCAGCGAACGATTCTTCCCCATCAACTAGTTTTTGTCGACGTGCGAAACTGAGAAGCGCTGGAGATAATCGAATATTGAACGCTATGTCGAATGGTGCTGTTTCAAGCTGTAGGAACACGTTGGAACAGAGATACTCTCTCTCTCTTTTCTCTCTCTCGTCAATAACACTCCGTGTATGGGCATATACATGACGACAAATACCGGTCAAATAACTTTTTTCCAGCAATTTCTTTCTGTGTCGTTGCATGACTAGGTCGAAGGCAGTCACGCAGATGCAGACTTCGATGCTCAATTCAATGCCGCGGGATTCAGATGGACGACTGTACTCTATCGGAGATAAATTCTCTCTCTAGTGATATCTCTCACGTGAAAGCAAACATACTGGAAACAAGTCAACACGCTTCTTTTTTCGAGAAAGTTTTGTTCATTTTATTTAATGAACTCAGAGATGATCGAGGAAACGGACACGACAACTCCGAGTCGAATCACATGGCTTTATCCTCGATAAACACCTTGGAATACAGGGAATCTCTTCGCTTAATGATGTCCAGCGTCATCTATGTACACGCGTCGAATTGAACGCAGACCATGAGTTTCTATTTCGACTGGAGCTTTGTTCTCTCTTATCTGACACTGGAAGTACGTCCGACAAGTGAAGGATTCGATTTGAAACCGAACGGTGAGCTGTATGGCTCAATGAACATCTTGCCACAGAAAGGAATTCTCTCTTTGATCACTTCTCTTCTCCATTCTTCATACGAACACGACCGCGGTGTGTAAAAATGAGTTTTTTTTCCATTGATACGACTGTTGAGGTACGAGACGATCCAGCAGACGCAGCTTTCAATCCTCAATGAGCTCGAGTAACTTTATAGCTAGAGCACATCTCGCATTAGCGAGAAACTCTCCCGTCAATGACATCTCCTCGTGTGTAAGCAACCATGATTGCAAGTACGCGAAGAACGAATTTTTCAAAAAAATTTCGCGTCGATACGTTTCGAAGTAGGATATGGTGAATTGAGCGATCACCAATTGAGATCAACGAGTGCCTCGTGACAGCGAGAGATTCTCTCTTCAACGGGACGCCTACTGATCGATACACATACATAACTAGCAGCGCAGCACAAAACTCGTTTTCGAATCTTTTTTTCGACGGATTTTCTTTCTCGATGCAGAGATCGAACGCGAAGTCATGGTTCCAGGCAGAGAATTTTATGGCGAATCGAATGGCATGTCTTTCGAAGCAAGGAATGGACGAAAGAGAGAAAACTTCTCCCTTCAATCGTGTGGTTTTGCACGTGTGCACCTGAATGACTGAAAAGGTGGAAGGACCGACTTGTTCGTTCTTTCTTCTTCGGATCTATTTTCATCTTCGCTCATATCAACCAGGAGATGGACGCATGAGATAAAAAATTCGATTTTCAGTTGAATCATGTGTTTGAGCGAGGAAAGTATCGCGCAGTAGAATGAAGTTCTCTCGAATAACGTGCTCACTGATGTCTTTAACTACACGACAAAGTGCACGCTAGAAACAATCTTTTCGATTTCTTTCTTCGGTCGACTCTTGCCTCTTCAGATACGAATGTTGAAAACGATCAAGGAGATGGAGAATTCAATTCTGAACTGAGTCAGGTGAATTTCTGCGAAGCAAACGTGGTACGATAAAGAGAAATTCTCTCTTCAAGGTTAGCTGGACCATTTCGCTTGATGCTTTTCATGACACTCTGGTGCGAGGAGCATCGCGCTGAGTGTTGTACGGAAAGATAATAGCAATTCAAACGATCTCCGAATGTGAGACGAGAAATTTTTGATAAAAAGAAAAAATGGCAAAGAGAAAACAGCGAAAATGAACAGGAAATTACTGCTGGAGTAGATATTTGGAGATAGATAAATGAGACGAAAGATTGTAATTTACATTATTTACAATGTGAATGAATTCACGAGGATTCATCTATCCTCTGAGGATGGTGAACTGACATTCAGTGCTGGTGGTGACGATGGAAATTCAGCCACTGAATGTCGACTTTGTCGAGGCAACTTAATGTTGCCTCGAGTTCTTCTTCCTCCTCGATTTGGTCGAAGAGGCCGAAGTCATCGACGGCATCATCGTCGTTGTCGTCGACAAAATCGGACACATTGTCCCAATCGTCGTCGATGACAACGAAAAGATCTTCATCATCATCGTCGTCGTCGTCGTCGTCGTCGCTGTCGCCAGCCTGAATAGGAGCTGGGACAGGTATTGGGACGGGAGCGATCTGCGTAAAAAAGCAAGGATATCAGGAATGTCTGTATCGCAGATATTTCGAATAGTTCTTACGCGAGGATGGATGGTGATGTCCAGTTGCATGTATTGGCACTCCTGCAGCCAAACGCAGGGAAATACGGGTGGCCAGTGAATTTGAAATTCGCCTGGCAGGTTTCCCTCCATATCTGCGAAAAAATGCATGTACAACTGGATTTTTTCATTGAGAAATTGTCTTCTTACAATGAGCCACGGTGTGTGTTGTTCGGTACACTGGGGCTTCTGCCAAGAAACCAATCAACACCAGTGGACCTGTAGCTTCATGACCATCAGGAAGATGGGCACGGAGCACAGGCTCCACTAGTTGTGCATTGGGTTGCATGGCATAGCCGTGTAGAAACACGTTGTTTGCAATTATTTGAGCAATATCATTAGCTTGCATGGTGAGAAGTATTTTCGATAGAAGCTTATGTTCAATCTGAAAAAACGATAATATTTTTTTCCGAAAGTATTCGTAGAAAAAATGGCGATGAACAATCTTTTCAAAAATGAAGCTGCAAAGAACGACGAATTCGCTTCAATATATACCCTTTACTAGTTGCATCGCACGCCTAATTCTTGTATCAGTACAAATAAACATTCAAGATTCATGTACGTGCACCGTGGCAAACGATGGTCGAGATGAGCATCATCGAGCTGATATCTTTCAGTTTTTCAATCAATCATTTTGCACTCGAGATGCCAATTCCAAGTGTATATTTTTCCAGAAATTTCGTTCTGATAAGCTAATCACGTTGAGGTACAAACTGCATCTCTTTAACCGAATAAAAAGATTGAATTTCAATTTCATCGCTGCTGGATTAAAAGACATGAAACAACCTAATTAACAATTAGAAGTACTGTTGATTTCTAGCTTGCACTGACTATTCTAATATGTTCAAAACAGTTAGGTGAGTATACATTTCAGGAGTGGCATGATAATTAAAAGTGAACGCGATCATAAAGAGCAACAAAACGCAGAGATTAAACGCGACATCTTTATCTTTCTTATACAACTCATGACGAGCGAATGGTCCTCTTATTCAGACGAGTATGCTTGACTGGTCGGATTGCTGCTGACTTCTGCCACAAAATAGTCCTTTGATTGGTTTCGCTTATGCTCTTCATGAGCTTCTTTTTGGAGTTGATTCCGTCGAGGATCATGTACATAAGCTTGAATTGCGACTGATCTCACATCAGAAATTGTGACCTGTTCCTGAAACGATACTACTCGGTGGGTACATATTATTGAAATTAGATTTTCACTTGTTCACGAATGGAGAAACGATTTGACACACCATCCTCTTTTGCTATTTCATTGAAACAATCATCTAACATAGAAATGAATAATTCGCTAGAGAAGCTTCACAAGGATCTGCAGCTAATTACTGTCGTGCGAAGGAAGCGATCGGAAAGCATGGGGATCAGATGATGGTGACAGGTCATCGCATGTTGTTTCTTCTAAATTCAAAGAAACTTATTGCTTCTTCACGTTTTTGGTGTGTAAACGTCTGACCATCCTCTTCGTCCGATGAGGTAGGACTGAACGGGTATCCAGCTCGGAACTCATCATCATCGATGTCTATTGGCCACTGGGAAAAAATGACTGTTGGCACATCGTTGTCATGAGCATCGGTCCAATCTGTATTGTTGCTCATGTCTTCTCCAAGGTGGTCGTTTCGTGGGTGAGACTGTTGATTCATGGATTTCTAGAAAAGCAGCGTCTCTACTGTTATATTCTCTTCGAAACGGCGTGTTTTCTCTCGTCTGAGGATGAAAAGAACAATCGGTGAATGCGTCAAAAGACTCGTTCGACGTCTCTATCGCTTTGTAGAGAGAAGGTGTGAATATCAACTGTTTTCGTATGGAAAACAGATGTGTTACATTCATGACTAATTAAAGCTGAGGAAGCAACGCAATCGATCAATTTTTCCGAAAAATGGAAGAAAATCCAAGATTCAAGTGGACGTCCGATGCTCTAGGTCAAATGCACAACTGGTTCATCGTCTAGAATTGAAGACAGAAGACGCTAGTAAAGAATAGAAGGTAGATCACAATTGCACATAATCGCAAGCTTGATTAGAATGATTATTCACGAAAAGACTAAAAGACTAAACTGAAATGCATGCACATGGAAACGAATAATGTTCATTGTCTCTCTCTCTACCGCACGGCGAATTAATGAATGCCGTGTTTACGTTCGAATTCCAGCGTGAATTCCAACAGCTCTTCGTCGCTGATATCCGGAACGGGTACAACCAACATGGCTGCGCTGACGAATTGTGGTGGAGCAATTGTCGCCGCCGAAGGCATCGACACTTCTTTCTCCAGTATAGGAGTTTCGATCTTCGTTTTCTTGGCCTGAAGGTCGAAATCGTCCGAGGCAGATCGCTTTTCAGCACGATTTGGCCGGTTTGACATCTGCATTTTTCTCATTAGGTAGTTAGAGAAGAATAAGTTATCCTACCGCGCCGTCGTCGCTCGGCTTGACCTTTTCGGAAGCGTTGCTGGCGTCCGTTGAGTTCTCTACAATGAGAAATATCTTACTCAGCGTAGTCAGGTATTTTGTACTGTTCTTACTCGGCGTGTTCGACATGTTAATCGATTTGGTGAATGCGCGTTGATAAATTTGCTTAATCTGAAGAAAGAAAGACATACACCATGACTCCAATTAGAACGTGAACATGTCCTTTTTTAATCATCTATGCTATAAACGAAAGATAAGAAGAGCTGAACGAAATTTCTCGAATGTGTGAGAATAAAATTTACAAAGCAGAGGAAAAAACTAATTCACAATTTCAAACTGTTCTATTCGAGTAGGTGGGATGGATCTATCCGAATTGTTGCGAGCAAATTCGATTGATAAATGTTTCTTGCAGTCGATGAGGATCGACGTTGGGAAACGGCAACTGACGTGGCTGGTAGGTGGTCGTCACGATTTGAATTTCGCCGTCGTCATTCATTATTTCTCGTGTTTCCTCTCTTGTCTCTTCGAGAACAGTGCGGGTCATCAGATCGACATACAAAGCGTCATCGAATTCTTTCGGTTCAAGAAAAACGAATCCTCTTTCAGTATATCGACTGATCCTATTGATGATACTCTTGTCCATATCGCCGTGCATTGTATAGCACAGAAACGATTTTGTCGTCATCGCTTGCAGAAAAGCGATTGTACAAACGATACGTGAACCTATCAAGAATACATGACGGACGATATTCGATCTGTCACACTTTCTCTGACCTGTGAAGGCGACTTGAGTAACATCAATATCACTGCCATGAAGAGCATAACTCACAGGATTGATGTCGTCGGGAATATCTTTAAAGTTGAATCGTAACTTGACATCGAAAGGGAGTATTGCGTTGTACACGCAGCTGCCCTTCTTGGTCAATGTGGCACTTGAGTGATGACCGTGGTGTGACAACATTGCTGTTAAATTGACGAACACCTTCGTAACAGCATCATCAAAATCGCTGTATGAGCTACCATGGAAATTGATATCTATTTGCTGACTAACGATATCTGGAAAAGGCTCGTTGCAAAGACTATTAACGATGCAACCACCAGCTATATGAAATTTGCCAAAGTCAATAGCTTTCATCCACAGATCAGATTTAAAGCGACGTTCAAAGTTGACCATAAATTCGGCAGTCGATGCAACGAACGACAATTGTTTGTTCAAATCGCTTTGTTTCGACGATCGAAAGCAGGAGCATTCTACAGAGGAGAAGACACGTACATGTATCGCGCTACCCACGCATGCTGACAGATGAACTATCATCCCTTTTATCAGTTTTCGATCTAGTTTATCTTTGTTGCATCGTACTGAGACGTGCTTCACAGGCGCTGATTTTTTAGATCCTAAGTCTGCCTTGCTAATACGTTTGAGTCATCATGGTCACTCAAAATTGGATAACAATAGGTTTCACCTTCTTTCATTGACGACATGTCATTCAAATTGTCTTCTTCCGACGGGATGTGTCATTTGCTTCTTTCCTTCCAGTCAATATTGAATCTATGAATCGTTGACGAGCATCGTTCATGCATCGGTCACTTTCTCTTTCCTTTCCTTCCTATCTCTCTTTCACACGATCTATTCGATTATCTGCCATACTCAACGATGCTCTTCTTATCATGCACTTTCTACCGTCTATACTACGATATTTGTCATGTTTGACGCTAGACTGATCTGGTGTTATATGTGATCTTCAGTGCAAACCTAACTGCTGTCATCATTCACACTGAAATACGTTTTTCATCAACAAGTCTAATACTCTGTCCATTTTTTCTCCAGCAATCCGCTCTTCTCACATTCATACCTTTGAAAAGACTTTGTTCATGTTCATTCAATTCACGCATGCAGCCGATTATATCTTTATATTTGAAATAATCGATTAGGATCAAATTGCCGACATACGTGTAAGTATTGAGCGGTAACAAACGGCTATAGCATTGGAATGACGGAGTCTTATACGTCGAACACAAATGCTCGAAAGCTTCCACTGTAAACGAAGGATGAACGAACAGACGTAATACAGGAGGCGCTCCTTGATAATAGCGGTCTGGACATAAGTATCCTTCATCATCGACGGAGCACGTATCCAAGTAACAATGAAGATAGGAGACAACCACTTTGATTTTCTCTTTCGACATGAACTTCGTAAAGAGTGCTAAGAAGATTTGCTCTTTGGTGATCTCAATGGTTGAAAATTGTTCAGAGCCATTGACTGCTTCCATGAAATTGACCACATCCAACCCATTCAGGTGCTTCATCAGCAGATATCCGATATCCTGATTGAGTAAAACTATTTTCTCGTTTGAATCATCCATGATTGGAATGAGAAAATGATCTAGAAGAAAGAAGATAATAAATTTTGTTCTTGCGTCTCATCTTTCTGTTCATTCTGATTCATACGAATGTCGCACGAAGTGTAAGAAAATTTTTCTGAACCTACTCACGATAAACTCCGTTTTCTCAACACCAGAGGCACTCATCCGGACACGGATGAAATGACATAAAAAATTTCTCTTTTTTTTCGTTTTTGTCACCTAGAAGCAAAACAATTGATTGGTTGACTGTACAATCGTTTTCTCCATATGACTCGTTGGTATCGATTACGACGTCTTCTTCTTATTGTACCGCCTTCGCGCTCTCACTCAACAGAGAATCATTTCATTATCGCTCCTCTCTGTTCGTTCCGTCCGTCTGTTCGGCTTGCCTTCTTTCCTTCCAACGAATATGCCTTTTCGTTTTATCGATGTCTCCTCTCTTGACTGATCTATCTCTCTCTCTCGTCGTCTTACAGAATGAGATATAAACAGTTATGGATCAATATGTTGAACAATGCTCATGAAAGGAGTCAAAACTTCTCGTTTAGTGATGTATTCCATATGAATGCTGCTGTTATGTAGTAGTTTTCATCATACAAAAAATATACACATCTGTGAACATCAAAACAAAAGACATCGATGAATTTGACTTTTTTTTCTCTAAGGAAAGTGATTTTACGGTGACTGCGGGTGTATAATATCTCCTAATAATCTGTAAGTGAGACTGTTCAATAATGTTCACATGCAATAAAGGAGAAGAAAATTGTTCAAGTTAATGGGACAGTTTTGTGAGTTGATAGGCTAGTTTTGATGACATCGTGATTGATGTTGCGCTGTCGATCTTCGACAAGACATGCTTCGCAGATGTCATTTCTATCATAAATGATTGCTCATGACCAATAGCTGTTCGAAATTTGTTGATATCATTGGCAAGATCGGGCCATGATAATCGAAGTCCAGCTGATAAAAGATCCGTGATCCGAGTGGATGTAGCTGCCTTTAAGTAGAAAGCTGTTGAATGCGCTTGAAACAAATGATTTAATGCCATGTCACAGTCGCCACTGCCTCCTTTACCGATGAATAAACACACATTATTCCCGTCCAACGAAACGAGAAATGCTTACTGTAAAGCCGGCAAAGATCATCAGCAGCTAATTGTGCTACTGTCATAGCGCTCAAACAGGATTTAACATCGTCTATAAGCTGTTGCTTGTCCTTGATGATTGTAAACAGACAAGTGAGACTGGCCTCAAGAGTGAACCCTACCAAATTTGGTGCTTGACGATCAGGCAGCGATGCGACGTTCTGAGTGGCTAATGCAGATGGACCAGTTTCGTGGGGGAGAAACGTAACTCCACTCGGTGGTGCTTGAAACGATGACGATGCAGTAGGTGTTTTTTGCTTGGATCCTGTGAGTTGGCCGTCACATTCACTCTGGTCACAAGCACGAGCTTGAAACGGCTTGAGAGTTACATTTCGAAGTCGCTGACAGGCTCGATCAGCATACGCTACGTCAGCATCGGATGCAAAGCTAACAAAGTACACGTTTCCTTTCAACGCTCGTCGCTTGTTGTAAGCGACGATGCGTAGTTTTGACCTCAGCTCAGTAGACAAGTTGTTCGTGTACAGCACGCGTTGATATTTCATGATCTAGTCAATGAAACATCATCTTGCGCTGTGAATTCTTCTGTACGAAGATCGTTTTGCCGTGCCTTTATTCGTTTTCATCAATAATGACAGCAGATGAGTTATCTCGTTAGATGCTGTTTCTCAATGGCTGGAAGATACATTCGCTCAAATATCTAGATAAATGTCGTCATGTCTACGGTTCTCGGTTACGTTCTCTCATGTTCACTGCATCGTCTACAGCTTCTTTCAATCCCGGTATGGTTGAAGAAATTGTTAGCTTCTCATGAAAGCACGTCGTGTTCAATAGATATCACCCGGCTCTTTTGTAATCCCTTGTTGATATTCGATACTGTCATTTGAAATTTCGTTTTCAACTGACTTCGCTTTCAGCCGATAGGACTCTCTCTTTCTTTGTATAGGACTATCTAACAGCTAACCATGCTTGGTCTCATTGGTGAGAATAGACTTCTTTTGACTAAGATGTCGCTCGATTCATCCATATCTAGCTACCTATACGTCCATACGACTGACAAGAGGTGTGAGTCTCACTGTTTCATACTCGTATCCGGCAAACCTCATTACTGGCTAGTTCGACAACTCATCCAGTCTGCCATATTGATTAATCATATTGTGGCTCATTCGAGCTACTCATGTTCGCCGTACGGCGAATCGTACTGCTAGTCGAAGACTAGACTCATAGATACTCACGAAATCAAGTCAGCAATCGATGGAACGAAGTTGATCACAACCACCAGCGACTGGACTATAATAACGAACGACTAAGTATACCTTCAGTGCGACTGTATGACTTGCTTAATCGTTAAAAAAAGTGATGCCTTGCAAAGGTGACCGCCGAAATCAATAATCTGATGATCGCGGCTTCGTGTAGGATTCTTTCGAAAGCTGCTCGTTGTCTTTGATTCAGTCGACGTCTGCAGTCTCTCCTTTTATTTTTCTCACAAGGTTAAAGAGAAGAAGATATCCTCCGTTTCTCTCACGTCCAAACAATTAGTCAGCGCTTGAAATATTCATTCATTCTTTGCTCAGCTTTATGCTAGACGTCTGTTTATCTTACAATCCAATCCAAGGCTGAGCACGCATCTTCATTTTGATAATGTAACAATACTGGGGAGTGACTACCTATCACACAGCTACGGCAACAATCATCGTTTACTCAATACGTGTACATGACTTCTCCTCACTTCACTGCAGCGGTTGATACTCGTCAATATCCAATTGTACTGTTCACCTAATACTCTCATGAAACAGCTGATATCTCACCTTTCCATCAGCCAGTTCTAACTAATCTCAACAGGATATATATAGTATCGAAAAGCTAACCTAATTCCAACTCCGCCCAGTAGAACACAAAAATCCTAAAAAAATAAAACACACCTCCGTAAGCTTTGAGCCTCTAAGCGCCTGCCCACGCACGCACACTCGCTTCGAAGCGGTGCAGAGACACACTCTAAGATAAGGTTCGATCGATCAAAACGAGCTATCGAGCGTCTAGGTCCAAATACCTTCATCCTCATGCCAAATGTCACGATTAGACTTCTTCCGCTCGATCGGACGGCGTAAACAAACAGAAGCAGCTGAGCCAACGCATCCATGTCAGAACTAACCCGACAGAACATACAGAACGTGAATCCAATTCAGAAACTCAACGCACGAACACCGTCGCATCAACTGATGCGAATAAATCAATGAACAGATTCAATCGCATCGATTGATCAAGCAACCCAATGAAAGAGTCCCATCGGATCGATCAATCCAAGGACCAGTTCCATCGGATAGATCGGTCCGATCAATCCAACGAACAATTCCATCAAATGGATCGATCGGTTGAGTCAATCCAACGAACAGTTCCATCGGATCGATCGAGGGAATCAATTCCATCGAACAGTTCCATCGGATAGATCGGTTGAGTCAATTCCAATGATCAGTTCCATCGGATAGATCGGTCCGATCAATCCAACGAACAGTTTCATCGAATGGACCGATCGATGGAATCAATGCCATCGAACAGTTCCATCGGATAGATCGGTCCGATCAATCCAACGAACAATTCCATCGAATGGATCGATCGGTTGAGCCAATCCATCGAACAGTTCCATTGGATAGATCGGTTGAGTCAATTTCATCGAACAGTTCCATCGGACCGATCGATGGAATCAATGCCATCGAACAGTTCCATCGGATAGATCGGTCCGATCAATCCAACGAACAATTCCATCAAATGGATCGATCGGTTGAGTCAATCCAACGAACAGTTCCATCGGATCGATCGATGGAATCAATTC
>Ga0136638_10000062_pt1 | contig 16417 bp, 20 predicted proteins | sample AntDrymUQ8582206_2_FD_104671 | JGI IMG/M metagenome (GOLD analysis project Ga0136638, IMG submission 104671) | Polar desert sand microbial communities from Dry Valleys, Antarctica - metaG UQ858 (22.06) | ecosystem: Environmental > Terrestrial > Soil > Desert | place: Antarctica: Dry Valley...
CACGGTGTTTCAGCAACGCGTCTGGCGCGCGCTGTGCGACATTTCTTACGGCGAGACCATCAGCTATCGTAAACTCGCGCAACGCATCGGCCAGCCGAACGCGTCGCGCGCGGTGGGTCTCGCCAACGGCAAGAACCCGATTTCTATCGTCGTGCCTTGCCACCGTGTGATCGGCATGAACGGTTCTCTGACGGGCTACGGCGGCGGGCTGCAGCGCAAGCGTTGGTTACTTGCCCACGAGAAACAGTTCGTACCGGTAGCCGAAAACGGCCAGCGCGAGCTGGTTTGAAATTTTCATTGATGAGGTTATCCATGTCCAATTCGAATGAAAAGGGCGGGCGTTTCCGCGCGCTTCATGTTCCGGGACGGCCGCTGGTGCTGTTCAACATTTGGGATCCCGGCAGCGCAAGCGCGGTGGCAGCCGCCGGCGCGCGGGCGATCGCCACGGGGAGTTGGTCGGTTGCAAGCGCAAACGGTTTTGCCGACGGAGAGCACGTCCCTCTCGATCTCGCCATCGACAATCTGGCCCGGATCGTGCGGGCCACAGATCTGCCCGTGTCGGTCGATCTCGAGAGCGGTTATGGCAAGGACCCCGACGCAGTCCGGCGAACCGTTGAGCGGACGATCGAAGCAGGCGCCATCGGCTGCAATCTGGAAGACAGTTTTCCTGAGAACGGAAGACTGCGCGAAATCGCCGAGCAGGCCCGTCGTATCAGACAAGCTCGAAAGGCGGCCGATGCATCGAACATTCCCTACTTCATCAACGCCCGGACCGACGTCTTCCTCCAAAAGCGGAGAGAGCATGACGATGTCGCGTTCGCAGACGCGCTGCAACGGGCGCGCGCTTATGCCGATGCGGGAGCCGACGGCTTCTTCGCGCCTGGCGTGGTCGACGAAGCATTGATCGCGCGACTCGCCGAAGCGTCGCCGCTTCCCCTCAACATCATGATTGGCGGCAGCACACCATCTTTGGGCAAGTTGGCCGAGGTGGGTGTTGCCCGTGTGAGCCACGGCCCGGGCCCGTACGTAACGATGATGAAGATGCTGAAAGGGGTAGCCCGCGATGCAGCGAGAGTTGCCTAAGGAAACTCACGCAACTCTTCGCCTGCAGTTGCGACCGCGGCCTCTGAAGTTGCGGCTAACTGGTTTTCTTTGCAGCAGCGCTAGCGCAACATCAGAACTTCTTAACGGCAAATCCGATAGCGCACATGCCTGCCGCCTGTTTCTCTTCGCCGCCGCACTAGTGCGCAGCAACGCGGAGTTGATTGATGCAGCGCGTAGGCTGCCGGAAATGGCGAGTACTCTCATTCGGCTCAAAGCTCAACCTCAGCCGCCGGCCGAGCCGGTTGGCTGCAGCGCCTTGTTAGGCGGGTCACTATGCATTACAGGTGTCGATCCAGACTTCACTGTGCTACGAAGTATTTTTCCTGCGCGCGAGTAGACGATCAACGGATAAAGCGCCCGCACCGCCCCCAAGGACTAACGCAAGCAGACCCGCGATGTACAGAAGATTTATCTCGAAACCGGGTGGGCCAAACTGCGGACCTGCCGCTGTTAGCCCCACCGTATTGACGGAGCTGAAGCCGTACTGCCAGTGGACGCCAAACATCGCCACGAGATGAATGACAACAAGCGGGATGCTCATGAGCGTGACAAAGGCGCCTACCAGAATCGCCAGCCCGCCGAAAATCTCAACGAGCGTGACCACCCAAGCCATCACTTCTGGCTGAGGAATTCCTATCCACTTAAGCACGCCCGCAAATTTATCCGGCCCCCCACTCAGTTTTGCCCATCCGTGAACCATAAAGCCACAGCCGATGACCAGTCGTAGCGCCAGGGGCGCCCATTGACCCCAGAATTCTTTATTCCGCAATTCAAACATGTCATCTCCAGTTGGGAAAGTTTTTAAGCAAGGAGTCGATTCAGATCGTAGCCGACACCTCGATCCCGGCGCGCTACGTCACGCGCGTGCTCGAGCAGGTCAAAGCCAAACGCGGACTACGCACGTGATCCGCACCGATCTGGTCTCCCTCCGAACGTATCCGGCCGATCCCCAGTACGGCGAAGCCAACGTACGGATGCGGGTGAAGTTCCTGGGCACTCACGAGCGTCGTTAACCGTCGTTTGCTGCCAGTTGCTGGACTCAAAGTGGAACTCGAAATCGAGGCCATGGCAGCCACATAGTCAATTAGAGAATGTTTTGAAAAATGATCGCCATTTCCGGAAAGCGGACATCTAATATCCTATTCATTCAAGCCGAAACTGCTTCGCGACTCGGCTTGAATTCAGGCGTTCGCATTCTCTAGATAAGTCCCAATGAGCAAAGCTTACGTGCATGGATACGATCCAAGAGAAGCCTTGCGTCTGCAGGATCAGGCGACCACTTTGGTCGACCTATTGCATTCGGATACAGCTTACCCCGAAGGACACACCGTTCTGGAGGCTGGGTGTGGAGTTGGCGCCCAAACGATCACCTTGGCGCGCAATAGTCCGAAGGCTCTGATCACGTCTATAGACGTATCCGAAATATCCGTCGCGGCAGCCAGACAAGCAGTACAGGCGGCTGGATTGCGTAACGTCACGCTACGACAAGCGGACATATTCGATCTGCCGTTCGCGCCCGCGTCATTCGATCACATCTTTGTGTGCTTCGTTCTGGAGCATTTGGTTCAGCCGGTAGAGGCGCTGAAAGCGCTGAAAGGCATCCTGAAAGTCGGCGGGACCATCACGGTGATAGAAGGCGACCACGGTTCTACCTATTTCTATCCTGACAGCGAGTTCGCGCGAAAGGCTATTCGATGCCTGGTGGAGTTGCAGGCGAAAGCAGGCGGCAATGCGTTGATCGGGAGAGCACTCTATCCCCTGCTCAGGGAAGGCTTCGACGAGGTTCGTGTTTCTCCCCGAATGGTTTACGTCGACTCCAGCAAGCCCGATCTGGTTGAGGGTTTCACCAAGAGAACATTTACCGCCATGGTCGAGGGAGTCCGCAAACCCTCAGTTACCAATGGACTCATGAGCGAAGCGGACTTTGATCGGGGCATAGCCGACTTGTACCGAACCGCAGAGTTGGATGGCGTCTTTTGCTATACCTTTTTCAAGGCCGTGGCAATTGGCAACCGAATGCTGAACAACCTCCAGAGGATCGTGTCGGATTACCCGCTTAAATAGGTGGCATAACTCTCTTAGGCACTGTCGCATCTTGTATGGAACAAGCGCTTCACTTCATCTGTGTTTTGAGCTCCTTTCTTTTCGCGGGCGCTGCGATCTATATCAGTCTGGTCGAGCATCCCGCACGAATGTCTTGCAGCATCGAGGTCGCTGCGGCTGAATTTGCTGCGAGCTATCGAAGAGCGGTGCCATTGCAAGTGTCCTTGGCGCTCATTGCAACGATCACCGGAGTGGCGTCGTGGTGGTCCAGCGGCAACGTGTGCTGGTTGATCGGTGCCTTGCTGATGTTCTCGGTCATCCCGTTTACTCTGCTGGTCATTGCAGCCACCAATCAGCAGTTGCTCGCGCCGGGACTGGACAAGAATTCTCCGGCGACAAGGTCGCTGCTGCAACGGTGGGGTCGCTTGCACGCCGTGCGCAGCGTGGTTAGCCTTATTGCGGCGGGCTTGTTTCTCGCGCTTGCTATCGGCGTTTAGCAGTGCGGGTCGTACCTCCTTGATGGGGTTCTTGCCCTCCGCTAATAAGAGTTGCGACGCAAAAGGAGACCGAGATGAAGCAAGAGGTCGCAGTGATCGCCGGTGTTGGTGCGGGGCTCGGCTGGGCGCTCGCAAAGCGGTTTTCCCGAGCGGGCATGAGGGTGGCAGCGGTCGCCAGAGATGTAGACAAACTGAAGGAACTCGCGGACGCGGAGGGGTCAGCCGACATCCGGCTCGAGCGGTGCGATGTGGCGCATCCGGCCGAAGTCGCAAGGTTTTTCGAGCGGGTGGAAAAAGAGCTCGGCGTTCCCGGCATCGTGGTCTTCAACGCCGGTGCATACGAAAGAGGCGGCATACTCGAATCCGAGCCCGAGACTTTCGAGCGGTGCTGGCGCATCGGCTGCTTTGGGGGTTTTCTAGTCGGGCAAGCCGCAGCGCGTCTGATGGTGTCGAAACGCGCCGGAACCATCCTATTCACGGGCGCAACAGCTTCGCTTCGCGGCAGCGCCGGCTTTATCAATCTCGCGGCTCCAAAATTCGGCCTGCGAGCCGTGGCGCAATCGATGGCGCGCGAACTTGGACCACAAGGGATTCACGTCGCGCACGTCATTCTCGACGGCCAGATCGACTCGGACCGCGATCACCGGCTTCTCCGCGAGCAAGCCGAGCCGTCGATGCTGCCACCCGACGACATTGCCGAGGCGTACTACCAGCTTCATCGGCAAAGCCGAGGTGCGTGGACGCATGAGCTCGACCTTAGGCCGTGGTCGGAGAAGTTCTAGGCTGTTAGCTACGCACGGCTCACGCCATCACCCGCGCCAGAAAACGCATCGCCTGCGAATTCAAACTCGCCGCGGCCGAAACCCGCATCCATGTGCTTGGCAACTGAGTCGGCGAAAACAGACTGCCGGGCGCGCACAGAATGCCCTGCTCCGCGCCAGCAACTGCGATCGCGTTCGTGTCACGGCCGAAATCGGCCCACATGAAGATTCCGGCCGTAGGCTCGGTGAACAGCCGAACACCCATTTTTTCCAGCGCGCGCGCCGTGCGATCGCGTGCCGCATCGAGCTTGCCGCGCAGCCGTTCGACGTGCCGCCGGTACTGCCCTTCCGCCAGCACGCGCGTGATCACGCGCTCGGTCAGCTCGGGCGTGGTCAGCCCAGTCAGCATCTTCAGATCGGCCAGTTGCGCGGCGATCTCGGGCGCAGCGGCGACGAAGCCGACGCGCAGGCTCGCGGCAAGCGTCTTGGAAAAGCCGCCGAGGTAGATCACGCGCTTCAACTGATCGAGTGAAGCAAGCCGCAATGCGCGGCCCGGATGCAGATCACCGTAGACGTCGTCTTCGACGATGGTGAAGTCGTGTTGCTCTGCGAGTTGCAGCAACCGGTGCGCATTGGCTGCCGAGATCGATGTGCTGGTCGGGTTGTGCAACACGCTGCCGATAACGAACAGCTTCGGTTTATGGCGGGTCAGCAGGTTGGCGAGCACCGTCGTATCGGGTCCGTCCTGCCCGCGCGGCACGCCGACGATACGCGCGCCGAACGCAGCGAACCTGCCGAACATCAGATACCACGCGGGATCCTCGACGAACACCGTATCGCCGGGCGCCAGGAAGTGGCGCGCCACCAGATCGATGCCGTGCGTGACGCCGTTGGTGGTGACGATATGCTCGGGGCCTGCACCGATGTCTGCCTGCATCAGGCGCTGCGCAAGTTGGTTGCGCAGCGGCAGATAACCTTCGGGCACGCCGTAGTTCAATAATGCATCGCCGGTGAGTCGTCCGACTGCGCGCACGGCACTGGACACCAGATCGCTGTCCAGCCATGCGGCGGGCAATAGGCCCGCCCCTGGATGATCGATCGCGGGCGATTGCCGCAGCATCGACCGCAGCAGCCAGACGACATCAATCGCGTGCGCATCTGCCGCGGCGCGCTTCGGCGCAGCGGCCTTGCCCGCGGCCGAACGTGTTTTGCGGGCGCGCACGAAAAAGCCAGATCCGCGCCGCGACTCCGCATACCCAGCGGCGATCAGCCGGTCGTAAGTGTCGACGACGGTCGAGCGGCTGACCTTGCTCTCGTCGGCAAACGTGCGGATCGACGGCAACCGTGTGCCGGGCTTTAGCGCGTGCTCATCGATCCGCAACACTAGCCACGAGACGAGTTGATCGGCCAGCGAACGCTCGCCGCCGCGCACGGCGCGCGGCGCCGTTGCAAGCGCTGCGCGCTCCGAGCGGGAAGCGTCGTTCACGATCGATCCCTTCCAACGTGCAACTGTGCTGCCCAAATTCCTAGGCCAGTGGTCGAAACTATCAGGCTAACTGTACTGCAACTGTACTGGTGAGCGGGCGTACAGTGCAAGCATGACCAGCCTCCCCGATCGAAACGCCATAGAGGCCGCGGCCCGCGTGGTGTATGCGGCAATGCCGCCCACTCCGCAGTACGTGTGGCCGCAACTCACAGAAGCACTCGGCACCGAGGTGTGGCTCAAGCACGAGAACCACACTCCAACGGGCGCATTCAAGGTGCGCGGCGGGCTGACGTACTTCGATCACTTGCGGCGTCAGCATTCCGATTGTCGCGGCGTGATCGGCGCCACCAAAGGCAACCACGGCCAGTCGATGGGGTTCGCGGCGCGCCGCGCCGCCATGCGTTGCGCGCTGGTCGTACCGCACGGCAACTCACGCGAGAAGAACGCCGCGATGCGTTCGCTCGGTGTCGAGCTGATCGAGTTCGGCCGCGATTTTCAGGCCGCACGCGAACATGCGACGACGCTGGCGCAACAGGATGCCCTGCACTTCGTACCATCGTTCCACATCGACCTGGTGGCAGGCGTCGCCACTTACTGGGCCGAACTGTTCAGAGCGGCCACGGACCTCGACACCGTGTACGTGCCGATCGGCCAGGGCTCGGGCATCTGCGCCTGCGTAGCCGCACGCGATGCGTTCAGTCCGCATACTCGCGTCATCGGCGTGATATCGGCGCATGCGCGCTGCTATGCGCTTTCGCTCGGTACGGGCCGCTTGATCGAATCGCCGGTGACGACCCTCCTGGCCGACGGACTGGCGTGCCGAATCCCGGACGCTGCTTCGCTCGAAGTGATTCGCCGGTCGGTCGAGCGCGTGATTGAGGTCACCGACGACGAAGTCGCGGCCGCGATGCGGCTGCTGTACGCCGCGACCCACAACGTTGCCGAAGGCGCCGGCGCCGCATCACTCGCAGGTGCACTACAGGAGCGGGCGTCGCTCGCGGGTCGCAAGGTGGGTGTGACGCTGACCGGAGGCAATGTCGATACGGATCTGTTCGTCCGGGTGTTGCGCAGCGAATCATTTGCAGTGCGGAGCGAAATCCGGGATGCCGCTTGAACAGCTGCTGGCGCTGACGACGCTGGCGTTCGTCGGTTCCTTCACGCCGGGACCGAACAACATGATCGCGACGGTGACCGGCGCCAATCACGGTTTTCGCGCCCTGCTGCCGCATGTGTTCGGCGTGCCGTTCGGGTTCGCGAGCATGTTGATCGCCGGCGCCGTAGGCGTCGCAGCCCTGCTGCTCGCGCATCCGTTGATCGCATCGCTGATCAAGTGGGCCGGCATCGCTTATCTGCTTTTCATCGCCTTACAGCTCGCAATTCCTCGCTCGGGCAGCGGTGAAATACGGGAGCGCGCCATGGTGAAGCCGCTGTCGTTCTGGCAATCGGCTGCATTCCAGTACGCCAACCCGAAGGCATGGATGCTCGTCGCAGCCACGACCGGATCCTTCATGGCGAGCGGCGCGACGATCGGCGGCACTGCAATCATCGTCGGTGTGTTCTCGGTCGCTTGCATCGGCAGCGTGGTTGTCTGGGGCTGGGCGGGTGCAGCATTGAGAAGCTGGCTCGCCGTCGGTTCACGAATGCGCGTCTTCAACATCGCGATGGGTGTGTCGCTCGCCGCCACTGCGCTGTGGCTGGCAATGCAATAACGATGCATGCGCACTGAAGCCGGTGTTGCGCGCGGCGCGGTCAGCGACGCCACGCTCGGAATGTTGCTCGGGCTGATCGGAGTGATCGCGTTCTCGCTGACACTGCCGCTGACGCGCGTCGCGCTGCGCGAGCTCGATCCGTGGTTCATCGGCCTCGGGCGCGCGGTCGTGGCGGCGTTGCCGGCGGCTCTGTGGCTGGCGGCCACTCGCTCGCCGTGGCCGTGTCGCGCGCAATTGGCATCGCTCGCACGCGTGTCGCTCGGTGTGGTCGTCGGCTTTCCGGTGTGCTCGTCGATCGGCATGCAGACCGTGCCCGCGTCGCATGGCGCGGTCGTGATCGGCATACTGCCGCTTGCCACTGCACTCTTTGCAGCGTGGCTGGGCGGCGAGCGGCTTTCGCGCGCGTTCTGGTGGTGCGCAGTTGCAGGCAGCGCGATCGTGATCGCATTCGCGCTGACGCAGGGCGCGGGCGGACTTGCAGTCGGCGACGCGTGGCTGCTGGCGGCCGTCGTACTCGGCGCGTTCGGTTACGCCGAAGGCGGGCGGCTGGCGCGCGAAATCGGCGGAGCACAAGTGATCTGCTGGGCGCTCGTGTGTTCGGCGCCGGTGCTGCTCGCGCCCGTTGCGTGGCTCGCCTGGCAGCAGCCGTGGCCGTGGAGCGCACCGGTCGCGGCGAGCTTTGCCTATTTGGCCTTTGTCTCGCAGTGGCTTGGCTTCTTCGCGTGGTATCGCGGGCTCGCGCTAGGCGGTGTCGCGCGCGTCGGGCAGGTGCAGTTGCTGCAGGTATTTCTGACGATCGGCTTCGCGACACTTTTCTTCGGAGAAGTCGCGCCGGAAACTACATGGCTATTCGCGGCGGCCGTGGCGGTAACGGTGTTTGCGGGCCGCGTGCTTGCACAGCGAAATCCGGGAGGGGCAATGCGATGACGGAGTACGCGTTTCACACGCTCGATGTCTTCACGACGCAGCGCTTCGCCGGCAATCCGCTTGCGGTGCTTCCGGATGCGCGCGGACTGTCGTCCGATCAGATGCAGACGATCGCGCGCGAGTTCAACTTTTCGGAAACGACCTTCGTGCTGCCGCCGCAAAAAGCGCGGCACACCGCGCACGTGCGCATCTTCACGCCTGCTGAGGAATTGCTGTTCGCGGGACATCCGACGGTGGGCACCGCCTACCTGCTGGCCGACCTCGGCATCGTGCCGGATCACGTAGACGAGATCGTGTTCGAAGAAGGTGTCGGGCCGGTGCCGGTTCGCATCGAGCGTACCGGCGACGCGATCGCGACCTGCACGCTGACGGCGGCGCGCATTCCTGAGTCGGAGCCGACGGCGCCGGATCGCGCATCGCTGGCACGGATGTTGAAGCTCGCCGCCACCGATGTGCTCGATTTCGCCGGATGCTGGTCATGTGGCTTGCCGTTCCTCGTGATTCCACTCGCGAGCGTCGAGGCGCTGTCGCGCTTGGAGCTCGACCTGACGCTGTGGCGAGAAATGCTGCACACGTACGCGACGCAGAATGTGTTCCCGGTGGCGCGCGTCACCGACACGGAATGGCGCGCCCGCATGATCGCGCCTAGCCATGGCGTTGCCGAAGATCCGGCAACGGGCTCTGCTGCGGCGGCGTTCGCCGGTTGGCTGTCGCAGCACGTTCTGCGCGCGGACGGGCGCTTCGATGCGCTGATACGCCAGGGTATTGAGATGGGCCGGCCGAGCGAGATTCATCTTTCGCTCGATCGCCACGCCGGCCGCGTCACGGCCGTGCGCGTTGGCGGCGCAGCGGTGCGTATCAGCGAAGGACGCATCCGCGTTTGAACTGACCGGCTGCCTGCAGCCCTTCCAGGCAGCGTTGGGTCGCGACGCATTGACCGGCTGGGGATATGACGTTGGTGAATGTGCCGGTTCGGATCGGCGCGGACACTCCGAATCCTGCTCTTCAATCGAGCAGACGCCGGGACTACAGTGATGGCTTCTCACTCCTGCGGCACTGCGTGCTGGACCTAACCGAGGTGCACTTACATGGCTGAGTACAAATCAGTAGTCGTCTGGAGTCGCGACGGCGCAGCCTTTACCGATAACCGCTACAGTCGTAGTCATCGCTGGCACTTCGATGGTGGTGTCGAAGTGCCTGCATCATCTTCTCCACACGTCATTCCTGTCCCGATGTCGGTAGAGGCAGCGGTCGATCCGGAAGAGGCCTTCGTCGCCAGCTTGTCGAGTTGCCACATGCTGTGGTTTCTATCAATCGCCGCCAGACGCGGATTCGTGGTTGACCACTACCAGGACGAAGCGGTCGGGGTGATGGCGAAGAACACGGATGGCAAGCTGGCGATAACGCATGTGACGCTGCATCCTGAAGCACACTTCTTTGGTAACAGTCAACCAGCAGCCGACGAATTGACAGCAATGCACCACAAGGCACACGAGAGTTGTTTCATCGCTAACTCGGTCAAAACGGATGTCCGATGTGAACCGGTTGGGATGCGGGCTTAACGCAGCGACGGCGCTTGAATAGCGAAGGACTTAGCAATCGCCCTGCAGACGCGCCAACGCTGGGCAGATGCGCACCAGCGTCTCGAGTTGAACGCCTTGCCTCAAGGTCGAGTAAGAGCGGGTTGCACGCAAACCAAGGCCCCGCGTTCGTCGCTTCAAATCCGAGAACTAGATTCCGGAGAAGCATGCAACTGCGCTGCTGGCTGACTTCCCTCGCAAGCCTTTTGACGCTGATCGCGTCTGATGTTCGCGCAGAAGCGATAACCGATGCGCGCTACGCGGCGCCGGTAGATCGTTATGGGCATTTCGCTCTCGGCCGGCCACACGAATACGCACGCCTGACGGCAACCACAAACATCGGACGCAAGCTTGAGCTGCAGCTGCCGGACGACGAAGTATTCGAGGATCTTGCGCCGCGGGTCGTAAGGTTGGCGGCAGACGCGCCGCAAGAAATCCTTGTCATCATCAGTCGACGCAACAGCGGTTCGCGCCTCGTGCTGGTGCGGCTAAGCGACAATGGTCTCTCAATAAGCGCGCAATCTGCGGCGATCGGCACACCGATGCGCTGGTTGAATCCGGTGGGCGTGGCCGATCTCGACGGCGACGGGCGCGCTGAGATCGCCGCGGTGATCACTCCGCATATTGGCGGCACGCTGAAGGTGTATCGACGAAGTGGTGCAGAGTTGATCGAGGTGGCTGCGCTTGCGGGCTTTTCTAATCATGTTTACGGCTCAGGGGTACTGACTCTGTCGACGCCGGTGTCAATTGCTGGAGGCGTGTATCTGCTGGTGCCGGATGCGACGCGCCTGCATCTGCGAATCATCGCGCTGCGGGGCGGCCGGCTTATCGAAACGGGTCGGTGCCCGCTCTCAGCTCCGGTCACTGGCGCGATCGAGCTCGGTTCGGCAGGTGAGGTTTCGCTCGGCACGCACGTGGGCCGGCAGGTCGTCGTTCTAGGTAATTGCGTTAGGTGAACCGGCCTCACGAGCCTCGGCCGCGAGAATCGGAAGTGTTCGTCTAACGCGTGTATCTACGGAGGAGTTTCGTGAACTACCAATCGATCAATTTCAGGCAAAAGTTCGGACTGTTTGACGAGCAATGGCAGCCTAGGGTCGTCGCCGAGATGAATGACTATCAATTCAAGGTGGTGAAGTTGCAGGGCGACTTCATTTGGCACGACCACAAAGACACCGATGAGACATTCATCGTCGTGGAAGGTGCTTTGCGCATCGACTTTCGCGACGGTGCGGTTGACGTGTCGGCGGGCGAGATGTTCGTGGTTCCCAAAGGCGTCGAGCACAAGCCCTACGCAGAGCGCGAGGTCAAGCTACTGTTGATCGAGCCGCGCGGCGTGCTCAACACAGGGCACGAGGACAGTGAACGGACCGCTGCCAATGACGTCTGGATTTGAAGGGACGACACTCGCACTCCTTCGCGAGCTGCTGGCACCGCTGTTTCCGGGGCTGATCGGATTACAGCTGATCGAAGCGAGCGGCGAACGCGTCGTCGCCTCGCTCAAGGTGCGCCCCGACTTGTGCACGACCGGCGAGATCCTTCATGGCGGCGCGTTAATGGCTTTCGCCGATACGCTGGGCGCAGTCGGCACCTTCTTGAATCTCCCGAAGGGTGCTCGCACCGCAACCATCGAGTCCAGCACGAAATTCATTGGCGCCGCGTCGGTCGGCTCGACAGTCATCGGCGAATGCACCGCGTTTCATCGCGGCAGAACCACGATGGTGTGGCAAACGCTCGTAAGTCCGAGACCGGAAAGTTATACGGGGTGGTCACGCAAACGCAACTCGTCCGTTTCGGCGGCTGAAGAAAGCGTCACATGCTTGAAGTTTCGTGGTTGTTGTTCATCGCGGCGTCGCTGGTTTTGATCGTTACGCCTGGGCAAGACATGGTGCTGGTCATGTCGCGCTCGATTGCGCAGGGCGCGGCCGCCGGTGTCGCCACCGCCGCGGGTGTCAGCGTTGGCCTGGTGGGTCACACGATTCTCGCGACGGCCGGGCTGGGCGCCATTTTGCGCACATCGGAGTGGTTGTTCGTTGTACTGAAGCTTGCGGGTGCGGCCTACCTTATCTACCTAGGAATCGGGCAGCTGCGCACCAGGCGTACGGAGCTCGACGTTCGAGCGTCGTCAAAGCGCTCGCTTGCCCGGTTGTTTCTCGACGGCGCGGTGTCGAACGTCTCCAACCCCAAGATCGCTATCTTTTACTTCGCTTTCTTGCCGCAGTTCGTCCCGCCGAGCGCCGCGGACGCAACGCTGGCTGTGTTCGTGCTCGGCTACTCTTTGCTGCCCTCACGTTCATCGTCAAAGGCCCCGTCGGTTTCTTCGCGGGCTGGATGTCAAGGCGCTTCCGCTCACAGCCGGGCATTCTCGTTTGGCTGTATCGATCGAGTGGTGCAATTCTGGTCGGGCTCGGCGTCAGGCTGGTGTTCGAGCGCCGGGCGTGGCGTGAGACGGTGAATGCTCGGACGCTGCGCCGTCAGTCCATCGCGCGGCGCCACGATCGATAGTCCGAGAGCCGGATTCGGTAGCGCGCAATGTTTCCGTCGTTGAGCCGCGCGAATTCACGCGTTACCAGGTCAACAAACTTGGGCAAGTCGCGCGGCTCGACGCGCGGCTCCGCGAGGACACGAATCTCGCCCTCACCTGGCCGCTTGCCTTCGCGCACAATTCCGCCAATCACATCGATCAGCGCATTTCGGTACTTCATGCGAAAAAGATCGGGCTCGACGACGGAGTCTCGGATGACGACATATTTCTGACACGAACGCTCGTAGGCCCATACAAAGACATCTCGAAGGAGTTCCACGCGCGTCAGTTCGTACACACTTAACGTGCGGCGGCTCGTCGTTCCCCAAACTCACTCGCCAAGTGGAAGAGCAACACACCTCTGGGAACCGAACAATCGCGCCCTCGATTCGCTGAAGCTCGCTTTGCGTGACTCGCTTTGGCATGGGTCCGATTTGGAGCGATACATATTTATTTGGCTCGTAATTTATAGCCTGTTACTTAATCAGCACATTTATTTGGCACGAACAGCTTATTTGGCCCGCATTGGCACGCACCTCGAATCAGTCTTCACTCGAGCCGCAAATACCGCGCTCTGGGTCGCAGCATGATTCCCGCCAGTCGCTGCTCGAGGACGTGCGCTATCCAGCCGGCGACGCGACCCAAGGTCAATAGGCCCGCAGCACTTTGTTTCGGCATTCCGAGTGCCGAGCACAGCGTTACCAAACCGACCTCCAACCCGGGCAAGGTCTGCGATTCGCTGGCCAATTGGTCCAGCACTGCGTAAATGCGCTCCGACTGTTTTGTCTGCTGCTGCAAGCTCTTCGCTACTTCGATCAGGTGACGCGCCCGCGGGTCGCCGCGCGGGTACAGCGGATGGTTGAAACCGGGCGGGCTCGCGCCCGACTTCTGCAGCGCCCTCAGCCGTTTCCGGAACGCTGCCGGAGTCAGTGGCCAGTCGAATAACTCTTCCACCTTGTCACAGGCCCTGCGCACTCGCGTGCCCGAGTGCGTGCAGATGGCGCTGACGATGCACGAGCAGAGATCCGAGCCGCTCGAGGCGGCAACGCGCGCGGAAAACGTCGGCGGTGTCATCTCGTGGTCGGCAACCAGGATGAGGGCAGCATTCAGAGCGGATACCACTTCTTCGTCTTCAGACATGCCGAGTGCGCGCGCCAGGCTTTCGGCCACGCCTGTCGATGGGCGGCATGTGTGATACGAGCGACGCTTCGCGATGTAGCCGAAACAACCGGGCAACGACGAGATCAAGTCCCGCGCGACCAGGGTCGTTGTTCCCTGTCGTATCTCATCTCGATTGTGGGGTGCGATACCGGTGGTTAACGCGAGAATGAGGAACGCATGGATGAGTTGCACGTCGGAGCGTAAAGCTCCCAGTGCATTAATTAGGCGATCGGGATCAAGTGCAGGCGGTGGACGATTCCAGCAGATGTGTTCGTCAACCGGGATGCCGGACCAAAGCAGCTCGGCGACCGATTCGAACGAGCAGTTGGAGCGGGCAAGGTCGGTGGCGAGCCTGTTCCGATATTTGGGTCCTGCATCGGTGATTTCGGTAATTGCGGTGTGAACGATCGGCTCACCCCAACGCAATCCGCCGCTCGCCGTAAAACGCTTGCCCGATCTGGCATGGCCGCGCTCGCGCAAATGCTCAACGTCCTCGCGCGAGTAAAGCTTGAGCCTCTTGTTACCGTGCGGGATTGTCCTGATCAGATGGCGGCTGGCATACGCGTACAGGGTCTGGGCTTTGACGCCGAGTAGTCTGATGGCTTCAGCGGCGGACAGGTACTCGCCCCCTTTTCCGGGATGCGACATCGCGGTGACAGTAAGCTGTGAAGATTGATCGATATTACGTCCGCACCCGTCCTTTGATTGATTTAATAATCAACATTGATCAATGGGGCAGCGACCGCTAGGGTTGCGGCTGGGCGCGTGTCAGCCAAGGAGCAACGTGAAACACTTCAAGAATTTCGCCAGGAATCTCACGCGGTGTGGATCAGTGGCGGTGCTGTTGGCCGCCGCCGGGGCGGCCTTCGCGCAGCCCTATCCGAATCGCGTCGTAAAACTCGTGTCGCAGTTCCCGCCCGGCGGCGGCACCGATCTGGTCGCGCGGATCGTGGCTCCCGAGCTGGAAAAACTGCTGGGCCAATCGGTGATCGTCGAAAACAAGGTGGGCGCCGCCGGCAATATCGGCGCGGAGTTCGTCGCGAAGTCAGCGCCCGACGGCTACACGATCCTGGTCGCCAACAACACGATCGTCACCAATCCGTCGCTGCAGAAAACACCGTTCGATGTGACGAAGGATTTCGCCCCGATCACCGTCGTTGGCGCCACCGCGATCGCGCTCGCGGTGCATCCTTCGGTGCCGGCGAAGTCCGTCAAGGAACTGATCGAGATGGTCAAGAAGGATCCCGCCAAATTCTCGTATTCGTCATGCGGCAACGGCACTGCGATGCATCTTGCCGGTGAACTGTTCAAGCAAGTCGCTGGCATCAGCATGGTGCACATCCCGTACAAGGGCTGCGGTCCGGCGATCATCGACGGCATCAGCGGGCAGGTGCCGATCCTGTTCAACACCATCACCAATACATCGCCACAGGCGAAGGGCGGAAAGCTGCGCATCCTCGCGATTGCCTCTGCGACCCGCTCTCCCGTGGATGAACAGATACCGACGATCGCCGAAGCGGGCTTCGCAGGCTTCGATGCTGACATCTGGTTCGGTTTCCTGGCGCCGGCCAACACGCCGCGCGATATCGTCATCAAGCTCAACGACGCGGTGAGCAAGGTGGTGGCGATGCCCGAGGTCCAGGCAAAGATGAAGGCGCAGCTGTTCAGCTCGCGCGCCAGCACGCCGGATGACTTCGCGAAAGTCATTCAGTCCGATCTGAGCAAGTGGTCGAAGCTGGTGAAAGAGGCCAAGATTCAGGCGGAGTGATGAGCCAGCGCATTCCGCGATTGACGCTCGAACAGATGCCGGGCGAGCTGGCGCAGTATCTGCGCTCGACCAAGGTCGATCGGCTCGGCTATCTCGGCGAATTCTTCCAGTGCACCGCGCACAACCCCGATGTGCTGATGAGTTTCATGGCGTTCACCGATGCGCTCGGTCGAGCGCTGCCGAAGAACCTGACTGAAGTCAGCGCGCTGACGGTCGCCGGCCTGATGGACAACGCCTACGAGCGCAATCAGCACGAACGCCTGTGCGAGAAGCTCGGGTTGTCGAGCGAATGGATCGCCGCGGTTGAACGCCTGCAGCCCGACGCGGCAGTCGAGCTCGCGGACGCCGAGCGCGCGGTGCAGCGCTACGTGATCGCAGCGATCGAGCGACGCGGGATCGGCGTCGAATCGGAGTTCGAAGCAATGCTCGAGCATCTGCCGCCGGCGCAGGCAATGGCGGTCGCGATGCTCGCCGGGCGCTATGTTGCGCACGCGCTGGTGGTGAATACGCTTGCGCTGAAGCCGCCGGTGGCGTCGATCTTCGATGCAGCGCTTGTATGACAGCGCCACTGTGGATTACCGAGCAGGAGGTGGTCGAGCTGCTCGACCTTGGCGAAGCCATCTCCGCGCTCGAGAGCGGCCTGCGGCAAGAAGCGAGCGGCGCCGCGCAGAATATGCTGAAGACGCAAGCCAGCTGGGGCGATAACAATCTGCATGCTGGCAACTTGCATGCGATCGGCGCGGTTTTCACGCAGCAGAAACTGGCAGCGACGAAGACATGGGCGCACACCGAAGGCGGTGCGACGCCGCTGTTGATCGTCATCGGAGCTGACGATGGTTCGATCAAGGCGATCATCGAGG
>Ga0136638_10000063_pt1 | contig 16390 bp, 6 predicted proteins | sample AntDrymUQ8582206_2_FD_104671 | JGI IMG/M metagenome (GOLD analysis project Ga0136638, IMG submission 104671) | Polar desert sand microbial communities from Dry Valleys, Antarctica - metaG UQ858 (22.06) | ecosystem: Environmental > Terrestrial > Soil > Desert | place: Antarctica: Dry Valley...
CCTGTTCGCCGAGCAGGTCGACAGCTCCACCGGCGAGCTGCTCGGTAACTTCCCCCAAGCCTTCAGCCACCTCGGACTCATCACCGCAGCCCACGCCCTCGCCGAGGCCGAGCGCGCGGCTGCTGGCTAAGCGTTTGGTGTTCGCGTCCGGCGTTGATCTCGTGCTTGAGGCGGTTGAGGCGGTTGAGGCGGCGGAGTGCGGTGCGGTGGGCGCGTTGGCGATAGTTCGCGCCGGGTACTCCCCGTGAGACTTACACGCCTTCGTTCACAGGCGGCGTGTCGCGCCCAGAACGTAAGCCTCAACGCTGCGCACGTAAGGCTCACGGGAGGAAAGGCTGGAGGTGGAGGTCTCCCGCCGCAGGTGGGTCAGAGCGCGGGGCTCAGCTGGTGCTGCTCGAGGTCGGCGAGGAAACGCTCGGCGTCCAGTGCCGCCGCACACCCCGTACCCGCGGCCGTGACCGCCTGTTGGTACGTGTGGTCGACGAGGTCACCGGCCGCGAAGACGCCCGGCATGTTGGTGTTCGTCGTCCCCGGCTGGACCAGTACGTAGCCGTCGGCGTCCACGTGGATCTGGTCCCGGAACAGCTCCGACCGTGGGTCGTGCCCGATCGCGATGAACAGGCCGGTCGCGGCCAGCTCGCGGGTGGACCCGTCCTCGGTGTCCGTCAAGGTCACCCCGGTCAGCTTGTCGTCGCCGTGGATCGCGCTGACGGCGGAGTTCCACGCGTACTCGATCTTGGGGTTGCTGAAGGCGCGGTCCTGCATGATCTTGCTGGCGCGCAGCTCGCCGCGGCGGTGGACCAGGGTCACCTTGCTCGCGAAACGGGTCAGGAAGGTCGCCTCCTCGATCGCTGAGTCACCGCCGCCGACGACGACGATCTCCTGGTCGCGGAAGAAGAAGCCGTCACAGGTCGCGCACCAGCTGACGCCGTGACCGGACAGGCGCTCCTCGCCGTCGACGCCGAGCTGGCGGTACGCCGAACCGTTCGCGAGGATCACCGCGTGCGCCTTGAACTCGGCGGTCGCTGTCCGTACGACCTTCACCTCTGCGGTCAGGTCGACCTCCGTGACGTCGTCCGCGATCAGCTCGGACCCGAAGCGCTCGGCTTGCGCGCGGAGGTTGTCCATCAACGCCGGACCCATGATGCCGTCGGGGAAGCCGGGGAAGTTCTCGACGTCGGTGGTCGTCATCAGCGCGCCGCCGGCCGTCACCGAGCCCTCGAAGACCAGCGGCTTGAGGTTGGCGCGGGCGCTGTAGATCGCCGCGGTGTATCCGGCCGGACCGGACCCGATGATGATGACGTTGCGTACGTCCTGCGTCGACATGCTCACGACCTCGTGTGTTGGTGATGTGGCGGCGCGATCGCCTCCCGTGGAGTCAAACGAATCCTAGGCGCACGAGATTCCCGCAGTGATCGGTGCAGGTCAGGCCGGGGGCAGGGTCGTCGCCGCGAGCCGGACCGCGGCACCGCCGGCGCATCCGATCGCGAGGTACGTCCGCTCGTCGCGCGGTCCAGTCGCCACGAGGTACGCGACGGTGCCGTCGAGCAGGACGCGAAGGCTCCCGGTGGACCGCAGCCGCGCACAGGTCTGGTCGCCCAGCGGAAGCCATCGGCGCGGAGGTTGTGCCAGACCGTCCTCGACCACCAAGGTTTCGACGTCGGCACCGAAGGTCTCCGCGCTCAGCTGGGGTCGCCGCGATGCGGTCGAGCGGTCGGACTCCGCCAGCGAGCTGTCCTGTGGCTCCGGCGCATTCTCGGCGCCGCCACCCTCAGCCGCCCCCTCTTCCGGCCCCTCAGCCAGGGTCCGTTGCTCTGCCGCCGTCGACGCCGCGTCGCCGCCGGACGGTCCGGTGGTCGTGACCACCTGCGCCCCGGCAGCGACGATGCCGAGCACCACGGCCGCGGCCAGAGCGGGCCGTACCCATCGACGCCGTCGGTCGGGCAGGGTCACGACGGTCGCATCGTGGCCCCCACGCGCACGCAGGTCGGACTCGCCCTGGATCGCCGCCGACACACGGGCGGCGACATCGGCGGGGATGTGCACAGGCGGCTGGGCGTCGAGGAGGTCGCGTACCTGCTGCGGCGTCGACGGCTCGGGGGCCCGACCGGACCTGTCGTCGGACATCAGGGGGCACCTCCTTGCGTGCGGGGACTGTTCGCTGCAGATGGGACGTCCCCGGCGGGCCGTTGGTTCCATGCGGCAAGCAGTGGGACGAGCCTTGCCCGTGCGCGTGAGCATCGGCTCTTGATGGTCCCCGGCGGGCACTGCAGCATCCGGCTCGCTTCGTCGACGGAGTATCCCTCCATGTCGACCAGGACGACGGCCGCGCGTTGGTCGAGGGGCAGCTGCTGAAGTGCCCTCAGGACGTCCAGCTGCTGCTCGTGGCGGACGACGTCGTCGGTGACAGTGGTCGGCGGGGCGGCTGCCCGAGTGCGGTCGGGATCGTCCGGCAGGGGGTCGGTCGGCCTGGCCGCGGACCGGCGGGTGCGGTCGATGCACGCGTTGACGACGATGCGGTGCAACCACGTGGTGACGGCGGCGTCACCGCGGAACCCGGCTGCGGACCGGAACGCCTTGACCATCGCGTCCTGCAAGGCGTCGGCGGCCTCCTCGCGGTCGCCGAGGGTACGCAGCGCCACGGCCCACAGGCGGTCCTGGTGGCGCGCGAACAGGACCCCGAATGCGTCGCCGTCGCCGTCGACGTGCTGCCGGAGCAGGTCGGCGTCTGAAGGAGCCGGATCCGACGCCTCGTCCGACGCTTCGTCCGACGCTTCGTCCGACGCTTCGTCCGACGACGCGGGTGGGGTCACGGCGTTCCTCGGACGACGATCTCTTCGATGATCCCCTCGTAGTTCGCCGCCGCGTTGGGCGGCAGCTCCGTCACCCACAGCAGCACGAACCTCGTACGGGCCGGCCGCTGCAGGCGTGCGGACGCCTGAGCGGGTGCCTCGTCGATGCTGGCCGCGTCGCGCAGCCCGGACAGCGAGGTCGGGGCCGAGGTGACGCCGGGCTCGCTGATGAGGATCTCGAAGCTCGTCGGCGACGCGCCGAACGCCACCGCGACGGAGGAGACGAGCCTGACCCGGCCCAGGTCGAGCAGCAGCCCCACGCCGGGCTTCAGACCACCGAGGTCGGGACGGTTGTAGTACTCCAGCGTCGACCAGCTCGTGCCGCGGTCGCCGTCGACGGCGTTGGCGACCTCCGCGGGGCTCTCCTCACCGTCGCCCTTGGGGTCGAAGGACGCGATCTCCTTGACCGCGAGCGGTCGGACTGACACGTCGCGCGGCGGGGCACCAGCGGTGTCCGACGCCGCCTCGGAGGTGCCCGCGCCGGTAGTCGTGCGCCCGATGATGAACGCGAGACTGACCGCGAGGGCGACGCCGACGACGATCCCGGTCCAGATCAGGGCACGGTCGCCCTGGGTGGCGCGGCGCGCGCGGGCCTTGTTGACCTCGAACGCCGACGGAGGAGCCGGGGCGAGCGCCGCGGGCTTGCGTCGGGGTGGGTTGACCGCAGGCGGCGGTCCGAGCGGCAGCACCACGGGGTCGTTACGGAACAGGTCCGGGGAGCAGACGCCCACCAGGCTCGGCTGGTCATCGTGCTGCGGGGCGTCGTCGTCTCCGACGAGCCGTAGCTGGTGGGCGATGTCCCGGGCACTGCGCAGGGCGGGCGCGTGGTTGCGCGGCGGAGTCCCGAGGATCTGGTCGCACACGGTGTCTACGTCGCGGGAGACGCCCGCGCGTACCTGTCGGCTGCGCATCAGGCGCTGGTGCTGGGTGGGCGCCTGGCGAAGGTGCCCGACGCTCGAACCGGGCCACCGCCCCGTCAGGCACGCATACAACACCTTGCCGATCGCCTGCACGTCGAGCTGTTCGGCGTACCCTGCGTCGGCACCGGAGCTGTCGTACTCCTCGACCGGGGCGAGCAGGGCGTGGTCGACGGCCAGCCCGGTGATGCGCACGGCGCCGCTGTCCTTCAGCAGGACGCAGCCGGGGTGAAGGTGGCGGTGGTGCACTCCCGCCTCGTGGGCGTTGCCAATGGCCTCGGCGAGCTCGGCGACGACCGTGGCAGCGCGACCGTTGGGCAGGGTCGACTCACGCAGCAGCAGGTCGAGGGAGGACGCGCGCGCCCACTCGCGGACGAGGTAGGTCACCCCGTCCTGGCTCTGGACCGCATCGAGCACACGCAGGAAGCGCGGGTCCGAGACCGTTGTGGACTGACGCGCGGCGCTGAAGAAGGCCTCGGCCCGGCGGTCGTCCTCCGGTAACGCCTGGATGCAGACCGACCGGTGGAGTGTCTCGTCGCTGGCCCTCCAGGTGGAGGTACCGAAGGACTCGCTGATCAGGTCCTCGAGGCGGTAGCGGGCGGACAGCACCAGGCCGGAGGACAACGCGGTTTGATCCACGACAGCTGTTCCCGATGCCTTCCCGGTCTCGCTCGTACGCACGGCTTGTCCACCCATGCTAAGAGATCAGGGCGGAACTAGCCGGATGTTGCGCGACCTCGCCGGCCGAGCAGTGCGCCGGCCAGCGCCCCGACCTCGCTGATCCGCAGCACGCGGGCGGCGACGAGGTACGCCAGCGCGCCGAGCGGACCGGCGGCGGCCACGATCACCAGGGCAGCCCCGACGTCGGTCACCACCAGACCCGCACGGGTGAGCCCGGCGTACGTCGCGAGCATGACGGCTGCCGCAACGGCGCCGGCGAGCAGCACGCGGACGAAGTAGGCCCAGGTGGAGGCGTCGATGACGGGGCCGATCCGGCGGCTGAGCAGTGTGGTCGACAGCACGCCGCCGACGAGGTAGGCGCCGCCGTAGGACAGCGCCAGCACCATCGCCACCCGATCCGGCGGGGCGAGCATCGCCAGCGTCACCGCGAGCACGATGTTGGTGGCAGACAGCCAGACCTGGACGAGGAACGGTGTGCGGGTGTTCTCGATGGCGTAGAAGCCGCGCAGCATCAGGTAGTGCACGCTGAACAGCACCATCGCCGGCGCGAAAGCCATGATCGCGTAGCCGATCGGACGAGTCTCTCCGACCTTGTCGCCGTAGCCGGTGACGACGGTGGCGACCGCCTGGCCGAGGCAGGCGACCGCGATCGCCAGCGGGATGATCGCGGCGGACACCAACCGCAGGGACCGTCGCAGCTCGGTGCGCAGGTCGGCGTAGGCGTTGTCGGCGGCGAGCCTGGACAGCAAGGGCATCGTGGCGGTGACGATCGAGACGGTGATGACGCCGTGCGGGACCTGGCTGATCAAGAACGCGATCCCGTAGACCGTCGAGCCCGCCGCGCCGCCGCCGGTGTCGTTGATGGTGGCGCCCGACCCGATCCGGTTGATCACGAAGAAGGCGACCTGGTTGGCGAGGATGAACAGCAGCGTCCACAGCCCCAACCGCAGGGTGTGCCCCATGCCGACGCCGCGGAAGTCGAACCGCGGCGAGAAGCGGAAGCCGGCCCGGCGCAGGTACGGCACCAGCACCGCGGCCTGCAGGGCGATGCCGGCAGTCGACCCGATGCCCAGCAGCAGCTCCTGGCCGGTGCTGAACCCGTCGCGTGCGTCGCTGCTGCCGTAGAGGTAGATGTAGGCGCCGAGGACGCCGCAGGAGAGCACGTTGTTGACGATCGGGGCCCACATCATCGGCCCGAACCGGCCGCGGGCGTTGAGGATCTGCCCGACGAGGACGAAAGCACCATAGAAGAAGACCTGCGGGATGCAGTAGCGCATCAGCGCGTACGCCGACTCGCGTGCTCCGGCGTTGCGCTGGTCGAACAGGCCGCCGTCGAAGGCCAGCCGGACCAGCAGCGGCACCGCGGCCACGAGCGAGACCGTGGCCAGGAGCAGCACCAGCAGGCCGAGAGTGACCACCCGGTTGCCGTACGCGTCGCCGCCGTCGGCATCGTTCTTCATCGCGCGGACCAGCTGCGGGACGAGCACGACGTTGAAGACGCCACCGGCGACGAGGATGTAGAGGGCGTTGGGGATGGTGTTGGAGTTGCTGAAGACGTCGGCGTTCAACGACGTGCCGATCGCGGCGACGATGAGCCCGGCGCGGACGAATCCGGTCAGCCTCGACACCACGGTCCCGGCAGCCATCAACGCGCTCGCCGAGAGCAGCGTCTGTTGCTTCGGTGCGTTGGGACTCATGGGGCGGGTTCCTGCGCAGTCGCCGGCGACGCCTTGACGCGCTGACGGCGACGATTGCGGATCTGGCGTCCGAACGCGACGACGGCCAGGGCACCGGCGACACCCATCACGACCCAGATGATCGTGCCGACGACGCTGGTGCGGACGTTGAACTCCGCCGGCGTGCCGAACGTCTCGCCGTCCGGCGTCGTCAGCCGCGCGACGACCGCGGAGTTGCTCACGTTGCCGTCACCGTCGGCGCTGACGGTCACGGTCACGACCTGGCCGGGCGGGATCTCGACCGGGTCGACCGGGTCGAAGGCAAGGTTCGCGCTGCTGGTCTTGAGCTCGACGCCGACGCGGACGGCCTTGTCCAGCCCGTTGGTCACCGTCAGCGGGAACCTGCCGCTGGTGCCCGGGAGCGTCACGAACTGGTTGGACTCGATCGCCACCTTCGCGAGTATCGCGCTGGCTGCGGCGTCCTGCGCCTCGGCGTTGGCCAGCCCTGCCGTGGGTTCGGTCCGCCAGCTCGAGGACACTGCCAGTGCGGCAAGCTCGTCGTAGTAGGCCGAGGTGCCGGCGTCGGCATCGATGATCGATGCGTAGTCGCGGGCCTTTCGGACGATCCCCGCGGCGAGGCGTACCTGCTCGACGCGGATGGCTCGCGGTGCGACCCGCTTGGGCAGCAGCACCTGTTCCGGTGGTGCGACGCGCACGGCGTCGACAGCGTCGTCGGCGTCGACGGGGCCTATCCACGGGGCGCGGTAGAGGCTGGCGAGGTCGCCCTGCCGCCAGGCCGGGCCGGGGTCCCACGCCGGTCCCAGAACCATGGCCAGCGAGGCGCTGTCCGGCTGTTGCGCGGCGCCGCCGATGGCCAGCAACGCGGCTTCGCTGAGGGTCCGCTGGCGTGCCTCGAGCGCAGGGGAGCTCCCGCTGCCGCCCGCCAGCAGCGTCGGATCGGTGACGAAGGTGCGGAGCCGTTCGGCATCTGCGGCGTCGTCGCCGTCCCTGAGCGCTGTCGTCGCAGCGTCCACGACGACACCATCGGTCGGCAGCCACCCGTCGAGGACCTTTGGTGAGAGCATCGCAAGCGGACCGCCACGCGTCTTGACACTTGCCAGGGTCTTGGCCGACGCGAGCCCACCCGCTGGCCAGTACACGTCGAGCCCCTCCAACTGGTAGCGCTTCAACGAGTTCCTCGTGGCACGTCGCGTCGCGTGCGAGACGGTACGGCCGCCGCGCCCGTCCGAGGTGTCGGTGAGCGCCTGCTCGTCGGGGCCCCCGTACGCCGGGACCCACAGGGGATGATCCTCGGCGAGCTCAACGAGGCCGGCAAGGAACACACGCGCCGTCTCGCGGGCCTGGGTGCTCGATACACCGTTGTCGTCGTCCGGCGTGGCGCCCGAGTCCGGACCACGACTGAGGTCACGGGCCGCGTCGAGCAGCGCGGGATCGACGAGGACCGTCGACCCCGGACCGGTCGATGCTGTCGCCATCTCGAGCAGGCGTCCCAGGCGACCGTCGGGGCTGATCTCAGACAGGAGCCGGCTCGGATCGAGTGTTCGGCCATCAGGGCCGCGACGCAGTGCGGTGACGAACGGCCAGACGGTCGCGACGCCGACCGGGTCGGTCTTGTCCGGCACCAGCGGGATGAGGGTCGAGGCCTCGCCGGCCGCCGTGGTGCTGCGCAACCCCGACTCGTCGGTGGCGAGCACCTGCACCCCTACCGGATATACCCCGGCGGCCCGGCTGATGCCGAGAGTGTCGTACGGCACCTCGAGCCTGAAGCTCTTGACCTGTGTCGGCGCCAGGGAGCCGATGTTGTCGAAGGTGTCGATCTCGATCAGCCGCGACCCGCCTGGCGGCGCGCCGGCCGACAGCAGGGTGTCGATCTCGGTACGGGTGGTCAACGGCGTCGGGCGGATGACGAGATAGACACTCGCATCGGCCCAGACCTCGGTGTCGACGTTCTGCACCGTCCCCCTGAGCCTTAGTGGACGGCCCGGCTCGAGGTAGGCCGGCGCCATCGACGTGAGCGTCACGGCAAGGGGGTCGTCGTCAGCCGCGGCGCCGCGGCTGACGACGACCCCCTTGCCGTGACGCTCACGTCGATGGCGCCGGCCTACCTCGAGCCGGGCCGTCCACTAAGGCTCAGGGGGACGGTGCAGAACGTCGACACCGAGGTCTGGGCCGATGCGAGTGTCTATCTCGTCATCCGCCCGACGCCGTTGACCACCCGTACCGAGATCGACACCCTGCTGTCGGCCGGCGCGCCGCCAGGCGGGTCGCGGCTGATCGAGATCGACACCTTCGACAACATCGGCTCCCTGGCGCCGACACAGGTCAAGAGCTTCAGGCTCGAGGTGCCGTACGACACTCTCGGCATCAGCCGGGCCGCCGGGGTATATCCGGTAGGGGTGCAGGTGCTCGCCACCGACGAGTCGGGGTTGCGCAGCACCACGGCGGCCGGCGAGGCCTCGACCCTCATCCCGCTGGTGCCGGACAAGACCGACCCGGTCGGCGTCGCGACCGTCTGGCCGTTCGTCACCGCACTGCGTCGCGGCCCTGATGGCCGAACACTCGATCCGAGCCGGCTCCTGTCTGAGATCAGCCCCGACGGTCGCCTGGGACGCCTGCTCGAGATGGCGACAGCATCGACCGGTCCGGGGTCGACGGTCCTCGTCGATCCCGCGCTGCTCGACGCGGCCCGTGACCTCAGTCGTGGTCCGGACTCGGGCGCCACGCCGGACGACGACAACGGTGTATCGAGCACCCAGGCCCGCGAGACGGCGCGTGTGTTCCTTGCCGGCCTCGTTGAGCTCGCCGAGGATCATCCCCTGTGGGTCCCGGCGTACGGGGGCCCCGACGAGCAGGCGCTCACCGACACCTCGGACGGGCGCGGCGGCCGTACCGTCTCGCACGCGACGCGACGTGCCACGAGGAACTCGTTGAAGCGCTACCAGTTGGAGGGGCTCGACGTGTACTGGCCAGCGGGTGGGCTCGCGTCGGCCAAGACCCTGGCAAGTGTCAAGACGCGTGGCGGTCCGCTTGCGATGCTCTCACCAAAGGTCCTCGACGGGTGGCTGCCGACCGATGGTGTCGTCGTGGACGCTGCGACGACAGCGCTCAGGGACGGCGACGACGCCGCAGATGCCGAACGGCTCCGCACCTTCGTCACCGATCCGACGCTGCTGGCGGGCGGCAGCGGGAGCTCCCCTGCGCTCGAGGCACGCCAGCGGACCCTCAGCGAAGCCGCGTTGCTGGCCATCGGCGGCGCCGCGCAACAGCCGGACAGCGCCTCGCTGGCCATGGTTCTGGGACCGGCGTGGGACCCCGGCCCGGCCTGGCGGCAGGGCGACCTCGCCAGCCTCTACCGCGCCCCGTGGATAGGCCCCGTCGACGCCGACGACGCTGTCGACGCCGTGCGCGTCGCACCACCGGAACAGGTGCTGCTGCCCAAGCGGGTCGCACCGCGAGCCATCCGCGTCGAGCAGGTACGCCTCGCCGCGGGGATCGTCCGAAAGGCCCGCGACTACGCATCGATCATCGATGCCGACGCCGGCACCTCGGCCTACTACGACGAGCTTGCCGCACTGGCAGTGTCCTCGAGCTGGCGGACCGAACCCACGGCAGGGCTGGCCAACGCCGAGGCGCAGGACGCCGCAGCCAGCGCGATACTCGCGAAGGTGGCGATCGAGTCCAACCAGTTCGTGACGCTCCCGGGCACCAGCGGCAGGTTCCCGCTGACGGTGACCAACGGGCTGGACAAGGCCGTCCGCGTCGGCGTCGAGCTCAAGACCAGCAGCGCGAACCTTGCCTTCGACCCGGTCGACCCGGTCGAGATCCCGCCCGGCCAGGTCGTGACCGTGACCGTCAGCGCCGACGGTGACGGCAACGTGAGCAACTCCGCGGTCGTCGCGCGGCTGACGACGCCGGACGGCGAGACGTTCGGCACGCCGGCGGAGTTCAACGTCCGCACCAGCGTCGTCGGCACGATCATCTGGGTCGTGATGGGTGTCGCCGGTGCCCTGGCCGTCGTCGCGTTCGGACGCCAGATCCGCAATCGTCGCCGTCAGCGCGTCAAGGCGTCGCCGGCGACTGCGCAGGAACCCGCCCCATGAGTCCCAACGCACCGAAGCAACAGACGCTGCTCTCGGCGAGCGCGTTGATGGCTGCCGGGACCGTGGTGTCGAGGCTGACCGGATTCGTCCGCGCCGGGCTCATCGTCGCCGCGATCGGCACGTCGTTGAACGCCGACGTCTTCAGCAACTCCAACACCATCCCCAACGCCCTCTACATCCTCGTCGCCGGTGGCGTCTTCAACGTCGTGCTCGTCCCGCAGCTGGTCCGCGCGATGAAGAACGATGCCGACGGCGGCGACGCGTACGGCAACCGGGTGGTCACTCTCGGCCTGCTGGTGCTGCTCCTGGCCACGGTCTCGCTCGTGGCCGCGGTGCCGCTGCTGGTCCGGCTGGCCTTCGACGGCGGCCTGTTCGACCAGCGCAACGCCGGAGCACGCGAGTCGGCGTACGCGCTGATGCGCTACTGCATCCCGCAGGTCTTCTTCTATGGTGCTTTCGTCCTCGTCGGGCAGATCCTCAACGCCCGCGGCCGGTTCGGGCCGATGATGTGGGCCCCGATCGTCAACAACGTGCTCTCCTGCGGCGTCCTCGGCGCCTACATCTACCTCTACGGCAGCAGCGACGCACGCGACGGGTTCAGCACCGGCCAGGAGCTGCTGCTGGGCATCGGGTCGACTGCCGGCATCGCCCTGCAGGCCGCGGTGCTGGTGCCGTACCTGCGCCGGGCCGGCTTCCGCTTCTCGCCGCGGTTCGACTTCCGCGGCGTCGGCATGGGGCACACCCTGCGGTTGGGGCTGTGGACGCTGCTGTTCATCCTCGCCAACCAGGTCGCCTTCTTCGTGATCAACCGGATCGGGTCGGGCGCCACCATCAACGACACCGGCGGCGGCGCGGCGGGCTCGACGGTCTACGGGATCGCGTTCTTGATCAGCCAGGTCCCGCACGGCGTCATCACCGTCTCGATCGTCACCGCCACGATGCCCTTGCTGTCCAGGCTCGCCGCCGACAACGCCTACGCCGACCTGCGCACCGAGCTGCGACGGTCCCTGCGGTTGGTGTCCGCCGCGATCATCCCGCTGGCGATCGCGGTCGCCTGCCTCGGCCAGGCGGTCGCCACCGTCGTCACCGGCTACGGCGACAAGGTCGGAGAGACTCGTCCGATCGGCTACGCGATCATGGCTTTCGCGCCGGCGATGGTGCTGTTCAGCGTGCACTACCTGATGCTGCGCGGCTTCTACGCCATCGAGAACACCCGCACACCGTTCCTCGTCCAGGTCTGGCTGTCTGCCACCAACATCGTGCTCGCGGTGACGCTGGCGATGCTCGCCCCGCCGGATCGGGTGGCGATGGTGCTGGCGCTGTCCTACGGCGGCGCCTACCTCGTCGGCGGCGTGCTGTCGACCACACTGCTCAGCCGCCGGATCGGCCCCGTCATCGACGCCTCCACCTGGGCCTACTTCGTCCGCGTGCTGCTCGCCGGCGCCGTTGCGGCAGCCGTCATGCTCGCGACGTACGCCGGGCTCACCCGTGCGGGTCTGGTGGTGACCGACGTCGGGGCTGCCCTGGTGATCGTGGCCGCCGCCGGTCCGCTCGGCGCGCTGGCGTACCTCGTCGCCGCCCGCGTGCTGCGGATCAGCGAGGTCGGGGCGCTGGCCGGCGCACTGCTCGGCCGGCGAGGTCGCGCAACATCCGGCTAGTTCCGCCCTGATCTCTTAGCATGGGTGGACAAGCCGTGCGTACGAGCGAGACCGGGAAGGCATCGGGAACAGCTGTCGTGGATCAAACCGCGTTGTCCTCCGGCCTGGTGCTGTCCGCCCGCTACCGCCTCGAGGACCTGATCAGCGAGTCCTTCGGTACCTCCACCTGGAGGGCCAGCGACGAGACACTCCACCGGTCGGTCTGCATCCAGGCGTTACCGGAGGACGACCGCCGGGCCGAGGCCTTCTTCAGCGCCGCGCGTCAGTCCACAACGGTCTCGGACCCGCGCTTCCTGCGTGTGCTCGATGCGGTCCAGAGCCAGGACGGGGTGACCTACCTCGTCCGCGAGTGGGCGCGCGCGTCCTCCCTCGACCTGCTGCTGCGTGAGTCGACCCTGCCCAACGGTCGCGCTGCCACGGTCGTCGCCGAGCTCGCCGAGGCCATTGGCAACGCCCACGAGGCGGGAGTGCACCACCGCCACCTTCACCCCGGCTGCGTCCTGCTGAAGGACAGCGGCGCCGTGCGCATCACCGGGCTGGCCGTCGACCACGCCCTGCTCGCCCCGGTCGAGGAGTACGACAGCTCCGGTGCCGACGCAGGGTACGCCGAACAGCTCGACGTGCAGGCGATCGGCAAGGTGTTGTATGCGTGCCTGACGGGGCGGTGGCCCGGTTCGAGCGTCGGGCACCTTCGCCAGGCGCCCACCCAGCACCAGCGCCTGATGCGCAGCCGACAGGTACGCGCGGGCGTCTCCCGCGACGTAGACACCGTGTGCGACCAGATCCTCGGGACTCCGCCGCGCAACCACGCGCCCGCCCTGCGCAGTGCCCGGGACATCGCCCACCAGCTACGGCTCGTCGGAGACGACGACGCCCCGCAGCACGATGACCAGCCGAGCCTGGTGGGCGTCTGCTCCCCGGACCTGTTCCGTAACGACCCCGTGGTGCTGCCGCTCGGACCGCCGCCTGCGGTCAACCCACCCCGACGCAAGCCCGCGGCGCTCGCCCCGGCTCCTCCGTCGGCGTTCGAGGTCAACAAGGCCCGCGCGCGCCGCGCCACCCAGGGCGACCGTGCCCTGATCTGGACCGGGATCGTCGTCGGCGTCGCCCTCGCGGTCAGTCTCGCGTTCATCATCGGGCGCACGACTACCGGCGCGGGCACCTCCGAGGCGGCGTCGGACACCGCTGGTGCCCCGCCGCGCGACGTGTCAGTCCGACCGCTCGCGGTCAAGGAGATCGCGTCCTTCGACCCCAAGGGCGACGGTGAGGAGAGCCCCGCGGAGGTCGCCAACGCCGTCGACGGCGACCGCGGCACGAGCTGGTCGACGCTGGAGTACTACAACCGTCCCGACCTCGGTGGTCTGAAGCCCGGCGTGGGGCTGCTGCTCGACCTGGGCCGGGTCAGGCTCGTCTCCTCCGTCGCGGTGGCGTTCGGCGCGTCGCCGACGAGCTTCGAGATCCTCATCAGCGAGCCCGGCGTCACCTCGGCCCCGACCTCGCTGTCCGGGCTGCGCGACGCGGCCAGCATCGACGAGGCACCCGCTCAGGCGTCCGCACGCCTGCAGCGGCCGGCCCGTACGAGGTTCGTGCTGCTGTGGGTGACGGAGCTGCCGCCCAACGCGGCGGCGAACTACGAGGGGATCATCGAAGAGATCGTCGTCCGAGGAACGCCGTGACCCCACCCGCGTCGTCGGACGAAGCGTCGGACGAAGCGTCGGACGAAGCGTCGGACGAGGCGTCGGATCCGGCTCCTTCAGACGCCGACCTGCTCCGGCAGCACGTCGACGGCGACGGCGACGCATTCGGGGTCCTGTTCGCGCGCCACCAGGACCGCCTGTGGGCCGTGGCGCTGCGTACCCTCGGCGACCGCGAGGAGGCCGCCGACGCCTTGCAGGACGCGATGGTCAAGGCGTTCCGGTCCGCAGCCGGGTTCCGCGGTGACGCCGCCGTCACCACGTGGTTGCACCGCATCGTCGTCAACGCGTGCATCGACCGCACCCGCCGGTCCGCGGCCAGGCCGACCGACCCCCTGCCGGACGATCCCGACCGCACTCGGGCAGCCGCCCCGCCGACCACTGTCACCGACGACGTCGTCCGCCACGAGCAGCAGCTGGACGTCCTGAGGGCACTTCAGCAGCTGCCCCTCGACCAACGCGCGGCCGTCGTCCTGGTCGACATGGAGGGATACTCCGTCGACGAAGCGAGCCGGATGCTGCAGTGCCCGCCGGGGACCATCAAGAGCCGATGCTCACGCGCACGGGCAAGGCTCGTCCCACTGCTTGCCGCATGGAACCAACGGCCCGCCGGGGACGTCCCATCTGCAGCGAACAGTCCCCGCACGCAAGGAGGTGCCCCCTGATGTCCGACGACAGGTCCGGTCGGGCCCCCGAGCCGTCGACGCCGCAGCAGGTACGCGACCTCCTCGACGCCCAGCCGCCTGTGCACATCCCCGCCGATGTCGCCGCCCGTGTGTCGGCGGCGATCCAGGGCGAGTCCGACCTGCGTGCGCGTGGGGGCCACGATGCGACCGTCGTGACCCTGCCCGACCGACGGCGTCGATGGGTACGGCCCGCTCTGGCCGCGGCCGTGGTGCTCGGCATCGTCGCTGCCGGGGCGCAGGTGGTCACGACCACCGGACCGTCCGGCGGCGACGCGGCGTCGACGGCGGCAGAGCAACGGACCCTGGCTGAGGGGCCGGAAGAGGGGGCGGCTGAGGGTGGCGGCGCCGAGAATGCGCCGGAGCCACAGGACAGCTCGCTGGCGGAGTCCGACCGCTCGACCGCATCGCGGCGACCCCAGCTGAGCGCGGAGACCTTCGGTGCCGACGTCGAAACCTTGGTGGTCGAGGACGGTCTGGCACAACCTCCGCGCCGATGGCTTCCGCTGGGCGACCAGACCTGTGCGCGGCTGCGGTCCACCGGGAGCCTTCGCGTCCTGCTCGACGGCACCGTCGCGTACCTCGTGGCGACTGGACCGCGCGACGAGCGGACGTACCTCGCGATCGGATGCGCCGGCGGTGCCGCGGTCCGGCTCGCGGCGACGACCCTGCCCCCGGCCTGACCTGCACCGATCACTGCGGGAATCTCGTGCGCCTAGGATTCGTTTGACTCCACGGGAGGCGATCGCGCCGCCACATCACCAACACACGAGGTCGTGAGCATGTCGACGCAGGACGTACGCAACGTCATCATCATCGGGTCCGGTCCGGCCGGATACACCGCGGCGATCTACAGCGCCCGCGCCAACCTCAAGCCGCTGGTCTTCGAGGGCTCGGTGACGGCCGGCGGCGCGCTGATGACGACCACCGACGTCGAGAACTTCCCCGGCTTCCCCGACGGCATCATGGGTCCGGCGTTGATGGACAACCTCCGCGCGCAAGCCGAGCGCTTCGGGTCCGAGCTGATCGCGGACGACGTCACGGAGGTCGACCTGACCGCAGAGGTGAAGGTCGTACGGACAGCGACCGCCGAGTTCAAGGCGCACGCGGTGATCCTCGCGAACGGTTCGGCGTACCGCCAGCTCGGCGTCGACGGCGAGGAGCGCCTGTCCGGTCACGGCGTCAGCTGGTGCGCGACCTGTGACGGCTTCTTCTTCCGCGACCAGGAGATCGTCGTCGTCGGCGGCGGTGACTCAGCGATCGAGGAGGCGACCTTCCTGACCCGTTTCGCGAGCAAGGTGACCCTGGTCCACCGCCGCGGCGAGCTGCGCGCCAGCAAGATCATGCAGGACCGCGCCTTCAGCAACCCCAAGATCGAGTACGCGTGGAACTCCGCCGTCAGCGCGATCCACGGCGACGACAAGCTGACCGGGGTGACCTTGACGGACACCGAGGACGGGTCCACCCGCGAGCTGGCCGCGACCGGCCTGTTCATCGCGATCGGGCACGACCCACGGTCGGAGCTGTTCCGGGACCAGATCCACGTGGACGCCGACGGCTACGTACTGGTCCAGCCGGGGACGACGAACACCAACATGCCGGGCGTCTTCGCGGCCGGTGACCTCGTCGACCACACGTACCAACAGGCGGTCACGGCCGCGGGTACGGGGTGTGCGGCGGCACTGGACGCCGAGCGTTTCCTCGCCGACCTCGAGCAGCACCAGCTGAGCCCCGCGCTCTGACCCACCTGCGGCGGGAGACCTCCACCTCCAGCCTTTCCTCCCGTGAGCCTTACGTGCGCAGCGTTGAGGCTTACGTTCTGGGCGCGACACGCCGCCTGTGAACGAAGGCGTGTAAGTCTCACGGGGAGTACCCGGCGCGAACTATCGCCAACGCGCCCACCGCACCGCACTCCGCCGCCTCAACCGCCTCAACCGCCTCAAGCACGAGATCAACGCCGGACGCGAACACCAAACGCTTAGCCAGCAGCCGCGCGCTCGGCCTCGGCGAGGGCGTGGGCTGCGGTGATGAGTCCGAGGTGGCTGAAGGCTTGGGGGAAGTTACCGAGCAGCTCGCCGGTGGAGCTGTCGACCTGCTCGGCGAACAGG
>Ga0136638_10000064_pt1 | contig 16294 bp, 19 predicted proteins | sample AntDrymUQ8582206_2_FD_104671 | JGI IMG/M metagenome (GOLD analysis project Ga0136638, IMG submission 104671) | Polar desert sand microbial communities from Dry Valleys, Antarctica - metaG UQ858 (22.06) | ecosystem: Environmental > Terrestrial > Soil > Desert | place: Antarctica: Dry Valley...
CGATCGCGTCGCGGGTCCGTAGCTCGGCGGCCGCGGTGCTGCGCGCCGCGTTCATCACCGAGGACGGCGGTCCGGACGATCCGGTGGTCGCCGTCACCGTGCGGCCGTTCGCAGGCCGGGCCATCGGCTACACGTCGACAGTCGCGGTGCTGCACGAGGGCCGACGGCTCGCGCACAGCCGGCAACGATGTTCGCTGTGCACCGAGGGCGAGCTCGTCGCGCGGGTCGAGCAGTCGCTCGCTCGCCTGACGCCCCGGCTGCGCCAGCTCGCTGCGAACCAGTGATGGTGATGCGGTGATGAGGATGGGCGGCCCAGGGCACGCGCTTGCTCGGGGCCGAGGCGATCCTCACGGGCATCAACCCCGAGGTCGCCCAGACGCTCGTGCAGCTCGGCGTCGACCTCGGCGGGCTGGTGACCGTCGGTAGCCTGCGTGGCGCGGTCGCCAGGGCCCTCAAGCACCGGAGCTGAAATTGTGGCCTGGGCGAATGTTCAGGCTCCGTGCACACGGCGCGGTTACGGCCACGTCTGGGGTTTTCTGATAGCCTCGTGGGCGGTGAGTGCACTGCATCGCATCGCGCGCGCCGCGACCGTCCTGCTCCTTTGTGCCTGCGCCCAGCCCACGGACGTCGAGCTGCGGCTGCACGCCTGCGCGCTCGCCGGTGCGGTGCCCGTGCGCGTCGACCTCGAGATCCGCGGGCTCGACGCGGAGGGGGGGTCGTTACCTGTCCTCAAGGACACCTACGAGATCGACCCCGCGGGGCTCGCCGATGGCTATGCGACCGTTGGACTGCGCAAGCCGGAGGGCATGGTCGGGGCCGACTTCATCATCACGTGGCACGACGGTGACGGCGGGGTCGAGGTGGTCGAGCTGCTCAATCGCCCGGTGCCCGCGGCCGGCGAGGTGCTCGAGCTCGACGCAGATCGCTGCATGCCGCCAGGTTCGGGCACGAGTAGTAGCTCGTCGGGCGATGCGACGACGTCGGGGAGCACGAGCACGGGCACGGTCGACGACACGAGTTCGAGCACCGGCACGGATACGTCGTCGGGTACGACGGGCGACACGACCGGCGGCACGACGACCGGTGATACGACGAGCTCGTCGACCGGGGACACCGATGGCACGTCCGGTACGACCGGCGAGGAGACCATCGTCGGCACGCCGTGCAGCATCGACGATGACGGGTTATTTTACTGCGAGGGCGGCGGACCGGGGCAGATCGGCACGATGCTGCATTGCACGGGGGGGGAGTGGATGGTCGGCAACCTCAAGGAGATCTGCAAGACGCTGTTCAACGACAACTGTCCGCCGAGCCTGGAGATGACGAACCCGTTCGCGGTCGGATGCAACGGCGAGGGGGCGGATGGCCTGACGTGCGTCTGGAAGGACATGCCCGCGCAGGTTTGTGAGATGATCGGATGCGCGGACGAGAAGAAGATCTCGCTGTGCGACGGGGGTGATCGGGTGCTCGCAGTCTGTTCTGGCAACTGCATCGACGTCGATGGCCTCCCGCAGTGCATCGAGATGCCATGACCGCGCCAGTCGACCTCGCACATCACGTCCGCGAGAATGTGCTCGAGATCGCCTGGGAGGATGGGGTGCGCGCGCGCCTGGCAGTGCCGGTGCTGCGCGGCTGGTGCCCGTGCGCGACCTGCCAGGGCCACGCGCCGGGGATCAGGTTCAAGGACCACGGCCAGAGCATCACGCTGGTCGACGCGACCGAGGTCGGTGCGTATGCGCTGAGTCTGCAGTTCTCGGACGGCCATGACTCGGGGATCTATACGTGGGCGTTCCTTCGGCAGCTCGCCGAGGGCCATGACCCGTCGCGCATGTAGTATCGACGGGGCATGGACGAGCCGCAGACCGACCCTGTGACCGAGGCCACGAGGCTGGCCAGCGAGAGCCTCGCGGCGCGCAACGCCGGTGACCTCGGCCTGGCGATCGCCCGCGCACAGGCGTGCCTCGAGCTGCGCACGGAGATCCATGGTGAGCAGCATGCCGATACGGCGGCGGCGCTCGGGCTGGTGGCGGCGGCGCGGCGACGGCGTGGTGAGCTCGACCAGGCGCTGGCGGCCGACCTGCGCGCGCTCGAGATCTATGAACATGTCCTCGGGGACAGCCACCCGGACAGCGCGGTCGCGGCCGGCAACCTGAGCGCGACGCGGCGGGCGCGGGGTGAGCACGACGAGGCGCTGTCGCTGGCCGAGCGCGCGCTCGCGGGGCTGCGCGCCGCGTGCGAGCCGGACGACCTGCGAATCGCGCTCGCGTGGGGCAACCTGGCCGCGGTGCATCGGGCGCGGGGGGAGCACGCGCAGGCGATCGCCAGCGGGCATGAGTTGCTGGTGATCCGTCAGGCGGTGCTCGGGGAGCAACACCTCGACACGGCGGCGGCGCACAGCCTGCTCGGCTCGCTGCACGCGGCGGCGGGGGACCACGCGGCGGCGGCGGTGGCGGAGACGAGTGCGCTCGAGCTGCGTGAGGCGCTCGGCGAGCAGCGAGCAGTGCTCGAGTCGCTGACGAACCTGGCGACGATCTACCGCAACCTCGGCGACGCGGGACGCTCGCTGGAAATTCAACAGCGGGCGCTCGCGGTGCAGCGGGTGCTGCTCGGCGAGGGCGACCCGGCGACCACGCGCTCGCGGTTGTATGTCGCGTACACGATGCTGCGGATCGGTCGTCGTCGCGAGGCCGAGCAGCTGATCGCCGAGGGCCTGCGTCACGACCCGCGCAGCAAGGAGCTGCGTCAGCTCAAGCAGCAGCTGGACAGCGTGGTCGCGCCGGGCTTTCGTGCGCCGAGCCCGGCTGCGGGCAAGAGTAAGCCCCGCGGGCGCGGCAAGCGTTGAGCTGCGTGAACGGTCCCGATGGGACAGCGCAGGGCGGCAAGCGTGAGCTGGCCCGTGGGACAGAGTGAGCGTGGTGAGTCTTGAGCTGTCCCATGAGACAGCTCAGGTGTGCGGCAGGAGCCGTTTTCCCAGATAGATGTCGGGGCGACCGAAGCCGTTGGCGTCGGGCATCACGCCGATGACGCTGTAACCGAGGCGCTGATAAAAGACGATCGGGTGGTCGCGCAGGCTCTGGAGGCGCGCGAGGTGGCTGATGACATCCGGATAGAGATCGACGCCGGCGAGGTTGGTGAGGCCGAGCTCGTCGTCGGAGCCGACGAACATGCTGTGGATGCCGATCTCGCGTGCGCGGTCCTCGAGGTCGAGCACGAGCTCGCGGCCGATGCCCTGACGCTCGTGGTCGGCGTGTACGACGAGGGGGTGCAGCTCGTAGACGTGCCCGGTATAGCGCTCCTGGCCGCCGACCCAGCCGAGCAGCTGACCGCCCTGCACGTGGGCGCGCAGGATGAAGCCCTCCACGAGCAGCTCGTGTACGTGGTCGCGGGCATCTTCGATCGTCGGCCAGCCCTCGGGCATGCGCGCGACCAGGAGCCTGGCGGCTTGCTCGAGCAGGTCGGGCTGTTCGGGGCTGAGGTCGACGATCACGGGGCGAGCTTAGCGAGCAGCGGGCGCCGCCCGCAAGCCTGTCCCGGGGGTCAGGTCGGGAGGGTGAACAGGCCGGACTGGCCCATGCCGGGCTTCGACATCAGGCCGTTGGCCTGGCGCTCGATGCTGTCCCACAGGCGCTGGATCTCGGCGGCGTCGCGGAAGCGGCGGGTGCTCTCGGTGCGACCGACCCACAGCTTGCCGCCGGGACCGACGTTGGGGTCCGAGGCGAGCCAGGTCGGGCCCTCGGCGGCGGCGGCCGGGCTGACGCCGAACAGTTGCGCGGCGAGCTTGAGGCGCAAGCCACGAAGCCCGCGGGCCTTGCGGTGCAGGCCGGTGCGTACGTTGCCGGCGGGGATGCAGGTGTGCACGTTGACGCCGTGGATCGCCATGCGCGGCGAGAGCGAGGCGGACAGCATGCGGATCGCCTGCTGGCTCTGGCGATACGCGGTCCAGCCGTCGTAGCGGCGGCGGTCGAAGTCGGTGTCGTCGACGTCGAGCGCGCCAGCGTGGGCGCAGGCGAGGTGGACGATGCGAGCCGGGGCGCTGGCCTTGAGCTTGTCGGTGAGCAGGCGGTTGAGGATGTACGGCCCGAGCACGTTGACGGTCCAGGTCATCTCGATCGCGTCGACGGTCTGCTCGCGGTCGGGCGACCAGGCGGCGGCGCTGTGAACCAGGATGTCGAGGCGCTCGTGGCGTTCGGAGAAGGTCTCGGCGAACTCACGGATCGACAGGCGATTGGTGTAGTCGAGCTTCATCGCCAGGACCCGCAGGCTCTGGGTCGAGGCGACGATGTCGGCACGCGCCGCGTCGGCGCGGTCGAGGCCCGGAGAGGTGACGATGACGGTGGCGCCCATCGCCGCGAGGTTGCGTGCGATCTCCTTGCCGACGCCGCTGCTCGCACCCGTGACGATACATGTTTTCGCCGAGAGGTCGGCTTTTACCGGGACCAGTGCTGCCATGAACGAACTCCGCGCGGGGGAGTCCGCAGTATATCAATGGCGACCCCGGCGGAGTTGCTCCACGAGAGATCAGGACGCCGATGCAGGGACGCCAGCGGCGCGGCGTGAAACCGCGCTCGCTGGCGACCGCTCTTATGGCGCTCTCACGGCGCTGTCATCGCGCCTGAGCGACGCTGATCGTGCTGCCGTCGATCTGCGTGCCGTTCTTGGCGGTGATGGCGTCGCTGCCGGCCTGGTCGGTGGTGTAGGTGACGTTCGCGTTGCCGAGCGAGGCGCCGCTGCCGTCGCGGTTGATGGCGGCGCTGACCACCGATCCGAACGGGGAGAACTCGGTGTTGATGGTGGTGTCGGTGGTGGCGACGCTGAGGCCGCCGATAAAGATACGCTTGGGCATAATCCCTCGATGCTTGGTGACGCGAGTTGAACGATGACGGGCTGAGGACGATGGGTAGTGTCGATCAGACCCGTTACGGATCAGTCGGTCGCGCACGCAGGGCCGCGTCCGTGAATTCCTGACGCGGGCGGATCTCGAGCTCGCCGGTGTCGCGGCGCGACAACTGCGACCACTTGGCCTGGAAGTAGCGGCTGACCTCGTCCCAGTGCTCGAGGCCGCGAAAGCCGGCGGCGACGACGGCGTGCAGGCGACCCTTGCCATGGCGTTGGTGCTGCTCGATGACGAGGTGACGGGTCCAGAAGCTGGCGGGGTCGGCGATGTCGAGGCCGGCGAGGTCGATGCCCTCGGCCTCGAAGCGCGCGATCAAGATCTGCAGCTCGGCCCACTCGTCCTCGATGCTGAGCTGGCCGTCGCGCGTGGCGTCGTCGGGCTCGGTGTCGCCGTCCTCTTCGTCGAGATCGAGCGCCGGGGCGGGCTTGCCCGGATTCTGCGCACCTGACCCGAGGGACAGCACGGGCTCTCGTGAGAGCCCCAGTAGCCGCCGGAAGAGGTCGATGATGGCGCGGAAGAGTCCCATGCTGGCGTCTCCGACGGGACGCGTACAAAACCAAGGTGGGGATACTACCGCCTCGAGGAAGTGTCCAGATATCCCGGGCACCATGGAGCGTCTAGTGGCGCATGCTTGGCCATATTTGGCCATGCACGGTTCCCCGGGCGGAAACGACCGCGCGAGGATCTCGGGGGCGAAGGGTCGAAAAGCGCGAGCTCAGAGCTCGGAGACCAGCCGCGGGAAGCGTTGCAGGATCTTGCCGGCGTACTTTCCGTTGGGGTAGCGGCGCAGGTACTCGCGGCCGCGGTCGATCGCGCCGTTGACGTCGCCGTCCTCGATGCTGGCGAGCCACAGGCGATAGCGGGCCAATTCGGCCTCGGGGTGGCCCGGCGCGCGCTCGAGGAAGCGCTCGAAGGCCAGCTTCGCCGCGGGATAATCGTTGGCGAAGTCCATGCGCAGGATGCCGATCAGCAGGTGGCCCTCGACGAGGTCGGCGTTCTCGCCGTGCGCCTCCATGAAGCGGGTCAGGCAGCGCGCCGAGAGGTAGCGGGTCTGCGCCGACTGATACAGGGTCTTGCAGCGCTCGAGCGCGGCGCGGCCTTCTTCGAGGCGCGTCTCGGCGGCGTCGCGCACGAGCTTGTCGATCAGGCCCTGACCGTCGTCGGCCTTGGCGGCGGCGAGCGAGCTGAGGTAGCGCCGGTCGGGGCGCACGACGCTCGGGCGGTCGAAGTAGATCTCGGGCTGGGGGGTCCTGGTCAGGATGTTCTCGAGGCGCCGCTGCGAGAGGTCGGCGGGCAGACCCGGCACCACCCAGCTCGTCGGGATCGTGCCGTCGGCGCTGGTGGTGAGGCTGGCGAGCGACACGAGCTCGTGGCCGGGGCGTTCGGCGTGGCCGCCGTGGCCGGGGACCTCGTCCGAGAGCGGCATGGCGACGCGGACGTCGTGGCGACCGACGTCGCCGTAGGTGAGGCGCTCGAGCTCGAAGCGGTAGCCGGCCTGGACATCGGCGACGAAGGCCTGATCCTCGGGGTTGAGGACCTCGACCTTGCCGCGCAGCACGGAGACGTTGGTGCTGCCCTGCTCGTCGACCTCGACGGTGAAGACGGTGCCGACGACGCGCACGAGCGCGGAGGGGGTGTGGATGTTGAGGACCGGGTCGGTGGGCTGGCGCTCGTAGCGGACGGCGATGTGGCCGCGCTCGAGCGCGAGGTCGAGGTGGCGCGGGCTGGCCTGCGTCCACTCGATCTCGGTGCCCGGCTCGAAGTTGGCGAGGATCCGGCCGAGCAGGCCGACCTGCAGCGACTGCCCGGCCTCGACGGAGAACCGGGTGCCGACGGTGAAGGTGTCCGTCAGGACAGGTGGCCCGTCGCCACGAGTGGAAAGGAAGCCGCGCCCGGCGATCACGCGGCCGTAGTCGACCTGGGCCTGGTGCGGGGCGATGCCGCGGTCGTCGGGGTCGTCGGGGCCGTCGGGGCCGCCGGCCTCCGCGGCTTCGAGGCCCTGACGGGCGCCCTGCACGGCGGCCATGATACCGCTGATACCGCTGATACCGCTGATACCGCTGATACCGCTGCCGCCGCCGAGTGGTTCGTTCTCGAGGCGCGGGCTCTGGTCCGGCAGCAGCAACGCGAGCCCGAGGGCGGCGGCGGTGGTGGCGAGGGCGACGACGCCGGAGGTGTGCATGACGCGATGCGTCCACGGGACCGGGCGCTCGAGCGGCACGCGGCGGAGGATGGCTGCGAACTCGCGGTCGCTCGAGGACTCGCGCAGGGTGCCGAGGCCCGACGAGGCCGGGTCGGGGCCGCGGTACACGGCCTCGAGCAGCTGGTTCATGCGGCGACAGTCGCCGCACGCCCGCAGGTGAGCCCGGTAGCGGGCGACGGCGGTCGGGTGCAGGCGGTCCGCGAGCGCGAGCTCGGCGTCCTCCTGGCACTCGAGGCAGCCGTAGCGCGCGGGGGTCTCTCCCGGCAGGTTGTCGTCGTGGTGGGTCATCAGGGGGAAGCGGTGACGAACTCGTGGAGGCGCTTGCGGGCGCGGGTGAGGCGGTCGCCGATGGTCGAGAGCGGCTTGTCGAGGATCTGGGCGATCTCCTGCAGGGTCAGGCCCTCGTAGTGATAGAAGACGAAGACCTCGCGCAGGTCGGGGGAGAGGTGTTGCAGCAGGCGCAGGGCCTCGTCGCGCACGTCGGCGTGGCTGTGCTGCAGGTGACCGGCACGGCCGCTGAGCCACCACGAGAACGCCGACTTGACGCGGTTGCGGCGGAAGCGGTGGCGCAGCAGGTTGTGGGTCGTGTTGGTGGTGATGCGATAAAGCCAGGTGCTGAGCGTCGAGCCGGCCTTGAAGGTGGCGAGCGCCGCGAAGGCGCGGGCGAAGATTGTTTGGACGAGGTCGTCGATCTCCGAGTCGGGCCCGAGCAGGCGATAGAGGTGGCCGCGGACCTGCGACTGGTGCGTGTCGTAGAACTGACGCAGCGCGCGGGCGTTGCCGGCCCGCGCCTGCGAGAGCATGATCTGCTCCTCGGCGGTCAGGTAGTCGACGCGCGGCGCGTCCTCACCGACCTCGGGAGTCAGCGCGTCGACGAGATCCGCCGTCGCCTGCATCGGCTGCATCGCCTGCACCATGCGATTTGTTGGGCGGTCCACGCGGTTCGTCAACCTTTTTGCGAGTCGAGGGACCAGCATACCGATCTCTCGCCCGCTGGCGAGGGCTACACTCACCTTCATGGGAGCAGACGCGTTGACCCCGTGGCAAACCACATACGCCCGGCGGCCCGTGGCCCCCGAAGTGTGCGCGGCCATGGCCGAGAAGTACGCGGCGCTCGCGGCACTGGTCGCGCTGCCGTCGGGGCCGGCGCAAAACGCAGCGCTGCGAGCCGCGGCCCGGCGCTGGCCCGGGTGCCTGAGAGAGGCGCAGCTGGTGGGGCCACGGTTGTGTGAGCAGCGGCGCGTGCAGGCGGAGCAGGCCGCGGGCGTCGAGGCGCGCACGCGAGCGCAGTGGCTGGCGGGTGATGCGGCGGCGGTGCCCCTGTGGGCCGACCTGCACCTGCTGCTCGCGGATCAATCTCGCTGGCGGCTGCGCACGCTCGGCGCTGCGGACGTGACGGACTTCGTGGCGACGCTGGACGAGCAGGCCCAGAGCCGCTGGCCCGGGGCCGAAATGTTGGCCGAGGTGGCCGGGCCGCAGGTCCGCGTGCGCCAGGCCTACCGGTGGCTGGCAGCCCAGGCGAGCCTGCCGCTGGCCGACCTGAATTACCTCCTCTTCGCCCGCCGGGGGCCCTGGGACGCCCGCCCTGGAGATCCGCCGGTGAGTGCTTGATATCCCTGGATTTTTTGGCCTACCATGGCGAGCCCGGGGAATTTCAGTGACCAAATCCGAACTGATCGAACGTGTCGCCGATTCATCGAAGCTGACCAAGGGCCGCGCGGAGCTGGTGGTCACGACCATCTTCGACGCGATGGTCGACGCCCTCCGGCGCGGCGATGGCATCGAGATCCGCGGGTTCGGCAGCTTCACGGTGCGCCAGTACAAGAGCTACGAGGGCCGTAACCCGCGCACCGGCGACGCGGTGCACGTGGCTCCCAAGCGCCTGCCGTTCTTCAAGGTCGGCAAGGAGCTGCGTGCGCGCGTCAACGCCGGCATCCCGGCGCCGGGCGCCGTTGATGTTGCGCAGAGCGCAGAGGCGTCCGCCCGCCGCGCGAACCAGAGCGAGCGACCCGCAGCCGCCGCGGCGCCGAGGCCCCGGGCCGCGCGTGCGCGCGACGAGAACCTCTCAGAAGACAGCATCTGAGCCTGTCCCGGAGGTCAGGTGCGGATCCGCAGGTGCCCGGTGCGGGTGTCGAGGCGGACGTGGGTGTTCGGCGGGATGGAAGTGCAGCCGCGACAGCCGATCAGGGCCGACAGACCGAGCTCGCGGGCCATCAACGCGGCGTGGCTGAGCGCGCCGCCGTGCTCGCAGCAGACGGCGCGGATGTTTAGAGTTTTTAAAATTACCGCGGCCTGGGCGGTCAGGGCGGGGATCGCGAGTACGGCGCCGGACGGGGGAGGATCGGCGAGCAAGGCGGCGAGGTCGGAGCGCAGGTGCAGCGGGCCCTCGGCGACCGGACCGATGGGGATGCCGCGGAGGTGGTGAGTCGAGGCGGTGGGGACCGGCAGGCCGTCGTGGAGTTGGAGCGGGGGGAAGAGGGCGGCCTGTGACGCGTGGCGCGTGCGGCGTTCGTCGAGGTCGAAGGTGGCGCCGGCGAGGGCGGCCTCGAGCTCGTCGGGGGTCATGAGGAAGATGGCGTCGGCGGAGATGTCGAGGGCCGCGGCGGCGCGCAGGTACACGCGACGCAGGGGGGCCAGGCCGAGGGCGAATAGATGATCGTCGAGCTCGCCGAGCAGGGTGGCGAGCACGTCAGGGTCGTCGGGGAGCCTGGCGGGGGCTGACGGAGAGATGGATGTCCCGAAGGACAGGTCACGCAGGGTCGGGCTGGCGATGTCCCAGGTCGCGGGCAACACGTCGAGGTGCTCGTGGCGGCCGGACAGGCTCAGTGATTCAGTGCCGCTGGCGAGGCGCGTGGGGCGGGCCGGCAGCGTCGCGTAGGTGGCGAGCGTGCGGCGCAGGTGCTCGAGGGCCAGGGTGATAAGCAAGGCGAGCGGGCCGGTGTCGTGATCGATGCGGGCGAGCTCGGCGCGGGCGGCCGGGATGTGTCGATCTTGTAAGGTCGTCAGCGCGAGGCGCAGCGTGCTCGTGGATACGGGTGGGGCTTCGCGGGTGAGCCTGTCGCGGTTGTACAGCCAGCCGGCGAGTACACGCATGTCCGGTGAGTTCAGGAGGCGGATGAGCCCGGCGTGGGCCGGCGAGAGCGGGTCGGGGTTGTGCTCGGCGTCGAGGGTCCAGAGACCGGGGAGCGGGAGGCGGTCGGGATCTTCGGAGGCGGCGTCGAGGTCGAGGCGCGCGGCGGCGAGGAAGGCGGGCCAGCGGGGGTGCAGCGGGCGGGTCAGCGGCCGCGCTTGTACGACCCAGATCTTGTCGTCGTGATCGGCGACGAGCTCGAGGTCGAGGCCGTGCGTGGCATCGGGGAGAGTGGCGGTGACCTCGTCGCAGATGCGGGCGATGGGGTGGCGCAGCTCGTCGGGGAACAGGTCGAGCGGGCCGGCGAGCGCAGGACTGTGACCGGCGGCGAGCGCCTCACGCTGCTCGCGGCGATGCAGCTCGAGGTGACGGACCTGCGGGAGCACATCAGGCGGTCTCAGGTGGGCCTGCGCGACCACGGCGAGCCAGGGGCCGGTGATCTCGCGCTGGACGAGCACCTGCGCCCGTGGTGGACCGCCGAAGTAGGCGGCGAGGCCAGGCTCGTTCAACGCGGTGGCGATGGTGTGTAGCGCGGCCGTCACGGCGCTGCGGTCGTGGCAGCCGGCGATCGAGGTGCCGAGGCCGGCGCCGGACGAGTCGGCCGTGTCCTCGCCCAGCAGCGCGGCCCGGACGATCACGGGGCCTCCCTGCAGCAGCTCGTCGATCGCGAGCCAGGTGGCGGAGGACGGCTCGTCCGGACCCGGCAGCGCCACGTACGCGGGCACCGGCAGACCGGCCGCGGCGAGGCAGACGAGCGTGGCGATCTTCGGGGCGGCGCGCACAGCCGCACTGTAGCGGCATAAGGCCGGCCCGCGGCGACCGTGGTAGAGGAGGCGAGTGCGTGGCGCCGATCAGCTGCCGGGTCCGGTGCTCGCCGAGTGGCTGGTCCACACGCTCCGGCCGCTGCGCACGGCGGTGCTGCGCGGGGTCGAGGTGTCGATGCGAGGCACCGGGGCGATGCTGCACGAGCGGGTCGCGGCCGTGGCGGCCCCGTACGGCTGGACGACGGTCGACGGGGCGACGGACATGGGGATCGACTTCGCTGCGTTGATCGTCATCAAGGCCCTCGGCGACGCGATCGTCGCGCCGGAGGTGGCGCGGGCGGTCGCGCGGGTGGTGCCGGGTGGTCTGGTGATCGAGCTGGCTCACCCGCCCGCGGTGCGGGCGTGGCAGGTGCTGCGCTGGCTGCGACGCACACGAGTGATGCTCTCGGCGGCCGAGCTGCGCGCGCGGGCGTGGCTGGAGTTCGGGCTCCACGGCGTGGAACAGTGGGCGCCGGTCGACCTGCCGCGCCTGCTGGTGACCTGCGGCCGGCGGCGTGCGATACCGGGACGATGAATCGCAACGGAGCGATCGGGCCGGACACGCTGTGGGTCGAGGTCAGCGACGAGCGTTTTACAGAAGCGGTGCAGCGCAGCTTCAAGCGGGTCGGTGAACCGCAGGTGGTGGTCTCGGTCGACCTCGATGGGCGCGGGCAACAGCCGGTGCGGGGACTGGTGGTGGTGGACGACGAGGTCGCGCCGGGTCCGGCGTACGCCTGCGTGGTCGAGGACAGTGGCTCGGGGCTGGCGTGGCTGGTCTACGGCGGCGACGCCGGGCTGTGGGTCGGCGCTGGTGCGGTGCCGCGAGCCGACGATGCCAGCGCGAGCTTCGACGCGTTCTTGCTGGTCGAGCGCGACGCGCTGGTGCTGGTCTAGCTCAGGCGATGGAGATCGCGCGGTCCCACGCGCGTCGCAGCTCGTTGCGCTGCGGGGTGGCCGGGCTCGGGGTGAAGCCGCGGTCCTCTTTCCAGGCGGCCGAGAGCGCCCGGGTGTCACTCCACAAGCCGACACCGAGGCCGGCCATGAACACCGCGCCGAGGGCGGTGGCCTCGAGCATCGTCGGGCGCGCGAGCGGCACGCCGAGGAAGTCGGCCTGGAGCTGCATGAGCAGGTCGTTGGCCGCGGCGCCGCCGTCGACCTTGAGCGTGCGCAGCGGGGCGCCGGTGTCGGCGGCCATGGCGAGCAGGAGGTCGGAGATCTGGAGGGCGATGCCCTCGAGCGCGGCGCGGGCGAGGTGGGCGCGGGTGGTGCCGCGGGTCAGGCCGGTGATCAAGCCGCGGGCGTAGGGCCGCCAGTGCGGGGCGCCGAGGCCGGCGTGGGCAGGCACGAGGGTGATGCCGCCGCTGTCCTCGACGCTGCGGGCGAGCGCCTCGATCTCGCTGGCTTTGGTGATGATGCCGAGGCCGTCGCGCAGCCACTGCACGACCGCGCCGGCCATGAACGCGCTGCCCTCGAGGCAGTAGGTGGTCTCGTCACCGATCTGCCAGGCGACGGTGGTCAGCAGGCCGTGCTGCGAGGGCACCGGGCGCTTGCCGGTGTTGAGCATGACGAACGCGCCGGTGCCGTAGGTGCACTTGGCCTCGCCGACGGCGAAGCAGGCCTGGCCGAACAGGGCCGACTGCTGATCACCGGCGATGCCGTGGATCGGGATACCGTCGGGCAGGCCGGGCACGCCCCTCGTGAGGCCGAAGTTCGCGGTGCAGGGGCGGACCTCCGGCAGGACCTGATGCGGGACGCGCAGCAGCTCGCAGAGGTCGTGGTCCCAGCCGCCGCCGGCCAGCGGCCACAACAGCGTGCGCGAGGCGTTGCTCGGCTCGGTGACGTGCGAGGCGCCGGCGGTCAGGCGCCACACGAGGTAGGTGTCGATCGTGCCGGCCGCGAGTTCGCCGTTGCGCGCGCGGGTGCGCGCCCCGGAGACGTGGTCGAGGACCCACGCGAGCTTGGTCGCCGAGAAGTAGGGGTCGAGCACGAGGCCGGTGCGCTCGCGGATCGCCGGTTCACGGCCGTCGGCCTTGAGCGCCTCGCACACGCCCGCGGTGCGGCGGTCCTGCCAGACCAGCGCGCGATGGATCGCAGTGCCGGTGCGGCGGTCCCAGACCAGGCTGGTCTCGCGCTGGTTGGTGATGCCGATCGCGGCGATCCTGGCCGTGTCCGCGCCGCTGTGGGCCATGGCGTCGGCGATCACGGCGAGCACCGACTGCCACAACTCCTCGGGGTCGTGCTCGACCCAGCCCGGCTGCGGGAAGTGCTGCGGGAACTCGCGGGTGGCCCGCGCGAGGACCTTGAGGCTGGCGTCGACGAGCAGGCAGGTGGTCCCGGTGGTCCCTTGGTCGATGGCGAGGATCAGGTCGGCGGACATGCGAGCGCGAAGGTAACACGCGCGTTGTCGCCGACGATGACGGTCGGCATGGTTCGCAGTCGCAAGGCGCTCGTCGCAGGCGCTCGTCGATCTCTGGGCGCAGCCGGGATGCTTTCGGATCTCGAGCTCGCAGTGTGTGCACCTCGCCGCCGCGCTCGAGCGCCTCGAGGTCTCGCTCGCCGAGTCGACTCCGGGTCGGCGTTCGTCGAGTGGCCGGGCGGGTCTGCAGAGGGCCTGGTGCGGCGCCGTAAACCCGGTCCTGTGGGTTCACCGGCCCGTGGCGAGGAGTTTGGGGAGCCTGGTCCGGCAGCGAGATCTCTCCAGTTTACCCAGGCTCGAAAGCGCGCCGGAGCGGGCCCGCGGGGGATCCACCCGACATGAATTCAAGGCCAGGTGGGGGTGGCGATCGGTCGTATAAGGAGCCGCGCGCAAGCCGCAGGACAGCGTTGCGGCATGGGAATTCACATTGGTCAACAATTACGAGAATTTACACGCGGAGGCGCGGTCACGGTGTGGGGACCGCGCACCTCTATAATTCACTACAATGACCTATCAAATCCCTATCACTAACATTCACTTACGTATCACTGAGGCGGCTGGCCGTCGTTGACGAAGGCCTTGCCGGGGCCGAGAATGTGTAGGAAGTGCATTGCGAGTGGCTGTGCCGATGACTGCAACCTCCAAACAGGAGCCGCCGATCCCCGCCGACGACCCGGTCGCCGAGGTCGTGGCGGATGAGGTCGAGGAGACCGAGGCGCAGCAGGCCACGCGACGCGGCAAGAAGGTCGTGACGGCGAGCGTCGCGACCGTGCCGGCTGCTGCCGCGAGCGAGCCGGCCGCCGCTGCGAGCGAGCCGGCGGCGAAGGCCGCGAAGGCGAAGCCGGCGATGCAGCCCAACAACGTCCGCAAGCTGCGGCAGGCGGCGATGATGAGCAAGGCCGAACTCGCGCGGCGAGCGGGCGTCAGTCCGCTGACGATCGACCGCGTGGAGTCGGGTTGCCCGTGCCGCATGGACACCAAGCGGAAGATCCTCGAGGCGCTGGGTCTCAAGCCCGAGGCGCGCGAGCAGGTGTTCGGCCCGGACATCGACCAGGGCTGACCCGCCGGGCGAGGCCATGGCCAGTCACTGCATCGGGCTCGACATCGGCTCGACGGCCATCAAGCTCGTGCAGCTGCGGACCGGGCGAGCCGGGCTGGCGTTACAGAACTTCGGCGTCGCGCCGGTCCCGGCCGGTGCGATCGCCGGTGGCGCGGTGCTCGAGCCGGCGGCGGTCGCCGGGGCCCTGCGCGAGCTGGTGCTGAGGATCGGGCTGCGCGGCAAGGACGTCGCGCTGGCCGTGTCCGGCAACGGCGTGATCATCAAGCGGATCTCGGTGCCGCAGCTCGAACCGGCCGCGTTCGCGCAGCAGATCGAGTGGGAGGCGCGGCAGCTGGTGTCGCCGCCGAGCCGCGACGACGTTCTCATCGACCATACCCGGCTCCGGCAAAACCCCATGACCGGCGAGGTCGAGGTGCTGCTGGTCGCCGCCAAGAAGGACCTCGTGCAGCAGTACCTGCGCGTCGTCAGCGAGGCGGGGCTGCGCCCGGTGGTCGTCGATGCGACCGCCTTCGCCCTGCAAAACTGCGTCGAGGCCGGCCAGGGCTTCACGAGCGGCGAGACCTTTGCGGTCGTCAACATCGGCGCGGCGGCCTCGACGATCAGCATCATCGCCGAGGGGATGCCGGCCTACGGGCGTGACATCAGCTCCGGCGGCAACCTCTACACGGAGGCGCTGCGCGGGCTGGGGTTGTCGATCGAGGACGCCGAGCGTCGCAAACGCGAGTCCAACGACCCGGAGATCGGGCAACGAATGCTTCAGGTGTCGGAGGCGATCGCCGCGGAGATCCAGCGGTCGCTCGACTTCTTCCGCGGCGCCGTCGCCGAGGAGCCGCTGTCGCGCATCGTGCTCACCGGCGGCTCGGCGCTGGTGCCCTCGCTGCGCCAGGCGCTGGCCGAGCGCTCGCGGCTGCCGGTGACGCTGCTCGACCCATTCGCGCGGGTCCAGGTCGACCGCCGCGTGGACCTCGGCGTCCTGCGTCCGTCCGCGCCGGCGGCCGCGGTCGCCTTCGGGCTGGCGCTGCGCCAGGAGGACGACGCCCCGTGATCCGCATCAACCTCTTGCCGGTCACGGCGCGCCGGCGGCGGCGCAGTCGACCCGGCCGCGAACGCGGGGTGCTGGCGCTGATGTGTCTCGGCTGGGCCGCGCTGCTGATCACCGGGTGGTTGTGGATCGCCGCGACCGAGGCCGAGATCGCCGAGCTGCGCGGACAGACGACCGCGGTCGTCCGCGACCGTGACGCGGTGCGCAGGAGCTTCGACGAGCGCGCGCTCGTCGACCGCGAACAGGCGCTGCAACGCGAACGCGAGGCGCTCGCGCAGCTGTCGACCGCTCGCCGTACGCCCGCGCCGGTGCTCGCCGAGCTGGCGCAGATCTTCGGCGCCGGTGCGGACGGGCCGCCGCTCGCCGGTGGAGCGCTCGCGCTCCGCGAGCTGCGCGAGCTGGAGGACGGACGCTGGCTGCTGGTCGCCTCGGCGGCCGACTTGCCGGCGCTGACGGAGTTACTGCGAAGGATCTCCACCAGCGGCCACTTCGCGGCGGTGGGCCAGGCAGAGTACGCTCGGGACGACGACGGCCGGCTCGCGCTGAGCGTGACCCTGACCGCCCGGGAATGACTCGATGTCCGCAGGCCCTCTCCTCCACGGCTCACCGCTGCAGACCCTGATCGTCTGGGTGCTCGGCACCTGCGTCGCTGCGGTCGTGTGGTACGCGGTGTTTTATCGCGCGGCTCACGACGAGTGGGTCGCCGCGAGCAACGAGCTCGGCGCGGCGCGCAGCGACCTCGAGCA
>Ga0136638_10000065_pt1 | contig 16244 bp, 16 predicted proteins | sample AntDrymUQ8582206_2_FD_104671 | JGI IMG/M metagenome (GOLD analysis project Ga0136638, IMG submission 104671) | Polar desert sand microbial communities from Dry Valleys, Antarctica - metaG UQ858 (22.06) | ecosystem: Environmental > Terrestrial > Soil > Desert | place: Antarctica: Dry Valley...
CGTGATTGTGCTGCAGCGTTTGGTCTCTTACTTCTTCTTGTCCTTGTCTGTCTTGTCGCCGCCTTTGCCGCCCTTGTCTGTCTTGCCGGCAGGTGGTGCACCCTCTGCCGCCGGCGCTTTTTGCGCACTCGCCGGTACGTCGGCCGCCGCCGGTGCTGCTGCAACCACTTCCTCCACCACCTCTTCGCCGCGCACGGTCACTGCCACAACAACCGGGTTCTCCCTACCCTTCAACAGCGGTGCCACACCGTCAGGCATCTTGATGTCGCGTACGCGCACCGTATCGTTGACACCCAACCCCGACAAGTCGATCGCAATGTATTCGGGCAGATCCTTGGGCAGGCATGCGATCGCCACCTCCGACATTACGTGGCTGATCAGCACGCCGTCGGTTTTGGCCGCGGGAGAACTTTCCTGTCCCGAAAAATGCAATGGCACGCGCATGTGCAGCTTCTGATCCTCGGCGACACGCTGAAAATCGATATGCATCACCTGCAATTTGTAAGGGTGCATCTGGAACGCACGCAGCAACACCCGCTCGCTCGCGCCGTCGAGCTCCATGTCGAGGATCGACGCGTGAAACCGCTCTTTGCGCAGCGCGTGGTAAAGCGGGTTATGTTCGACTTCGATCGCCTGCGCATCGCCCTTTCCACCGTACAACACGCCGGGGACCTTGCCCGCGTGACGCAGACGGCGGCTCGCACCCGTGCCCTGCGATTCTCGTTTATTTGCAACTACTTTCATTTGATGCTCCTGTTTAAGCAGCGGACCGCGACCAGCCATCGCTGCAGTTACTTCTCACAACTTCCTCATTACTCGATGAACAAACTGCTCACCGAGTCTTCGCGCGCAATGCGCGAGATCGTTTCACCCAAGAGTGCCGCACACGACAGCATTCGTATTTTCTTGCATGCGAGCGCCGCTTCTGTCAGCGGAATCGTATCGGTAACCACCAGTTCGTCGAGCACCGAGTTCGTGATGCGCTCGACCGCCGGGCCCGAAAGTACAGGGTGGGTAGCGTAGGCCATTACACGCTGCGCACCTGCATTACGCAAGGCTTGCGCAGCCTGGCACAGAGTGTTGGCGGTGTCGACCATGTCGTCCATGATGACGCAATTGCGGCCGTCGACTTCGCCGATGATGTTCATCACCTCGGCAACGTTGGCGCGCGGCCTCCGTTTGTCAATGATCGCCAGATCGGCTTCGGCTGTCTTGGCGATCGCGCGCGCCCGCACCACGCCGCCGATATCGGGCGATACAACGACGAGCTTGTCGAAATTGTGTTTCCACAGGTCGCCCAGCAGGATCGGTGCGGCGTAAATGTTGTCCACCGGGATATCGAAAAATCCCTGTATCTGATCGGCGTGGAGATCCATCACAAGCACACGGTTGACACCTACCACCTGCAGCATGTTGGCGACGACCTTGGCGCTGATAGCGACGCGTGCACTGCGCGGTCTGCGGTCTTGCCGCGCGTAACCAAAATACGGAATCGCCGCAGTAATGCGCCCGGCTGATGCGCGCTTCAGCGCATCGGCCATGATCAACAGCTCCATTAAATTGTCATTGGTCGGTACGCACGTTGATTGCAGGACGAACACATCCTTACCGCGCACGTTCTCGAACAGCTCCACCATCACTTCGCCGTCCGAGAAGCGTGAAACCTGCGCTTTTCCCAGACGAATATTCAAATGTTGCGCGACCGCGCTCGCCAGGCGCGGATTTGCGTTGCCTGTGAACACCATCAGGTTGTCGGGAACAATTTGAACCATCACTCTGGCGCCGGCGACTTTGAATTCTGGCTGGGGAGGAAGGATTCGAACCTTCGAATGCCGGAATCAAAATCCGGTGCCTTAACCAGCTTGGCGACTCCCCAAAACTAATACTTTGCTCTGCAACCCCGCTACATCTGATGCATCACCACTACCACACCGAAAGCGGATGCTCATTTAATCCACGTGCGGCCCAACATGACCAATGCGGCGACGTGCCTGCAATTGCCAGCTCCGCCTTTTCCTTATTCGGCGTCGCCGCAAATACCGCCGAACCCGAACCTGTCATGCGCGCTGCGCCGGAGCGCTGCAGATGCTCGATCGCTTCTTCGATGGCGGGGTAGCGGCGCCGGGCGACGGGTTCCAGGTCGTTGACGCCTAACGAGAAGATTGCGCGGTCGCCAGCCGATTGCGCGGCCGTAAAGATGTGGGGTGCCATTTTCGTGGCTTTGGAATGCAGTGTCAAACTTGGATCGTTGAAGACGTCGCGCGTTGAAACGTGAACGCGCGGCCAAATTATGGCAAACCATGCGGGTGGCAGTTCAAAGGTAGTCAGCCGCTCGCCGATTCCTTCCGCGTAAGCGTTGTGTCCGTGCAGAAAAAATGGCACGTCAGCCCCGAGCGTAAGCCCGATAGCGCTGAGTTCCGCGCGCGGCAGATGCAGATCCCACAGCCGGTTAAGCGCGATCAACGTGGTTGCTGCGTCCGACGAGCCGCCGCCCATGCCGCTGCCCGCCGGGATTCGCTTGGCGACGCCGATGGTGACGCCGAGCGTGGTGCCGGAAACCTGCTTCAGCGCGACCGCGGCGCGCACGGCCAGATCCGCGTCGGCGCTGCCGATCAGATCACCCACGCGCTCGATCGCACCATCGAGCCGACACTCGAAATCGAGCAAGTCTGCGAGATCGATCAACGCGTAGGCGGTTTGTAGCTCGTGATAGCCGTCGGCGCGACGGCCGGTCACGTGCAGGAACAAATTCAATTTGGCAGGAGCCGGCAGCGCGAGCAGTAACTGCATCGCTCCATTCTATGGGCTCAGGTACGCGCCGGTATCGTCCACAAATAAATGGTGCTGCGCCCGACCTCGCGCGTGGTTTCGGCTTTCCAGTCGCCCATGTGAAAGTCATGCGACACAAGCCGGGTGCCTGGTTTCAGTTCCTTCAACAGGCGCGGCCGCAGCTTCAAATTGACGCTCGGCAGCAGGTACATTGTGACCACGCTGGCGGGACTGAAGTCGAAATCGAACACATCGCCCACTTCGAACCGCGTCAGTTCCGTAACACGCGATCGGTTGGCGTTCTCTTTCGCCTCTTTGACTCGCTCAGGATTTAAATCGACACCGACACCGCGGCAGCCAAAGCGGGATGCAGCGCGCACGACTATGCGGCCATCGCCGCAGCCTAGGTCATACACCGTATCGGATTTGCCCACTTTTGCCAGATCCAGCATCGCGTCGACCACCGCGATGGGAGTTGGCACGTACGGCACATCAAGCGGGCGCGCGATTTCGTCCAGTGCCTGTGCATTGACGGTGCCAGCGAATCCAGCGAGCGGCACAGCTCGCGTCAGCATCAGCGCAACAGAGCTGCGCAAGACCTCACGACGGGTTTTCATCGGACCATCTCCAAGCAATGTGGGATCAGCCAGCGGGCTCATCGACTACCAGACGCAACGTTACCGCAGGTGCATTTGCGATTGCCGCTCGCTCTAGCACCAAGCGGCGGGGCCGCGCGATGTGTTCGAAATATTCCGGCAGACGAATCGTCCAGCCGTCTTGCTCGATCAGCACGACGCGCCCGCCGTCACGGTCGACGCGCGCGCTGCGCTCGGGCGAGGGGCGGCCTTCGATCCAGTCGGCCAGTCCAGCTACCGGCAGCGGCCACCCGAGCAACTGCTCGGTGATTGCGTCGGCGTCGGGTCCACGCACTTCGTGCATCTGAGCACCGGTCGCGCGTGCGCCGCCCGGCTCGACCTCGACCCGGGCAACCGTGGTACCCAGCGGCGAACCAAGCTCCAGCACTTGTCGCCGCCCACGAATCTCGAGGTTGAAGCGGCCGGAGACGTTTTCGCGCTGGGTGCCAGAGGTGGTAGTAACGGAAAAGCGGCCGGTGAACGCGCGGTCGGGAAGCGTTACGCCTGGCGTAGCGCAGGCAGAGAGAATTGCAGAAACAAACGCGGCGAGCAAACATGCGTGCACGCGCTGCACCGACGACATCGACCGCATCAACGAATCAACTACAGACCGATGCGCAGCCGCGTTACGGTTGACTTAAGCAACCCGTTACCCGGTTCCTTCGCGCGCACTTCGCGCAGCAATTTGCGCGCTCCATCTTGATTGCCGCTCGACCACAACACCTCGGCCAAATGAACCGCAACTTCGGCATCGGGACGAACATCGTAGGCGCGCTGCAAATGCTGCCGCGCCAGATTCAGATCGCCGAGCCGAAAATGCACCCACCCAAGGGAATCGAGGATGAACGCATCGTCAGGTGCGAGCTGCCGCGCTTTTTCAATCAGCTGCAGCGCTTCAGGAAGCCTCAAGTTGCGATCGGCCAGGCTGTAGCCGAGCGCGTTGTACGCATGCGCGTAATCAGGCTTTAGCTCAATGATCCGTCGCAGTTGCTTCTCCATCACTGCGACTTGGTTGAGCCGCTCGGCCGCCATCGCAGTGTCGTACATCAGGGGCACGCTGTCGGGCGTGCTTGCGAGCGCATGGGTCAACAGTTTGTACGACTCGTCATGCCGTTTGGCGTCACGCAACAGCTGCGCTTCGGCCAGAATCAACTGCGTTTTTTCATCCGCCGATTGAACGCTGACGGTGCGTAACAATTTGCGCGCGTCGTCGAGCCGCTGCATCTTGGAAAGCACAAAAGCCTCGCGTACGCGCGCCGTCAGAAATTCTTCGCCGCCGTCGATCTTGCGCAGCCATTCGAGCGCGGTCGGAAACTGCTTGTCATCCTCGGCAATTTGCGCGAGGTGCAGGTAGGCCGGCTCGGCCGGCCGCACCCGATCGCGCAGGGCTTCCGTTGTTGCGATCAACTCCAGATAGCGTTGCAGATAGGTGCGCGCATCGGCCGTTAGCTTGCCTTGCAGCGACAGGATCGCCAGCGAGTAAACGAGGTCGGCATTTTTCGGATCGGTGTCAAGCAGCGATTGAAATTGCGAGCGCGCCTGATCGAACTTGCCGTCGGCAATCAACAATCGTGCGTAGGCCAGGCGCGTATCAGCCACAGCCGGCTGGCGCGCTACAAATGCCTGCAACAGAGCGATCGCTGCAGGACGATCGCTCGCTTGCAGGTACTGGGCGGCTGCCAGTGCCGCTCGCGCCGAGTCCGGCGCGAGTGCATACGCAGCGCGCGCTTCCTCTGCGGCACGCGCCGTTAATCCGGCCGCTTGCGCGCCATTAGCCAGCACCAGCTTGACCTCGGCTGATTGCGCATACGGCTGCGCCAGGCGCTCGATTAATCCAAACGCGCCGGCGCGATCCTGCGTACGCGCCAGCGCACGCTGCATCCGCGCCAGTTCTTCGGTCGGGTTTGCCGCGGCCTGCAACTGTGTTCTGAACAACGTGTAAGCGTCGTCAAAGCGGCTGTTGCCGGCAAACAGCATTGCGAGTGTCTGCCCTGCTTCGTTCGAGCCCGGTGCGTATTCGTGCCAGAGTTGCGCCGCCTCAAGCCCCTGCGCGAAAGCGCGCCCCTGCAGCGCCAGTTCCGCCGCGCGCCGCGCCAGTCGGTAATCGCGCGTCTCACGCGCGAGCTTCATGTAGACGGTGAATGCCGCGCCCATCTCGCCGCGCTGTGCGGCGACCTCCGCCGCCATCAGTTGATAGAGCAGAGCACTCGATACATTCACATCCGGAATCGGGTCGGCGCGCGGTGTCGTTTCCGCTGACGCAGCCGAACTCGAAGGTTGTGCCGGCGTGGCAGTGCTGGCAGCGATGCTCGCCGGCGGTGCGGTGACCGGCTTTGCGTCGACGGAGGACGGCCGCGGCCCGCTGGCGCAACCAGTGAACACAAGCGCAACGGATATCAAGAGAAATAGACGAATCATGGATCGGGATCCCGGCGAGTTTGTATGCAACCGGCACGGGCGCATTGAGACGCGATGCGTGGCACAGTAACAGAATGATTTCGACTTTATTAACGCGATAAAAGTGCCCGAACTACCCGAAGTCGAGGTCACTCGCCGGGCGCTGGCGCCCTATGTCGAACAGCAAACGGTCGAGTCGGTGACCGTGCGGGAAGCCCGATTTCGCTGGCCCGTTCCGCCGCAACTACCTGCGTTGGTGGCGGGCCAAACGGTCGACCGGCTGCGCCGGCGTGGCAAGTATCTATTGTGGGAGTTTGCGCACGGAACGCTGATCTCGCACCTAGGCATGTCGGGTACGTGGCGCGTGTGGCCGCGCGCGCGCGCAGTGCCGGTGCCGGGAACGCACGATCACATTGACATCGTGTTCATGGAAACGTGCGTGCGGCTGACCGATCCCCGCCGCTTCGGTGCGCTGCTGTGGCACGACGCGCGCCTTGGCGACGTAAAGCTGCACCCGTTGCTCGCGGGGCTGGGCATCGAACCGTTCGATCCACGCTTTGACGGCGAATGGTTGTACCGGCGCACGCGAAATCGCGCGGCGTCGATCAAGCAGGTTTTACTGGCGGGCGATGTGGTGGTCGGTGTCGGAAACATTTACGCGTCCGAAAGCTTGTTTCGCGCGCGCATCAACCCCAAACGGTCAGCGCGCCGTATCGGCCTGGTGCGCTGTGCGACGCTGGCGCAAGCGGTGCGCGAAGTGCTGAGCGAGGCAATCGCCGTCGGTGGCAGCACGCTGCGTGATTTTGTCGGCGCCGAGGGTGAGAGCGGTTACTTCATGCTCGATGCGCGCGTGTACGACCGTGCCGGCCAGCCATGCCGCGTCTGCGCGACGCCGATTGTTCGAGTGTGGCAGGGACAGCGCGCGACTTACTACTGCCCCCAATGCCAGAGTCGCTAAGCAGGATCGCCCGAACTCACTGCAGAACCGGGCGCTGCTTGTGCGTTTGGGTGACTGTGCGCGATGGTGACCTCGTGCTATAGATTCGGCTCCAAGTGCGCACTGTTTTTACGTCCCCGAATTTACGTCTTTGACCGATGACCCCACTTTCGTTCAGCTTTGAGCAGTACGGCAATTGGCGTGATTCGCTGGCCACGGAGATCATGCAGCTGCGCCAGTGGCTGGAACAAGCACAGATCCTCGACGCTGACGCGGCGCGGCGCATCGACGTCGCGCTCGAACGCCTGGCGCAAGACAAGCTTGTGATCGCATTCGTCGCCGAATTTTCGCGCGGCAAATCAGAGTTGATCAACGCGATTTTCTTTGCCGATTATGGCAAGCGCATCCTGCCGTCGTCGGCCGGCCGCACCACGATGTGCCCGACCGAGCTGCTGTATGACGAGACACTGCCGCCGTGCATTCGCGCGCTGCCGATCGAAACGCGCGGGCGCCACGGTTCGACCACCGACTTCAAGCGGCTGGGCGCCGAATGGCAGGTGTTCCCGCTCGACACGCAATCAGCAGACGGCATGCTCGAAGCGTTCAAGATCGTAGCCGAGACTTGTCGCGTGCCGATCGCCGAAGCAAAAAGCTACGGCCTTTATGACGCCGACGACCCGGATCAGGCGGTCGCGGTCGATAAAAGCGGTCGGATCGAAATTTCGAAGTGGCGCCATGCGGTAATTAATTTTCCGCATCCGCTGCTGAAGCATGGTCTGGTAATTCTTGATACTCCAGGCTTGAATGCGATCGGCACCGAGCCTGAGTTGACGTTGTCACTTCTGCCAAATGCGCATGCGGTGTTGTTCGTGCTAGCGGCCGATACGGGCGTGACCAAGAGCGATCTCGACGTCTGGCGGCATGTGGTCGGCGACGCCGGCCATCGTAATCACATTGCGGTGCTGAACAAGATCGACGGATTGTGGGACGCTCTTAAAACCCCAGGCGAACTGGAAAGGGAACTGCGCCGTCAGGTCGCGACCGTGGCGGCGACGCTCGATCTTGATCCGATGCGCGTATTTCCGGTGTCGGCGCAAAAAGGCCTGGTGGCGAAAGTGCAGCGCGATGAGACGCTGCTGCAGGCAAGCCGGCTACCGTTGCTTGAAGAGGCGTTGATCGAGCTTCTGGTGCCCGCCAAGCAGAAAATCGTTCGCGACCAAACCGTGGCGGGTGTCGAACGGGTAGCGGGCGAGCTGCGCCAGACGCTGAACGCGCGCGAGCGCAATGTCATCGAGCAGTTGTACGAGCTGCGCTCGTTGCAGGGCAAGAATCACAGCTCGATCGAGCGCATGACGCAACGCGCGTTGTCCGAACAGCGCGAGTTCGAAGAAATCGTGCGCCGCATCGTCGCGGCACGATTGGTGCTGTCAAAGCTGTCCGAACAATTGCTCTCGGGCATGCGGGTCAGTGCATTGCGCGACCAGGTGGTGGCAACGCGTGACCGCATGAAGAAGAGCAAGCTGTCGCCCCAATTGTCGGTCGCGGTCAAGGATTACTTTGCGATGCTGCGCGACATGTTCCGGACGGCCAATGCGCGCACGCTCGAAATCGAGCAGATGATCCTTGGCGTGCAGCGGCGCTTTGCTGAGGATTTGGGGTGGAGCCTGTCGCCGCCGATGTCTTTTTCGCTTGATACCTACATTGCCGACCTGGAGCGCGCCGAGCACGCTTACAAATCGCAGTTTGGGGTACTTGCCGTGCTGACTACCGAAAAGTGGCGGCTAATGGAGCGCTTCTTCGACACCGTTGTGTCGAAATCGCGCGACGTATTCGCCGCCGGCGAGCGCGATACCGAGGCGTGGGTCAAGTCGCTGCTGCCGCCGATCGAAACGCAGGTGCGCGAGCAACGCAGCCAGCTCAAAAAACGTGCTGAATCGGCATCGAAGATTCGCGATGCGCAGGGGTCGCTCGATGAGCGTATTGCCGAGCTGGAAGAAGCACTGGAAGATGCGCAGAGCAAGCTCGCCGTGCTGAAGCGGTTGACCGATCGCATCCATCAGGCGGGCGCGCGTGCGCAGGTCGAAGAAAATTTCGACGAAGAGGCACTTGCCGCCTAGGCAAGTAGCGAGCGAGCCGGACAGGCATCGTTGAATTTCGCCGAGCGCGTCATCGAGTGGCAGCAAGCGCACGGCCGGCACAATCTGCCGTGGCAGCGCACACGCGATCCGTACCGTATCTGGCTATCGGAAGTGATGCTGCAGCAGACGCAGGTCGCGACCGTGACTGCGTACTACCAACGCTTCGTCGAATGCTTTGACGATGTCCAAGCGCTGGCAATGGCGCCGATCGAATCAGTGATGGAGCGCTGGGCCGGGCTCGGCTACTACTCACGAGCGCGCAATCTGCACCGTTGCGCACGCCAAATTGTCGACCACCACGGCGGCGAGTTTCCACGCAGCGTCGATGCCCTTGCGCGGTTGCCCGGCATCGGTCGCACCACGGCAGCGGCGATCGCTGCGCTGGCGTTCGGCCAGCGGGCCGCCATTCTCGATGGCAATGTAAAGCGCGTGCTCGCACGGCACATGGGCGTCGAGGGCTATCCGGGCAACCCTGCTGTTGAGCGCGACCTGTGGCAACACGCCGATGCGTTGTTACCCGCCGTTGGCATCGAGGCCTACACGCAGGGACTGATGGACCTCGGCGCCACTGTTTGCACACGCACTCGCCCAATGTGCGACGAGTGCCCGGTCAATCGAACTTGCATCGCGCGGCGCGAACACGCAGTGGATCGGCTTCCGGCGCCGCGGCCGGTCAGATCAAAGCCAGTGCGAGCAGCCATCGTGCTCGTGCTGCGCGATGAAAGCGACGCGGTGCTGCTGGAACCGCGCCCGCCGGCTGGCATCTGGGGAGGCCTTCTAAGCTTGCCGGAGTTCGATGCAGAAGCCACGCGCGAGGCAGTCGCAGCGCAAACGCGCGCACGCTACGGTTTGCATATCGCTATTAACGAAGTACTGCGCGAGGTGCGGCACGAGTTCACTCACTACACGTACCTGATGCGACCGTATGTCGCTCAAGTGATCTGCGCCTCAGCCGTTGCCGACTCATCGCTGCGCCGGATAACCGAACATGAATTCCAAAGCGCAGCGCTGCCCACGCCGATCCGTCGACTATTGATGCAGCTAGGGAATTCGTCGCTTCCGCTCCTCGCATGACCCCGCTACTTAAGCACGGAGTGCTGCTTTAGGTAGGTGTGAACTATTTCAAGGCGCGTAGCGGCGTCGGTGAGCTCCATTAGCTTCTGTTTTGCCTTCAGTGGAACTGGCAGCACCTCACACAGACGATTTGAAACCCACGCCGACGATTCCATTTGAAAAGGCCGTTCGAACGGTAGCTGCTCGCCTACAGGACTGGCCACGTCAGCCTCGCCGGTGCGACGCTTCTCCGCCAGTTGCGCACTCATGTCTTCGATGATGCGCGTTAAAAGATCGACGCACGGCCGGTGCTCGGCGGGGATTGGTTGATCATCGTCGGCTTCGATCAAATCAATCTCGCCAACGATCAACCCGTTTGCCTGCGTTGCGCTCGATAACAACTGAAAGCGATCGCCTCCAATGGTGCGAATCTGCAGCAGCCCAAGCTGTTGCATGTCCCATTCGGTGATGCGGGCCAGGCACCCTACGTCGGCGGGCGTCGCTCCATTGGAGCCCGTACTCTTGCCGTTACCGACCATGCAAACGCCGAACGACGTTTCATTGCGCATGCAATCGCGCACCATGTCCATGTAGCGCGCCTCAAACACTCGAAGCGGAAGGACTCCCTGCGGGAACAGCACGGTGGACAGTGGAAACAGCGCCACGCGGGTAAGTGTTTCAGCCGACATCCGCTGGTTCTTCAGGACGGCAGTGGCGCGATGCCGCGATGTCGCACCAGTATCGATTCGCGGCTTGCGAAGCGTTTTGCAAGCTGCTCAACGATGTAGACCGACCGATGGCGCCCGCCGGTGCAGCCGATCGCAACTGTGACGTAATGGCGATTCTCGGCAACGTAACTCGGCAGCCATTTTTCGATGAACGTGGCGATGTCGTTGATCATGTCGTGCACTTGCGGCGCGGCGCGCAGGAACGCAGCAACCGCGTCGTCGCGTCCGGTCAGAGGCCGCAGTTGAAGGTCATAGTGAGGGTTGGGCAAGTTTCGTACGTCGAACACGAGGTCGGCTGCGACTGGGATGCCGTCCTTGAAGGCAAACGATTCGAACGACAACGTCAAATTGGCGCGCGGCGAGTCAATGAACTGACGCACCCAGTGGCGCAGCAGATTGGGATGCAGCGCGCTGGTATCGATTGAATGGCCGATTTCGGCCAGTGGCGCGAGCAATTCGCGTTCCAGTGCGATTGCCTCCGTCACCGTGCTGACGCCGCCGCGCTCCAGATCCCGCGTTGCCATCGGGTGCCGCCGGCGCGTTTCCGAAAACCGCTGCACCAGGGCCGCGTCCGATGCGGTCAGAAACAGCACCCGTACATCGTGACCCAAGCTGCGCAGGCTCGAAATTTTCATCGGCACATCAGCAAGCGTTGCTTCACTGCGCGCATCGACCGACACGGCCACGTCGCGGTGTCCGGTGTCGTCAAGATACGAGCACAACTCGAGCAGGAACTGCGGCGGCAGGTTGTCGACGCAGTAGTAGCCGGCGTCTTCCAACAAGCGGATCGCCACCGACTTGCCGGAGCCGGACAATCCGGTGACGAGGACGATGCGCATTTGGGCTTCGCTGGGGAGGACGCGGCGATTGTTGCATGCGTGGCGTCCGGTGAGATTTGATATTGACCGCTGAGGAGCTGATGTTTAAGAAACCGCTTACTCGATGGCCGATTTTTCTAGGCCGTGCAGATCAAAAAAACGCCCCGTTAGCGGGGCGTTTCAGTTGCCTGCCTAAAACGCCCGCTAGGCAGACAGGCACTCCGACATAAATTTCTTGCGCGCGTCCCCGGCCATCTTTTTTTCACCGGCCTGTTTGTTGCACGTAGTCATTTTGTCCTGCTGACTCGTCTTCTTTGCCGACAGGCATTCGGACATGAATTTCTTGCGCGCATCGCCCTTCAGATCTTTGGCGCCCGCGTCTTTATTGCACGTCGCCATTTTTCCCTGCTGGGCAGTCATCTTTTCCGGCGCCGCCGTCTTGTCTTGCGCGACCGCAGCGAGCGGTAGAGCGATGCATGTAGCGATTACGAAATGCTTGAGCATGGTTGATCCCCCGTAATTGGCGCCGCTTTTGCAGCGGCGCAGTAATTAAACCACGGACGACGCGTCAGTTCTACGCGCTCATCTGCTGTTGCTGGCGATTTAGAAAGTCGCGCATCGTGTCGATTCCGCGCAACTGCAAAATGGTGTTGCGCACTGCAGCTTCCGTCAGCACTGCGAGGTTGCGACCGGAGGCGACTGGTATCAGCACCTTGCGAACCGGTAAGCCAAGTACGTCTTCGGATTGCCCTTCGAGTGGCAGCCGTTCGAACGTGTCGGCGCCGCCATAGCGTCTCAGCTCGACGATCAACCTGAGCTTCATTTTTCGCCGCACCGCCGTTTCGCCGAATATGGCCTTGATGTCCAGCAATCCCAGGCCGCGCACTTCGAGCAAATTCGCCAGCAGATGTGGGCAGCGGCCTTCGATGGTGTCGGGCGCAACGCGAGAAAAGTCGACGACGTCGTCGGCCACCAAGCCGTGGCCGCGACTGATCAGCTCGAGTCCGAGCTCGCTTTTACCGACGCTCGATTCTCCGGAGATCAACACGCCCATACCGAGCACGTCCATGAACACGCCATGCATCGTGCAATGCTGGGCCAGCAATTTGGCGAAATAAATGCGAAGCACTTCGATCACGGTGGCGGCAGGCAGCGGCGATCGCAGCATTGGTAGCCCAGCCTGGTCGGCCATGATCTGCAGCGCTGCAGGCGGCGCTAGATTCTCGGCGATGATCAATCCGATCGGCCCGCCGGTGGTCAATTCACGAGCGTAATGTTGCCAGCGCGTCGCCTCCATTTCGCTGTAGTAACCAACTTCGGCATGGCCCAGGACATGCAGTCGAGCAGGGTGAATCGGATTCAGAAAGCCGACCAGATCGGGACTTGCCAGACCCGCGGTGACGGGCGTGATCAACGGCTTGCTGGCAGCGGAAATTCCCGCCACCCATTCAAGTTTCAGCGCTTCTCGGTTTTCATCCAGTAGCGATTGAAACGTCGGCATGATGCGAGGCTACGCCAGCTGATCAAACGACGCCAGGCCGCACGTGGCTATCAGGCAGCGGGACGGATTGATTCCCAACTCGACAACGCCGCGTGCACCATCGTGGCGTCGGTCGCTGACATTAGAGCTTCGCGAAACGGTTTGTCGGAGAGCATCTGCGTCAACTCCGAAAGAATATCGAGGTGTTGCTGCGATGCCTGCTCGGGCACCAGCAAGAAAAACATCAGTGATACGGGCTGGCCGTCGGGCGCGTCGAATTGGATCGGTTCGGCCACCCTAACGAATGCCGCGATCGCTTCCTTCATGCCTTTGATACGGCCATGCGGAATTGCAACGCCTTGGCCGAGACCAGTGGAGCCAAGCCGTTCGCGTGCGAACAAGCTGTCGAATACTTTTGAATGCGCTACCGCCTGATTATTTTCAAACAGCAGGCCGGCCTGCTCAAACGCGCGTTTCTTGCTCGAAGCGGGTAGGTCGAGCAGTACATTGGAGACAGGCAGGATGCGAGAAATAAGGTTCATGGGGAAAGGGCGGAAAGACGAGTCGAGGCTCGATGTTGCAAAGCGTAGAGGCTTCAAACGGCCACGATCAGGCGGGAAGAAACGAGTTCTGCTTCCTTTTTAACTTGGCTGTGTAGGGCGCCCGTCGATAGAAAGGCGCGGATGCTACACCGTCGTCAAGGCTTGTTTGGGTTAGTAACCAAACGCACGAGCTACTGCGATTGTTGACCCGCGGCCTGGTGTTTTAGCGAGTCGGCGTGATGGTCCTTGACCTTGTCCTTGTGGCGAATGACCTGCCGGTCGAGCTTGTCGACCAGTGTGTCGATTGCGGCGTACATATCGTCTTCGATTGCTTCGACATGAATGCTGTTGCCACGCACGTGCAGTGTGATTTCAGCACGGTGGCGCACTTTTTCGACGGTTAACTGCACGCTAGCATCGATCACCTGATCAAAGTGCCGCTCGATGCGGGTGAGCTTGCCGGCGATGTGATTGCGCAGCGCTGCCGAGACTTCCATGTGGTTACCGTGAATCGTAAGGTTCATGCAATCCCCCGCTCATGAGTTCAACACGTGATTTCGATGCGTGACTTCGATACGTGAGTGCGACACTACAACGTCTTGCGCAGCGCTACGGACGGAATCTTCATTGCTTCGCGGTATTTTGCGACTGTGCGACGTGCGACAACAATGCCTTGTTCGCCCAACAGTTCTGCGAGCTTGCTGTCCGAAAATGGAATGCGAATATCCTCAGCTCCAATCAGCTGCTTGATCAGTGCGCGGATCGCGGTGGATGACGCGGCACCCCCGGTCTCGGTTGCCACGTGACTGCCGAAAAAGTATTTGAGCTCAAAAATGCCGAACGGCGTTGCCATGTACTTGTGCGCGGTGACCCGGGAAATGGTCGACTCGTGGAGCTCGACAGTGTCTGCAATCTCGCGCAGGACCAACGGCCGCATCGCGATTGCACCGTGCGTGAAGAAGTTGTGCTGGCGATCGACAATCGCCTGCGATACTCGCAATATTGTCTCGAACCGCTGCTGAATGTTGCGGATCAACCAGCGCGCTTCCTGCACGCGGGTAGTCCATTTGCCGCGTTCGGCAGGATCTGCTCCGAGCCGGGTTCTGTCCTTCTTCAGCACATCGGCAAACGACTGGTTCACCCGCAAGCGGGGCATCACGTCCGGATTAAGCAACGCCGTCCAGCGATTTTTTACTTTGCGCACGAACACGTCGGCCACGATGTAGTCCGCACGATTATCGGCAAACGCTGTACCCGGACGCGGGTTCAAGGTGCGAATCAGCCGGTGCGCAGCGCGCAATTCTTCATCGCTGCAGGCTAACGCTTTGCGCAATTTCGAGAACTCCCGCGCGGCCAGAAGTTGCAGGTGCTCTTGAACGATGCGGCGCGCCAGTGTGAAGATGGCCGCTGCAATATCGTGCCCATTTTTTGCAGGCGCGCGGGCTGATCCTCGTTCGAGCGCTTGCAGTTGCAGTTGCAGACATTCGGCAGCGTCGCGAGCGCCTACGCCGGTGGGCTCGAGGCTTTGCAGCAGGCGCAGCGCGGTCAGCAGTTCCTCCGGTTCGACTGTTGCTTCAGGCGGGCACATCGAGTGCAGTTCATCGAGTGTTGGATGCAGGTAGCCGTCGTCATCAAGCGCTTCGACCAGAAATTCGACCAGCGCACGATCTCGCGGTGACGCCTGGCACGCGATCTGCGCCCGCAAATGATCGCGCAATGACAGCGTGGTGCCGGCCCAGTTGAGCGGGCTGCTGTCGTCCTCATCGGCGGCATCGCTGGTGCCACGCCATTCGGTCAACGAGTTGCCGTCCAACGGTCCATCTTGTCGATCGCCAGCGTCCGTCGGCGCGGGAGCGTCATGTCCGTTCAACAACTCGGGCGTCGCCACCGGCACATCGACTGCAATCGAACCGTCTGGTTTGACCCGCATTGCAAGTGCTTGCGGATCGTCGTCACGCTCGAGCAGCGGGTTATCCGCCAACGCCTGGTCAAGCTCCTGATTAAGTTCGAGCGTCGACAGCTGCAGTAATCGGATCGACTGCTGCAACTGCGGTGTCAGCGCGAGATGCTGCGACAGCCTGAGCTGAAGACTGGGTTTCATACCTTGCGTCGCTCGTGTACACGAGCCTTCGGCTCGCACTTGCACTCGCGACGACTAGTCAGGCGCGCGGGCTTTGGGCGGCCGGGCGCTCGTGCGCGGAACAAAAGCAAGCAAATGACAACGCTCGGCATGCTCCACATGGTCGCAGCTACATCCGAAAGTGTTCGCCCAAATAGACCCGTCGAACGGTTTCGTTGCCGACGATCTCTTCGGGCCGACCGGCGGCCAGGACAACGCCTTCATTGATGATGTAAGCGTGGTCACAAATACCAAGGGTTTCGCGCACGTTATGGTCGGTCATCAGCACGCCGATGCCGCGCTCTTTTAGAAATCGAACAATGCGTTGAATTTCGAGCACTGCGATCGGATCGACGCCTGCAAAGGGTTCGTCGAGCAAGATAAAGCGCGGTCGCGAGGCCAGCGCGCGCGCTATTTCGACACGGCGCCGCTCACCACCGGAAAGCGAGAGTGCCGTATTGGTACGCAGATGAGCGATCTGCAGGTCGCCGAGCAAACCATCAAGGCGCTCCGAAATCTCCGATCGACGCAGCGGCCGGTTGTTTTGATCGACCTGCAGTTCCAACACCGCCCGAACGTTTTCTTCCACCGTCATCTTGCGAAACACCGACGCTTCTTGCGGCAGATA
>Ga0136638_10000066_pt1 | contig 16173 bp, 17 predicted proteins | sample AntDrymUQ8582206_2_FD_104671 | JGI IMG/M metagenome (GOLD analysis project Ga0136638, IMG submission 104671) | Polar desert sand microbial communities from Dry Valleys, Antarctica - metaG UQ858 (22.06) | ecosystem: Environmental > Terrestrial > Soil > Desert | place: Antarctica: Dry Valley...
ACACCGGATCGTATCAGGCAGCCAAGGGACCCATGCCCGCCTGGCACGCTCCGTCCGCGCGAGGGGCTCTCGCGACCGTTCAACGAGCGAGCATGCGAGTTCGGCATCGATGGCCTGTCGCCGCACACCCCGCTCCTGCCGGTGCCAACCTCACCCAGTGAAGCTGCTGCTGCTGGGCCAACTGGCCGGCGCGTTCTAGCTTGCCTACGCGACCGACCTCGGGGGCATCCAGCAGCCGTTGCCTGGCGCCTACTTCGCCTTGATCGAGTGGGCGATCACGCCGCTCACCGACGACCTTCGCAGCAGCTACGACGAGACCCAGCCGTCGCCCGTCCCAGCACATCCTGCAGCGCCCTAACCGCAGCACGGTTGACAGCGCCCCGTCTTGACGGTCCAGGTCAAGGCGGGGGCGCTTGGGCGTGTCGTCGCCTGAACCACCGTCCCCAAGTACTTCACAACACGGCCAACGTGGGTAGAATGTGGATAGGCCCTGTGGATAACCTGTCGGAAGGACGGTCGGTGCTCGTGGCTACTGCCACCGCCGCTGACGTCGCGTCCGCCGTTCGTCACCGCGTTGGGGACATCGATACGCGTCGGCTGTTGAAACTCGTCTACTACTGCCAGGCGTGGCACTTGGCCTGGTACGGGGTGCCCCTCTTCGATGACGAGCTGGAAGCTTGGCAGCAGGGTCCAGTCGTTCGCAGCGTCTGGAAGCACGTCCCGCCTCCGGCGTCGCCTGAGGACCTCGGTCTCAGCGAGCAGGCGCAGAGCGTGCTACAGCACGTGCTGTCGGTCTACGGTCGACTCGGAGGCCTTGAGCTGTCGAAGATCACACACATCGAGTTCCCATACGTGGCTGCACGTGGCGGCCTGCCTCCGGACGCGCCGAGCAGCGAGCCCCTCGATCACGACTTCATGCGGGAGTACTACCGGCGCTTGCCTCTTGCGCCGGAGCGCGCCGCGGAGTACGCCGCGGCCAACGCCAGCCTCGAGGGACTCGAGGTCACGGCCGAGCTGGCCGGTCGGCTGCGCGAGGTCGCCGATGGGACGCGAACCGACGACGACGCGGTGGCCGACCTGCTCGCTGCACGGTTCGGGCGGCACTGAGCGCCCTCGACCCGTACACGTGGCCCGACGATCCCCACTGTCTGGCCAACAAGTACGGGCTGCACGACCCCGTCGCCCTGGACACGCTGATGTCCGAGACGGCAGCCCTGCGCGACGCCGCCCTGGCCCGCAAGACGCTGCCGGGGCGCTACGACCTGCTCCACCTCATGGCCTTCCACCGGGCGCTGTTCAAAGACACGTTTCGCTGGGCCGGGAAGCTCCGGACCGTTGAGATGGAGAAGCCGGGGGCGCGCTTCGCCACCGCGCGATTCCTGCACCAAGCCGGGACAGACCTGCTGGCCCCGCTAACCGAGCGGCTCCAGCCTGGCCTCAAGCGTGACGTCGTCGTCCGCGAGGTCACGCACTTTCTGGGCGGCGTCAACCACTTGCATCCCTTTCGCGAGGGCAACGGCCGCACCCAACGCGCGTTCTTCCGTCAGGTCGTCGCCGCCGCCGGCTGGCGCCTCGACTGGACGCGGCTTAATCGGGACGTGAACATCGACGCCTCACGAGCCAGCGTCAATGGTGACGACAAGCCTTTGCGGGCGATGCTCGACGAGCTGATCCAAGACCGGGCCTGAAGATCCCACAGCCGCTCGACTTCGTGGCCGGCACCCAGCGCCAGGTGCTGGCCCATCACATTGGGGGCTCTTCGTCATGAAGCGTGGTCGAGCTCGACCGACACGTCGTCGCGGCTCGGCCTGAAGTAGGGCCTAGGGCCTCAAGGTCCGTGGTGTCTGGGACACGGAGAGAGGCCCCAGGTGAAGCCAGACGCGGGCCGGGCGGCACGCACGTACGGCACAAGAGCTCCGCGGAACTGCTGTGCGTGCCCCTCCGCGAGATATATTTCGTACGACCTACCGTCCAGCGTAAAGGTGACGATCTCCGTCGATTCGCTCTCGCCGTCGAGGTCGTCTGTCAGAAGGACAATCGTTCACTGAGCCATGGTGCAGTCATACCAGATTGGGACTCGCTGCGAGAGTTCCAAGCCAGGCTCGGCGCTTCCGTACCCGGTTGTAAGGAGCCCCTTCATCCACGCCGGGCCGTACTTCGGTGAGCCGGCCCTCAGTCAGCTGGACACGAGTCCGCCGACAAAAGCTTGGTGACCCGGGCGAGCAAGAGCGACTCCGCCTGCCGCTGCGCCGTGTCTACGCTTCCGTGGTCGGCGGGTGTGCGGAGCACCTCACTGCTTCCAAGTAGCACGCGTCCGACGTAGCGGTCGGGCTTGACGTTCACGCAGACGGCACCTACCTGCAAGAAGAGATTCGCCACCGGCCGCTGCCACACCTGTCCGACCTTCACCTCCTTGCCGTCGACGTAGGTCACGCTGACTAGATCCATGTTCGTTCCTCCTTTGCCGCAGTGGCGTCGTGCCGTCAGATCAGACGGCGGGCGTAATCACGGAACTGTCGTCCTTGCAGCACACCTTCATAAAGAGTGAGGAGCCGCTGCACTCCGCGGTGACCCGCTTTACCGGAGGCGACCGCATACAGCTGGAGGGCCTCGGGTGTGGGACGATGTCCGGCGCTCAGCATCTGACGTAAACTGCGGACCACCTGCTCCTTCTCGGTCCCTCCGGAGAAATTCTTGTAGCCGCCGTAGGAAAGGATGAAGTCGACGGCCTTCCTCGCCTCGGGCGCCAGGTCCGGCAGGTCCGGAGGTACGTCCGGCTGGGCAAGGTTGACGGCGTCAGTGCGCACAGCCCAGCCGATGACGTCGTCGTCGTAACCTTCGATGACGCACAGGGCGCCGTCTACGGCTCTGGCTTCGGCCAACTCCCGGGTCCGTCCATCGGCCCAGATCGCCACCACGGCGTTACCGCGGCCGTAGCGGCTGGTGCGGCGCCGAGGTGCCACGACGGCGGCTCCCTGCAGTCTCCTTGGCAGATCAGACGCCTGGCTGACGTAGTCGCATGCAACCAGCAGTTCACCGCTGCAGGCCTGCTGCCGCAGCCAGCGGACAGCGAGGTCAGCTGCCACGTCCTCGTCAAAGTGCTTGGGTACGTAGGCGGCGATGTACCTGGTCGGAGCTGTCATGTCATCAGCGAACCAGGCGGGACCGACAGTCCCGACAGGCACCGGCCGCGCGGTGCTGGTGTCGCGCCTGTAGCGCGCCAGAGACGACGACCGAGCCGATAGGTCGAAGCAGCGATGCCCGCGTACATTAGAAGAAGAAAAGCAAGCGCCGGGTCGGTAACGGGCAGTGCCAGGAGCACGCCCATGCAAATTCCGGCTAGCAAGCCAACGTACATGCCGGCCAGGCTGATCCCGGAGACGGCCCCGGTAGCGAGCAGATCGCGGTGCCAGGCCCATCGCGGAGACGCCAGCTCACAAGGATGTGGAGCCCCACGGTCGGCAACAGCGCCACATACGGGCAGACGGCTGACTCCTCCACCGGCCAGAGCAGCGGGACCCGCCAGGCGAGCGCCGCGCCGAGCATGACGTACGGGATCACTAGCATGAGGCAGAGGCGCCGAAAGGTCAGCTGAGCCAGCCGTGAACGCCGATGACGCCCCTGGACTGGGCGGCCCCGTAACGACGAAGCCACGGGGCCGCCAGCGGTGCACATGACTACTTCCTCTTCCGCTTAGCTTTGGTCGACTCGTTGACCGTCGTCTTGGGACTGCGCTTGACGGTGGACTGCTTCACGAATCTGCCGGAGACGGCGCTCCGGCCGCGCTTGCCTGCGCTCCCAGCCATTCCGCTCCCCCTGTCTCGAGGCCCAGCCAGACTTGCGGGCAGTCCTTCCGGCGGCGAGAGCCCTCGGTCTTGAGCTGTCTGACATCCACCCGTGGAGGAGCCTGCTCTCAGCAGAACACCGTGTCCTGGCCACTGCGTGGCTGACCGGATCCTTAGCGGCGACAGCAGCCGCGGCGCTGAACGCCGGCGAAGGCTGGGCGGTCGTCGCGTTGGCCTCGGGGCCGATGACGGCACTCACTGCCGCGCACCTCGACGTAAGGCCACTCATGCCGATTTCGCATAAGACGGCGTCGAGGCTCGATCGTCTTGCAACGCGCAGGCATGCTGGCCCGCGGAGCGACCGGACGAGGGAGACCGATGGCGGACAAGAAGAGCGTGCACACCGTGGCCACCGACGACGGATGGGCCAACAAGCGCGAAGGCGCAACGCGCGCCTCAAGCACCCACGCGACGAAGGCCGAGGCGCAGGCCGCAGGCCGCGCGGCGGCGGAGAAGGACGGGGTCGAGCACCTCATCCACCGCAAGGACGGCACCATCGGCGAGCGCAACAGCTACGGCAACGACCCCCACCCGCCCAAGGGCTGAAGCCGATCGCCGCACCCACAACGAGCCAAGGCGTCCCGAACATCCTCCTGTGAAATGCGGACGACGCACTCGGTGCCGATAAGTCGGCACTCGCGGGGCGCGACGACTCGGCGTATGTCAATAAGCCAAGGTCGTCCCGCACCGAACCGACCGAAACTGTCCGCGCGGATGATCGCGCTGCGGGGCAGCGCAGACGGACCGGAGCGCGCGTCGGCGGGTCATCGTGCGGGGCAAAAACCCGTTCAAGCCGGTCCCATGCTCTTGGTGACCGACAGCTGCCGTTCCTCAGCCCTAGACAGCAAGAGACGAACGTGCGCTCGGCTGCTGGACCTCGTCCTGGGAAGGTCCGGCGCGGCCTACGCACAGTGCCTTCCAGGCGCGCAACGAAACCTTCCGCGCCGGCATCAAGGTCGCGACGCTGGACCCGTTCCACGGCTACAAGAACGCCCTGGACGACGAGCTCGAGGACGCCATCGCCGTGCTCGATGCGTTCCATGTCGTGAAGCGCGGAACCGCTACTCTGGATGAGGTCCGGCGTCGTGTCCAGCAGGAGACTCTCGGTCATCGCGGCCGCAAGGGCGAATCGCTCTACGGGATCCAGAACGTGCTCCGCTGCGGCACAGAGCGGCTCACCAACAAGCGACGGCACGACTGGGCAAGACCATCGACGCCGACGACCGGCACGAGGAGGTCCACATCGCCTGGTAGTGCGCCCAGCAGCTCCGGGCGGCCTCTAAGGCTGCCAACCTCAGCGACGGCAAGAAGATCGCCGAGACGGTCCTGGCGTCGTTCCCGACCTGCCCGATCCCGGAGATCAAGCGGCTCGGCAAGACCCTCAAGCGCTGGCGCGAGGCGTTCCTTGCCTACTTCGACACCCGCCGGTCGAGCAACAGTCGAACCGAAGCAGTCAACGCCCTCATCGAGCTCGACCGCCGTGTCGCCCGCAACCGCGACAGCTACCGGCTACGGATGCTGCTCGTCGGCGGCGGGCTCAACCACCCCCACCTCAAGTAAGAAGAGCCCGCAAAACCAGCGAACGCGCCTTCCAAGAAGCTCATCAGCCCGCGACCTGTTTCTTGATGAGTTCGACGATGGCCGTGCTGTCCCGGCCGACAAACAGCTCGCCCAGCTCACGGAACACGTGCGACCTCCGGCGAAGTCGCGACCTAAACTGCGCCACTTCTGCCGGAGGTCCCGCCTTCGCTCAACTCACCACGCCGGACGTAAACAACGTCCTGGTGGCTACATCTAGAGCGCCCGGCATGGGCAGCGCCGCCTCACCGGCCCCGCACGCGTCTTCGACGGAAGATGCAGCGGTTAGCTCAGCTACGTCAGCCACGACCGTTTGAGGCAAGGACATAGGCCGTCGACCGGTCAGGGTCCGCCCGCGGTCCTCGTCCCACGAGGACGCGAACCGGCCGGGAATTGAGAAGTAGCAAGAGCAATCCGTTCAGCAGGCCGGTCGGCCCTGCATGTGCCTCGGCCGTCCAAGACGCATCTGGGAGCCACGACCCGATTGCCACGTAGCAGAGGAGAATGGCGGCGGTCGCGGACAAGGTGCATGCGGCCACCCACGCTCCTTGCGATCCCCGGTAGACAAGGTAGAGCAGAAGGAACCACGTGAGGGCAAGGCCGCCCGAGCCGGCATCGCGGCCGTCCGTTGCAGCGGTCATTCCGCTCGCCAGAGCGGCCAGGCATGCCGTCGCAAGCAAGGTGCGGTTGGCTGGGACAGGTCGCGAGTCAGCGCTCATGCTCGCATCCTCTCACCGTAGGATGCGGATGGTCTAGACCCAAGTCAATAGCAAACGTCTCATCCATAACCTTGCTGCCTGACCGCCGTATCCCGCTGCGGCGCTGCGCACTCCTTCGGCAAGCCGGCGTGGGGCGCCGCCACACGGCCAAGGGTGCGTCGGTGATTGGCCAGACGGTGCTGTGGTAGCGGCCGCCTCTGGCTTCAAGGACAGGGACCGACGGACCAAGCGTGTGAGCCTGCCCGATCCTGCCTCACCAGTACCACGCGGAAGGATTCTTGGGAAGTCTTATGCGTCTCTGTCATGTTCCATGCCCGCGAGCCTTCTGGGTGCAAATATCTGGGCCTCAGCCGAGCCTCGCGAGATTGATCACTTTGAATGCCGGACTCCGACACTTGGTGGCTTATCCGCGATACACGGATCCGTCGAACCACAGGAGTGTGTCATGCAAGTAGCGCGCAAGACTGTCACCGGATTACTGGCCGCATGTGCCCTGACATCGTTGATGGCAACTGGCCCCGCCGCCTCCGCTGATGTGTCGAGCAGCTCGAAAACAAGTCCTTCAGGTGAGGCCGCCGCCAGGATTGGCATGCCAGCCGAAGTAGCGCAAGTGCTCCGGGATAGAGAAGCAACCGGCAAGCTAAGCAAGGGCAGCCGGCAGATCCTCCTTCGCTACCCCGAGTATGCAGCCGTCGTCCCCGACTCCGAGAACGCGACGATCGAGGAGGGACCGACAGTCGTCGAGCAGATCTCAGTGGACGAGGCCGCACGCTTGGGACTCGTCGAGGATGACGCTGCAGCCCGCAAGACACAGGGGACCAGCGACCTAACTTCCGCGGCTGCGACCGCCGGCGCCTTCTACTGCGCCGAGACCACGGTCACGCACCGGGAGCCGTCAACGCTCGGCGCAACGCTCTACCGCTTCAGCAACTACCTCAAGTGGTGCTACCAGCAGGGCGGAACGGTGCACCAGATTGCAGGACGATCCTGGAACATCAGCGACACGTCCTTCACGGTCGAGTGGCAAGGAATTATCGACCAGGCCGCTTGCTGCGTCAACAACACGAACGTCACATCCTACTATCAGGGATACTTCAAGCACTGCTACTTGAATCAGGGCTGCTGGGGAAGCACGTACCCCAAGGTGCGAATCACCGGGTACAACAACGGCACTCGAACATATACAACTAGCTCCTAGGGAGGCCCCTATTCCTGCCGGTGAGTGAGAAATCGGACAGCACATGAGGCACAATCTGCCAACCGCAGAGCCAGAGGACCTTCGGGTAGGGCTGCTTAGGCGTCGCCCTACCTGGAGGTTCTGTGCAACCCCCGGCACCTACGGCGTGTCGGCATAGTCACGTCTGGAGCCACATGACGATCGGGCGCAGGACCACGCCGCCTCGGTACACCAGCCCGTGGTCGTTGAAGCGGGTCGCCAGGGATTAGCGCCGGATCTCGGCCAACGGCCACAAGCAGGAACGGAACGGTGTACAGAAGGAGTGCACGCCAGGGGCCATCGCTCATCTGTGATGCGAGTCGTCCGTCGGCACGAAGCCTGACGTTACGCGCCGTGTCGCAAGAGGTCAGCAAGCGACACATCGTCCGCTCCGGCTTGTGCGCCTTGACCGACGTAACTGGCCTGAGGCCGGCGACTGGCTTGATGCGGCTTCTTCGCAAGCAGCTGCTCGATGGCGTCCGCAACCTTGGTCTCATTTGTGGCAGGCCGTCGTCATCGAGGAGCTCGTCGGTGGACATCAGGTCAGTCGGGTCGGCCAGCCGCTTCGTGCCTGCTGCCATCAACGCGACGAGCGGGGCGGCCAGTGTCTCGGTGCGCTTGGCCCGGCTGTGTGTCCTGCGGCCTCGTCGCGTAGGCGCTGGAGGTACTCCTTGCTGAAGGTCTGATCGCCGTCCGGCGGGGACCTGTCCTGGGCCGTGTCGGAGCGATCCCGGCGCTGGGACCCCGGGCAGGGCTGTCCCGGCCGTCCTGGGGCCGCTGGAGGCCGTCGCGGCGCTGTGGTCCGGGGTCGGGATGGTCGGGTCGTGATGATATGACTGGCTTCAAGGGGTCGTAGCAACACCTGCTTGGTCTAGGGACCGTGATCGTTCGTCGAGGGTCTCGGCGGGGGTCTTCCAGTCGAGGATCTTGCGGGGTCTGCTGTTGATCGTGGCCTGGACGGCGAGCAGGTCCCCGGCGGTCCATCTGGACAGGTCGGTGCCCTTGGGGAAGTACTGGCGCAGCAGCCCGTTGGTGTTCTCGTTCGTTCCGCGCTGCCAGGGCGAGTACGGGTCAGCGAAGTAGACGGCGATCCCGGTGTCGACCCTGAATTGGGCGTGCGCGGACAACTCCTTGCCGCGGTCCCACGTCAACGACCGCAGCAGCTCGGCGGGCATGGTGGTCATCGTCGCGGTCAGGGCGTCCTTCATCGCGATGGCGCCGTAGCCGCCGAGCGACGGCCCGTTCTTGGCCGGCGTCGTCGCGCCGTGGCCGGGCAGGCGCGGCAGGTGTACCAGCAGGGTGTAGCGGCTGGTGCGCTCCACGACGGTGCCGATTGCGGACCTGTTCAGCCCGATGATGAGGTCGCCCTCCCAGTGCCCGGGGACGGCGCGGTCCTCAGCCTCGGCGGGCCGCTCGGACAGCACGACGTCAGCGGTGACGTGGCCATGCGGCCGGTTGCGGGCGCGCTCGCGGGGCTTGCGCAGCGCCCGTCCGGTCCGCAGGCAGGCCACCAGGTCGCGCTTGAGCGCGCCGCGTCCCTGGATGTAGAGCGCCTGGTAGATCGCCTCGTGGCTGATGCGCATGCCGGCATCGTCGGGGAAGTCCAGGACCAGGCGACGGCTGATCTGCTACGGGCTCCAGGCCGTCGCCCAGCGCCGATCGGCGCGATGCGGCTTGTTCAGCCCCTTCCACATTGTCGCCGGCCCGGCGACGACCGTGCCGTCGGGACGCTGCAGCTGACCGCTCAGGCGCGCCTGTACGTACTCGCGCAGTCGCTCGTCCGTCGCGAGACGGCTCGCCTTCGGACGGGCCGCTCGAGTCTCGGCCTTCCACTGCGCCACCGAGGCCCGGTATTCGATCTGGCCGCCGCGGGTGGCGGCGTTGCGACGGAGCTCGCGCGAGATCGTCGAGGGGTGCCGGCCGACATGGACCGCGACGTCACGGACCCCATGGCCCTGCGCGGTCAGCAGAGCGATCTCCTCCCGCTCGGTGAACGACAGGTACCGGCCGATCGGCTCGGCCAGGGTCAACGGCGCCATACCGCCACCGTGGCGGAACCAACGCGACCCGACCGGACCTGACACGCCGACCTGGGCCGCCGCGACCTCCGAGCTGACGCCCGTGGCGATCAGGCGCCAGAACGCGCGCTGCACCGCTCGTTGCGGCGGCGGCCGTCCCGGGGACCACATCGGGGACCGTCGAGCCCGATCCGCTTGCTGCTGCCGTCGCACCATCCGCCACCTCCGTGATCATGAGGTGTTGCGACGACCGGTTGAGTCCGCCATGCCTTCTATGATCGGGATGGTGTTGCGGCGATCGAGTGGCTGGCCAGTCGTGTGACGGCGGCACGGTCGAGGGCTTCAGCACGGCGCATCTGCTTGGCCCGCGGCCAGCGCTCCCTTCACGTCGATCACCAGCGCGATCCCGTCGGCTCGGCGCACGGACAGGTCAGGGACGTGGCTGTTTGGCGCCCGAGTTCGCCCGCAGTGGGCACGGAACGGCTGCTAGGTGTGACGACCGGACACGTTGTTCGCGCTGGGATGGGACTGATCGGTGGCTTGCCTGCGAGCGCGGTGTGGCCGCGGGCAGTGTTGTAGACGATCAGCAAGTCGGCCAGGGCGGCGGTGCGCTGGTCGCTACTGGCCCAGGCCTGAAACCCCGGCTTTGGTGGAGGCTCTAGGTGTTACGACCGGACTGTGGCGTGCGACCCGCCTCTTGGCGATTGCCTGCTCCCACGTCGCCAGCGCGGCTTGCCGCCTAACAGAACTAGCGCTACTTTAGTGTGGTGTTCATCGCCTCCCCGCTCACCGCCCGCGAGCCGGAACTGCTCGTCGCTCGCGAACGCCAGCTAGAACTCGTCATCGAGGCAACGGCGGCAGGGGGAGCATCGCTAGTCCACGGCCGGCGTGGCATGGGCAAGACCTCGCTGCTCAACCTCGCGGCAAGCCGGTTGTCGGACCGCGGGCACCGGATCTTCGCCGTCTCAGCGTCACTTGCCACCGATGGACCTGGCCTGATGGAGTTGCTGGCCGACCGCGTCGGCGAGCCGCGGCAGGAGTGGGTTGAGGACCCGCGGCTGGCGGGGGGCCTGCGGCTGGGCGGTCGGTCGGTGTCTCGCCCAACCGACGGCGGCCGGCTCCTCGAAGCAGTCGACCGTGTACGGGACGGTTTATGGGACGACGACGACCCGCCGCCCCCGGATCGCCCGCCCGTGCTGCTAGTGGACGACCTGCAGGGCCAGATGCTCGACCGGGTGTTCGGTCTCGCCCGAGACGCGCTCTGGTCCCTGCGGTGCGGGTGGGTGGTTGCGTGTGATGCGACAGACGCCGCTGCGATGACCGACCGCGCCGCGCTGTTCTTCGACCAGCTCATCGACCTCGCTCCGCTCGACGCGTCTGAGGCGGAGCGCGTCCTCCGCGGCAGAGCCCCGGGCGAGCTGCAGCAAGATCTGGTCGACCGGCTGGTCGCCGCGTCGGACGGCACTCCGCGTTCCGTCGTCATGGCCGCGCGGCAGGCGCTTGGCCCGGCGGGCACGCGGCCGGACCGGCAGGCCGCTGAGGCCGCTACGCGCCGCGCACACACTCAGGCCCGCTTGGCCGAGCTGGGCCGATCCCCGTCCATGCTCGTCGCCGTCGCACAGGGATTGGGCGGCACCGTCAGCGCATCGGACCCGCGGCTCCTGGAGCAGCTTGGCTGGTCGAGGGGGCGGGCCGCGCAGGTCCTCAAGCAGCTGGAGGAGAACGGCTTTGCGACGTCCTCCGATGCCCGCCCCAACGGGGCCGGGCGGCCCCGCACGATGTACCGGTTGTCAGAGGAGCTGCGGTGAACGCGTCATGGTCTGCGAGAGTCCGAGCCGCAGCTCCCGCCGCCTGCCTCGGCGGAGCTGCTGCGGCCGGCGCCGCCACCTCGTGGGTCTCGCCCGCCTCGCTGGTCCTGGGTGGCGCGCTGACGGTGGTGGCCATCCTCGCGCCTTGCTGGACTTCCAGGGAGGCCCGCGCGGGTCGGCTCGCTGGCAAGTTGGTCGGTGCCGGCTTGCCCGCCAGACTCGTTGCCGAGCTCGTGGATACCGCTCTGCGCCGGAATGCGGGCGACGAGGAGATTCGGTAGGCGGTCGCCTCGCACTAGGTGAGCACGTAGCCGCATCGCCGGCGACACACGCGTCAGGCGGTGGAGCGGAGTCGCGGACAGCGCCGGGCGAAGGGCTGTCGACCAACCGGGGGCGTGCACAACGTACGGCTGAACCAATCCCCTCCGGCCCCGGCTGGAAAGATCGGGACCCGGCGATCCACAATCACGGCGCGTCAGTCGCCAAGCAACCCGCCCGCAAGCCAGTCTTTCGACGAGTGGCGCGGTCCAGGATGTCCGCTGCTCGGCCAAGCGCTCGCTGTGACCACCACCAACCGGCCAGAAGCATCGGCTCTGCCAGAGCGCGGGCCCGCGAGGCGCTACACCCGCCCCGGTGCGCTCACATGCGAGCAGCGCCAAGAGCAGCTGGCGCGCAGCCTGTCCCGGCGGCAGGCGCTTCACGACCAACCCATGGGTCAGTCGCTACTAAATCCAGACCGTCTCGCCGCACGGCGTAGGCCGCTTACTGTGCGGAGCGACAATCCCTGGCCGGTCCCGCACGGCCGTGACAGCCTCCGCAGCCCTGCGTGGTCGACCCGTGGCCAGGTACGACCGCTTCTGCCGGTGTGAGGCTTCACCTTCCGCCAGGATGAAGCGGCAGCAGTCACCCACCCGGGAGGCTACAGCTGCGCAGGACGAGACGGAGTCACGCCCGATCTGATGGACTGGACCTATGGCAACTCCGGTGCATCCCACGACGAAGAAGGGCTCCCGAGGCGAGCTCAAGGCTGCCGTCATCTTCGCAGACATCGGTTGGGCTCCTCCAGTGAAACTAAGCGAGGACATCGGCACCGACCTCGTGACATTTGCACGAGACACAGCCGCTCCGGAGGACAAGGACGATGCCTGGGACCTCGGAGCACCCGTCTTCATGCAGGTCAAGGGCAGCGACATTGAGTACTTGAAGCCCGCAAAAAAGCGGAAGAACAAGCCAGGCTGGTGGTTTGCTGAGTCCGACACCTACCACTTCGACCACTGGCTCTCATTCGGCCTGCCCTACCTGCTGGTTCTGGTCGATACGAAGAACCAAATTGGTTACTGGGCCGAAGTCACTGGCGCCGCAATCGTTTCCACCGGCAAGGGCCGCAAGATTTTTGTCCCCGCTGAACAGAAGGTCGACGACAATGGCGCCGAAGCACTCACCAGGATCGCAGTCTCGCGACGCAAGTACGCGCTTGAGGGCACCGCGTGGCACGGCACATTGAACGATCTGGCGCCTGCGGACCGGCTTCGAAACGCCCTCGTGCTCCCCCGGCTCGTAGCTCCCCACCCGAACAGGAGCATCGACGCGCTGACCTTCGAGCAAGCCGCAGCGATGGTCATGCGAAACAGATTTTCCGAGCTGGCACATTCAATGAAGGTCGGCGAATGGCCGAAAGCCGAAGACTGGAAGACTCACAGAGACTGGGGTTGGCGCTTTGTTCACGCCCTCCGCGAGCTGGTCGCCGAGGGTGTCAGCAACCGGTTCAAGGAGCTTGCGGCCGAGGCCCGTCACGGGTTCGAACGGGATGCCTGCCTCATTGTTCAGGCGTGCGCGGATTACACGTGCGGCGGGGCTCAATCTGCTGTGGAGGGGCTGAAGCCGGCTCCAGCGAGCAAGCCTGCTGACCGCGGCTGGCTAGAGGTGCAGCGGGCAGCAGTCCTCCTTGAGCTCGACAAGCCGGCTGAGGCCGTCGATGCGGCGAAGAAGGCGCTGGTGGCGACCAGGTCCCTTGACGGCGATCTCTCAGTAAGCGCCATCCGCGGCGCCGCAGCCTCCTTGCTCTACTCCCTGGCCGGACTCGCCGCTGGCGATCTCCAGGCCACAATTAACGCCCAGGACAACGCCGGCAACTGGTGGCGAGCCCAGGACGTGAGTTGGGCCCTTGAGAAGGATCTGAAGTATCGCTTCGAGGATTGGACCTCGAACGGCGCGGTCCACTTTGTCAGCAGCACCGCCGGGGAGGATCTTGCAACGGCGGCCTGGAACGCAGCATTCAGTGGATCCTGGGCCTCGTGGCGACACCTCACTGCCATGAACGCAAGGCTTAGCCTTACCTCTTCCGAATCTGATCCTCTTCGAGCTGCCGCCGCCCTTGAAGCGCTCATCTTCACCGGCGACAAGAAGGCCGCGAAAGATACCGCGCGGAAAATCTGGCTCGACGGGCCGCTTGAGACTCTTCGCCCCTTGGCCAACGTCGCCGCGCATAGATCCTGGACAAAACGAGACGAAGGTCCCACCATGGTCGTGCTCGCGCAGGCGGGCGATCTCCTCGACCCGGCTTCCGCCGACCACGTCGTGCAGCGCATCGTCGAGCTGCTTGAGACTGAGGGCCACCTACGCGTCCACGGCCAGGCCTGGACCTTCCGCTGGTCGGAGGCCGACGGCGCTCTCCGCCGGGTCCTCAAGGCAGCGACCTCGAAGTCTCACAAAATCGTCGCCGACCTCATCGCTGGCGACTTCGCCACGTGCGATGACTCCGTCGCCGACGCCCACCTACGCGTCGCGAACGCACTCGCCACTGCCGGCATCGGCGGTAGGCGTCTCACTAGGCTTCTCCGTGCCGCCATCCAGCGCGACGACCACTACGCGATCGGCCTGCTCGAGACCATCGCCTCTGAAAGCCCGGCGGCAATGGCCGAGCTCCGGAGGCGTGCGAACAAGGGCGATATGAACGCCGTGCGCTCACTTCTCGTGGCAGGGTCTACCGACCACGACGACTTCCACGCTCTCGGCAGGAGCGCCGCGAAGACAGTCCGAGTTATGGTCGCCAACGCCCGTGGCACCGACGGCACTAGGGTCATCTCCGGATACGTCAACGATCAACTTGACGACCTCACGCTCGCGGCTCTCAACACAAACGACACTAGACTTTGGAAAGTAGTGACGGACGCGCTGGAAGCATGCGTCATAGAGGAGACGCAGCAGCAGCGTGCTGTACGCCGTCTCGCCAGCCGATTCCAGAGTCTGCCTCCGCACGTGCAGCGGAAGCTCAAGAAGCTCGCACCAACGCTTCACGGCCCCTCTCTCGGGATCTCCATAGGCGGAAGTCACAACGAGTACGCGGCAGCAGTCGCCCTGCTTCGAATCGCAGCCGGCACCGTCCCCGACCTCGAAGTCGAGGCACTGCTACTCAACGAACGCAGGAACGATCCAATCGGATTCGTTCGGGCACTCGCTGCCTGGAACTCCGAACGGAAGCTGCCGTTCCTTGCAACGATGATTGTCGACGACAACCCCGCCGTGCGGGGGCAAGCTGCCTTCAGCATCGTAGAACACGCACATCACTATCCAAGCGACCGCGAGCGTGCGGTCGCCGTGATGCGTAGCGCGCTGATGCAGGAGACCGGCGGCGCCCTTCCGGACGGTCTTGCTCAAGCCCTCGCCTCGTACCCGGCAGAGGAATTTGCACTCCTTGAGGTGGAATTGCGGAGTCATCCGTCTGCGATTATCCGAGCGAGATTCAAGTCAGGAAACTAGGCAGTCGTATGGGTTTCGGGTGCACGAACATGTGCCGGGACAGCACCGCGGTGAAGATCAGCGCGTGCAACGCCCGGCGCCGACCGGACTGTGGGTCGAGCATCAGGTCGAGCCGGCCGAAGTCGAGCTGGCACTCCACCCCCGGCTCGCCGTCCGCGACCCGCAGGGTCGACTGGCGCCGGCCGAAGCCGCAGCACTCGGCGGCGAAGCGGTGCAACGTCCGATACGGCACGTTCACGCCGCGGCGGGTGAGCTTGCCGTGGATGTTGGTCAGCTGCAGATCCGCCTTCACCACTCGGTGATCTGCTCAGCCCACGGCCCGAGGTCCGCCCACGCCTGCCCGTGCCCGGACAGCCGCGCCGGTCGGACGGCCGCGACGACCACGCCGATCAGCTCATCGGTCAGCTGGCCATCGCCGCCGTCACGACGCAGCCCGGCCGCCTCACCCGCGGCGACATACCGACGGGCGGTCTTGCGGTCCCCCCCGGCCCGCTCCGCCGCGGTCCGCAGCCCCGCGCCCGACAACCAGGCCCGCAGCACCTCCCGTACTTCGGTCACACGCACCTCCCGGAACGCCACTCGATCCCTCCACGCTCGACGTGAAGTGATCGCTAGCGGCTGGCAACCAGGACCCCGGCGCACGACACGCCGGTGGTCCCATGACTGGCAACCGGGGTGGTCCCATGAAGGTGACAAGAACCCGCTCAGGCCGGTCCCATGCTTGTGGTTGGCGACAAGGCTCAAAACCCGGATCCACCGTTGATCTTGGCGGTGGCGGGGCTGCGGTCGCGGGGTGCTGCTTCTTCTGCTGACGTGGACCTCGGGCAGCGGTGAGTCGCCGGTCTGCCGGCTTCTTCGAGGTCCTGGTCGGGGGGGGTTGTTCAACAGCGGAGCGGGATCGCCGTGATCCGGGTCAGCGCGATCAGGATCGGTTCGGCCCAGGGCCAGCTGGCGGGTAGTCGTAGGTGTCGTCGCCGGCCGCTGTGGACGAGCCGGCCGGGCATGGTGAACACCTTGCGGCGCAGCGGTGGCTCGCTCGAGTTCCGGGTTCGCGAGCTGCCCGTCGGCCCGGCCGAAGTTGTGCGCCATCACCGTGAGCGCGAGCCCGGCGGCGTCGGCCATGAAGTGGCCTGAGGACAGGTGCGCCAGCCAGGCCGGCGCTCTTGAGCTCGGCGATGGTCTGCTCGACGATCGCGTGCCGGCGGTGTGAAGCGCCCAGCCGACTCAAGC
>Ga0136638_10000067_pt1 | contig 15965 bp, 14 predicted proteins | sample AntDrymUQ8582206_2_FD_104671 | JGI IMG/M metagenome (GOLD analysis project Ga0136638, IMG submission 104671) | Polar desert sand microbial communities from Dry Valleys, Antarctica - metaG UQ858 (22.06) | ecosystem: Environmental > Terrestrial > Soil > Desert | place: Antarctica: Dry Valley...
AACTTACGTCTGGCGAGGCTGTTCGGTTCCTTTTGGTGGACCTGGATGTTGCCGGCGGACCAGTGCAGCCGGGCGTACAGCCCCCCGACCGAACCGTACGGCGGCGGCGTCGGAGGCGATTTCGGCCTCTCGCCAGCCCCGCTCGGGTGCACCGAGCAGCATCTGCTCAGGCGTATCAGCGGCCGGTCGCAATCCCTCGGCACGTACGCCGACGAGCCTGATCCGCGCCCGATCCAGGCCGAGGGAGTCGAACAGCTCGCAGGCCAGCTGGTAGATCTCGTGACCGACGTCGGTGGCCTGGCGCAGGGTCTTGGACCGGGTGATCGTCTTGAAGTCCGCGAAGCGGACCTTGATGCTCACCGTCCGCGCCACATGTCCCCCTGCTCGCAGGTTCCCGGCCGTCCGCTCGGACAGCCGCAACAACTCGCGATGGATGATGACCGGGTCATCCACGTCGGATTCGAAGGTCTCCTCTGCGCCGGTGGAGCGATCTGCCTCGTCGGGAACGACGTGGCGTGGGTCACGCCCCCAGGACAACTCGTAGAGATGGGCACCAGCGGCCACACCCAGCGCCCGGATCAGAGTGGCCCGCGGAGTGTTCGCGATGTCGCCGACCGTACGCAATCCCAACCGGGTCAACTGCTCCTCGGTCTTGGCGCCAACCCCCCACAGCGCGCCGACTGGTAGCGGATGCAGGAAGTCCATGACCTCCCCGGGTGGGACGCGGAGCAACCCATCGGGTTTGGCGTGGGTTGAGGCGAGTTTGGCCACGAACTTCGAGGCCGCGACGCCGACCGAGCAGGTGATCCCCTGTTCGTCTGCCACCCGGGCGCGCAGCCAGTGGCCGATCATCACCGGGTCCCCAAGCCGGCGTCCGGCACCACGGACGTCGAGGAAAGCCTCGTCCAGGGACAGCGGTTCGACCAACGGGGTGACCATCGCGAACAGTGCCATGATTGCCCGGGACACCTCGACGTAGGCGTCCATGTTGCCGGGCACTATCACCGCCTTGGGGCACAGGCGTCGCGCCCGGGACATCGGCATCGCGCTGCGCACCCCGTAGCGGCGGGCCTCGTAGGTCGCGGAGGTGACCACACCGCGGTTACCGGCGCCGCCGACAATGACCGGCAGACCGGCGAGCTCAGGACGTCTACGGACCTCCACGCTGGCAAAGAAGGCGTCCATGTCGACGTGCAGGATGCTGGTATCCGAGCAAGACGCAGCCGCGGAACCGGTCACGTCGTGTTCCCTTCCGGCTGAGCTACCTTGGTCTCCAGTCGAACGCGTGTTCGACAAGTCTCATGTTAGCCGTCTGCCCCCCTCCCCCCCAAGAGACATGCCAACCCGGGCGTGCGGGAGGGGTACGGATGGAGTAGACCTTGCGTTGGCAGCTCGATCGAACTGCCCGATACGGCCTGCGTCGCAGTCGCTCGTATCGACTCCGGTAGGAGCATTGGGAGGCAACGTGACGACCACGGACGAGACAGGCCCAGGTACGGAAGGCCCGGCAGACGGCGGAGCGTCGGGAACCCCGGGCCAGCAGGACGGCGGTGCCGACGGCAGCACCTGATCTCCAGCACTGACGCGCAGAGCCGGAAAGCCAGTGGTTTCCCGGCTCTGCGCCGCTGTGTGAAACTCGATCCGGAAACCTTCGCCGCCGACTACTGGTCGCGGCAAGTCCTGCTGTCGCCGGCGTGCACCCTGCCTCGGGACTTCTCCGATCTGCTCGACCTAGATGCGGTCGACGAACTGCTGTCCCGGCGCGGCGTCCGTACGCCGTTCCTGCGGGTGGCCAAGGGCGGTGCCATCCGCCCTGTGGCGAGCTATACCCGAGGCGGCGGGTCCGGCGCCGACATCGGCGACCAGTTGGCCGATGACAAGATTCTCGATCTCTTCGCCGATGGGAACACTCTCGTCCTGCAGGGCCTGCACCGGCTGTGGCCTCCGCTGATCGAATTCGCCACAGCGCTGCGCGCCGAGATCGCTCACCCGGTGCAGGTCAATGCCTACCTGACTCCGCGGAGCTCGCAGGGTTTTGCGCACCACTACGACGTACACGACGTCTTCGTTCTTCAGGTAGCCGGTGCCAAGCGCTGGCAGATCCACCCGCCGGTTCTGGCAGATCCGTTACGGACCCAGCCCTGGACCGATCGTAAGGCTGCCGTGGAGCAGGCCAGCCGACAGCCTCCGCTGATCGACACGGTGCTCGAACCGGGCGACGCGCTGTACCTCCCGCGCGGCTACGTCCACGGCGCGCAGGCGCTGGACGGTGTCAGCGCCCATTTGACGGTCGGCGTGCACTCGGTGACCCGCTTCGCCATCGTCGATGCCCTTCTCGCGGAAGCGGCGACAGACGCCGACCTCCGCGTCAGCCTCCCCCTCGGAATCGACCTGGCTCATCCCAATGGCGCCTTGGCCGACGAGGTCCGCGCCACCATCGCCGCTCTGCGCAGCTGGCTCGAGCACGCCGAAACCAGTGCGCCCGCAGATCGGTTGCGCCGAGAAGTCTGGGCGCAGACCCGCGCGGCACCGATACCCCCGATCCGAACCGCCATCGCGCTGACCGCGTTGAATGATCAGAGCGTGATCGCCCTTCGCCCCTACCTCGACATGCACTGGCGGAGTTCCCCCGATGGGGTGAGAGTCGAGACCGCAACCCACATCCTCGACCTCGACGTGAGCGCCGCCTCAACTCTTGCCGCGCTCCAAGCCGGTCGAAGCGTCCGGCTGGACGCGATCACCGACCTCGACCCCGAGGCCACCATCGATCTCGCCCGGCAGCTGGTCCGCAGCGGCGTTGTGGTCCTCGTCTGATGGGAGCGAGCGACCCCGCCCCCACATCCAGCACGGGGCCTCGCCGACCGGTGCCGAAGGTTGACCCTCGACGCTGTGCCCCATCCGCTCGTCGCCGACGGGATGCGCTGATGGCTACCGCAGCACCCGCGACCCGCTGGCTGTTGGTGGAACAGCCGGGTCCTTGGGGTCGGCATGCTCTGCGGGAATCCCTGTTGGCGCCCGAGGTGGCAGCCGGGTTGCAGGAGCTGACCAGCGAACGGGGCGTCCGGATCCAGGTCATCCGCAGGCCGCCGGATCGTGCCGACCCCGTACGGCCCCGGCGTTGGGCCTATGTCGATTCCGACGCTTCGACCCCGACTAGCTGGTGGGGCGAGTACACCCAGGATGTCGAGCTTCTCGACCTGTCACTGGACGAGTCGCAGGGCAAACCCAGCACCGAGCCGGTCTTCTTGGTCTGCACCCATGCTCGGCACGACGCGTGTTGCGCTCTGTTCGGTCGGCCCGCATATTCCGCGCTCGCCCACGCGTACCCGGACAACACATGGGAGACTTCGCATGTCGGCGGGGACAGGTTCGCCGCCAGCCTTGTGATCCTGCCGGACGGTCGGTATTACGGTGGCCTCGACGGCGACTCCGCGCTACGAGTCATCATCGCGCACGCGGCCGGTCTGATAGAGCCGAAGTACTACCGCGGTGCAAGCGTGCAGGCAGCGCCGACCCAGGCCGCGGAGCACTACCTGCGTGCACACCTCGGCGAGCGTCGGATCAGCGCCGTGATCCCGCTTGATCTGCAACAGGTGGATCTGGCCCGTTGGGTTGCGCGCCTGGCCCACCTCGACGGCACCGAGTTCGCGGTGGAGGTCAGCACGACGCACACCACGGCTCTGAACCGACTGACCTGCTCGGCCAGCCATCCGGCGGCAGCCAGGTTGTTCGAATTGATCGGGCTTGAAGAAGTGAACCGCGTTCTGAATCAGGACTGAGCTGCACCCGGGACACCGTTCAACTTCGGCCGATGCGTACCGGGACGTCGAGTTCGACATTGGTCAACGAACCGTGGTAGCCGACAAGTGAGTGCGCGCCGGGCTCGCGACGACTCGCGGTGAAGGCGACACCGCCTCGCGCCCAGGACAGCACATCGCCGATCCGCGCCGCGTGCGCTCTGGTCACCGTGGACCCGAAGAGGCCTTCGTCGATCGCCTGCTCTCGAGTGAGCACCCAGGCCCGGTCGCCAAGAACCATGGTCCAGGTCGCCGCCACGTCTGCTGTGGCGCCCGGTTGGGTGTAGACGTAACGCGCTCGCGGTTCACCGGCGACCAGACGCACCCCGCTCGCCAACGCAACCGCGCCATCGGAACCGGGCTCGTCCTCGGCCGCATCCAGGTCGATCTTGTCGCAGTCCTCGACATCGAGCATGCCGTGATCCGCGGTGACGACAAGAGCGGTGTCCGGCCCGATCCCGGACAGGATCGACGCGACTATCGAATCCACTTGACCGAGCTCGAACTTCCAGGCGTCACTGGTGCAGCCGCGAATGTGCCCGGTCATGTCGAGGCCACCGTGATACGCGTAGAGCAGCGACGGCTCGCCATCTTCGGCGCAACGAACGGCTCGGGCCACCAGATCGCCTGGGCTGACCGCGTCCAGATATCTGGCCCCGCGGTAGGTCGCCTCGGTCAGACCGGACCCGATGAACCGCGCGGGCCCCGCAGCCTGGACACACACGCCGGCCTTGCGTGCGCGCTCGAATACCGTGGGCGCCGGCTGCCATTCATCCGGGGGTGGGTCGGTACGCCAGTCGATGTGAGTGAGCAGCCGATCAGTGCCGGGAATGGCGACGGTGAAGCCGACAATGCCGTGCTCGCCCGGTGGCACGCCGGTGCTGAGGGACGCCAAACTGACCGGAGTCGTCGACGGGCTCGCGGCCTGGAGTGCCCCGACCGGGCTGGCCAGGGACGTCAAAACCGGGGCGGCGTCGGGGTTCTCAGCGAGATTGTGCTCCCCCAGCCCGTCTATGAGTAGCAGGACGATATGGCGCACATCGGTCAGCGCCGGGGTCAAACCCAGGACGTCATCGAATCCGGCAACCCCGAGCCCGGCCATGATGGAGGGCAACAGTTCGGCGAGGCTGCCTTTGCCGTACGCCGGAACTGACAATCCCTCGGGCCTGGCAGTTTTCGGTCCGGTCCGCACTGAGGGTCCCGGTTGGGCAGCCAGATGCTCCAGTCCGGTCATCGGCGGCACAGCAGGTGCAGGTCGGTCGCTAGATCACGGTAGGGCGAGCGCTCGGCGAGAACGATCTCGAGTTCTCGTACGGCAGAACTCTGTTCGGCACCTACCTCAGGCGCCGGCAACAGATCGGCGACCACCCGTACCCCGTGCCACAGCTCGACCGACAACCCTGCCTGCGCGACCAGGCTGTGCAGTTCGTCGATGTCGAAGCGTCGGTGCCGCGTCCCGTCCGACTGCCCATGGAGCAAGGCGAGCGCCTCCTCGGGGCGGCCGCCGATGGCTCGGGACAGGACCGCGGCCGCCTGGTTGGCCGCGAGCAGGCTGACCCACCCGCCCGTCCGTACACAAGCGGCCAACTCAGCGGCGGCCGATGACGGCTCGTCGACGTATTCCAGGACGTGGTGACAGAGCACCAGGTCGGCGCTACCGGCCGACACGACTTCGGCCAGCCGGTCACCGTCGCCCTGGATCCCGTTCACCGATCCGGCGACCTCGGCTGCCTGAGCCCGGCGGGCCAGCAGCGCCAGGGCATCTGGACTCGGGTCGACGACGGTGACGGTGTGCCCACGCTGGGCAAGGGGTACAGCGAACCCTCCGGTGCCGCCGCCCACATCCAGGACGCGCAGTGGCCCGGCACGCAGAATCGGTTCCAACGCTGCCCACACTGCCGCCGCCCGCGTCGACCCGGGATCTGGCGGACCTGTTGCTGAAGAGGACATCATGGCTCGCCGAGACTATCCGGGCCCGCTGGCCGCTCGACTGAATCGGGTGCAGCTCAGTGGCCGCTGCTGCCCGGGCTGGCGTGCCAGAGCTTGCGGGGTGCGGTCTTGGTGTCCTCACCCGGTGGTTTCAGATCGGAGTATGGCGACATCCGGAAACCGGTGGGGTGCACCAGCACGGGCCGGGCCATCACCGGTCGTGACGAGCGAGCCTGCGCTGCACCCTGGATGGCTTGCTCGGTGAAGTCCGGCGTCTGGGCCATCAGGTCGGCAACCGCATCGATGCCGTCGGAATTCCACGCCTCATACAGCGTCGGCAGCTCCCATGCACCGGTCGCCCGCAACGAGATCCCCCGCGGTCCGGTCCGGCGTATCTCCCCGCGGATGACCAGCAGCCAGGAGTGGAAGACCGTTGCGGCATATGGTCCCTGGGCGTCCTCGAAGAAGGTCGCATCCGCGCAACCCGTACCGTCGTCCAGGGTCACGAAGACCACCCGCCGCCCCGAGCGCACCGGCGGGGTCTGGGTGGCCACCTTCACCCCGGCCACCAGAACCTCGGACTTGCTCCGGGTGCCCAGCAGGTCCTTGGACCGGATGATGCCGAGTGCGGTGAACAGCGGGGTGTAGAAGTCCACGACATGCTGGCTGGCATCCAGGCCGAGTACTTCCAATTCCGCGCTGACCCTTTCGGCGGCGGTCATCTCCGGCAGTCCACCGGCCGACCCAGCCAGCTCCCGGTCGTCCGGCGTCGGGAAGTCGAAGACCAGTTGGGTCCCTCCTGCAGCCGCCGAACGCCGCCGGCCGCGTGGGGTGAGTGTCCCGGTGGCCCTCTTGGCACCGCGCACCCATTCGTCGAGTTCCTTGCACTGCAGCAGCAGGTCCCGCCGGTTCACCGTTCCCCGCCGGCGTACCGGACTGGCCCGCCCGATCCGGTAGAGCGAGTCGAATCCACCCGCCACGATCAGCCGCTCCACGATCGGGCGGGAGGCACCGGCCCGGTAGAAGAAGTCCGACAGGCCGGCGTACGGCCGACCAGCCACGATGCCGGCCACCTCCGTCTCGTTGATGCCCTTGACGTCGGCCAGGGACAGCCGGATGCCGTACCGGGTGGGGTCGGGCATCCCCGCCGGCAACCACTCCGGCGGCGCCCAGGTTGTTGTTGCCGTCCGCAGTTCGTCAGGCATTGCTTCGACAGGCATTCGTTCCATTCGGTAGACGCCGTCGGAGACGTTCACGTCCAAGCCCAGGACCGGGATGCCGAAGTTGCGGGCGTCATCGAGGATCAGCCGCTTGGGATACATCCCGGGATCGTGGGTCAGCACCCCGGCGACGAAGGCCGCGGTGTGGTGCGCCTTGAGCCAGGCGGACTGGTAGGTCGGCAGCGCGAAAGCAGCGGCATGTGCCTTGCAGAACCCGAACGAGCCAAAGGCCGCCAGCACCTCCCAGATCCGTTCGGCATCCGGCAGCGAGTACCCGTTCTTGAGCGCGATCGGCATGAACCATGCCTGCACCTCGGGATGACCGTCCTTGTGCCCCAAGGCCCGACGCACCTCGTCGGCTTCGGCCAGGGTGACCCCGGTGACCGTGTGCACGATCTCGAGCACTTGCTCGTGGAAGACGACGACGCCTCCGGTCTGCTCCAGGGAGTACCGCAGGCTCTCGTGGAGGTACGCCGGCTCCGCCCAGCCCTGCCGGGCCATCAGGAACGGGGTGACCATGTCGCTCTTGACCGGGCCGGGCCGGAACAGCGAGATGTCGATGATGATGTCCTCGAAGCTGCTGGGAGCGAATTTGCCGACCAACTCACGCTGCCCAGGCGACTCGATCTGGAACATCCCGAGAGTGCGGGTGGACTGGATGAGCTGGTAGGTCGTCGGGTCATCGCGCGGGATGGCGTCGATGTCCACCTGCACCCCGTCGGTCCGGGCGACCTCATCGATCGCGTGCGCGATCGCCGACTGCATCCGGATGCCGAGCAGGTCGAGCTTGAGCAGGCCGAGTTCCTCGACGTCGTCCTTGTCGAACTGGCTCATCGGGTACCCAAGGAAGCTGCGCTCGACCGGAGTCCGATCGAGCAGAGTGCGGTCGGACAGCAGCACCCCGCAGGGATGCAGGGCGATATGGCGGGGCAGGCCATCGAGGCTCTCCACCAGGTCGAAGAGCAACTCGAGCTTGGCTTGCGCGATCCCACTGGCCCGCAACTCCGGGAGGTCGCGCAAGGCTGCCCTGGCCTGGTTGGCCCGGATGTGCGGGAAGGCCTTGGCCAGCGTGTCGATCTCACCCAGCGGCATCCCGAGTGCCGCACCGACGTCGCGGATCGCGTGGCGTACCCGATAGGTGTCCATCATCGACACGCAGCTGACCCGGTCGTCGCCGTACCGCTCGATCACCGCGTCATAGACCTCCATCCGACGCGCGGACTCCACGTCGATGTCGATGTCGGGCAACGCCTTTCGCAGCGGTGACAGGAACCGCTCCATCAGCAGTCGGTAGCGGATCGGATCCACGTCGGAGATCCCCAACAGGTAGGTGACCAGGCTGCCAGCCCCTGAGCCGCGGGCGGCCGCGCGTACCCCCATCGAGCGGATCAGGTCGGCGACATCGGCGACGGTCAGGAAGTACGACGGATAGCCCATCTTTCCGATGACAACCAGCTCGTCGTTCAAACGTCGGCGTACGGCGTCGGTGTCGGCCATTCCACGTTGACCGAATCCTGCCTCACAGCGCTGGGAGAGCACTTCTGCTTCGCACAGTCCCGCTTCGCTCGGAGCGCGCACGACATCGAGTTCCGGAAAGTGCACCGTGCCCAGGCCCAGATCCCGCCGCGGGTCGACCGCACACTGCTCGGCCAACCGGGAGGTCGCGGTGAGCAACCGAGCGCCGATCTCGTCGTCGGCGAGGTCCGCGGCGATCTCAGCCATCTCCTTGCCGGACTTGAGATAACCCTCGGCGCTGCGCCGGTCGAGGTGGCGCAGGTCGAGCGGAACCAGCCGCCGGCTCGCGTCGAGGACGTCCGCGGTCGGGGCGTCGAACGGGTCGACGTAGCGGACCGCATTGGTGAGCACCATCGGCGCGGCGGTGCGCAGACCGAAGCGGAGCATCGATTCCGCCTTGATTCGATCCCCCTGAGCCCGGTGGTGGACGACTTCGAGATAGACCTGCTGGGTGCCGAGGCGCTCTCGCCAGGCCTCTAGTTCGGCCTCGGCGAGGTCGGGCCGGCGAGTAGCCAGCGCCCGGCCGACCGTGGAGTCCGGGCCGAGCAGGGCGACCAAGGCGCCGTCGCGGGCATGCTCGGCCACCAGATCTCGGCTGCTGACCGGCATTCCTCGTTCCCCGGCCAGATGGGTGGCACTGGTCAGCCGGCACAATGCTCGCCATCCGGTCCCGGCCCGGGCGAGCACGGTGACCCGGGGCAATCGGGCATCCACGCTGGCCCCGCCGCGGGCCGGGGACTTGCGACCGGGCGGTCGTACGGGTGGCTGTCCGGCCACCGAACCGAGGGCCAGGTCCAGTCCGAAGATCGGCCGGATGGCGGCCTCGCGGCAAGCCACCGCGAACTTCACCGCACCGGACAGGCCATCGCGGTCGGTCAGCGCCAGGGCGGTCATCCCGTGGTCGGCAGCACGTTCCACCAGGTCGGAGGGGTGGTTGGCGCCGTACCGCAGGGAGTAGCCGGATGCGACATGCAGATGGACGTACGGATCACCGCTCATCTCAGAAACCCAGTTTGGGTGTGATGCACCCAATTTGGGTGTAGACGCAGGCAGCAGCAGGGGTGTCGCTGTCGGAGTACGTGCTCACCGAGCTGATCCAGGTCGCCGGCCGCTCGACCAACGCCCTGCTCACTCCCTGTCGCCCCCCGTCACCCTCTCCGCGAGGCGGCAGAACGTAGCCACCTCGCGGATCAGGTCATCGGCCTCCCGGGCAGTCACCGAACCGACGAGTCCAGCCTCGGCAGCGGCCCGCTTACCGGCGCCGGCAGCGAAAAACCCGGCCCACTCCCCCAGCTCCGGAGCCAACTCGATCAGCAGATCCCAGGCACTGCGCAATCCCCGCCGACGCGGCCGAACCCCCGACTCACTGCGTTGGGCGAGTACCGCTGCAGCGGCCCGCAGAGCAGCCAGATGTGCTCGGGCATAACGGGGTTCGGGCTCGGGCTCGGTGGCTGCCTCGACCAGTTCGGTCCGCGCCTGAGCCAGTAACGACGCCGCCGAACCGCGCGCTTCAGGCCCGGCGCTGGATTGTGCTGTTCTGGCCGGAGAAGAATCAGTCATGGACACGGGCCAGTACCCACAGGTTGGCCGCCTCGTCCCAGCACAGGTCGTAGACTCCGCCGGGAGCACCGCTTGCACCCTGGCCGGGCCGAGTCTCCACTCGCCACCAGTGAAGTGCCACGATCGCCTCGCCGCCGCTGAATCGGCGCCACCAGGGACCGGACTCCACCCAGTGATCGAGAACGGCAGCCACGTCGTACAGACGCTCGCGCCACCAAAAACTGTGCGGTGTCACGCTTGAGTACACCCGGGTGCCCGCTTCCACGTCGATCGGCTCACCCCGACCCGCCTCTGGCAGACGGCTCATGAGCGCTAGACCTCCTGCACCTGAAACGACCAGCACCAACCACACCACTGAGCCGGAGCCGATACGGGTCGAGGGCCTCGGCCCCGGCTCAGTTCGTTTGGCACTTCTGAAGCAGTGCCCGATCATTCGAACATGTGTTCGAATGCCGGTCTCAGTGAACAACCTCAACCGCTCGAAGTCAACCCCGGATCTCCACATGGACCGTCACCTAGGCTCGGGGCGTGATCATGCATCTGGCGACCTTTACCTGGCGTCCCGACGTGACCAACGACGACGTGGTGGCCGTCCTCGAAGGACTGAGCTCGCTGCCCGACCAGATTCCTGAACTGCGCTCCTACAGTTTCGGCCCGGACCTCGGACTGCGCGACGGCAACGCCGACTTCGCGGTCGCCGCCGTGCTGGACAGTCCGGAGACGCTACCGGCCTACCTGGACCATCCCGAGCACGTGCGGATCCTCAAGGAAATCATCGCCCCGCTGATCGCGACCCGTCAGGCGGTTCAGATCGAACTTCCTCCGGAGACTGCACCCTGAGGGACCGAGCTCAGGGCTAGGCACGGCTCGTCCGCGGCACGTCGCTAGGCCGGGCGGGTTTCGGGCATCCTGATCGCCAGCACCACGCCGATCGCTAGCACTGCCGTCGTCAGCGCGAACCCGGTGGAATAGCCGGCGGCCGGGTTCGACCCCCAGCCTCCACTGTCGACCAACGCCGATGCGGCGAGCGGCCCGATCATCGCCCCGACGTCGATAGCCATCTGGTAGAAAGCCACGGCACCGCCGCTCCTGGCCGGGGCCACATCGGCGACAATGGCCGCCGGAGCGACCGCGAGGATGCCGGTACCGACTCCGGATACGGCCATCGCGACCAGGAACAGCATCAGATTTGCGGGCGCGATGAGGATCGCCATGCCCGCAGTCGCCGTCGTCGTCCCGAGGATCATCAGCGGCCTACGCCCCACCCGGTCAGCCCAGCGTCCGGTGGGGAAGAGCGCCACCGCGTTGGCCACTGCGAAGACGCCAAGCCCGATGCCCGTCCACTCCGTGCCCAACCCCAGCGCCTCTCCGACGAACAGCGGGATCAACGAGAAGCGCACGCCGAAGGCCAACCATCCGATTCCGAGGCTGGCACCGATCGCCGCGCGGTAGGCCGGAAGACGCAACATCGATCCGATGCTGGCTGTGCCAGGCGGGCCGTCCTCGATCGAGGCGGACACGTGGACCGGCGGTGGAAGCCGGCGCAACGCGACGAAAGCGACAACCGTCGCAACGACAAGCAGCGCTCCGTAGATGAAGAACGGCAATCTCAGCGAGATCGCCGCCAGCGGTCCGCCGACCACCGGTCCTACGATCCCCCCGACCAGGAAGCCACCGAAGAACACGCTGTTGGCCCGACCGCGGACCTGCGGAGGTGAGGTTCGGATCAGCAGGACGACGGCCGAGACAGTGAACATCGCCGAGCCCAGGCCGCCGAGACCTCGCAGGAACAGCAGTTGCGGGTAGCTCTGCGCGAAGCCGGCCGCACCGCTGGTGACGGCGGCCAACCCGATTCCGGTTACCAGGACTGCGGCCTCACCGAACCGGTCTACCAGTCTGCCGGAGAACAGCGCGGACACGATCCGCATCCCGGCGAAGGCGGTGACCACCAAGGCCGCCAACGTACGGCTGACCCCGAACTCCAGCGCGAAGTCCGGGATGGCCGGGGCGACGATGCCGTACCCGATGGCCACGCACCCAGCCACCAACGCCAGGATCCAGGCCTCGCGGGGCAACTTCGGAGTGCCGTTCGCAGAGCTGCCGGTGGTCTCGTCTCCCCCGGCACTCACCCGTGCAGCATGCCTGGACCTTTAGGAGCGAGCGCCCAGGCCCCTGGCCGCCAGGTACGAGACGAGACCGGCGGGGTTGCGGCTCTGCCCCAGCACCTCGCCGGGACCGGTGAATTCGAACACCAGCCCCTCGCCGCTCTTGAGCGCAGTCATCGTCGACCCGCCCATCCGGCGGGTCGAAACCCCGATCCCGTCGGAGTAGGCGACCAAGTGACCGGTGTCGAGCACAACGCGCTCGCCAGGACCGAGGCGATGCACATCCAGCGCACCGAAGCACGAGACCAGCAGTTGCCCCTGACCCGTGGCTCGCATCAAGAAGCCACCCTCACCACCGACGAGATTGCCGAAACCCCCCCACTTGGTGTCGATCGTCACGCTCCATTCACTGGCCAACCAGCAGCCCTTGGACAGGTTCCAGGCCCGCTCCGGCGAGGCCGGGAGCGCGACGACGTCACCCGGCAGGTTCGGCGCCACGTCGACCCATCCGCCGTACTGTCCGGCGGTGTAGGTCGTGATGAACAGCGATTCCCCGCCCAGTGCCCCGCGCGCCAAGGACTTCATCAGCCCGCCCTGCATCTGCGCCTGGACGTTCAGATCGGGCGACATGGCCGCCATCGCGCCGGCCTCGACCTGCAACGGTTCACCCGGGGCCAGCGTGACCCTGGCCACCGCGAAGCTCGGATTGTGCCTGATTTCCACCTGCATGACGTCCACCTGCTCTGACGCTGGGGTCCGGACCGAGGAAAAACCGGGATCGGGATACTGGCCGAGTGAATCCTAGGGTCGACTCGGTCAACCGCCGGCTGCGCGATGCCGGTGTCGTCGTTGAGGTTCGCATCCTGGAGTCCAGGGCGCACACCGCAGCCCTGGCCGCTGCCGCGCTGGGCGTCGAGGTCGGCGCCATCGCGAACAGCTTGATCTTCGACGCCGGCGGCGTGCCATTGCTGGTGATGACCAGCGGGGGACATCGCGTCGACACGGCCAAGGTCGCCGCGCTTCTCGGCATCGCCAACCTGCGTCGTGCAGATCCCGATTTCGTACGGACCCACACCGGTCAGGCAATCGGCGGCGTGGCGCCGGTCGGTCATCCGGAGCCGATCGGAACCCTCGTCGACATCGAACTCGCCCGATATGAGCAGGTGTGGGCGGCGGCCGGCCATCCCTGCACGGTCTTCCCGACCAGCTACGACGAACTGCTCCGGATCACTTCCGGTACGGCCGCCGAAGTGGGCGACTGACCTGATCTGGGACTACCTTCCCGGCTCATGGTGCAACGATCATGACGAACGCGTCGAACTTCACCGCCCTGCACTACGCGCAACGACCGTTCCTGCTGCCCAACGCCTGGGACGTGGCCTCCGCGGTCCTGCTTGCCGACGCCGGTTTTCCGGCGATCGGCACGACCAGTCTCGGTGTGACTGCAGCGGCAGGACTGCCGGATGGAGTGGGTGCCGGCCGCGACCTGACCCTGGCTCTGGTGCACGATCTCGTCCGGCGCCTGAGCGTGCCCCTCACGGTCGACCTCGAGGGCGGCTACTCCGACGATCCGCCGACCGTCGCTGCCCTGGCCACCGAACTTGCCGGACTGGGCGTCGCCGGGATCAACCTGGAGGACGGCCGCTCCGACGGCGGCCTGCGCCGCGCCGCGGAGCATGCTGCCGTCATAAGCGCAGTCGCCATCGCCGCGCCAGAACTGTTCATCAACGCCCGGACGGATACCTACTGGCTTAGCGTCGGCCCCGACGATCAGCGCCTCGACGAGACGCTGCGCCGGCTCGCGGCCTACCGCCACGCCGGCGCCACTGGAGTATTCATCCCGGGCCTGACCGACTTGGCCGACACCGCGACTGTCGTCAAATCGGTGGCCCTGCCGGTCAACGTGCTCTGCCGTCCCGATGGCGATCTCAGCGCACTGGCCGCTGTCGGCGTGGCCCGGGTGAGTACGGGGTCTTCGCTGTACCGGCACGCCCTGGCCGCCGCCGTCAGTGTGGCCGACGCCGCGAGGGGCGGGCGGCGGCTGCAGCGCGCCGAACCGGTCGACTACGCATACCTGCAGAACTGTCTGTCGGCGAGGCAGGAGACGCGCGAGCCCGGAGCATGCGCCGACGGTGATGTGTCGCGTTCGAGTCCGGCCGAATCGGCGCTTCACCGGAGCTAGGCTCAGCGGGTGTCTTGCCCCGCTGCATCGAAACGGCGGTCTCCGCGGTGACCCAACTGCAGCCCGCGCGCATCCTCCGGGTCGACGCGGAATGGATGCGTGAGCATCTGCGCGAAACCCTCGAGATCTACGGCGAGGCCATGGGCTATCCGGCCTCGGTCGTGGAGGCGCGGTACGGCCACGCCGCCTCGCACACGACGCGGATGGGGTTCGAGGCGGTGGCGGCCTTCGATCCGGCCGGGGCGCTGATCGGTTTCGGGTACGGCTACACCACTCGTCCCGGACAATGGTGGTACGACCAAGTCGCCGATGCACTCGGCCGAGCACGGTCCCGGCAGTGGCTCCGGGACACCTTCGAGTTGTGCGAGTTCCACGTTCGGCCTGACCAACAGGGCATGGGAGTCGGGCGCAACCTGCTGCGTACCCTGCTCGGCGGAGTCGCCCATCCTCACGTGGTGCTTTCCACACCGGACAGTGACACCCGTGCGTTCCGCCTGTACCGCTCCGAGAGCTTCGTGGATCTGATGAGAAGCCACTACTTCCCTGGCGACACCCGACCCTTCGCCATCCTGGGTCTGAACCGACGGGCGTCGCCCGATCGGCCGCAGTAGCATCGACGCCGTCCACGGCCCAATCGGGGAGTCCTGGCGGTACGCCGGAGGCAGGTGGTCGCAATGCCGGTCGGCTGGACGTTCGCGGGTGAGCCCTCGACATTCGGAGGTGCGGCTGGATCGGTCACCCTGGTCGAAGGAGCGGCGTTCTGCATCAGCGGGCGCACCGGCGACATCCAGGTCGGCGTCCCCCACGGGCTCTTTTTTCGCGACACTCGCGTGTTGTCGTGCTGGAAGCTGCTCGTGGATGGCGAACCGCCCGAGGCTCTGGCGACCATCTCGCGCGAGCCCTTCGCAACGACCTTCGTGGGCCGGGCCCGTCCGGTGCAGGGTCGGGCTGACAGCACCCTCCTCGTGCTCCGGCACCGATACGTCGGCGGCGGGATGCGCGAGGATCTCGTGCTTCGTAATTTTGGCGACGAGCCCGCCTCGTGCAGCCTTGAACTCGAGGCGCAGGCGGACTTCGCCGATCTGTTCGAGGTGAAGGAGAGTCGGGTCCGCTTACATGGTCGACATCGGATCGTGGCCGGCGATGACGGGTTGCGCTTCGATCGGCGATGGCTCGGCGATCTTCGTGGGGTCAGGGTCCACGCCGATGGTTGGTTGGCACGTGACTCAGGTGTCCTGAGCGTGAAGGTCACCGTGCCGGCTCGCGGCGAATTCATTAGCTGCGTGCAGGTCCACCCTTCCGTCGATGGCGTCGAGAGCCCCCCGCACTACCCCTCCGACCAATCGGTTGAACTCGCCGAACCGGCTCGAAGGTTACGAGAATGGCGCCACACAAACCCGATCGTTCATACCGAGCACGAGGGCTTCAGCCAGCTCGTCAGGCGGGCGGCGGAAGATCTCGGCGCGTTGCGCATCGTCGATCCCGAGCACCGAGACCGGATCGCTGTGGCAGCGGGCGCGCCGTGGTTCATGACCGTCTTCGGCCGCGACTCACTCCTGACCGCATGGATGGCGTTGCCGCTCGACCAAAGTCTCGCCGTGGGCACGTTGCGCACGCTTGCTCAGTACCAAGGCAGCGTGGTGGATCTGCGCAGCGA
>Ga0136638_10000068_pt1 | contig 15958 bp, 10 predicted proteins | sample AntDrymUQ8582206_2_FD_104671 | JGI IMG/M metagenome (GOLD analysis project Ga0136638, IMG submission 104671) | Polar desert sand microbial communities from Dry Valleys, Antarctica - metaG UQ858 (22.06) | ecosystem: Environmental > Terrestrial > Soil > Desert | place: Antarctica: Dry Valley...
TACACCGAGGAAGACGCGCAGTTTTTGGTGCGCAACGAAGCGCTGGAGCCAGAGCGCATCATCGGCGTCGAAACCGGCGGCTGCCCGCATACGGCAATTCGCGAAGATGCGTCGATCAATCTTGAAGCGGTGGCGAGACTCGACAAGCGCTTCCCTGACCTCGACCTGATCCTGATCGAATCGGGTGGCGACAACCTCGCCGCGACGTTCAGCCCCGAGCTATCTGACCTGACGCTTTACGTGATTGATGTCGCCGCGGGCGACAAGATTCCGCGCAAAGGCGGACCGGGCATCACCAAGAGCGACCTGCTGATCATCAACAAGATCGATCTTGCACCCATGGTCGGCGCCTCGCTCGACGTGATGGACCGTGACGCCAGGAAGATGCGCAACGAGCGCCCGTTCGTTTTCTCGAATCTGAAGACCGGGCAGGGCGTGGATACGATCGTCAAGTTCATCGAAACCGAGGGAATGCTATGAGCCGCTTTGCGTGGATTGTCTTTGTTCTAAGCAGCGAGGCGCTGGCTCATCCCGGGCATGGCGCGCCCGACGCGCACTTTCATGCGAGCCCGACGATCTTTCTGCTCGCTGCCGTGCTTGTCGCAGCCGCCTGGCGGCTCACTCCGTCGTGAGCCGAGCACCGCGAATCTCGGCGGCAACGGTCACTTCAATGACTGAGAATCTTCGACAGAAAATCGCGCGTCCGCTCGTTTTTCGGATGGCTGAAGAATTCCTCCGGCGTGTTTTGTTCGACGATCTGACCGAAGTCCATGAAGATCACCCGGTCGGCGACGGATTTGGCGAAGCCCATTTCGTGCGAGACGCAAATCATCGTCATCCCCTGGTCGGCGAGCTCGATGATCACGTCGAGCACTTCCTTGATCATCTCCGGGTCGAGCGCGGACGTGGGCTCGTCGAACAGCATGATCTTCGGCGTCAGGCACAGCGCGCGCGCGATCGCAACGCGTTGCTGCTGACCGCCTGACAACTGCATCGGATATTTCTGCGCTTGCTCGGCGATGCGCACGCGCGTCAACTGCGCCATCGCTCTCTCCTCGGCGTCTTTCTGCGGCACGCCGGTCACCCACATCGGCGCCAGGGTCAGATTCTCGAGCACGGTCAAGTGCGGAAACAGGTTGAACTGCTGAAACACGAGGCCGACCTTGCGGCGAATCGCTTCGATCGCCTTCACATCGTCGGAAAGTTCGACTCCGTCGACGACCAGCTTGCCCTGTTGATGCTCTTCCAGGCGATTGATGCAGCGGATCAACGTCGACTTGCCCGAGCCCGAAGGACCGCAGATGACGATCCGCTCACCCGGGGTGACCGCGAGGTCGATATCGCGCAATACGTGGAATTGCGCGTACCACTTGTTGACCTTCTCGAAGGTGATGATGTTCTCGGACACGGGCAGGCTCATGCTCGCCGATGGCCGACGTTCAGGTGCTGCTCGACCCACTGGCTGTAGCGCGACATCGCGAAGCAGAAAATCCAGTAGATGGCAGCGATGAACAAATACGCCTCCACGAAGAACGGCCGCCAGTTCGAGTCTCCGGAGAGCGCCAGCGTAACCGAGCCGGTCAGCTCGTACAGGCTGACGATGGTGACCAGCGACGTGTCCTTGAACGTGCTGATGAAGCTGTTCATGATTGAAGGGACGACGAGGCGCAACGCCTGCGGCAGCACGATCTTGCGCTGCGTCTGCCAATAAGAGAGACCGAGCGACGCAGCGGCCTCGTGCTGCCCGTTCGGAATCGCCTGCAGGCCGCCGCGCACGACCTCGGCCAGGTACGCCGCCGCGAACAGCGTGATGCCGACCAGCACGCGTACCAGCACGTTGACCGTGACCCCCTGCGGCATGAAAAGCGGAAACATGAACGACGCCATGAATAACACCGAGATCAGAGGCACCCCGCGGATCAGCTCGACGTACACGATGCAAATCGTGCGCAGCGCAGGCAGATGCGAGCGTCGTCCGAGTGCGACGACCACAGCGAGCGGGAACGCAGCCGCGATGCCGATCGTGGAAAGCAGCAAGGTCAACGGCAGTCCGCCCCACCGATCGGTCTCGACGGCAGACAAGCCAAGCACGCCACCGCGCATCAGAATGAAAAACGCGGAGAACACGACCACCCACGCGAGCACCAACCACCGGCTCCATAACGGCCGCGTGCAGCTTGCCACCAGCATCGCGACCATCAGCACCGTCGCCGCCAACGGCCGCCATTGCTCGTCAAATGGGTAACGCCCGAAGAGAATGAGCCGGTACTTCTCGGCGATCACTCCCCAGCACGCTCCTGCGCCGTCGAGCGCGCGACACGCGACGTTGTCGGGACGCGCGACCGCGTTGACGACCGCCCAATCGATGAGCCCCGGGACGTAATAGACCAAAGCGGCGATGATGGCCAGCGTGGCGAGCACGCTGCCCGGGCTGCCAAACAAATTGCGACGGACCCAGCCCAATGGGCCATAGGTCGCTACCGGCGCCGGGCGTGCCGCAACGGGCGCGAAGACATCAGCGGAATTGGCGGACACTGCGCTCATCGTTCCTTGATCGCCGCGCGCGCGTTGTACCAGTTCATCAGCGCCGCCGTCGACAGCGACAGCGTCAGGTACACCGCCATGATGATGGTGATGCACTCGACCGCGCGGCCGGTCTGGTTAAGCGTGGTGTTCGAGATCGATACCAGGTCGGGGTAACCGATAGCGACCGCCAACGAAGAATTCTTCGTCAGGTTCAGGTACTGATTGGTCAGCGGCGGAATGATCACGCGCAGCGCCTGCGGCAGCAGTACAAGCTTCAGTTGCCGGTTGCGGGTCAGGCCGAGCGAACTCGCTGCTTCGATCTGCCCCCACGGAACCGCCTGGATGCCGGAGCGCACGATCTCGGCGATGAACGCCGCCGTGTAAATCGCAAGTCCGAGAGTCAGCGCCAGGAACTCGGGCGTCACCGTGCCGCCTCCCGTCACGTTGAACTCGGTTTTTTGCGGCATATCGAGCGCGGTCGGCGTGCCGGCGGCGAACCAGCCTGCGGCGATGCAAACCACGATGATCGCCAACGCCGGCCAGAACGTAGGGCGCGCGTGGCCGGTCAGCGCAAACTGCGCGTGCGCCCAGCGCCGGTACAGGTACGCCAACACCACGCCGGCAATCGCGCCAGCCAGCATCAATCCGAATCCTGGAGCCCACACCGGCACCGGAAATGCGAATCCGCCTTTGGACAAGTACATACCGGGCGCGGGATTGAGCGCTTCGAACACCGGCGGCAGAAATTCGTTGAGCAGCAGGTACCACATCAGCAACTGCAGCAACACTGGAATATTGCGGAACAGCTCGACGTACGCCGTGCACACACCGCGCAACAGAAAATTTCTGGACAAACGACCGATACCGATTGCCGTGCCCAGCACCGTGGCAATCACAATGCCGATGATCGCCACCCGGATCGTGTTCGTCAGGCCGACCAGGAACGCCTTCCAGTACGGATTGCTCGAGTCGAACTCGATCACGCTTTCGCCGATGCCGAAGCCGGCCGGCTGGCTAAGAAAATCGAAGCCGCTTTGAATGCCACGAACGCGCAGATTAGTGAGCGTGTTCGAGGTCAGGAACCACGCTACGAGCGCGATGACGCTGACCGCGAGTACCTGGTAAACGACGCCGCGGAACGCGCGGCTGCGCCACGACCAACTGCGCCGCTTCGGTGGTTTCGGCGAAGGCCCGTCAACCATTGGAACTCCTTCTTCGCTTTCGCGAAGAAGGAAGGTTCAAACTCGGCCGCTACTGCTCAGCGAATCGGCGGCGCGTACATGATGCCGCCCTTGTTCCACAGGTTGTTGAGGCCACGCGGAAGCTTCAGCGCAGATGTGGGGCCAACATTGCGCTCGAAGATCTCGCCGTAGTTGCCCACCGCCTTGATCGCGCGGAACGCCCAGTCCTTGTCGAGGCCAAGCAGCTTGCCGGTGTCTTCCCCCGTGCCGAGGATGCGCTGCACGACCGGATCGGTGCTCGTCTTCATCTTGTCGACATTCGCCTGCGTAATGCCGTACTCCTCGGCTTCGATCAACGCAAAGATCACCCACTTGGCGATCGCGAACCACTCGTCGTCGCCACGGCGAACCGCCGGTGCGAGAGGCTCCTTGGAAATCAATTCGGGCAGGATCACGTAGTCGTCGGGGTTGGTAGCCTCCTTGTTGCGAATCGAGGCAAGGCCCGAAGCGTCCGTCGTGTACGCCTGGCAGCGCCCGGAGAAAAATGCTTTGACCGACGCTTCCACAGCTTCGAACACGACCGGCTTCATTCTCAGGTCATTGGCCTTGTTGTAATCGTTCAGGTTTTTCTCGGTCGTGGTACCGGACTGCACGCACACGTCGATGCCCTTCAAGCTCTTGGCGCTCGTGATCTTCGTCTTTTTGGGCACCATGAAGCCCTGGCCGTCGTAGTACGTGACGCCGACAAAATCGAGGCCGAGCGATGCGTCGCGAGTCAGCGTCCAGGTGGTATTGCGCGCCAGGATATCGACCTCGCCCGATTGCAGCGCGGTAAACCGCGCCTGCGCGGTAAGCGGCACCCACTTCACCTTGGCGGCGTCGCCCAGCACGGCGGCGGCCAACGCCTTGCAAACGTCGGCGTCGAGACCGGTCCAGTTGCCCTGGCTGTCAGCGGCGGAGAAGCCCGCGAGGCCGACGTTCACGCCGCAGACGAGCGCTCCGCGTTGCTTCATCGTTTCGAGCGTCTTGCCAGCATGCGCCGGCAGGCTGGTCGCCGCCGTCAATAGCACGGCGGCTGCACTTGCAATCCATTTCACGGCAGACTCTTGATGCATTAGACCCTCCTTGATATGCGTTTGACGCGGGCGATATGACGTACGGTTCAATATAAGCGCATGTGCTCGGCGGCGCCATGAGGAAAGACGCGCGTGACCCGGTACGCTTGACGCCGGCTCTCGAAACATTTGGAGACCAATCGCGTCGCACTTGCGCTGTGTACGGCAGTCAACTAGGTTGGCTGCAGCCCGGGCCACAACAATAACGCAAGGACACAGCGATGGACTCCTCGCCTGACGCGTCGCCTGAAACGCAGCCCCGGCCACGCCGCCAGATCAGCCAGCGCGCAAAAATCTTCGGCATCGTCATCGCATTGCTCGTCGCAGCCGGGGTGGGTTGGCTCGCGTGGTCGGTGACGCGCGACAGCGCAGCTACGCCGCCTGCCGCGGGCGGCGCCAGCAAAGGGCCGCGTGGTCCGCTCGCAACGACGGTCGGCACCGCGACCGCAGAGCGCGCAGACCTGCCGGTGGTGTTGGAAGCCCTGGGAACGGTGACGCCGACTTCGACGGCGACCGTGCGTCCTCAGGTGTCGGGTGTATTAAAGGCGGTTTACTTCACCGAAGGCCAGATGGTGAAGGCCGGCCAGCTCCTGGCGCAGATCGATCCGCGTCAGTTCGAGATCGCGCTGATGCAGGCTTCAGGCAGTCAAATGAAAGACCAGGCGCAGCTCGAGAATGCGAAGCTCTCGCTCGAGCGTTTTCGAACACTGCTCGGGCAGGACTCGATCGCGCGCCAAGAAGTCGATACGCAGGCTGCGCTGGTCAAGCAGCTCGAAGCAACGGTCATCACTTCGCGTGCCAATGAAAACAATGCGCGTCTGAACCTGAATTACGCGCGCATTACCGCTCCGATCAGCGGCCGCGTCGGCCTGCGCGTGGTCGACGTTGGCAATCTCGTCGGCTCGAACGACGCCGAGGGCATTGCAGTGATTACGCAGCTCGCGCCGATCGATGTCGAGTTCGCGATCCCGCAGGACCAGATCCCCGAGGTGCAGCTGCGCATTCGCGAAGGCGCGAAGCTGCCGGTGCAGGCGCTCGACCGCACGCGCACCGACGTGCTCGACACCGGCGAGTTCGCGTCTCTCGACAATCAGGTGGACACGGCGACCGGAACGGTGCGCGCCAAAGCGCGTTTTCCCAATCCGAAAGGCACGCTGTTTCCGAATCAGTTCGTCAACGTGCGGCTGCTGTTGCGCACGATTACGGGGGCGGTCGTGGTGCCCGTTACGGCGTTGCGCCTGAGCGGCAGCGGCGATTTTGTCTACGTGTTGAACCAGGCTGAGCGCACGGTTTCGCAGCGGCCGGTGACGCGCGGCCAAGCCACCGTCGACAAGGTGCAGATCGTCAAAGGACTCGAAGCCGGAGATGTGGTGATCACCGAGGGCGCTGATCGACTGAAAGATGGGTCGGCGGTGACACTGCCCGGCGCCGGGCCGCCGCCCACGGGCGCAGGCAAAGGACAAGGCAAGCGGGAGCGGGACGCCGGCGGTCGCGTAAAAGGCGGGCCAGGCGGCGCAGCGGACGGCGTGGCGCCAAACACGCCTGCGGCGGAGCCCGTGAAGAAGTGAAAACGCTGTACCGCTCGCACGCAGCGCACGCGTTATCGCACTTGCGCCGATGAGCCCTTCGCGCCCGTTCATTCAACGCCCGGTTGCAACGTCGCTGTTGATGCTGGCGATCGTGCTGGCGGGAGTTGTCGGCTTTCGCTTCCTGCCGCTGTCCGCCTTGCCACAGGTCGATTACCCAACCATTCAGGTGCAAACGCTCTACCCCGGCGCAAGCCCGGAGGTGATGAGCCAGACGGTGACCGCACCGCTCGAGCGCAACTTCGGTCAGATGTCGGGCCTGCAGCGCATGAGCTCGACCAGCGCAGCAGGAGTGTCGATCGTCACGCTGCAATTCAGCCTCGATCAAACGCTCGAAGCCGCCGAGCAGGAAGTGCAGGCCGCCATTAACGCCGGTGGCTCGCTCTTACCAGCCGACCTGCCGGCGCCGCCGGTGTACGCGAAAGTCAATCCGGCCGACGCACCGATACTCACACTGGCGATCACTTCGGACACGCTGCCGCTGACCGAGGTACAGAACCTGGTGAACACAAGGCTCGCGCTGAAGATCAGCCAGGTATCCGGCGTCGGCCAGGTGTCGCTTTCGGGCGGCCAACGCCCTGCGGTGCGCATCCAGGCCGACACGCAGGCGCTTGCTTCCTACGGCCTGGGCCTCGACACGCTGCGCACGGCCATCACCGCGGCGAATGCGAATAGCGCGAAAGGCAGCTTCGATGGGCCCACGCGTGCGTACACGATCAATGCCAATGATCAGTTGCTCAACGCGGGCGACTACGCCGGACTGATCGTCTCCTATCGCAACGGCGCGCCCGTGCGATTGTCCGACGTTGCGCGCGTCGTCGACAGCGCTGAGAACGTGCGGCTCGGCGCGTGGGCCGGACGGGGTGCGGACCTGCGGCCGGCGATCGTTCTCAACGTGCAGCGCCAGCCCGGTGCGAATGTCATCGCCACCGTTGATGCAATCAAGGCGCGTCTGCCCGAGCTCACCAGCGGTATGCCCGCAACGGTGCAGGTCGACGTGCTGGCCGATCGCACGACCGGAATCCGCTCCTCGGTGCACAGCGTCGAGATCGAGCTTGTGCTCGCGGTGGTGTTCGTCGTGCTGGTGATCTTCGCGTTTCTGCAAAGTGTGCGCGCGACGGTGATCGCGAGCCTGGCGGTGCCGATATCGCTGATCGGCGCGTGCGGCGCGATGTATCTGCTCGGCTACAGCCTTAACAACCTTTCGCTGATGGCGCTGACGATCGCGACCGGATTCGTGGTCGACGACGCGATCGTGATGATCGAAAATATCTCGCGCCACATCGAGAAGGGAATGAAGCCGATGGACGCGGCGTTCAAAGGCGCCGCCGAGATCGGCTTCACGATCATCTCGCTCACGGTGTCGCTGGTCGCGGTGCTGATCCCACTGCTCTTCATGGGCGACGTGGTCGGCCGGCTGTTCCGCGAGTTCGCGGTCACGCTCGCGATCACGATCCTGATTTCTGCCGTGGTGTCGCTGACGCTGGTGCCAATGATGTCGGCGTATTGGCTGAAACACGATCCGACGCCACCATCTCAGCGGCGCGGCGTTGGCGCGCACATTAAGCGCCAGTTCGAGCGCGTGATCGCGCGCTACGACCGCGCGCTGCAGTGGGTGCTGGTGCGTCAGACCGCAACACTGATCGTCGCGCTGCTGACACTCGCGCTGACGGTGGTGATGTATCTGGTGATTCCGAAGGGACTGTTTCCGACGCAGGACACGGGCCAGTTGCAGGCGCGGGTCGAAGCAGCGCCGTCGGTGTCTTTCGCGCGCATGGCAGAGCTGCAGCAGGCGGTGGTGCGCGCGCTGCTCGAAGATCCGGAAGTCGCGACCATATCTTCGGTGATTGGGGTCGACGCCGCCAATAACACCATGTTGCACACCGGCCGGCTGCTGATCAACCTGAAGGCTGATCGCGCGCCGCAGGCGCGCACCATCGCGCGGCTGCAGGAGCGCGCCACCGCAGTCGCCGGTGTCACTCTCTATCTGCAGCCGACGCAGGATTTGACGATCGACGCCGAGGTCGGGCCGACGCAATATCGCGTCTCGCTCGAGGGCTCGAACGAAGCGACGGTGCGCGAGTGGGCGAACCGGCTGGTGCAGCAGATGCAGAGCATGCCGTCGGTGCGCGACGTCGTCTCCGACGTCGGTGCAACCGGCCCGGCGGCCACATTGACGATCGATCGCGATACCGCGTCGCGGCTGTCGATCAGCGCGGCGACGATCGACGAGGCGCTTTACAGCGCATTCGGCCAGCGCATCGTCTCGACGATATTCACCGAGACCAATCAGTATCGCGTGATCCTCGAAGCGCGGCCCGATTTGCTGAGCACGCCGGAGTCGCTTGGCCTGCTGCACATTCGTACCGGCTCGGGCGGCACCACGCCGCTTTCGGCGATCGCGAAGATTGAGGAGACGCAGGCGCCGTTGCAGATCACGCGCGTTGCGCAATACCCGGCGACGACGATCGGTTTTAACACCGCGCCGGGCGTGTCGCTCGGCCGCGCCGTCGATGCGATCCGCGAGAGCGCACGCGCGGTCAGCCTGCCGGCTGCCGTGACGCTGACGTTCCTTGGCGCCGCGGGTGCCTATCAGACTTCGCTGACGAATCAGCTGTGGCTGATTCTCGCCGCGGTCGTGTGCGTCTACATCGTGCTCGGCGTGCTGTACGAAAGCTACATCCACCCGATCACGATTTTGTCGACGCTGCCGTCGGCCGGCGTCGGCGCATTACTGGCGCTGATGCTCGCGCGCCAGGATCTCGGCGTGATCGGCATCATCGGCATCATCCTGCTGATCGGCATCGTGAAGAAGAACGCGATCATGATGATCGACTTCGCGCTCGAAGCTGAACGCACTGAAGGAAAGTCGCCGCGCGAAGCGATTCATCAAGCCGCGCTGCTGCGCTTCCGGCCGATCTTGATGACGACGTTCGCCGCAATGTTCGCCGCGGTGCCGCTGATGCTCGGATGGGGCGAAGGCTCGGAGCTGCGCAACCCGCTCGGCTACGCGATCTTTGGCGGTCTGATCGTGAGCCAGATGCTGACGCTGTTCACGACGCCCGTGATCTACCTCGCGTTCGATCGGCTCGGGCGTCGCCGGGCGCCGCGCAGACATTCGCCGCGCGACGCGAACTCGACCGCGGAGACAGCGCCGTGAATCTATCCGAACCTTTCGTGCGCCGGCCGGTTGCAACGGTGCTGCTGACGATCGGACTCGCACTCGCGGGCGTCGCCGCGTTCTTCGTACTGCCGGTGGCGCCGCTGCCGAAGGTCGACTACCCGACGATTTCTGTTTCGGCTAGATTGCCCGGCGCGAGTCCCGAGACGATGGCGAGCAGCGTGGCGACGCCGCTCGAGCGCCGGCTCGGCACCATCGCGGGCGTCAATGAGATGACGTCGTCGTCGGGCAACGGCTCGACGCGGATCAGCCTGCAGTTCGCGCTCAATCGCAACATCGACGCCGCCGCGCGCGAAGTGCAGGCGGCGATCAACGCATCGCGTACGGATTTGCCAGCCACGCTGCGCAGCAACCCGACGTATCGCAAAGCGAATCCGGCGGCAGCGCCCGTAATGATCCTCGCGCTGACCTCGAAAACTAAGTCGCCCGGGCAGATTTATGAGGCGGTGTCGAACATCGTGCAGCAGAAGGTCGCGCAGGTCGAAGGTGTCGGCGACGTTGAGCTCGGTGGCGGCTCTTTGCCCGCGGTGCGCGTCGAGCTGCTGCCATTTTCGCTGAATAATTTCGGCGTCAGCATGGAAGACGTGCGCGCGGCGATTCAATCGAGCGCGGCGAATCGCCCGAAGGGTGCGATCGAAGGCGACGATCGCAGGCTGCAGATTTACACCGCGTCGAACACCGCCAGCGGCGGCCGCACCGCCGCCGATTACCGCGGGCTGGTTGTGGCATGGCGCGATGGCGCAGCAGTGCGCCTGGGCGATGTCGCAAACGTGATCGACGGTGTCGAGGACACGCGCACGCTCGGGCTGTTAAATGGGCAGCCCGCAGTCATCGTGCTGGTCACTGCGCAACCGGCGGCGAACGTGATCGATACGGTGGACGGCGTGCGTGCGCTGCTGCCGGAGCTGCAGGCGCAGTTGCCGCAGGACATCGTGCTGCAAGTCGCGTCTGACCGCACCAACTCGATCCGCGCATCGCTGCAGGAGATCGAGATCACGCTGCTGATCTCGATCGTGCTGGTGGTCTTGGTCGTCAGCGCGTTCCTGCGCAGCGCGCGGGCGACGCTGATTCCCGCGGTGGCGACAATCGTCTCGCTGCTCGGCACGTTCGGCGTGATGGCGCTGCTCGGCTACAGCCTCAACAACCTGAGCCTGATGGCGCTGACGGTGGCGACCGGCTTCGTCGTCGACGACGCGATCGTAGTGCTGGAGAACACCAGCCGCCATTTGGAAAAAGGCATGGATCGGTTTCGTGCGGCGCTGCTCGGCGCGCGCGAAGTAGGCTTCACGGTGCTATCGATCAGCCTGTCGCTGGTCGCCGTGTTCATCCCGCTGCTGTTCATGGGCGGCCAGGTGGGCAGACTGTTCCGAGAATTCGCGGTAACCCTGTCGGTCGCGGTGCTGATCTCTCTGGTGATATCGCTGACGACCACGCCGATGCTGTGCGCGTGGCTGCTCTCACCCAACGCCGGCGCACGCAAGCAAGGACGCATCGCCCGGACGTTCGAGCGCGCGTACAACGGCGTGCATCGCGCCTACGAAGTGAGCCTCGACTGGGCGCTGGCAAGCCGCGGTCTGGTGCTGCTGTTGCTCGGCGCGGTGATCGCACTGAACGTCTATCTGTTCAATGTCGCGCCGAAGGGATTTTTCCCGCAGCAGGACACCGGCCAGATCAGTGGCGGTATGCGCGCCGATCAAAGCATTTCGTTTCAGGCGATGCAGGGCAAGCTGCGCGAGCTGGTGAACATCATCGACAAAGACCCGGCCGTGGATACCGTCGTGGGCTTTACCGGCGGCGGGCGCGCGGGTGGCGGCTTCATGTTCATCAACCTCAAACCGCGCAGCGAGCGCAAAGATGGTGGTCAGGCGGTGATCGCGCGCTTGCGGCCGCAGCTCGCGCGCGTAACCGGCGTCAGCCTGTTTCTGAATCCGGTGCAGGACCTGCGCATGGGTGGGCGGCAGTCGAGCTCGACCTATCAATACACGCTCAAGAGCGATAACCTCACCGACCTTCGCTCGTGGGCGACGCGCCTGGCCGATTCGATGCGGCAGCAACCGTCGCTGGTCGACATCGACACCGATCAGCAGGAAAACGGCGTAGAGACGTTCGTCACGATCGATCGCGACAGCGCCGCGCGACTCGGCATCAGCGCACGCGATGTCGACAACGCGCTGTACAACAGCTTTGGTCAGCGGCAGGTCGCAACGATTTACGACGAGATCAACCAGTATCACGTGATCATGCAGATCGCGCCGCGCTTTGCCCAAAGCCCGGAGTCGCTGAAGGATGTGTACGTGCCGGTGCGCAGAGCGGCCGGCAGCAGCACGGCTGCTACCTCGACGACTACCAATGGCGGCTCTCTGGCGTCAGCGAGAACTTCAATCACATCTACATCGAGCGCACCGGCCAGTGTTGCTAACCCAGCGTCGCGCGACCCTTCGACCGGTCAGGCGCTGAGCAACACAGCGACGCGCATGGTGCCGCTGTCGTCGTTCGCGCGCTTCTCGCAGAGTTCAACGGCGACTTCGGTCAATCATCAGGACGGCGAGCTCTCCACCACCGTGTCGTTCAATCTCGCAGAAGGCAGCACGCTGGGCGACGCACAGCTCGCGGTGCAGCAGGCCGAAGCCGATATTGGTTTGCCCAACAACGTGCGCGGCAGCTTCCAGGGCGCAGCGCGCAGCTTCCAGCAATCGCAGGGCGAGCAGCCGCTGTTGATTGCCGCGGCGATCATCGTGATCTACATCGTGCTCGGCATCCTGTACGAGAGCCTGGTGCATCCGATCACGGTGCTCTCGACGCTGCCGTCGGCCGGCGTTGGTGCGGTGCTCGCGCTGCTGCTGTTCAAAATGGAGTTCTCGATCATCGCGCTGATCGGATTGTTCTTGCTGATCGGCATCGTCAAGAAGAACGCGATCATGATCATCGACTTCGCGCTGGAGGCAGAGCGCGCGCGCGGCCTGTCGCCATTCGAGGCGGTGCGCGAGGCATGCCTGCTGCGCTTCCGTCCCATTCTGATGACTACACTGGCCGCCGCCCTCGGCGCATTGCCGCTCGCGATCGGCTTCGGCGAAGGCGCCGAGCTGCGCCGGCCGCTGGGCATCGCAATCATCGGCGGCCTGATCGCAAGCCAGTTCCTTACGCTCCTCACCACGCCGGTTGTCTATCTGACGCTCGACAAGCTGCGCCGGCGCGGGCGCAGCGAACGTCGGTTGAGTCGCGCCGAGCCCGTTGCAGTGGCCGGCACTTCCTGATGATCATGATGCCGCCGTCATTCCTGCGTATCAGCGCCACGCTGACCGCGGCGACGATGCTCGCGAGCTGCGTCATCGGACCGACATATGAACGCCCCACCGCGCCGACGGCAGATAAGTACAAAGCGTCTGAGGGTTGGGTCGATGCCGAGCCCGCCGACACGCTCGACCGCGGCCCCTGGTGGACGCGCTTCGAAGATCCGGTCCTCAACGATCTGGTGTCGCGCGTCGAAGTTTCGAACCAGAATGTTGCCGCTGCAACCGCCGCTTACGCGCAAGCGCGCGCGCTGGTGCGCGAACAGCGGTCGTCGCTGTTTCCGCTGGTCGTGCTCGACGGTGGCGCAAGCCGCTCCGGAACGGGAATCGGCGGCGACTCGCAGGCCGGCAGCACCTACCGCGTGTCGATCGGCGCGGGGTGGGAGCCCGACGTCTGGGGCCGGCTGCGGCGCAGCGTCGAGGCTGCGTCTGCAAGTGCGCAAGCCAGCGCGGCAGATCTCGCCGCCGCACTTCTTTCCGCTCAGGGCGAGCTCGCGGCGAATTATTTCGGGCTGCGCCAGACCGATGCGCAGATTGCTCTGCTCGCAGACACGATCAGCGGCTACCAGCGCTCGCTGCAGATTACGCAGAATCGCTACGACGCCGGCATCATCGCCAGGACCGACGTGCTGCAGGCGCAGACGCAGCTCGCAAACACGCAGGGCGATGCGGTCGGCCTACGACGTCAGCGCGCGCAATTCGAAAACGCAATCGCGGTGCTCGTCGGCCAGTCACCGAGCGGATTCACCCTCGCGTCGAACGAGTGGAGGGTGAGCGTGCCGAGTGTTCCAATCGGCATTCCATCGACGTTACTGCAGCGCCGGCCCGACATCGCGGTCGCCGAGCGCCAGGTGGCCGCCGCCAACGAACAGATCGGCATCGCGCAGGCGGCGTTTTATCCGAGCTTCAATCTGACCGGATCGGTCGGCTTTGGCGCCGCCAGAATCGCCGAGCTCGTTAGCGCCTCGACCGCGCTGTGGTCGCTCGGCGTCTCCGCTGCGCAGGTGCTTTTCAACGCGGGCGCCACGCGCGCGCGCGTCGACGGCACGCAGGCCGCGCATCAAGTGTCGATCGCGCGCTACCGGCAGACGGCGCTGGCGGCGTTTGAGGAAGTCGAGAATCTTCTGACCGCGACTCGCATCCTCGAGCAGCAGGAAGTTCTGCGGCGGCAGGCGTCGGTCGCCGCCGATCAGGTTGCGGCCCAGGTCGAGAATCGTTATCGCGCCGGCCAGATCAATTTCACCGAAGTAATCATCGCGCAGGCCACCGCATTGAACGCGCGGCGTGCACTGGTGCAGCTGCTGGCCGAACGGCAGACGACCGCGGTGGCGCTGATCCAGGCGCTCGGTGGCGGCTGGCAGGCGCAGTACTAGCCGCGCGAGTTCGCGTTTATCGCAGCTCCCAAGAATCAGTTAATCCGGTCGCAGCGCGCTCTGCCGCTGCGGCTGCGGAGCCTCACTCAGGACTATCGAACACGCCACCGAATCCCTCCCATATCGATGCATTCGAATCCCGTTCTTATCAACGCAATTGCGCGGCAGAACAACGCGACACTGGCATCGCATCGAGTGAAAGTGCGGCAGAAATCTGAATGCCGTGGAGATTTGATGATGATAATTTCGGAACGAATCATTCGGCTGTGCAAAAGCGTCGAACGCCTCGCTTGCGAGCTCGATTGCCTGACCGCGCGCGGCCACGCCGGCACCACGCACGCGGTATTGATGCGAATGAAGCTCGCCGCGATGACGGCAGACCTTGTGACTGCAGATTTGATAGAGCGGATGCGCGCCGAGGCGCCGCCTGCCAAAGCCAACGCCTAGCGCAGCACCGTTGTTCCTTCCGGCGCACTCCTGCTGCGCCATCGACGATTTCCTAGGTATGACGCGAGCCTAACGCGCGTGCATGCCGACTACCGCAGCGTCGCCGCGCATCGTTCACGGAGTTCGAGAGTCGATGCGTGGTGTTCGTAGCCTGCGTATTGCAACAGGTGCGAGCCAAACCAGAACGGTGACGGCAGCTAACGTCGCCGCTATCGGTCGGGCAACGAACTCGAGCAGGTTGCCGTCAGCCTTGATCATCGACGTGATGAAGTTCTCCTCCAGCATGCTACCCAGCACAACGCCCAAAATCGCGGGCGCAATCGGAAATCCGTTTTCCTCGAGCAGATAGGCGATCACACCTGCGACCAGCATGACGCCGACGCCGAACACCGAGTTGTTGATCGCAAAAGTGCCGACGATGCAGAACACGAGGATCAACGGCATCAGAATGCGGCGCGGCACTTTGAGGATTTGTTTCGCCGCCTTGATGCACAGGATGCCGAGCGGCACCATGATGATGTTGGCGACGATGAACAGGATGAACACCGCATAGATATTTTGCGGGTTGGTGGTGAACAGCGTCGGGCCCGGGTTCATGTTCTTCATGTACAGCACGCCGATCACGATCGCGGTGATCGAATCGCCCGGAATGCCGAACACCAGCGCGGGAATCCAGGCGCCCGCCAGTGCGCTGTTGTTGGCCGAGCCCGATTCGACGATGCCCTCGACGTGGCCAGTGCCGAACTTCTGCGGCTCCTTCGAAAATTTCTTGCTGACGGCGTACGACATCCACGCCGCGATGTCCGCGCCGGCACCCGGCAGTGCGCCCACGAGCGTCCCGAGCGAGCTGCCGCGCAGGACCTGACGCCAGTACTTCTTCGCGAGCGCCCATTGGCCGCTGAAGACATTGCCGACTTTCTCGACGACAAGCTGCGCGGGCGGTCGCGTGTCGACCGCGAAGCGCAGGATCTCCGAGACCGCAAACATGCCGATCATCATCGGGATCAGACCAATGCCGCCCATCAATTCGCTGTTGCCGAGCGTAAAGCGTGGATGTCCGGCCGGATTGCCGAGACCGACGCACGCGACCAGCAAACCGAGAAAGAGCGTGATCAGTCCCTTCAGCGGCCGGTCGGATGTGATGAACACCGCGCAGGTCAGCCCGAGCAGCACGAGCCAGAAATATTCGAACGAGCTGAAGCGCAGCGCAATATCGGCGAGTGCGGGCGCCGCAAGAATCAGTACAACCGTGCCGAACA
>Ga0136638_10000069_pt1 | contig 15930 bp, 12 predicted proteins | sample AntDrymUQ8582206_2_FD_104671 | JGI IMG/M metagenome (GOLD analysis project Ga0136638, IMG submission 104671) | Polar desert sand microbial communities from Dry Valleys, Antarctica - metaG UQ858 (22.06) | ecosystem: Environmental > Terrestrial > Soil > Desert | place: Antarctica: Dry Valley...
GCGCGCGCACGCGCGGCCGCTCCCCCGGATCAAGTCCGGGGCAGGCTGCGCGAGCGCGCCTAACCAATCAGTTCGAGTGCACGTGCGACGGCGCAGCCGCGCGTACACGAGAACTGCATGTTCAATCCGCCTGCTTCCGAAGAAACGCCGGGATGTCATAGCGTTCGGAGCCCGCGTCCTCAAGCGCTGCGACTTTCGCCTGCGCAGAGTCACGTGTGCGCCAGATCGCGGGCCGATCCAGATCGCTGTAATCGGACGACGTTGCAGCCTGCACAGTGGTCGCGCCAACGGGAACGTGCAGCGGCGCATTGTCCGTGCCGGTCCGCACCACCATGAACGGGGTCGACTGTTTCTTCGAAGCGGCCCGACCGAGGCCGGTAGCAACCACCGTGACGCGCAGGCCGTCGCCAATCGACTCATCGCATACGGTGCCGAAAATCACCGTCGAGTCGTCAGCCGCAAACGCGCGAATCGTGTTCATAACTTCGCGCGTCTCCTTCATCTTCAGCGACGACGACGCAGTGATGTTGACCAGCACACCGCGCGCGCCTGACAGGTCGACGCCTTCGAGCAATGGACTTGCAACTGCCTGTTCCGCCGCCAGGCGCGCCCGATCGAGACCCGATGCGAGCGCGGTTCCCATCATTGCCTTGCCCTGCTCGCTCATCACCGTTTTCACGTCCTCAAAATCGACGTTGACCAAACCGGGAACGTTGATGATCTCGGCAATGCCGGCGCACGCGTTATGCAACACGTCGTCGGCGGCGCGGAAGCATTCGGCCATTTCGGCATCCTCGCCCATGACTTCCTCAAGCTTGTTATTAAGAATGACGATCAGCGAATGCACGGTGTCTTCGAGTTCGGTAACTCCCGCTTCCGCCAGCTTCATTCGCCGCGGGCCTTCGAATTCGAACGGTTTCGAAACGACGGCCACCGTCAAAATGCCAAGTTCCTTGGCGATCTCTGCCACCACCGGAGCAGCGCCGGTTCCTGTGCCGCCACCCATGCCCGCAGTGATAAACACCATGTGTGCGCCGCGCAGCGCGTCGGCGATGCGGTCGCGGGCCTCTAGCGCTGCGGCGCGGCCTGCCTCGGGCCGGCTACCGGCGCCCAGTCCCGTCTTGCCAAGCTGCAAAATATTCTTTGCAGTCGAGCGCACCAGCGCCTGGTGATCGGTGTTGGCGCAGATGAACTCCACGCCCTGAACGTTGCGCGCAATCATGTGTTGGACTGCGTTGCCCCCGGCGCCTCCGACCCCCACCACCTTGATAATGGTGCCACGCGTTTCAGTCTCCAGAATTTCAAAAGTCATGTTGCCTCCAGCGAAAGTTAAGTACTGCAAATTGAAACGCGCAAAGCCAAAACCAAAGTGGCGCTTGGCATTGGACGCTTCGTCCCCTAAAAATTTCCAACAACCCACTCCTTCATTCGCTTCACAGTCTGTTTGAGCGAACCCGTTTGCTGTGCGATCTTGCGACCGCGCACGCGCTGCGAATGTGCTTCAACCAACAGCCCCATCGCGGTCGCGTAGCGCGGATTGCGCACGACGTCCGATAGCGAACCGTTGTAGTTCGGCCAGCCGATGCGTGCCGGCTTCAGAAATACATCCTCAGCCAGTTCGGTCATTCCCGGCAGCATGCTGGTGCCGCCGGTCAGTACGATGCCCGACGACAGCAGCTCCTCGTAGCCAGACTCGCGCACGATCTGCTGCGTCAGCGTGAAAAGCTCTTCGACTCTGGGTTCGATTACGGCGGCGAGCGACTGGCGCGACAGCAGGCGCGGACCACGATCACCGAGTCCGGGAATCTCGATCTTCTCGTTCGGATCGGCCAGCACTTCCTTTGCGACACCCCAGCGCAGCTTGATGTCTTCAGCGTCCGGAATCGGCGTGCGCAGCGCCATCGCTATGTCGTTGGTAATCTGGTCGCCGGCGATTGGAATGATGGCGGTATGGCGGATCGCGCCGCCGGTGAATATCGCGATATCAGTGGTGCCGCCGCCGATATCGACCAAAGCGACGCCGAGTTCTTTTTCATCCGGGGTCAGCGCCGCGAGCGACGACGCCAGCGGCTGCAGAATCAGGTCCTGCACCTCGAGCCCGCAGCGGCGCACGCACTTGATGATGTTCTGCGCCGCGCTGACCGCGCCGGTAACGATGTGCACGCGTACTTCGAGCCGTACCCCGCTCATGCCGATCGGCTCGCGAATGTCTTCCTGGCCGTCGACGATGAATTCCTGCGTCAGTACGTGCAGCACCTGTTGGTCGGTTGGAATGTTGACCGCTTTCGCAGTTTCGATCACGCGTGCAACGTCGGCTGCCGCGACCTCCCGGTCCTTGATCGCCACCATGCCGCTCGAGTTGAAACTCTTGATGTGGCTGCCGGCGATGCCGGTGAACACATCGCGAATCTGGCATGCCGCCATCAGCTCGGCTTCTTCGAGCGCGCGCCGAATCGACTGTACGGTGGCTTCGATATTGACCACCACGCCTTTGCGCAACCCCTGCGACTCGGCCTGGCCCAAACCGATCACTTGGAATCGACCATCAGCAAGAACTTCGGCCACCGCCACCACGACCTTCGAGGTCCCGATGTCCAGTCCGACGATCAGATCTTTGCTCTCGTTCCTCATGGGCGGGGCGTGCGGCTCGACTTCGTGACTGGCTGTTTATCTGGGATGAGGGCTGCCAACCCGTTCGCGTAACGCGCGTCGATGCGCTGCGGCGGACCGCCGGCTTGCGCAACGATCAACGGATAGGCTGCGATAACTCGGGCCACTCGCTCGTTTAACGGAGCGGCTGCGCTATCGCGGCCGAGTTCGACGCGACTTTGGCTTCCCTCGGGCGCTAGCTCTGACACGCGCAGTGACCAGGCCTTGCGATCCGAGATGTCGATCGCATCGATGCGCAACGGCAGTGCTGCCAGCTGAGCTGACAGTTGGTAGTAGCGACGCGCAGCGTCTTTCGCCGCATCAGGTGGGCCGCTGAACTCGGGCAGCGCTCCGTAGATTTCGGCCTCATCGGCATTGGCAACGAAGAGCTCGCCGCGATCGGACAACAGCCGGCCGTCTTCCCACACACCGAGCGCGCGATGCTCGATCAATGTCACTACCAGACGATCGGGCCATTGGCGACGCACCGACGCTTGCGCCACCCATGGCACCGTTTGCAACAGACGCCGCGTGTCTTCAAGGCGCATGGTGAAGTAATTTCCGCGCAATCGACCCGCCAATGCTGCGCGTACCGACGCCGCGGTGACATGGCGCAGATCGCCTCTGATATCGATGCGCTTCAGATTGAATTTCGGTTGCTGCGCGAGCCGCATGGAAGCGGCGCTCGCAACGGCCAGCAAGGCGAGGATGACGAAAAGCGCCGCCAACCGATTCATTGCGCGTGCGCTCATCGCGGGTTGCTCCGATCGTCCAGTATGGCCAGCGCCAGAATTCGTAATACGAGGTCTTCGTAGCTGACGCCTATGGCGCGCGCCGCGATCGGAACCAGCGAATGCCCCGTCATGCCGGGCGAGGTGTTGAGCTCCAGCAAATAAGGCTGATCGCGCTGGTCGAGCATGATGTCGATGCGACCCCAACCGCGCGCGCCGAGTGCGTTGTAGGCACGCACTGACAATTCCTGAATCGCCTCGCTCAGCCCGCTGGCAAGCGGCGCCGGGCACAAGTACTTCGTCTCCTCGCCGAAGTATTTGTTGTGATAGTCGTAATTGGAATCAGGCGCGCGAATTTCGACCAGCGGCAGCGCCTCGGCAGTGTCGCCAGCGCCAAGAACCGCGCACGTCAATTCCCGTCCCTCGATAAATTCCTCGGCCAGCACGACGTCGCCATAGTTGCGTGCCAGCGCAAACGCGTCCGCCATTCCCGAATAGCCGAGCACGCGCGAGATGCCGATAGTCGAGCCTTCGTTAGGCGGCTTGACGATCAGCGGCAATCGCAGATCGTCGGCTACTTCGTTCAGATGGGCGCGCTCGGGCGAAGCGATCAATCGATAACGCGGCGTCGGTAAAGCGTGCGTTTGCCAGATCCGCTTAGTGAACACCTTGTCAATGGCGATCGCCGAGGCCTGCACCCCGCTACCGGTATATGGAATGCGCAGCGTCTCGAGCACGCCCTGCATCACGCCGTCTTCGCCGCCGCGGCCATGTAGCGCGATAAACACGCGGTCAAATTCAGCCGCTTCAAGCTCGCCGAGCGACTGCGTGGACGGATCGAATGCGTGCGCATCGACGCCGCGCGAGAGCAGTGCACTCAACACGCCGCTGCCCGACATGATCGACACTTCGCGCTCGGATGATCGGCCGCCGAACAGCACGCCCACTTTGCCCAGCTCGCTTGCGACAGCCGTCACGGGGCGCCCCCGCCTGCCAGCTTCGCCGCCAGTTGACCGATCGAGCCCGCACCCATCGTGATGACCACATCGCCATCGCGCACGACGTCGAGCAGCGCAGCCGGCATCTCGTCGATCGACTCGACGAAGACCGGCTCGATCTTGCCTGCGACGCGAATCGCGCGCGCCAGCGAGCGACCGTCGGCCGAGACGATCGGCGCTTCGCCGGCAGGATAAACGTCGGCCAGCAGCAGGGCATCGGCAGTCGACAGCACACGCACGAAATCTTCGAAGCTGTCGCGCGTGCGCGTATACCGGTGCGGTTGAAACACCAGCACGATGCGCCGGTCAGGAAACGCACCGCGCGCCGCCTGCAGCGTCGCCGCGGCCTCAGCTGGATGATGTCCGTAATCGTCGATCAGCGTGAATCGGCCGCCATCGGATGTTGGCAGATCGCCGTGGCAGGCGAAGCGGCGGCCGACCCCGTTGAACTCCGCGAGCGCAGTGGTAATGGCCGAATCAGCTACGCCGAGCTGCGTGCCAACTGCAATCGCCGCCAGCGCATTGGCGATGTTGTGAACACCCGGCAGGTTTAGTGTGACGTCGAGTTCCGCGGCATCTGCGCGCGAGACACGAAACTTCATCTGCGTTCCCACCGCGCGCGCGTCGAAAGCGCGGATCAGCGCATCGTCGGCAAAGCCGTAGGTGAGCAGCGGCTTATGGACCGACGGCAGGATGTCGCGCACGTTTGCGTCGTCTACGCACACCACGGCGCTGCCATAAAAAGGAAGCCGCGCCAGAAAGTCGACGAACGCCTGCTTGAGTCGCGCAAAATCCTGGCCGTACGTTTCCAGATGATCGTTGTCGATGTTGGTCACCACCGCGATCACTGGATTCAAATTCAGAAACGATGCGTCGGATTCGTCGGCTTCGACCACGATGTAGTCGCCGCTTCCCAAACGCGCGTTGGCGCCGGCCGAATTCAGGCGGCCGCCGATAACGAAAGTGGGATCGAAGCCGCCGGCTGCGAGGACGCTGGCGACTAGACTGGTCGTCGTGGTCTTGCCGTGCGTGCCAGCGATAGCTACGCCTTGCTTCAGCCGCATCAGCTCGGCCAGCATGACCGCGCGCGGCACGATTGGAATCCGCTTTGCGCGCGCCTCCTGCAATTCGGGATTGTCATCGGAAACTGCGGTTGAAACGACGACCGCGTCGGCGCCATTGATGTTTGCCGCGCGATGACCCTGGGTGACGGTCGCACTTAACTGCGCGAGTCGCCTGGTCGTCGCGTTAACGGCCGTATCCGAGCCGCTGACGCGGTAGCCGAGCGTCAGCAACACTTCGGCAATCCCGGACATGCCACTGCCGCCGATGCCAACAAAGTGAATATGCTTGACCGCGTGCTTCAAGGCAAAGCGCTCCTCGCGTACGCGATCGTCGCGCGATCGCACGTGCACTCGCCACGATTATTTAGGCGCCGCTCCTTCGGAGCGGCCGCGCGGAGCGGCGCTGTACAAACGCAAGGGTGCGTCATCATTTCTTGCGCCACTTCTCGACCACGCCGCCACATCACGCCGCGACCTTCTCGATAGCAGATGCCACCGTCCGCGTCGCATCAGGCTTTCCCACCGACCGCGCCGCCATCGCCATCGCCAGCAGGCGATCGCGTGTAAGCGAGCGCATAAGGTCCGCGAGACGTGGCCCAGTCAGTTCCGATTGCGGCAAGTGCACCGCGGCGCCGTTGGCCTCCATGTATTGCGCATTGGCGCGCTGGTGATCGGTGGTTGAAACCACGAGCGGCACCAATATGCTCGCGACGCCGGCCGCGGCAAGCTCGGCGACAGTGATGGCACCGGCGCGGCACACGACCAGATCGGCCGCGTCATAGTGCTTCGGCATGTCTGCGATGAACGCGACGATTTCCGCCGCGACGCCGACGGCTGAATACGCAGCGCGCACCGCATCGACGTGCTTTACTCCACATTGGTGCACCACGGACGGACGCAGGTCAGCGGGAATCATTGCCAACGCACGCGGCACGTTTTCGTTCAATGCCTGCGCACCGAGACTGCCGCCGATGACGAGTAATTGCAGCGGACCTTTTCGCCCACCAAACCGCTGCTCAGGTAACCGAATCTTCGCGATCTCCGCGCGCACCGGGTTGCCGCTCACGAGACCCTTGGCGCCGGCCGTTCTCACCGCCGCGCCGTCGAAACCGCACAGCACCGCCGCGGCCAGTGGCTTCAAGATCCGCGTCGACATCAGCGGCGCGGCGTCTGCGTTCATTAACACGAGCGGTACACCGAGCGTGCTCGCCGCCATTCCGGCCGGCACCGCGACGTACCCGCCGGTGGAGAACATCACGCGCGGCTTGCGTGCGCGAATCGCTGCACGGCTTTGCCAAAGTGCGCGCAATAGATAGACGCCCCCCAACAACCTGGTCTTCGCCCCTTTGCCGCGCAGACTGTGAAAATCGATTGCGTCGAATGCGATATCGCGTGGCTCTACCAACTGGCGTTCCATTCCCGTGCGCGTTCCGAGCCAACTGACCGACCACCCGCGTTCACGCAGCGCGTCGGCGACCGCGAGTCCGGGCATTACGTGGCCGCCAGTGCCGGCTGCAACCACCATCAGATGCTTCACGCGCGGCCTCCGCGCAGAGCGCCTGCGGCGCTACGGTTTTGTCTCCGGCCGGCCGCTCGCGCGGCCTTAACTTCGCTGCGCAAAGTTAGCCTGCAACGAAACCGCGTGCTCACGCGCGACCGCCGCGCATGAGCACGCGGTTTTCTCGATCGACGCGTAACAATATCGCCAGCGCGACGATCGTCGACAACAGAGCGGAGCCTCCGTAGCTCATCAACGGCAGCGTCAGACCTTTGGTAGGCAACAGGCCGGTGGCCACGCCGATGTTGATGAATGTTTGCACGCCGATCCAGAGACCAACGCCTTGCGCAACCAGGCCAGCGAAGGTGCGCTCGAGCGCGATTGCCTGCCGCCCGATTTCAAATGCGCGCTTTATCAACCAATAGAAAAGCACGACAACGGTGACCACACCGACCATGCCCAACTCCTCGCCAAGCACCGCCAGAATGAAATCGGTATGGGCTTCCGGCAGATAGTGCAATTTCTCGACGCTCCCGCCGAGTCCGACACCAAACCACTCACCCCGCCCAAAGGCAATCAAGGAGTGCGACAACTGGTACGCCTTGCCGAGCGCATTGCTTTCCGACCACGGATCGAGATACGCAAAGATTCGTTCGCGCCGCCACGGCGAGAGCCAGATAACCAGCATGAACACGGCTGCCAGCGCGGCGGTAATGCCGGCGAACAACCGCCCATTGACACCGCCCAGGAACAGGATGCCCATGCTGATCGCAACGATTACCCCGAACGCGCCCAAGTCGGGCTGCAGCAGCAGCGCGACGCCGATCGCGCCCATGACCAGCGCCATCGGCAGAAATCCTTTGGCGAAGTGATTCATGTAGTCCTGTTTGCGAACCGTAAAGTTGGCGGCGTAGAGAACGCAAGCGATCTTCATCAACTCAGACGGCTGCAGGTTCAACAAGCCGAGCGGTATCCACCGCTTGGCGCCGTTGACGCCTTTTCCAACACCCGGGATCAGCACCACGACCAGCAAAGCGAAGGCGCCGACAAACAAGAGCGGCGCCAGCCGCTGCCACACAGCGATCGGAATTTGCAATGCGATCGCCCCCGCACAGAATGCAATGCCGAGCGACAACAAATGCCGCATCAGAAAATGTGTCGGCGCGACGCCGTAGCGTGGAGAATCCGCCAGCGAAATCGAGGCCGAGTAGACCATCACGGTACCTATCAATATCAAAGCCAAAGCCACCGCGATCAGCGGACGGTCGATCGCCGGCAGCGCAGCGGGGCGGGCATCGGAAAGCGGCAGGCTACTGAGGCCGGTGACAGAGCCGGCGAAAACAAACGCTGCGTTGTTTCGCAGGCCGCGTCGAGACGATCGTTTGCTGTTAACCGCAGCGAACAACGCGCTCAGCATGGGTGTCCCGCTTCAAGGGTCAACTCGCGCACCGCCATGGCAAATATTTCGCCGCGATGCACGTAGTTGCGGAACATGTCGAAGCTCGCGCACGCGGGCGAGAGCACTACTGCGTCGCCATGGCGCGCGTGTTCCGCCGCGATCGCGACTGCTTGCTCGAGCGTTTGCGCGTCGATCAAGGGCACACCGGGAACGCCATGCTCGATGGCGTGGCGAATCAGCGGGGCATCGCGGCCAATCAGTATTGCCGCCCGCGCGTGGCGCGCAATCGGCTGCGCCAGAGGCGAAAAATTCTGGCCTTTGCCGTCGCCGCCCAGAATAACGACTACTTTTTTGCCCTCAGCACCCAGGCCCTCGAGCGCTGCTACGCTGGCGCCGACGTTCGTGCCTTTACTGTCATCGTAGTAATCGACGCCGTCGCGGTTCGCAATTAGCTGCAACCGATGCGGTTCACCAGCGTAACGGCGCAGCGCGTGCATCATCGGCGCCAACTGGCAGCCGATGGCGCGTGCCAGCGCCACGGCGGCCAGCGCATTTAATGCGTTGTGTCGCCCGCGTACGGCGAGCGCATCGGCGGGCATCAATTTATGAATTAGCAACTGCTGCTGCGGGTCAGATATTGGCGCCGCCGGATCCGACGCCTTTCTTCTGCGCGACAGCACACTGACGTCTTCGGCCCACGCCAGCCACGCAATGCCCTGGTCAACGATGATTCCGTACGCGTCGCTCGCCGCTGGCGCATCGCCGCCGAACGTGATGACCTCTGAGTTCTTTTTCGCCAGCGCCGCGGTACGCGCGTCGTCGCGATTGAGCACTTGCACCGTCTTCGCCGCAAAGATGCGCGCTTTGTCTGCTACGTACTGACCCATGGATTCGTGCCAGTCGAGATGATCATCGGTAACGTTGAGTACCGCCGCCGCATCACAGACCAGCGAGCGCGTCGTAGCCAGCTGGAAGCTCGAAAGCTCGAGCAGCCATATGTCGGGCAAATCATCTTCGGCTGAACGCGACCGCAGCGCATCGAGCGCGGCAGGAGAAATGTTGCCGGCAAGTTCAACCCTCTTGCCACTTGCCCGCATCATCAACCCGGCTAGGTGGGTGGTCGTCGTCTTGCCGTTGGTGCCGGTGATGCCGACGATCTGTGGCGCGTACCCACACTCGATTTTCAGCCGCGCGAGTTCACGCGCAAACAGTTCGATCTCCCCGACCACTTCAATTTTTCGTCTGAACGCTGCCTTGACCAGCGGCGCTGCTGCCGATTTCGTCGGCGACAGCCCGGGGCTGAGTGCAAGCATCTGAATGTCTTCGAGCAGCGACGGCGAAAAATCCCCGGCGATGAATTCGACGTTTGCTTCATCGCAGAGCGCAGCGAGGTGAGGCGGTGCTGGCCGGGTATCGGCCACGCGCACCGCGTAGCCACGCGCCGTCAAATGGCGGGTCATCGCCAGTCCGCTGTCGCCGAGCCCGAGCACCAGAGCGCGCGACCCAATTGTCGAATCGATCATCGAATCTTCAACGTCGACAAGCCGACCAGCACCAGCATCATCGTGATGATCCAGAAGCGCACCACGACCTGCGTCTCCTTCCAGCCGGAGAGCTCGAAATGATGGTGCAGCGGCGCCATTCGAAAAATGCGGCGGCCGCCGGTCGATTTGAAGTACGTGACCTGCAGCATCACCGAGATCGTTTCGATGACGAACACGCCGCCCATGATGAACAACACGATTTCCTGCCGGGCGATCACCGCGATGGTTCCGAGTGCGCCGCCGAGCGCCAGCGCACCGACATCGCCCATGAAGACCTCTGCCGGGTAGGCGTTGAACCAGAGGAACGCGAGGCCGGCGCCGGCGATCGCCGCGCAGATGATCACCAGCTCACCCGCGCCGGGAATGTATGGAAACAGCAGATAGCGCGCAAAGTCCGCGCGGCCGACAACGTAGGCAAATACGCCGAGCGCCGAGCCAACCATCACGGTCGGCATGATTGCGAGCCCGTCCAGGCCATCGGTCAGGTTCACCGCATTACTGGTGCCAACGATCACCAGATACGACAGCACGATGAACCCAAAGACACCGAGCGGATAAGCGATGTTCTTGAAAAATGGCACCAGCAGATCCGAGCGGGCCGGTAGATCGATGGTGAATCCCTGCATCACCCATTGCACCATCAGCTCGCCGATGCGATCGGTTGACGGCGCAGCAATAGCGAACGCAAGATAGAACGATGCGGCCAGACCGATCGCCGACTGCCACGCGTATTTTTCGCGCGCACTCATGCCTTTCGGATTGCCATTCACGACTTTTCGATAGTCGTCGATCCAGCCGATCATGCCGAAGCCGAGCGTGACGATCAGCGTGACCCAGATGAATCGGTTCGACAAATCGGCCCACAGTAATGTTGTGATGACGATCGAGATCAGGATCAGCGCACCGCCCATTGTCGGAGTACCGGTCTTGGTCAAGTGCGATTGCGGCCCGTCCTGCCGCACCGCCTGCCCGATCTTCAGCGCAGCCAGGCGCCGAATAACCCACGGGCCAGCCGCCAGCCCGATCAGCATCGCGGTAGCGGCTGCGAGCACCGCGCGCAAGGTCAGGTATGAAAAGACATTGAACGAGCGAATGTCGCGCGCCAGCCATTCGAACAATTCGTACAACATCAGTGTGCTTTTTCCAACGATTGCACCCCTTCAAGGCGCTGCGATGTCAGCGCCTGCACCACCCGCTCCATCTGCATGAAGCGCGAGCCTTTGACCAGCAATGTTGCGTTGATCAGTAAGCTCGAACGCAATGCTGCAACCAGCGAATCAACGTCGGCAAAGTGCATCGCATCCGCGCCGAATGCCTGCACTGCGTCGCGCATTAGCGGGCCGATTGCAAACAGCGCGTCGACGTCACGCGCGCGCGCATGCGCAACCACCTCGTGATGAAACTCAGGCCCGCGCGCCCCGACTTCGCCCATATCACCGAGCACCAGCACCCGTGGAGACGGTGACGCCGCCAGCAAGTCGATTGCAGCGAGTACCGAATCCGGATTGGCGTTGTAGCTGTCGTCGATCAGCCAGCCATCGGCCGTTCGTAATCTGACGCCGCGGCCGGTCACCGGCCGCCATGCGTTCAATCCAACAACAATCGCATCGGCGCTCACGCCGGCGGCGATTGAACACGCCGCTGCAGCGAGCGCGTTGCGAACGTTGTGCAGACCACCGGCCGCCAGCCGCACGTCGAGCACGCCGGCCGGCGTGGCCATAGAAATCGACACGCCGCTTTCTTCGTGTCGACACGTAGCGGTGACAACGGCCGAGTGATCGAGTGCGAAATCGATAACGCGCCGGGTGCCCGACGCTTGGCGCCAGACCGCGGCCCACGCATCATCTGCCGGAAACACTGCGACTCCGTCGTCGGACAGCGCTGCGATCGACTCGCCATTTTCATACGCAGTCGCTTCGATCGACTGCAAGAACTCCTGATGCTCGCGCTGCGCGTTGTTGACCAATGCAACCGTCGGCTGCGCAAGTTCGGCGAGGTAAGCGATCTCCCCGGCGTGATTCATTCCCAACTCGAACACCGCTGCGCGATGTTGTTTCGATAGTTGCCACAACATCAGCGGTACGCCAATGTCGTTGTTTAAATTGCCGCGCGTTGCCAGCCGCGCTTTTTCACCGTACTCGGCGGCGAGGATCGCACCAATCATCTGCGTCACCGTGGTCTTGCCGTTGCTGCCGGTCACCGCAATGACCGGCAATGCAAATCGCGCTCGCCACGCAGCCGCGGCGAGGCCGAACGCGCGCTTGCTGTCGCTGACGATCAATTGCGGCATGTCGACGCCGACCGCCCGCTCGACCAACGCAGCCGCGGCGCCAGCGGCGCGCGCTCGTGCCACGTATTCATGGCCATCGAATCGCTCGCCGGTAAGCGCGACAAACAACGCGCCGGCAGCGAGCGTTCGTGAGTCGGTTGACACGCTGGAGAATCCGATGCGGCCATCACCACGAAATTCGGCTGACACCGTGCGCGCCAAGTCGCTGACGGTCATCAACGCGCTCATTTGTGTCCCAACGACAGCGCGCGCCCGGACAACGCGGCGCGCGCTTCCAAGACATCGGAAAACGGCAGCTTCATGGCGCCGACGATCTGATAAGCCTCGTGACCCTTGCCGGCGATCAGCACAACGTCGGCGGGCGCGGCGGCGGAAATTGCGTAGCTGATCGCCTGGGCTCGATCAGTGATCGCTGTCAGGTTGCGGGCAGCGGCAGCGCCGGCCGCTATCTGCGCAACGATCACATCGGCATTTTCGGTGCGAGGATTGTCGCTGGTTACTACCACGACGTCTGCGCCATGTGCCGCTGCCGCACCCATCAACGCGCGCTTGCCGGCGTCACGGTCACCACCAGCACCGAACACGACCCATAATTTTCCGCCGCCAGTTAATTCGCCGCGCGCCTCGACCAGCGGCCGCAACGCTGACAGCGCTTGCGTCAGAGCATCCGGGGTGTGCGCGTAATCGATGACCGCGAGCGGAGCGTCGGGCAGCGCCACCTGTTGCATGCGACCCGGCGGCGCATCGAGTTGCGGCAGCGCCGCCACGGCACGCGCAAACTCGATGCCGCACGCGTGCATCACGCCGAGCACGCCCAATAGATTTTCGACGTTGAAGTTACCCACCAACGGTACTTCGACCGGAATAGCTTCGCCGTCGAACACGGCCTCGAACGCAAGCCCGCGCGCAGTGGCACGGATCGCGCGCGCGCTTAATCGATGCGTGACAGCGAGTGCGCTGGTCTCACCGGTCGCTTCGGTGGCGCTGTAGCCGATCACTGCGACGCCGCGCTTCATAAGCTTCGAAATAAGCCGGCGGCCGGCCGCGTCGTCAAGGTTGATGACCGCGTGCGCCAGCGTCGGCCAATCGAACAACAACGCTTTAGCGGCCTCGTAGTGCTGCATCGTGCCGTGATAATCGAGATGGTCGCGCGTCAGGTTGGTGAACAGCGCGACCTCAACCTTCATCCCATCCAACCTGCCCTGCTCGATCCCGATTGACGACATCTCCATGGCAATCGCCTGCGCGCCGGCGTCGAGTAGAGCGCGCACCTCGCGCTGCAGCGACACCGCGTCCGGCGTGGTTAAAGCGACTTCGGTCAGGGCTTGGTCAGGAAAGCCGGCACCGAGCGTGCCGATGACCGCGCAGCGCCGACCGGCTCGCGTCAGCAACTGCGCGATCCATTGTGTCGACGATGTCTTGCCGTTGGTGCCTGTCACGCCAATCGACAACAGATGTTCGCTCGGGTGACGATAGAAATTCGCGGCCAGCGGGCCGATCACGCGATCCAGATTTGTCACTGCGTGGACCGGAAGCGGCGAAGCAAATGCCCGCTCGTCCCAGCCCTCGCCCTCGACCAGCGCCGCGGCTGCGCCAGCGAGCGCGGCCTCGGGCAAAAAGTTGCGCCCGTCGGCGCGACTGCCGCGCAGCGCGATGAAAACGTCGCCGCGTTGCAGTCGCCGACTATCGAGATGCAGGTCTCGACGATCCGCGAAAACCGACGGCGCCACTTGGCGCAGCCAGCTCATTGCTTCGGTCGTTTTAGCGCGAGGTTCAACTGCGGATGCAATCACGGTGCTTTCCGGAATGCAACCATTTCTCTGGCTGGCTCAGGCGGCGCATCGGGTGCAACCTGCAATGTGCGCAGCGCGCTGGCCGTGATTTGCGCAAACACCGGCGCTGCGACCTGGCCTCCGTAGTGCGCGCCGATCGGCTCGTCGATCATCACCGCAACGACGATGCGCGGATCCGATATCGGCGCGAAGCCGACGAACGACGCAACGTATTCGCGCACGTACTGGCCGTTTTTGATCTTGTACGCAGTACCCGTCTTGCCGCCTACGCGATACCCGGCGATGCGCGCTGCAGGCGCGGTGCCTTCGGGACCCACCGCCATTTCAAGCATCTTGCGCATCGCAAGTGCGGTTGTCGACGATATGGCGCGTACCGGAGTGGCCGTGGTGTCTGACTTCAGCAACGTCAGCGGCACCAGCAACCCGTCGCTGGCAAACACTGAATACGCGCGGGCGAGTTGCACCAGCGTGACCGACACGCCGTGTCCATACGAAATGGTCGCCTGCTCGATCGGCCGCCACGTTTTCGCCGGCCGCAAGCGGCCCGCTACTGCTCCCGGAAAATCGAGGCGCGGCGCCTGACCAAAACCCACTTCGGTGTACGTTTCCCACAGCGTTTGCGCCGGCAAATCGAGCGCGATCTTGGCGGTGCCGACATTGCTCGACTGTGCAACCACTTCTTCGACCGTCAGCACGCCGTGCGGCTTCGAATCGCCGATGGTGCGATTGCCGATCGTCAGGCGTCCGGGGGCGGTCTGAATGCGTGTGTCCGGTTTTATCTTTCCCGCCTCGAGTGCAGCCGCGATCGAGAACGGCTTCATCGTCGAGCCCGGCTCGAACGTGTCGGTCAGCACGCGATTGCGAATAGCATCGCCGGCCAATCGTCCGCGCAGGTTGGGATCGAAGCTCGGCAGATTGGCCAGCGCCAGTATTTCGCCGGTCTTGACGTCGAACACGATCGCCGCCCCGGCTTTGGCACGATGTTTATCGAGCGCGGTTTTCAACGCCGCATGCGCGATGTACTGGACGCGGTTGTCGATCGACAGCGCGAGATCTTTGCCATCGAGCGGCTCGCGCAGCCAGGCGTCTTCGACCACGCGACCGAGACGATCCTTGATCACGCGCCGGCTGCCCGCTCGACCGGCAAGCTGGCGTTCGTGCGCGAGCTCAATACCTTCCTGCCCGCGATCTTCAACGTTGGTAAAACCAATCACGTGGGCGTTGGTCGCGCCCTCTGGATAGTGACGCTTGAATTCGCGCGTCGAATGAATGCCCGCGATCTTGAGCGCCGCGATGCGGTCTGCGTCATCGGCGTCGACCTGGCGGCGCAGATAAACGAAAGTGCGATCTTCATCGGCCAACCGTCGCTTCAGCTCGCTGACATTCATCTGCAGCAACCGCGCAAGCGTGTTCAACTGCTCGGGTACGGCATCGACGTCTTCGGGAATTGCCCAGATTGCGCGCGCAGGCACTGACGAAGCGAGCACAACTCCATTGCGGTCGGTGATCCGGCCGCGCGTCGCAGGGATCTCGAGTGTGCGTGCATAACGTGCCTCGCCCTGGCGCTGCAGAAAATCAGTCGATGCGCCGCCCATCAAATAAAACGTGCGACCTGCGAGAGCGACGAAGCAGACGAACAATACGAACAGCATCAGCTTCGAGCGCCACGCGGGCAATGCGACTGTGAGCAGCGGATTGGCGCTGAAGCTAAGGCGTTCGGAACGCTCGCGCCTCGATTTGCGCGCGCGCCTCGAATCCGCGGCCCAAGCGGTAGATGCCTTTTTCATTTCAACGTCTGCGCCGGCGGCAAGTTAAGAAAGATCGTGCGGCTGGCGTCTACTGGTTTCAAACCAATCTTGCGCGCCGCTGCCTCAACGTGCGCCGGCTGCGAGAGACGCGCCTGTTCGATCCGCAGGCGGTCGTAATCGACGTCGAGCCGCTTCGCATCGAGCTGCGCTCGCTCA
>Ga0136638_10000070_pt1 | contig 15914 bp, 17 predicted proteins | sample AntDrymUQ8582206_2_FD_104671 | JGI IMG/M metagenome (GOLD analysis project Ga0136638, IMG submission 104671) | Polar desert sand microbial communities from Dry Valleys, Antarctica - metaG UQ858 (22.06) | ecosystem: Environmental > Terrestrial > Soil > Desert | place: Antarctica: Dry Valley...
ACGTGAGGCCGACCTCATCGAGACGCTTGACGGCAGGGCCGACGAGGTCACGTCCTTGCTCGACGAGGGTCCGACCGAATCAACGCTGCTCTCGTTGGTCGAGGCCGGCGGGATGCCGTTGACCGTATTGCCACTGCTGCCACGCTCGGACTTCGGCGACGTCGACGTACGCGCTGTCCTCGAAGGGATGCAGGAGCGCGGCGAGATGCCGCCCGGCGTAGACATCGATCACGTGATGGACGCACTCGGGGGCATAGACGAGCTGCTCGGCAAGGACGACTTCGGCTTCAACGGCAACGCCGACGACCTGCGAGAGATGATGGAGTCGCTGGGCAGTCTCGACGACAGCGAGATCGACTTCGTGCTCCTCGGTCTGTCCGACACCGAGCTCGATCGGCTCGACGAGCTCGCCGCCGGGACCGGCGACTCCGGCGCGCACCCGTTCGACGGAAACGGGCTCGATCACTGGGACCTGATCGACTTCCACGCCATCTTCTTGACCAACGCCTCGCGCGAGAACCTTGCCCGGATCCAAGACCAGTGGGACTCCATCGACCCCGACACCACCGGCAACGAGGACAGTTACGGTGTCCCCGACGAGACCGACCTGTGGGAGGAGGACATCTATGGCAACTCGTTGGCGTCCTACACCGACATCGAGCAGGGCCAGCTCGACGACTGCTGGGTGATCGCGAAGATGGCAGCCCTGCAGCATGCCACCGAGTCCAGCGGCGGAATCACGACCGCCGAGCAGAACATCCAGCGCAACGAGAACGGCATTGTGTCGGTGACGCTGTACGACGATGATGGAAACGCACACACCGTCACCGTCACCGAGGATCTTCCCCTCGACTCCTCCGGCAACCCGATCTACGCGCACGGTGCCGACGGGCAGACCTGGCCGGCGTACTACGAGAAGGCAGTCGCCCTGGCCTCGGAGCACAACGCCGGCGGCAACGACGGATACGCCGGGTTGGCCCGCGGCTCTGTCACCGACGACGTACAGCTGTTGACGGGCGAGGACGGCGACGGGATCGGCGACGACTACGACTCGGTGCGCGAGAACTTCGACGACGGTCACGCGATCGTGATGTCCTCCAACGACAACGACAACGACATCCCGGACGATCAAGCCGGTAACTACGTCACCAACCACCAGTACTACATCCTGGAGATGACCGACGACCAGGTAGTCCTCGGCAACCCGCACGGCACCGACACGACACCGCTTACGCTGTCGCGAGATGAGTTCGACGACAACTTCGACGACGCGGCGACGATCCGCTGAGGAGGCGCGCATGGACGATCAGGCCGTCCCTGCACTGTTGCTGACGAAGGGGATGCCGACGCGGGCGCGCGTCGACGGCGTCCGGTGGGTCTTCTTCATCAACGCCGTCCACGCCGACGACGCCACGGTCCGGATCAGCGCACACGCCGGCGGCGGGCACCAGACCCACGTCGTGGCCCAGGGGGACTCGGTCACGCTGGCCGGCAGGACTTGGCACGTGGACCGCGTGGCGTTCGACAAGCCTGAGATCGTGGAGCTGTCGGACCGGCCGGGCCAAGTGGGCGAAGGGTGATGACGGTGCCGCTGCGGCTCCACCACTGGGCCGGGGCCATCGTCATCTCGGCGCTTCTGGGCGGGTGTGGAGACTCCTCCACCGGCGGTGAGACGACTGATGCGGGGTGCATCGGCACGACCTCCGGCGAGTACGAGCTGTCCTCTACGTTCCCCTCCGAGCTGCCCGGCGTGGACTCCGCCGGCCTCGCGGCGACCAACCTAGAGGACGACCCGCCCACCGTGAGCCTTATCCTGACCGGGGCTGCTGTTGCGCAGACCAACAATGCCGTTGACCTGGAGGTCGGTGATGAGTTCACCGTCGCAGGCAAGAGCTACACGCTGCGGGGCGCATGCCAGGACAAGGTATGGCTCGACTCGATCGGCTGAACGCAATGGGTTCGCGATGAACACAAGGGCCACACTCCTCCGCAGGGCCGCGGTGACACTGGCAGCCGTGGTCGTGGCGATGGTGCCTTCTGTCGGTTACAGCGCCCCGCCGGGCGCCGTGGCCGACCAGGATCGCGACGCGACGACCGCCCCTGCCGTGGCCGCCACCCAGCCGCTACCGGCGCGGATCGACTATGTCGCTCTCGGCGACTCGTTCACCGCCGGCCCGTTCATCCCGTTGCAGCGCATCGACCCGCTCGGGTGCTTTCGTTCGACGCGCAACTATCCTGCCTTCCTCGCGTCCGCTCTCGGGGTGCGTACCTACGTCGACGTCAGCTGCTCGGCCGCTGAGACCACGGACATGACGTCGCCGCAGACTCTTCCCATCGGGACCAACCCGGCTCAGCTCGACTCCCTGCGCCGCACGACCGACCTGGTGACGCTCGGGATCGGTGGCAACGACTTCGGGTTGTTCGGCGATCTCACGTCCAAGTGTCCTGAGGTACGAGAGTCCGACCCGACCGGCTCTCCTTGCAAACAAGAATTCACGGTCGACGGCGTCGACACCAAGATGCGGGACGCCGCCGCGATCGAGGGCCGGGTCACCGCCGTGATCGCCAAGATTCACAAGCGTTCGCCGAACGCGACTGTCGCCGTGGTCGGGTACCTCCGCTTGCTGCCACCAACGGGCACCTGCGTCGACGAGGTGCCGTTCGCCGACGGCGACTATGCCTGGGCCGACGCGGTCGAGAGGCGGCTCAACGCCTCGATCAGGAACGCCGCCGAGTCCAGCGACGCGTCGTACGTCAACACCTTCGGTGTCTCCAAGGGCCACGATGTGTGCGCGGGTGAACGGGCGTGGGTCAACGGCCAGACGTTGAAGCCCCTTGAGGCCTTCCCGTACCACCCGTTCGCCGTCGGCATGCAAGCCGTGGCAGCCAAGACGCACCGCACGTTGACCGGTGATCCTGCCCGAGCCGCCAATCCGTACGACTCCGGCGCCGCAACGCTCACCAAGGCGGGTCAGCGGCAGCTGGCAACCCTGATCACCGGCCGGGCGCCCGCGAGGCTCGGTTTTCGCTGAGTCGGACCTGTCATCAGCCCGTTGGTTCACTGCCGTCGGTCGTGGTGCCTGGCAGAGTTCGGTAGACGGTGTGGACGGCGATCGCCCGCTCGAGGAACTTCTCTATCGAGGAGAAGAACTCGGCACGGTACTTCTCGTCGGTGACGGCGTAGACCGAGAAGTAGAGTCCGGAAAACGCGGCCAGGAACAGGGAGACCTGGAACAGCTCGTTGCTGGGGCCCCAGGAGATGCTGCGGCCGAAAAGCATGATCTGGTCCGGATGTCCGTCGCCGAGCCATGTCGTGATGACGTCGTCGGTGACGGCGAGCTTGCCGAACACCAGGAAGAAGGCGAGGACCGCGATGCTCAGCAGCAGCACCTGGATCGCCTGGTTGAACAGCAGCACGAGCACGAGGTTGAGTCGGCCCAAGCGCGACAGCTCGGTGTCCGCGGGGCTGGTCTGGTGTTCTGGTGCCATCCCTTCGACCGGTGTGCCCTCGCAGCACTCCGCGAGGCGGTCCGACGCCACCTCCCGCTCGACGCGGCGCACCTCCTCGGGCAGGCGTACCAGCATGAAGACGACGGCGATGGTGGCGAAGAACAGGACCGAGATCCACAGCAGGTCGCGGCGAAGGCCGGAGGCAACCTGCCAGACCTCGGTGTTGATGAACAAGAACGTGTTGAACAGTAGGAGCAGCGGCAGTGCCCGCGTGGCAAGCGGGAACAGGAGCCCGAGCGAGTCGAAGGTGCGCCGAACCGCCCACCTCGCGATCGTCGCCATCCTCAACAGCCGTCCCGCGTAGACGCCCAGGATCGTCAAGAAGACGACTACTCCACACAGGGTGCCGATGGAGGCGGAGTCGCTGAGTCTCCAGATCGTCACACCGGCTCCGGCGGACAGCGCTGCGACGGCGAGCAGCGTGAGGAGGATGCGCCGGTTGCTGAGCCACGACTCGATGGCGTGGGAGCGTCCCGCCACGAAGTAGGGCAGGCCGTTGTCGTCGAACCATCTCTCGACGTCCCGCTGGGTGGTGTCGCTGACCATTGGGTGATGCTAGTTGCTGCACGTATGACGTTGCGCGGACGCCAGGCCCTCAGGCGAGCAGCTCGCGGACGTCCTCGACATCGGCGTGCATCTGTTTGATGAGATCGTCCATCCCGGCGAACTTGATCTGCCCACGTACCCGGTCGACGAAGGAGACCTCGACAGGGAGGCCGTACAGCTCGAGATCGTCCCGGTCGAGCACGTACGACTCGACGCGGCGGTCCTGGCCGTCGAACGTCGGATTGCTTCCCACGCTGATTGCCGCCGGCAACCGTCTGGTGTGGTCGCTCTGAAGGCGGAGGTACCCGGCGTAGACGCCGTCGGCCGGGACCGACTCGTGCATCGATGCCGGCATGTTGGCCGTCGGATAGCCCATCGCCCGACCGCGCTCGTCCCCCTCGACGATCACCCCTTCGAGTGCGTGCAGCCGTCCGAGGACATGGCTCGCGCGCGCAACATCACCGCCAGCGATCAGGGTTCGGACGTAGGTCGATGACCAGGGTCGCTCGTCACCGCTGAGATCGAGTCCTCGCACCACAAACCCGTTGGACCGGCCCTGTTCGCGGAGCAGCGCCACGTCGCCGGAGCCCTTTGCTCCGAAGTGGAAGTTCGCACCGACGACGACCCCCGCGGCGCGCAGATCTTCGGCCAGCACCTTGTCGATGAACTCCACCGGTGACCAGGCAGCCAGCTGCGCGTCGAAAGCGAGGACGTACACCTCATCGGCGCCGTTCTCCTGGAGCAGCTCGATCTTGCGCCGCAAGCCACACAGCTGGGTGGGCGCCTTGGCAGGAGCAAGCACACGCAAGGGGTGCGGCTCGAACGTCACCGCGACGACCGGCAGCCGCTGTGAACCGCCAATCTCCGTAGCCAGCTCACGCGCGCGATCCAGTACATGACGATGTCCTCGGTGGACGCCGTCGAAGTTCCCGATCGTGACGATCGTGGCCCCGTCGGGAGGCGCCGTCGTGGACCCGTGAAGAGAGCGCCACATGTTCACCGCCCAACTCTCGCACGCTTCATAAGAGTGTTCTCACCGCGGTCTCATCGAAGTGTTGTGCTGATCGGCAAGAGTCGACCAGTGCGAATCATCCGAGGACTCCTGGCGACGGCGGTCGTCGTAGCGATGTGATCACGACGGTTCGGGGCATGGGCTACCGCCTCAAGTCCTGAGCGGCGGACTCAGCCGACGAACACCGCCACCGGACGGACCTGCTTGCCGCGCTGCTCGTACAGCGCGAGGAACTCGTCGCGGTCGAACAGTGCGACCGGGCCGGTGCGCCCGAGGTCGATGCCGGTGAGGGGACGGCCGAAGCGCACTGCGGCGGCATCGGTGGCGTCCAGCTCGTATGTCGCGAACGCAGAGCGGGCGGCGTCGTCGATGGAGGTCATGGTGAAGCTCTCGGCAAGCTGGTCCAGGGTACGGGCGACGGCGAGATCGAACCCGCCGACCCGCGATCGGCGCAGCGTGGTGAGGTGCCCACCGACGCCCAGTGCGGCGCCGAGGTCTCGCGCCAGCGCACGCACGTAGGTGCCGCTGGAGCAGACGACGGTGATGTCGACATCAACGTGCTCACCATCGGTCCGCGCGTTGGCGACATCGAGGCGCTCGACGTGCACCTGACGGGACGCGAGGACTACGTCCTCCCCCGCCCGCACCCGCGCGTACGACCGTTTGCCGTCGACCTTGATCGCCGATACCGCTGACGGCACCTGGTCGATGTCGCCGACCAGGTGCCTGGCCGCGCCACTGATCACCTCCACGGTGAGGTGTCCAGCCGAGGTCTGCTCGCGGAGCTGACCCTCGGCGTCATCGGTTGTCGTCGAGACCCCCAACCGGACGGTCGCGGCGTACTCCTTGTCGGTCAGTGCCAGGTGCCCGAGCAACCGGGTCGCGCGGTTGACGCCCACGACCAGAACGCCGGTGGCCATCGGGTCAAGCGTGCCGGCGTGGCCGACCTTGCGGGTTTCGGCGAGACGACGACATCGTGCGACGACATCGTGCGACGTCAGTCCCGGCGGCTTGTCGACGACGACGATGCCTGCGGCCGATGTCACTCGACGGACTCGTCCTCGGGCTCGTTCTTCTTCTTGTACGGGTCGGCGTCCCCCGCGTAGCTGGCTCCAGCGGCTCGAGCGGCGACGTTGGCGTCGGACTCGCGCGCCCTGGCAAGCAGGTCCTCGATCTGCCGGGCGTTCTCGGGTACGGCGTCCAAGATGAACTCCAAGGACGGTGTATGCCGCATCTGGAGCTGCTTACCCACCTCTGAACGGATCAGGCCGGTGGCACTGGCGAGCGCCGCGGCGGTGCCGTCGATCGCCTCCTGCTCGCCAAGGACCGTGTAGAACACGGTCGCATGCTGGGTGTCACCGGTGACACGGACGTCGGTGACGGTGACGAAACCGACTCGTGGGTCCTTGATCCGATGTTCGATCATCTCGGCCACGATGACCTTGATGCGGTCAGCGACCTTGCGTACGCGTGGCGAGCTCATCGCCGTCTCCCTTTCGTCCAATCGCCGGGTCAAGCGCGCGGCATCTCGCGCATCTCGAAGGTCTCGACGACGTCGCCGACCTTGAGGTCGTTGTACCCGCGCAGCGTCAGACCACACTCGAAGCCCTCGCGGACCTCGGTGGCGTCGTCCTTGAACCGCTTGAGGCTGGACAGGTCGAGGTTGTCCGCAACCACGGCGCTGTCGCGGAGCAGCCGCGCCTTGACGTTGCGGCGGATGACACCTGAGGTGACGATGCAGCCGGCGATGTTGCCGATCTTGCTCGACCGGTAGATCTCGCGGATCTCGGCAGTCCCCAACTGCGCTTCCTCGAACTCCGGCTTGAGCATGCCCTTGAGCGCTGCCTCGATCTCGTCGATGGCCTGGTAGATCACCGAGTAGTAGCGGATCTCCACACCCTCACGGTCGGCGACCTCGGACGCTTTGCCTTGTCCGCGGACGTTGAACCCGATGATGATCGCGTCCGACGCCGCGGCCAACATCACGTTGGTCTCGGTGATCGCGCCGACGCCGCGGTCGATGACGCGCAGCGACACATCGGCGCCGACGTCGATCTTGGCCAGTGCATCCTCGAGCGCCTCCACCGAACCTGAACCGTCGCCCTTGAGGATCAGCAGCAGCTCGTTGGTCTCGCCCTTCTCCATGTGCTCCATGAAGTCCTCGAGCGTGCGGCGGCCGGTGCGTTGGGCGAGCAGCGCGTTGCGCTCGCGCGCCTCACGCTTCTCGGCGATCTGCCGGGCGATGCGGTCATCGGTGACGACCATGAAGTTGTCGCCGGCACCTGGTACCGCGGTGAGGCCGAGCACGAGCGCCGGACGGGCCGGAGTGGCCTCGTCCATGCTGTTGCCGTGCTCGTCGAGCAGGGCGCGGACACGGCCGTACGCCGGCCCGGCCACCAGCGAGTCGCCGACCCGCAGCGTCCCACGCTGGACCAGCACCGTCGCGACGGGACCGCGACCACGGTCGAGGTGTGCCTCGATCGCCAGACCCTGGGCGTGTAGGGTGGGATTGGCACGCAGGTCGAGCTCGGCGTCGGCGGTCAGGACGATCGACTCCAGGAGGTCGCCCAGACCGAGCTCGCTCTTGGCCGAGACGTCGACGAACATGGTGTCGCCGCCGTACTGCTCGGGGACGAGCCCGTACTCGGTGAGCTGGCCGCGAACCTTGGTCGGATCGGCTTCGGGCTTGTCGATCTTGTTGACCGCGACGACGATCGGAACGTTGGCGGCCTTGGCGTGGTTGAGCGCCTCGACCGTCTGTGGCATCACGCCGTCGTCGGCAGCGACGACGAGCACAGCGATGTCCGTTGCCTGCGCACCGCGGACACGCATGGCGGTGAACGCCTCGTGACCGGGTGTGTCGATAAAGGTGATGGTCCGCTCGTTGCCGTCGACCTCGGTGTTGACCTGGTACGCGCCGATGCTCTGGGTGATGCCACCGGCCTCCTTGTCGACCACGTTGGCCTTGCGCAGAGCGTCGAGCAGCTTCGTCTTGCCGTGGTCGACGTGGCCCATGACGGTGACGACAGGCGGGCGCGCGATGAGGTTGGACTCATCGCCCTCGTCCTCACCGAACTCCAGGTCGAAGGACTCCAGCAGCTCGCGGTCCTCATCCTCTGGGGAGACCACCTCAATGGTGTAGTTGAGCTCCTCGCCCAGGATCTGCAGGGTGTCGTCGTTCACCGACTGGGTAGCGGTGACCATCTCTCCGAGATGGAACAACACCTGGACGAGGGAGGCGGCGTCGACGCCGACCTTGTCGGCGAAGTCGGTCAGCGACGCGCCACGGGACAACCGGACCGTTTCGCCGTTGCCCTGGCGGACGCGGATGCCGCCGACGGACGGCGCTTGCATCTGGTCGAACTCCTGACGCTTCGCGCGCTTGCTCTTGCGACCGCGTCGGGCTGGGCCACCGGGGCGGCCGAAGGCGCCTTGTGTGCCACCGCGTCCACCGGGACGACCGCCGCTCGGGCGGCCACCAAAGCCCCCACCGGGACGGCCGGGTGCGCCGGCGGGTGCACCGGTAGGACGACCTCCGGCACCGGGGGCGCCGCGGCCGGCGGGACGACCGCGGGCACCGGTACCGGCGCCGGGGCCTGGCCCGCCGCGACCGAGCGACGGGGACGTCTGCTTCGGCATCATCGCAGGGTTGGGGCGGGGCATCGCGTTGCCGGCGCCGCCGGGACGCGGTGTCCCGCCGTCACGAGCAGACGGCGGACGGGGGATCGAGGCATCGCGGGCGACACCGCCACCGGGGCGGCCGCGCTGCATGCCCTGCGTCGAGGAAAACGGGTTGTTGCCGGGGCGTACGTTGCCGCGCGGGCTGCCCGGGGGCCTTGGTGCGCCTGCGCGCGGACCAGGGGTGGGTGCACCGTCGGCGCTCGCTGCCGGCGCGTCAGGGATGTCTGCCTCCGCTACCGGGGCGGGGACCTGGACGATCGGCGCCGAAGGCTCAGCTGGGCGTATCGGGGCGGCCCTGGCAACTTCCGGGCCGGCCGGGTCACGGGGTCCAGGGGACGGACCAGTAGCTGCCGGACTGGCCGCTGGGGTCGGCTCCGGCGCGGCCGCCGGAGTCGGTTCGGCTGGTGCGGCTGCTGCGGCGGCCTTGGCGGGCTTCTTCTTCGCCTCGCCCTGGGCGCGCAGCGTCTCACCGAACTGCTCATTGAGGCGGCGTACGACGGGGGGCTCCACCGTCGACGACGCCGAACGTACGTACTCGCCCATGTCGCTCAACGTCGACAGGACTACCTTGCTTTCGACTCCGAACCCTTTGGCGAGTTCGTGCACTCGGACCTTTGCCACTGCTCTCCTTTGGGGGTCCGAGCCCGCCCATCGGAAGGACGCAGACCACTAGTTGACGTGCATGCTCATTTGGAAGAACTCATTGAGTGCTCATGAGCTGGTGCTCCATCTCTCTTGGTTGACTGCTTCGCCGGCCGGGCTGGGCCTTCGCACGAGTGCGACGACTTCAGCCAGGTCGATAGTGCCCGGAGCCCGCAGCGCCCGGCCGAAAACCTTGCGCTGCATCGCCCGTTCGAGGCATTGGACCGTCGGGTGGAGGTACGCCCCACGGCCCGGTGCCGCTCCGCGGAGGTCGGGAACGACCGTTTGGGTCGTACCGTCGTCGACCACGACGACTCGGACGAGATCGGTCTTGACCGCACGCTGTCGACAACCGACACAGGTGCGCACAGGGTGTGCAGGTCGTGCGGTCGCGGCAGTCTGGGAGATCTCCACCGTCGTCCAGTCTAGCGCGTCCTGCGATCTCAGGTCGTCACTGACCCGCCCGGGGCCTCGGTATCGGACCGGATGTCGATCCGCCACCCGGTCAACCGGGCAGCGAGCCGGGCGTTCTGGCCCTCCTTGCCGATCGCCAGCGACAGCTGGAAGTCGGGGACGACCACACGGGCCGCCCGGGCCTCGGCATCGACAACGGTGACGCTCTTGACCTGTGCCGGCGACAGCGCATGCGCGATGTACTCCTCCGGCACCTCGGAGAAGTCGACGATGTCGATCTTCTCGCCGTGCAGCTCGTGCATGACGTTGCGGACGCGTTGGCCCATCGGACCGATGCACGAACCCTTGGCGTTGACACCGGCGATGGTCGAGCGCACCGCCAGCTTTGTCCGGTGGCCCGCTTCGCGCGCGATGCCGGCGATCTCCACAGCGCCGTCGGCGATCTCCGGCGCCTCCAGCGCGAACAACCGCTTGACCAGGTTGGGATGAGTACGAGAAACCTGGATCTGCGGCCCGCGCATGCCCTTGCGCACACTCACCACGATCACCTTGATCCGCTCACCGTGCACGTAACGCTCGTCTGGCACCCGCTCGGCAAGGGGCATCAGGGCCTCGAGCCTCCCGAGGTCGACGAGGACGTCGCCGGGCTCGCGGCCCTGTTGGACGACCCGAGACCAGGTCGCCCTCCTTGCCGACGAATTCGCCGTACTTCTGCTCGTCCTCGGCGTCGCGCAACCGCTGCAGGATCACCTGCCGCGCGGTCGCGGCGGCGATCCGCCCGAAATCGGTCGGTGTGTCGTCGATGTCCTCGCCGAACGTCACCGTGCCGTCCTCGTCGACGTGACGCTCCTTGGCCCACACGACGACGTGGCCGGTCGAGCGGTCGAGCTCGACGCGGGCGCGGGCATACGACCCCTCGGTGCGTTGGTAGGCGATCAGCAGCGCTTGCTCGATGGCGTCGAGCACAACGCTCAATGACAGGTCCTTCTCGCGTTCGAGGGCGCGCAGAGCCGCCATGTCGATGTCCATCAGGTGTCCTTCCGGTTGAGCTCGACCTGCACGCGTGCCTTGCGGACGTCGGCGTAGGGAAGTCGGCGTTCGCCCGCCTCGGTGCCGATGGCGACAGCCTCGTCGTCGCTGGTGGCGATGCGTCCCTCGAAGGTCTCGCCGTCCGCGGTCTTGACCTTGACAAGCCGTCCGGCGTTGCGGCGCCAGTGCCGAGGTTCGGTGAGTGGCCTGCTGGTGCCGCGGGAACCCACCTCGAGGGTGTACGACTGGGCGCCCATCTCATCGGAGGAATCGAGGGCGGTGGAGATCGCGCGGGTCACATCGGCAACTTCGTCGAGGGTCACTCCCCCGTCCTGGTCCACCGCGACCCGGAGCACCCGGTGCTTGCCCGCGGGGGTGAGGCTGACCTCCTCGAGGTCGAACCCCTGGCTGCTCACGCAGCCCCGCAGCAGCTGCTCCAGACGGTCCGAGATCGGCGTCGCGTTCACAGCTGGTCGCCTCCGTCTTCACTTGTCCGTCGCGTCTTGCGTACGTGTGCGGCGCCGCCGAGAGGCACCGGAACGAGCCTCGGTGGCGGGTCGTGGGAGGACAAGCCTATACGCACCGTCGGGTAGCGTTCTGCCGTGACGCCTCGCCCCCAGCCGGACCGCCGCCAGGTGCTGCGCACGACGACGATGATGGCTGGTGCGGTCGCCCTGACGCTTACCGGGTGCAGCTCGATCGAGTCCGGGCCCGGCCCGTCGGAGGAGACTCCGTCCGGTCGGCCGGCTGAGAACCTTGACGAGCCGCTGCTGCGGGCAGTGCGGGCAGACCAGCAGCGCGTGCTCGCGATCTGCCTGGCGGTGCTGCGATCACATCCGCGCCTCGCCGAGGACCTCGAGCCGGTCATCTCCCACCACCGCCTCCATGTCCGCACCCTCGGTGGTACGACCGCTGACACCCCACGCAGGCGCACCGCACCGAGGAAGCCCGTCGCCGCGGTGGCGCTCCTGGTCGAGACCGAGAGCACGGCAGCGGCGGACCGGGCGAAGGACGCGATGGAGGCGGTGTCGGGCGACTTCGCGCGTGTGCTCGGCGCCATCTCCGCCAGCCAGGCACAGCACGCCGTACTGCTTCGTGCGGTGGTGGCTGCCCGGGGCAACGGTGCCGCGCCGTGACGCTGCTGCCGGCCGCATCGTACGTCGCGACGCTCCAGGACGCCCTGGCGGCCGAGCACGCGTCGGTCTACGCCTACGGCGCTCTGGCGGGCCGACTCGCGACGTCCTCACCTGCGCAGGAGCGAGCCGCTGACGGCTATCGTGAGCACCTCGAGCGCCGTGATGCCCTCACCGCGCAGGTCGCTGGTTCGGGTGCGGTGCCGACGCCGGCCGAACCCGCCTACGCGATCCCGGTCCGCATCACCGGCCCGTCGTCGGCCGCTCAGGTCGCCCGCCAGGTAGAGGACCGCTGCGCCGTGCACTACGCCGCCGTCGTCGCGGTGGCGGAGGCGAAGCAACGCGCCTTCGCCCTGGATGCGTGGACCGACTGCGCCACCCGCCTGCTGGGCTGGGACGGCCGGGCCACGGCACTGCCTGGCTTGGAGCAACCATGACGTGTACACGTCGACAATCCGCTTGAGCCAGGACGCCGACGTTGACAGGGTTGGGTCATGCGCTTCCCCGACGACGTGCCGACACTGGTCCACGGTGACGTGATGCTGCGTGCCCACCGTCTCAGCGACGCCGAGGCGGTGATGGAGCAGTGCACGGACCCGGAGTCGGTCGAGTGGACGACCGTGCCGCTCGGTTACGACCATGCCATGGCGGTCGACTGGCTGACGGGCAGGATCCCGCAGGTCTGGGCAACGGGTGAGGAAGCCCTGTTCGCCATCGAGAGCACCCACCCCGACGGACGTCGACGGTTCAGCGGCAGTCTGTCGTTGCGAAGCCGCGGCGACAAGCTCGCCGAGATCGCCTACGGCGCCCACCCAGACGTGCGCGGCAGGGGCGTCATGACAACGGCCGTGCGGCTGCTGCTCCACCACGCCTTCGCCGACCTCGGCCTGGAGACCGTGATCTGGTGGGCCAACCGCGGCAACGTCGCCTCGCGCCGGGTCGCCTGGAAGGTTGGCTTCACCTTCGGCGGAACTGTGCCGCGGTGGTTGGACCAGCGCGGCGACTTCAAGGACGCTTGGGTGGGCAGCCTGCACCGTACCGACACCCAGGAGCCGAAGAACCAGTGGCTGACCGCGCCGGTCATCGAGAGCGGACGACTTCGCCTCCGCCCGCAGTCCGGGCACGATCTCGACCGGACCGTCAGCGCCTGCAACGACCCACGGACCCACCAGTGGCTGCCGATCCTGCCGTCCCCCTACACCGCCGCGGACGCACGTACGTACCACGCGATGGTCACCGAGCGGATGGTCACGGGGACCGGGGTGTTCTGGACGATCGCGGACCCCGGCACCGACGAGCTGGTCGGCAGCATCGGCGTGCCCCGGATGGCACATGGCACGGCCGAGATCGGCTACTGGATGCACCCAGCGGCGCGGGGAGGTGGCGCGATGACGGAGGCGGTCAGGTTGCTCGTGCCCCACCTCTTCGCGCCCACCGTCGACGGCGGACTCGGGATGCGCCGGATCTTCATCAAGACTGCGGCAGGCAACGCGGCCTCACAGCAGGTCGCTCGTGCCAACGGGTTCACCGAGTACGGTCGTGAACGCGGCGCGACGGTGCTCGGCGACGCGTCGTACGACGACCACGTGCTGTTCGACCTGCTCGCGCACGAGATGTGAGCGCACCACCCATCCCCACGAATTGGCGGGTCAGCGGGCCTGGGGCGCGGAGCTGAGCACGTCGACGACGTCCTGGATGCCGACGTCACGTCGTTCGCCGGTGGCACGGTCCTTGACTTCGACCACACCGTCAGCAAGACCACGTCCGACCACGACGATGGTGGGAACCCCGATGAGCTCGGCGTCCTTGAACTTCACCCCGGGCGACACCCTGCGCCGGTCGTCGTAAATGACGGTGACGCCGGCTGCCTCCAGGTCGGCGGCGATCCGCTCGGCCTCGACGAACAGCTGGTCGTCCTTGCCCGCTGCGATGAGATGCACGTGCGCAGGCGCGACCTCCCTGGGCCAGACTATTCCGGCGTCGTCGTGGGAGTTCTCCACGATCGCGGCGACGGCCCGCGAGACGCCGATGCCGTACGACCCCATCGTCACCGTCACCAGCCTGCCGTTCTCGTCCAGCACCTTCAGGCCCAGCGCATCGGCGTACTTGCGACCGAGCTCAAAGATGTGGCCCATCTCGATGCCACGGGCGAGCTGGAGTGGCCCGGATCCGTCTGGCGCCGGATCGCCCGCGCGTACCTCGGCGGCCTCGATCCTCCCGTCCGCGGCGAAGTCGCGACCGGCGACCAGGCCGAACACGTGGCGCCCCAGCTCGTCCGCCCCGGTGATCCAGCTGGTGCCGTCGGCGACGCGGGGGTCGAGCAGGTACCGGATCGCGGACTTGCTGGTCTCCCCCAGCACCGCCGGGCCGAGGTAACCCTTGACGAGGTCGGGATGGTCGGCGAAGTCGTCCTCGTCGAACGACTCGATCTCGGCCGGCTCCACCTGCGCACCCAGACGCTTGAGGTCGACCTCCCGATCACCGGGCAGCCCGATCGCCAACGGCTCACGGCGACCATCGGGGTGCCTGACGACCACGACGACGTTCTTGAGGGTGTCGGCCGCCGTCCAGGCGTGTCCGGGCTGCGGATGCTCGGCGTTGGCCAGTGCTACCAGCGTCTCGATGGTCGGTGTGTCGGGAGTGTCCTCGACGTGGGCCGCCGGCAGCGTCGCCATCTCCTGCGCACCCAACGGCTCGGGTACGACGCTCTGGACGGCCTCCACGTTGGCGGCATAGCCGCCCGGCGAGCGTACGTAGGTGTCCTCGCCATTCTCCGCGGTCGCGAGGAACTCCTCACTCGCCGATCCACCCATCGCACCGGACATCGCCTTGACGATCACGTAGTCCAGGCCCAACCGGTCGAAGATCTTGACGTACGCCGCGCGGTGCGCTGCATAGGACGTGGCGAAGTCCTCGTCGGTGACGTCGAAGGAGTAGGAGTCCTTCATCACGAACTCCCGCCCACGCAGGATCCCGGCCCTGGGCCGTTGCTCGTCGCGGTACTTCGTCTGGATCTGGTAGAGCATGACCGGAAGGTCCTTGTAGGAGGAGTACAGGTCCTTGACGAGCAGCGTGAACATCTCCTCGTGGGTAGGCCCGAGAAGGTAGCCGGCACCCTTGCGGTCCTGCAGACGGAAGATGTTGTCGCCGTAGTCCTCGTACCGACCGGTCGCCTCGTACGGCTCCTTGGGCAGCAGCGCCGGGAAGTGCACCTCCTGCGCCCCGATCGCGTCCATCTCCGCACGCACGATGCGCTCGACGTTGCGCAGCACGGTGTAGCCCAGCGGCAGCCAGCTGTAGATCCCCGGAGCCGCCCGGCGCACGTATCCGGCACGGACAAGCAGCCGGTGGCTCGGCACCTCGGCGTCCACCGGGTCGTCACGCAACGTGCGCACGAAGAGATGGGACATGCGGGTGACCACAGTGGCGCTCCAGATCGGGAGGGTCGTACGAAGGGGCTCATCCAGGCTAGCGCCTGCGGGCTCCCGGGGGCGGTGACCCTTGGCGGGCAGCCTTCAGGGCGGTGACGACCAACGGCAGCTGCAGGGGGAGTCTGGCGACCGTGCCGAACCGGTACGCCTTGGTGGACCGGTCGTCGGCGTTGGCAGTGACGGCCATCTGCACGTTGGCTGGGAAGACCGCCACCATCAGGGCGGCGGTCGCCAAACCACCGAGGCGGCGGGTCTCGGCTCGCGCCAGCGCCGCGGCGCACGCGACCTCGGCGATGCCGGAGGTGTAGACCAGGGCGCGCTTGTGCGGCAAGAGTTGCGGGACGATCTGCTCGAACGGCCCTGGCCGGACGAAGTGCCCGATGCCCGAGACCGCCAGCAGCACGATGAGGGCCCTGACGTCACCGGTCAGACCTGCGCCGCTCCTGGTGCCCGCCATGCTCGTTCTTGTCTCCACGACGCGACGATACGCGCGAGCCCTTCTCCGGGCGGGGGTCG
>Ga0136638_10000071_pt1 | contig 15841 bp, 15 predicted proteins | sample AntDrymUQ8582206_2_FD_104671 | JGI IMG/M metagenome (GOLD analysis project Ga0136638, IMG submission 104671) | Polar desert sand microbial communities from Dry Valleys, Antarctica - metaG UQ858 (22.06) | ecosystem: Environmental > Terrestrial > Soil > Desert | place: Antarctica: Dry Valley...
CGGCCGAGCAGGACCTTGCGCTTGAGGTCGAGCTCCTCGGCGGTCTCGTAGGCGGGGTAGACGCGCCCGCTGCGGCGCAGCTCTTCGAACCTGGCCTCGTACAAGGCGAAGCGCTCGGACTGGCGGTATTCGGCGTCTGGCGCGAGCCCGAGCCACGCCAGATCCTCGCGGATTCCCGCCGCGAAGGCTTCGCTCGAACGCTCGGCGTCGGTATCGTCGAGTCGCAGCAGGAACTTGCCGCCGTGAAGTCTTGCGAACAGGAAATTGTGCAGCGCCATGCGGATGTTGCCGACGTGGAGCCGTCCGGTCGGGCTGGGGGCGAAGCGCGTGACGACGTTGTGGGTCGGCGGCGTCATGACGTCCGAAACGCGTTGGTAATCGGATAGCGCCGGTCGCGCCCGAAGTTGCGCTTGCCGATCTTGACCCCGGGCGGTGCCTGGCGGCGCTTATATTCGGCGCTGTTGATCAATCTTTCGATGCGTTCGACGGTGGCGCGATCGAACCCGCGCGCGGTCACTTCGCGGATCGTCAATTCGTCTTCGATGAGGCCGTTCAGGATCGGATCGAGAATTTCATAGGGCGGAAGCGAGTCCGAATCCTTCTGGTCGGCGCGAAGCTCGGCGGACGGCGGCTTGGTGATCACGGCATCGGGCATGACCGGCCCTTCGGGACCGAGCGCGAGGCTGGGGCGAACGGCATTGCGGAAGCGCGCAAGCGCGAACACCGTCGTCTTGTACGCATCCTTGAGGACCGAATATCCGCCCGCCATGTCGCCGTAGATTGTCGCGTAGCCGACCGACAATTCGCTCTTGTTGCCGGTCGTCAAAAGCATGTGACCGAACTTGTTGGACAGCGCCATCAGCACCACCATGCGGATGCGCGCCTGCATATTCTCCTCGGTAAGGTCGGGAGCGCGGCCCTCGAAAGCCGGGCCGAGCATAAGCTCGAGCGCGTCGAGCCCCGGCGCGATCGGGATGGTGTCGAGCCTGCAGCCAAGCATCCGCGCGCCCTCGGCCGCGTCGTCGAGGCTGGCCTTGCTGGTGAACCGCGACGGCATCATCACGCACCACACTCGCTCGGGCCCGAGCGCATCGACCGCGATCGCCGCTGATAAAAGGCTGTCGATTCCCCCCGACAGCCCGATCAGCACACCGGGGAAGCGGTTGCGGTTCACATAGTCGCGAAGCCCGACCAGCATCGCATGGTAGATGTCGGCGGGATAGGCATCGAGGCTGTGGCGCTCGCCGGGCAGGCATCGCCATCCGGCGCCATCCTTGCGCCACTGCGTCACGCAGCTCGCTTCCTCCCAATCGGGCATTTGCAGCGCCTGGCCACCATCGCCGTTGGCGACGAACGACGAGCCATCGAACACGATCTCGTCCTGCCCACCGACGCGGTTGAGATAGGCGAGCGGAAGCCTCGTCTCGGCGATTCGCGCCCTGACCAGCGCGACGCGCAGGTCGTCCTTGTCGAGCTCGTAAGGGCTGCCGTTAGGGACGAGCAATATTTCGGCGCCCCGCGCGGCGAGGTTCGCGCACACGCCCGGCAGCCAGATATCCTCGCAGATCGGGACCCCGATGCGCGCGCCGCGACAATCGAAGGGTTCGGCGGGCGGCCCCGGCGCGAACACGCGCTTCTCATCGAAGGTGCCGTAATTGGGAAGCTCGTGCTTAAGCGTCACCTCGGCGATCCTGCCGTCGTCGACCAGCACGACGCCATTGTAGCGCTTCCCCTCGCGGCGGATCACCGTGCCGATCAACATCGCCGGCCCACCTCCCCGCGTCGCTTGCGCAATACGCTCGAGCTCGGTCTCGCACGCCTCGACCAAAGCGGGCTTCAGGACCAGGTCTTCGGGCGGATAGCCGGTCAGCTGGAGCTCCGGGTACAGCAGCAGATCGGCGTCATGATGGCGCTCGCGCAGCGCCAGCATCGCAGCGGCATTGGCGCGAAGGTCGCCCACCACCTGATTCATCTGGCACATCGCGATCGACAGGCTTTGTGGCATCGCTCGGGCCTTAGCAGGCGCTCCGGGGCCCGCAACCATGGGCTGGACTCGCCCGCGCGCCTTCGTAAGAGAGGCGCCAATTCCCAGGGACAATCGCATGAAACTGCTGGCCGGCAACTCCAACCCCGCACTCGCCGCAGCGATCTCCTCCTATCTCGAAGTCCCGCTCACCGAAGCCAGCGTCCGCCGCTTCGCCGACGAGGAAATTTTCGTCGAAATCCACGAGAATGTGCGCGGCGAGGATGTGTTCGTGGTCCAGTCGACGGGTTACCCGGCCAACGACAACCTTATGGAATTGCTGATCTGCATCGACGCGCTCAAGCGTTCGTCGGCCAAGCGCATCACCGCGGTCATTCCCTATTTCGGCTACGCCCGCCAGGATCGCAAACCCGGTCCGCGAACGCCGATTTCGGCCAAGCTGGTGGCCAACCTCATCACCGTCGCGGGCGCCGACCGGGTGCTTTCGATGGATTTGCACGCCGGCCAGATCCAGGGCTTTTTCGATATTCCGACCGACAATCTCTACGCCGCCCCGGTCATGTCGGCGGATATCAAGGCACGCTTTTCGATCGACAACGTCACCGTCGTCTCGCCCGACGTCGGGGGCGTGCTTCGCGCCCGCGCGCTTGCCAAACGGCTCAAGAACGCACCGCTGGCGATCGTCGACAAGCGCCGCGAATCGGCGGGCGAAAGCGAAGTCATGAACATCATCGGCGACGTCGCCGGGCGCTTTTGCATCCTCGTCGACGACATCGTCGACAGCGCAGGAACGCTTTGCAATGCCGCGGCGGCGCTGAAGGAAGCCGGCGCCGAAGACGTCATCGCCTATGTCAGCCACGGCGTGCTGTCGGGCGGCGCGGTGGCGCGGGTCGAAGCCTCGGCGCTGCGCGAGCTCGTGGTCTCGGATTCGATCGGAGTTCCCGAAGGCGGCGCGGGCGAAGCCAAGCTACGTTACATCACGATCGCGCCGCTATTCGCCGAAGCCATCCGCCGCACCGCCGACGAAAGCTCGGTATCGAGCCTGTTCGACTAGAAGATTCCCAGAAATTTCTTCCGCTTTTTCTTCTCGCCGGGCTTTTTGCCGCCCTTTTCGGAAAGGCCCTTGACCGGCCCGCCGTCCTTTTCGCGCTGAGCGGCGGCGCGCGCGCCGCTCAGGACGGGGCCGCAGCTGGTCGATTCGGCATTGCCGGGATCGACGAAGGCTACCACCAGTGCCACCGGGCTAACGAGAGCGGCCAGCCCGAGACCAAGGCCCGCGCGCGTCAGCAGCTCGCCGCTGATCGGATCGACCTTGGGCGCCGCGAAATAGCCTCCGACCCCGATCGGGGACTGGCCCGAAAACGCGCTGAACGTCTTGGAATCGGCTTCCATCGCAAGGTCGAGGCTCTCGTTACGAAAGCTGAAGGCTCCGCGCCCGGCGATCACGTTCTTCCTGGTGTCGATCAGGATCGGATCGGCCGCGGCGATGCCGTTGCGGACGGTGAAGGCGATCAGGCCGCAGTTGATCTGGATCGGCTCCTTCAACTTCTTTTCGAACATTTTTTGCGCGAAGGTGCCGATGTCGAGCTCGGCGAGCTGGACGTTGCGAGTCCAGAAAGTCCCGGCCGGCATGATGAAGGCGATGCGCCCGTCGGCGGTGGCGAGCGACTTGCGGACGCTGTCGCCCTCGCCGGTCATTTGCACGCGGGCCCGGATCATGCCGGTGGCGCCCGATTGCTCGGCGCCGAAGCGCGCGAGCAGCCGCCCCATCGGAGTCGGCGACAGGCGGATATCGTAACGCGTGAAGACCGGCCGGCGGCGCGCATCGATCGAGATGTTGGACGCAAGGTGCCCGCCCGCGACATCGAAGGTGAGCGGGTCGAGCCTCAGCAGGCTGCGATCCAGATTCACCGTCATGGCGATGTTCGAGATCGGGAAACTCTCGGCCCGCACCCGCGCGATGCGGTATTTGACGTCGGCATCGAAGCGCTTGAGCGCCTCGATGCGCAGCTGGGCGTCGGGCAGCACACGCGGAACCCCGCCTTCGGTTTTGATCGCGCCCTTGCCGCCCATCGCATCGAGACGGCGCGGATCGTAGCCGACGAAGGGGCCTGCATCGACGATGTCGAGGACGCGGCTGCGGACATCGGCGTCGATCTTGATTCGCGTTTTCGGCATCGACACCGTCATCCAGCCGCCGATATCGCTGTCGCCGAAGGTGCCGCGAAGCGCGGTGAAGCGCCAGGTCGCGCCAGCCTTGGTCAGGTTCGAATTGATCCGGTAGCGGCGCGTGTCGGGCGTGGCGACGCCGATGAAGTCGAACAGGTCGGCCAAATTGGGTCCGCGCACGCTCATCTTGAGCGCCGCGCCATCGAATTGGGTGGCTCCGGCAAGCGTTCCCGATACGTCGAGGACATTGCCCAGGCTTTCCGCATGGAGCGCGAGCTTGTTGCGCCCGCCCGCCACCGTCTCGTTCGGCGACATCAGGTTTCCCGAAAGCGTGAAGCGCCGGTCGCGGAGCGATCCGCCGCCCGAAAAACGGACGTCGTCGGCGAAGCGCGTGTCCCTGGCCTTGATAGTGTCGATCGAGACGTCGGTGGTGAAATCGAGCTGCGGCGCGCGGTAATGGACATCGCTGCCCGCGACACTGGCGCGAAGGATGGTCGGGAGCTCGAGCGGCTCGCCCTTCGCCGCCCCGAAGGTCCATGTGTTGCGCTTGCCCGCCGCGTCCCATTCGAGATTGACGTCGCCGTCGGCCATTTCGAGCCAGTTGACCCGGCGCTTGCCGAATATCAGCGGGATGGTGGCGATGTTGGTGTCGATTTTGGCGGCATCGAAAAGATTCTTCGTCCCCGCCCAGGCCGGGTTCGATATCGTCATCCGCTCGGCCAGGAACTTGATGTCGATGGGGTTCAGGAAGAGCTGGAAATCGCCCGCGACCTTGACCTGCCGCTCGGTCTGGCGGCTGACATAGCGTTCGAAATAGGGCTTGAGGAACCGGCCCTTGGTGATGAACAGGATCAGCCAAGCGAGAAACACGAGAGCGATGATCCCGCCGATCAGTCGAAGCAGGCCGGTGAGGATGCGGGACACGGTTTCGCGCCGGCCGGGGGGCACGCGAACCGGGGGCGCACTCGCCCCTTCGACTGCTCGAACGTCAGTCATCGCTTCATGCTAATGCAGCGCTCCGCGCCGAACAAGCGGCTTGCCAAAAGCGCCCTCCCCTCTCTATAGCCGTCCGCTTTCCAGCCTTTGGAAGACAAGAACCGCCCGGCCAGTGTGGGCTGCCGTGGCTGTTTTGAAACGTCGCGCTTTCAGTGCGCTACATCGGGAGACGAAAATGCCCAAATTGAAGACCAAGAGCGGGGTCAAGAAGCGATTCAAGATCACCGCCAACGGCCTCGTCAAGCATGGCGTCGCGGGCAAGCGGCACCGGCTGACGCACCACAGCGCCAAATATATCCGCCAGAATCGCGGCACCAGCGTGATTTCCGATGCCGATGCACGGACGATCAAGCTGTGGGCGCCCTATGGGCTGGGGAAGTAGGCCATGGCACGCATCAAGCGCGGCGTCACCACGCGCGCAAAGCACAAGCGCATCCTCGAAGGGGCGAAGGGCTACTACGGCCGGCGCAAGAACACGATTCGCGTCGCCCGCCAGGCGGTCGAGAAGGCGGGTCAGTACGCCTATCGCGACCGCAAGGTTAAGAAGCGCAGCTTCCGCGCCTTGTGGATCCAGCGCATCAACGCCGCGGTGCGCATGGAGGGGCTGACCTACGGCCAGTTCATGCACGGGTTGAAGCTCGCCGGGATCGATCTCGATCGCAAGGTGCTGGCCGACATCGCGATGCACGAAGGCGACGCGTTCAAGGCGATCATCGCCCAGGCGCGCGGCGCGTTGCCGCAACAGGGCGAAGCGCAGGCGGCTTAGGGCGCCACCGGGGCGCGTTCGAGCGCGCTACAGGTCCCAACCCGCGAGATCTGCGGCCGCGGCGTAGCTGCTTTCAAGGAATTGCAGCAGCGTCGCGTGCCAGCCATGATTGACCCACGGCGCGGGCGCGACCCTGAGCTTGCCCGCCATCTGGGTCAGGAGATGCAGATAAGCGAAGGTCGGCCCGTCGCGGACGGGAGCGATTTGCGGCCAGGCCTCCGAAGCAGGCATCGCGAAACCTCCCAATGAACGCGCGCCCCGGCTTTACCTTCGAGGCGAGGCGAGCTTAAGCGCTGGCTGCGCAATTTGAAATTAGGGCATGGCTTGGCTGATCTCGACCTCATCGACGCGGAATTTCGCCAAATGATCGCGGCGGCGGGAGACTTGGCCGCGCTCGACGCCGTGCGCGTCCACGCGCTCGGCAAGCAGGGCCGAATTACCCAATTGCTGAAGACGCTGGGGGCAATGAGCGCCGAGGCGCGGCAGGTCGAGGCGCCCCGCATTCAGGCGCTGCGCGAAAGCGTCGCCGCGGCTATCGCCGAGCGCAAGGCGGTGCTCGAGGCCGCCGAACTCGACCGCCGGCTCGCGACTGAAACGCTCGATCTGACCCTGCCCGTCGAGCCCGCCCCGCGCGGCAGCGTCCACCCGGTCAGCCAAGTGATGGACGAGCTTGCCGAAATCTTCGCCGACTTGAGCTTCGCGGTCGCTGAAGGGCCGGAGATCGAGGACGACTGGCATAATTTCAGCGCGCTCAACATTCCCGAAAGCCACCCCGCGCGCGCGATGCACGACACCTTCTATTTTGACCGCACGGACGGCGAAGGTCGCAAGATGCTGCTGCGCACGCACACCTCGCCGGTCCAGATCCGCGCGATGATGAACCAGAAGCCGCCGCTCCGCATCATCGCCCCCGGCCGCGTCTATCGTTCGGACAGTGACGCCACCCACACCCCGATGTTCCATCAGATCGAAGGGCTGGTGATCGATCGCGGCATCCATATGGGCCATTTGAAATGGACGCTTGAGACCTTTCTCAAGGCCTTCTTCGAACGCGATGATGTCGTTCTGCGGCTGCGCCCGAGCTATTTCCCGTTCACCGAGCCCTCCGCCGAAGTCGATGTCGGGTTCACCCTCAAGGACGGCCGGCGCGTGATCGGCGGGTGCGAAGGCTGGATGGAAGTGCTTGGCTCGGGCATGGTCCACCCGCGCGTGATCGCCGCGTGCGGGCTCGACCCGGACGAATGGCAGGGCTTCGCGTTCGGCACCGGGATAGACCGGCTGGCGATGCTGAAATACGGAATGGACGATCTGCGCGCCTTCTTCGACGGCGATTTGCGCTGGCTGCGCCATTACGGCTTTGAAGCGCTCGCGGTTCCGACGCTTAGCGGCGGCGTCGGGGCATGAAGTTCACTGTGTCTTGGCTCAAGGAGCATCTCGACACCGACGCATCGCTAAGCACGATCGCGGAGACGCTGACCCGCATCGGACTCGAGGTCGAAAGCGTCGATAACGGCGCCGAAAAGCTCGCGCCTTTCACCATCGCGCGCGTGCTTACCGCCGAGCCGCACCCGCAAGCCGACAAGCTTCGCCTGCTCGGTGTCGACACCGGCGCGGGCGCGCCGGTGCAAGTGGTGTGCGGCGCGCCCAACGCGCGAGCCGGGCTGGTTGGGGTGTTCGGCGGTCCCGGCGCCTATGTCCCGGGAAGCGGCCTGACGCTCCAGGTGGCGACCATCCGCGGGGTCGAAAGCCGCGGAATGATGTGCTCGGCGCGCGAGCTCGAGCTCGGCGAGGATCATGACGGAATCATCGAGCTCCCGGGTGATGCGCCCGTGGGCGCGGCCTATGCCGGCTGGGCAGGTCTCGACGATCCGGTGCTCGACGTCGCGATCACGCCCAACCGCGGCGACTGCATGGGCGTGCACGGGATCGCGCGCGATCTTGCCGCCGCCGGCCTCGGGACCATGCGGCGCGAAATCAGCGATCATTCGGCGCAAAGCGGCGGACCCGCCTACGACATCCGCACCGACGATCCCGAGGGGTGCCCGGCATTCCATGCCCAGGTCGTTCGCGGCGTCACAAACGGCCCCTCCCCCGACTGGCTTCAGCGGCAGCTCCGCAGCGTCGGTCAGCGGCCGATCTCGCTGCTCGTCGACATTACCAACTACATCATGATCGGCTGGGGCCGCCCGCTCCACGTCTATGATCTTGCCAAGCTCGAGGGGCCGCTGGTGGCGCGCAAGGCCAAGGCGGGGGAAAGCCTAGTCGCGCTCAACGGCAAAAGCTACGCGCTCGATCCAGGCATGACAGTGATCGCCGACGATGCGGCGGTGCACGATATCGGCGGCATCATGGGCGGCGCGCATTCGGGCGTTAGCGAAGCCACACGCGACGTGCTGATCGAATGCGCTTATTTCGATGCCGTCGGCATCGCCCGCACCGGCCAGAAGCTCGGCCTTGTCTCCGATGCACGTTCGCGCTTCGAACGCGGAGTCGATCCCGGCTTCCTCGAGGACGGCCTCGCGCTCGCGACCGGGATGGTGCTCGGCCTTGCCGGCGGGAAGGCTTCGGTGGCCGTGCGCGCCGGCGTCGCTCCCACCGCGCGCGCGGCGATCGCCTTCCGCCCCGATCGCGTCGCCAGGCTGGGCGGCCTCGAAGTCCCGGCTCCCGAACAGCAGCGCATATTGCAAGCGCTGGGATTCAGCGTCGAGGGCGAGGACAGTTGGACGGTTCGCGCGCCGAGCTGGCGCAGCGATGTCGACGGCGCCGCCGATCTCGTCGAGGAGATCGTCCGCATCGTCGGCCTCGACGAAATCGCGTCGACGCCGCTCGCGCGCGATGCAGGCGTTGCCAAGCCCACGGCCACCGCCGGGCAGCGCACCGAGCGGCGGGCTCGACGCGCCGCGGCCGCGCGCGGGCTCAACGAAGCGGTGACGTGGAGCTTCATTCCGGTTGGCGACGCGCAGGCCTTCGGCGATGCCCCCTGGACGCTCGCCAATCCGATCAGCGAGGAAATGAAGGTCATGCGGCCCTCGTTGCTCCCCGGCTTGCTCGCGGCCGCCAAGCGCAACCTCGACCGCGGCGCGACGATGATCAGGTTGATAGAGATCGGCCGCCGCTACCGCGAAACCGAACGCCCGACGGTCGGGATCGTCCTGTGCGGCGAAAAAGATCGGCGCGGCTGGCGGCAATCGCCGCGCGCGTTCGACGCCTTCGACATCAAGGCCGAAGCGCTTGCCCTGCTCGAAGAGGCGGGATCGCCTGTCGCGAACCTGCGCCTCGACGGGGCTGCGAGCGGCCACTACCACCCGGGGCGAAGCGGGCGGCTTTGCCTCGGCAAATCGGTGTTGGGCGAGTTCGGCGAGCTTCATCCCAGGCTCGCCCGGCTGTTCGACATCGGCGCGCCCGTCGTGGCTTGCGAACTCTTCCTCGACGCGCTTCCCGCCGTTTGCCGCGGCGAACGGCGGCGCGCGGGCTTCGATCCCCCCGTGCTGCAGCCGGTGGTTCGCGACTTTGCCTTCATTGTTCCCGTCGGCATGACAGGCGACGCCCTGGTGAACGCCGTGCGCGGCGCGGATAGGCGTGTCATCGCCGATGTCCGCATATTCGACCGTTTCGTCGGGGCGGGAATCGGCGATGGTGAGCAATCGCTTGCGGTGGAAGTGACCCTGCAGCCCGCAGCCGAACGAAGCTTCACCGAAAGCGAACTGGGAGCTGTCGCCGAAGCGATCGTCGCTGCCGCCGCGAAGGTCGGCGCGCGCCTTCGCAGCTAAATTTCGAGCCGATTGATCGCGGCATACACGCGGGCCTCGATTTCGTCGCGGTGAAGCCCGGCGGGGATCGGTTCGCCGAAGCAAAAGCGGATCGTTCCGGGCCGTTTGACGAAGCGTCGTGGCCAGGCGTGCCCGCTGTCGGTAGCAAGCGGGACGACCGGAAGCCCGAGCGTGCGGTAAAGCCCAGCAAAGCCCGATTGCAGGGGCGGCCGCTCGCCTGGCGAAACGCGAGTTCCTTCGGGGAAGATCGCGATCGGCCGGCCGCTCGCCACCGCCGCGCGCGCCGCGCCGAGCATGGCCCGCAGCGCCCCCGCGCCGCCCTCGCGGTCAATCGGAATGATGCCGTAATGCCCGGCGAGCCATCCCCATCCGGGGATTTTGACCAGGTCTTTCTTCATGACTACGACCGGGTCGTCCAGCAGCAGAAGAATGTCGATGGTTTCGTACATCGACTGATGCTTGCCCGCCACCAGGACGGGGGTGACTGGCACCTGCCCTTCTATCTTCGAACGAATTCCAAGCAGCCGGGCGGCGCACCAACGATGGTAGCGCGCCCAGCGGCGGGTGGTCGTCCGCACCGCGCTCTTGTCGACGAGGACGGCGGCGATGCCCGATGACACGATGATGAAGCTGCCCGCGTAGAACATGATTGCGAAGAGCAGCGACCGGAGCCAGGCCATGCGATCAATAACCCAGCAGAACGGCCATGCGCCGCAGCAGATATTTGTTATATTCGCCGAACAGGGTGCGAAAGCCCGGGCTGCTGGCGACTCCGTCCGGGAGGATCGAAATATCCTCCCCCAACTGGCGCGAGAGCTCGAAACGGGCGCGGGTCATATGCCAGTCGGTGGTGACGAGGCGCATTGACTTGAAACCGCGGCTGCGCATCCATTTGGCGGTTTCATCGGCGTTCGAGCGCGTATCGACCGACTCCTTGCCGAGGTCGATGCAGCAGGCGAACAAGCGCTTCGAGGCTCCGGTCGCGACCGCCAGCTCGCTCGACTTGACGACGCGGTCGACGCCTGAAACCAGCATTCGCTTGGCGCGACCGCGCTCGAGAAGGTTGAGCCCGCGCTGAATCCGCCCGCTGCCGCCCGTCAGGACGACAATGGCGTCGGTCTTGCGGTCGTCCGCGGCATCGGGAAGCGTGATCGCGAAAAGCGCGAACCCGAGCGCCCACGCCAGGATCAGGAACCCGACGAGCCGTCCGATCACAGCATTTTCCTCAAGGCGCGCAGCACGGTCATCCGCGCGACGAGCGTCGCAAGCGCGATCCCGGCAACCGGCAGTGCGAACAAAAGCAGCCGGTCGATCGCTGCCAGGCCGGCCGAGCCAACGAGCTCGGATCCGACTTCGCCGACCCGGCTGCCGATGCCGACCAGGACGATGAACGCGGCGACGAAGCCGACCGCTCCGCCGAACAAGGCGTCGAGCGCGATGCGGCGCTGGAAAAGGCGCGCGACCTGGACATCGGTCGCCCCCATCAGGTGCATGACTTCGATCGTACCGCGGTGGGTGTCGAGAGCGCCGCGCGCGGCGAGGACCACAGCGGCAGCGGTCGCCCACGTCATTAGCACCACCAAGGCAAGCGCGAGCCACTTCAACGAACCCAGAAGGTTCGCGAGCGGGCTGAGCCAAGTCGCATTGTCGTCGATCCGGGCGGAGGGAGCAACATCGCGGATCGATGCCGCGATCGCATCGCGGCGCTGATAGGCCGCCGGGCTCAAATCGACATCGATCATTGCCGGCACCGGAAGTTCGGCCTCGGCGCCGCCCTCGCCGAGCAGGCGCCCGAGCATGGCCTGCATTTCCTCGTCGCTGACGCGCGTCACGGCAAGTACGCCGTTCTGCCGGGTGAGCGCTGCGATGGCGATCCGTGCCTGCGCCTCCCGAAATTCGGGATTGGCATCGACGATCTGGACGGTCAGCCGCTCGCCGATGCTCGAGACGAGCCCGTCGGCGGCGCGGCGCAGGCCGAGCCCTCCGGCCCCCGCTAGCACCGTCAGGAACATCATGATCGCGATGACCCAAGGCATCGGCCCCGCAAAGCGGCCCTCGGGAAGCAGCCGGCGGTCGGCGGCGGGGACGGAAAAAGGAAGATTCATTGTGCGCTGTCCGCCGCCGCTTCCGCCCGGCGCGGTGGGTAACGAAGAATTCCCGTCGGGTCGGACAACATGCCGCGGTCGAGGCGCATCATTTCGGCCCGCCCGATGCGGGTCAGCAAATGGATGTCGTGGGTCGCCACGACCAGCGTCGTTCCAAGCTTGTTGAGCGCATCGAACAAATGGAGGAGCCGCGCCGCCATTTCTGGGTCGACGTTGCCGGTCGGCTCGTCGGCCACCAGCATGTCCGGACGGCCGATGACTGCGCGCGCGATCGCAACACGCTGCTGCTCGCCTCCCGACAGAGTCGCGGGCCGTGCGCTCGCGCGGTCCGACAGCCCCACCCAGGCAAGCATTTCGCGCACCGGTTGTTGGAGATCGCGGTCCTCGACTCCGGCGACGCGCAGCGGGAGCGCGACATTATCGAATGCCGACAAGTGCCGCACCAAACGGAAATCCTGGAAAACGACGCCGATGCGCCGGCGAAAGCCCGGCAGCCTTTCGCGCGGCATGGTGACGACGTCCTCGCCGAATAACCGGATGAGGCCGCGGCTCGGGCGCTGTGCGAGGTAGATCAGCTTCAGAAGCGAGGTCTTGCCTGCGCCCGACGGGCCGGTCAGGAAATAGAAACCTCCAGCGCGAAGCGTGAAGCTGACATCCGACAGGGTCTCGGCGCCGGTCCCGTAACGCAAGCCGACATTATCGAATTGCACGATACTCCTAATCGCGCCTCTCCCTGCGCCGATGATGGGCCAAATGGCATGACCGGGGTACGTGCGTAAAGAAGGACGTCGTCCTCGTGCTTGCAAGCACGAGTCGCGCTATGCTTTAGCCGCTTCGCTCCCGCCACGGACGTTCCGCTCACCGATGATCCTATCTTGCCCAGCCTGCGCAACCCGTTATGCCGTTCCCGACGCTGCGATCGGCGTGGCCGGACGGCAGGTGCGCTGCGCCGCGTGCAAGAACAGCTGGTTTCAAGCCCCGAACGACGCTGTGGTGGCGGAGCTTGCCGGAGGACAAACGACACCGTTCGGGCGGATTGGGATGCCGCCTTCGGCCGCGCCCCTGCACGCTCCCTCTGCCGCACGTCCTCCCGAAAAAGCGGCACCGCGGTTCGAGTCCGACACCGTGCCCGGCGCCTACAATCCGTTCGCCCACTCGCCGCCGTTCAGCGGACGCCGCAACCCCGCCCGCATGCAAACCATGCTCGCGGGCGGTGCGGGAGCGGTTATGCTAAGCGTGGTCGCGGCGTTGGCGTTGGTCGGGCCGCCCGACATCCGCGCCAATCTCGGGCTTCAAAACGATGCGGGAAGCCCAATCCAGATTCAGATGGAGGTCCCGCAGGTTCGCGGAATGCCCGGCGGCAACCAACTGCTCGACGTCAGTGGGCAAATCATCAATCCGACCGACCAGACCCAGCGCGTTCCTTCGATCCGGGCCGAAATCCGCAACGCCGACGATCGCGTCATATACAGCTGGATCATCGCGCCACCTGTGAAGACCTTGCAGCCGCGAGGACGGGTGAGCTTTTCGAGCGGCGGGGTCGACGTGCCCGAAGGCGACAACAAACTCAAACTCACGCAGGAGGGCGGCAGCTGACCAGAATGCGTATCGGCATTCTCACCGGCGGGGGCGACGTCCCAGGGCTCAATCCCTGCATCCGCGCGCTCACTTTGGCGGCAATCGACCTTGGCTGGGAGGTTTTGGGGATCAGGCGCGGCTGGCAAGGCGTGCTCGACATAGACCCCGATGACGACGCCAGCATCGCCGCAAACACGATCCCGCTCGATCGCGAACGGGTCCGCGGAATCGATCGGCGTGGCGGAACGATCCTGCATACCTCGCGCGTCGATCCGCGCACCCACCAAGGCCAAGACCGCACTGCCCACGTCCTTCAAGTCATTGAAAAGCTTGGTGTCGACGCGCTTGTAACGCTCGGCGGGGATGGCACGCTCAGATTCTCAGCGCACTTGTCGGCGGCGGGCGTCACGGTCGTTTCGATTCCCAAGACGATGGACAACGACGTGTTCGGGACCGATTATTGCATCGGCTTTTCGACTGCGGTCAGCCGCTCGGTCGAGGCCATAAACGCGCTTCGCACCACCGTCGAGAGTCACGAGCGCATCGGTGTGGTCGAGTTGTTCGGCCGCCGTAGCGGGGAAACCGCCTTGCTCGCGGGTTTTCTCGCCCAAGCCGACCGCACGGTCATCGCCGAAGTCGCCGCCGATCCGGCGCGCTTGATAGCGCTCCTCGAGGAGGACAAGCGCAGCAACCCGGCCGCCTACGCCATGTGTGTCATATCTGAAGGGGCGCACCTGAGCGATGGGAGCCACGATGCCGATCTGTCGAAGCCCGCCAGCCAGCGTCACGAGGAAGGCGTCGGCCAGCGGCTAGCGCGCGAGATCGAGGCGAGCACGGGCCACGGCACCGTCGTGCAGGCGCTCGCCTATTTGATGCGCGCCGGGGAACCCGACGCAATGGACCGCATGGCGGGCTTCGCCTTCGGGGCGCTGGCGGTGCAATTGCTCAAGCGTGGCGAAGCCGGACGGATGCTGGCCCTGCTGAGCGGCAATTACGGCCATGTCGCGATCGATACCCTTCTCGCCGGCACCAAAAGCGTCGATGTCGCGAAGCTCTACGATTCGGGCGCCTACCGCGCCAGGTTGACCGCGGTCGATGGCATGCCGATGTTCCTTTATTGAAACTCGACCAGCCGTAATGGTGTTCCGGTGGCGGGGTCACGGGTATTACGGAACCTCTGGCCCATGCCGTTGGTGACCGCGGAGCCGGAGCCGATGCGTACTGATGAAACGATTCTCGCGCTTGCCCTGACAGAAACCGATTGCGGGCTTTGCTGCGCGCTCGCGGGCAAAGCCGGAGTGTTCGTAGCGGCGGCAAATATAAGCATCGGAAGCAGACCCATGCCGCTTTAGCGCTCTGGTTTGAACCGGTTTCAATGCGCTTGCGCGATGTGGCCCGCGATGAATCAAAGCTACGCCATTGCGTGCCCATTTGGCCTTTGCTAGACGCTCGCACCTGCCGGCGCCCCCTTCTGGGGCGGTTTTCCATGAGATGTGCGGTCGTGGCGGAACTGGTAGACGCGCAGCGTTGAGGTCGCTGTGGCCGAAAGGCCGTGGAAGTTCGAGTCTTCTCGACCGCACCAAACAGTCCTGGAATTCCTAGCTCCAGGGCACTCGCACGGCCTTGCAGGCAGTTTGTGGCGCAGTTCCGCGCGCTTTTAGCCAAGCGGGCTATGGCGGTGCAGTCAGAGACGGCCGCAATCAGAGCAATTTCATGCCGGAATTGCGCCGCGGTCTCTGGTCCAAAAATTCTGACTGCAGTCGAAATGGGGGGTTAAGAGAACCCGAGCACGGCACGTTGCGCGGCCCACTCCAGCGGGAGCTCGGTCCCCAGCAACGCGCGGCTGGTTAGCGAGGTTGGCTGACCACCCTCCACGATGGCAGCAATGATATTGGGGGCGAGGCACGCCAGCCCAGCCCGCTTGGTCAGCCGGGTACGACAGCGGTTGGTCGCCAGCGCGATGCTGGCGAGAGACTGTTGGGGTCCGTTCATCACGAGCTGCCGAGCACCATATGCTTCTGCCACCAGAGCAACCAGCTTCTCGTCGCGGATGCGCAGCGGATGGGTCGCATCTGTGGGACCGGGAATAACCAGCCGAACCTGATGCCCGCTTGTGTGTCTCTTGAAAGAGTTCATTCTTTCGCTGGGCAAGGCGCTTCCTTCAGGAATGAAATCCGAACGGAGATGGCGATTGAATACGGGTAGGCGGCGGACTAGCGACTTCAAGAGCTGGTCGGCCCGGTGCTTGAGGCTTGGTCGAGCAAAGCCTCGACGTGGACGACAAGTTGATCGGCGTCGAAAGGCTTTTTCAGATAATCGTTAGCGCCCGCACGCAACGCGATCTCTTTGTCTGACTCGCTGCGCCGTCCGGTGAGCATGAGAACGGGCGTCCGGTAAGCAGTGGTCGACACGCGGATACGCTTCAGTGCTTCGATGCCGTTCATTTCCGGCATCGCGCAATCAAGGATTAGGA
>Ga0136638_10000072_pt1 | contig 15804 bp, 12 predicted proteins | sample AntDrymUQ8582206_2_FD_104671 | JGI IMG/M metagenome (GOLD analysis project Ga0136638, IMG submission 104671) | Polar desert sand microbial communities from Dry Valleys, Antarctica - metaG UQ858 (22.06) | ecosystem: Environmental > Terrestrial > Soil > Desert | place: Antarctica: Dry Valley...
CGACCGCAATGCGGTCGCGCCCCGGCTTAAAGCCTGCTGGGGCAGGCGTGCACTCGTCGCAATTAATTAGCGCGCTCCTTCGGAGCGGCGCGTCCGCGCACAGCACAAAGGCAGGGATGAAGCTCTACGGACGCCGTGGATCTTTACTCTTTCTACAATTGCGCATGAAAATCGTCTTCGCTGGGACTCCGGATTTCGCGGCGGCAGCACTGGATGCCATCCTCGGTGCAGGGCAAAGCGCGGGTTGGACTGTGTCTCTGGTGCTGACGCAACCTGATCGCCCGTCGGGCCGCGGGTTGAAGCTTTTAGCCAGCCCGGTCAAGCAGTTGGCGCTGGCGCACGGCATCGAGGTGCACTCTCCGGTATCTCTGCGCAAAGGCGATGCGGCAGCAACGGCACATGCCAGGCTGCGCGCCGCGGCGCCCGACATCATGATCGTTGCGGCCTATGGCCTGATTCTGCCGCCCGAGGTACTCGACATTCCGCGCGGACTGCGCGACGGATGGAAGCCGAAGCTGTCGGCGATCAATATCCACGCATCGTTATTGCCGCGCTGGCGCGGCGCAGCGCCGATTGCGCGGGCGATCGAGGCGGGCGACGTCGGGACAGGCGTCACCATCATGCAGATGGAAGCCGGACTCGATACCGGCCCGATGTTGATGGCTGAGCAAGTCGCGATCGAGGCCGACGATACCGCGGGCACTTTGACCTCGACACTGGCAAGCCTTGGGGCAAGCATGATCGTTGAAGCGCTGCGCAACGTCGATCAATTGCACGCGATGCCGCAGCCGTTCGGGGCGACCTATGCGAGGAAATTAGACAAGGCGGAGGCGTGGCTCGACTGGGGCGATGCTGCGCTTCGCCTCGAGTGCAAGGTCCGCGCCTTCAATCCGTTTCCGATCGCCTCGAGCATGCTCAACGGCGCAACGATCCGGATCTGGAGCGCCCATGCGGTCGACGGGCCGGCGATTGTCGACGCGCGCGAGATCGGGCTGGTGCGCGCAGCGGATGCACTGGGCGTACGCGTTGCATGCGGCGTCGGCGAACTCTTGCTCACCGAACTGCAGCGCGCCGGCGGCCGGCGAGTGACGGCGCGCGAGTTCATCGCTGGATTTGCAGTCAAGCCCGGCGATCGGTTCACTCACCCGTCCACCGTTGCGACCGAGTGAGCGCGGCTGCATCGCCTGCGCTGGCCGAAGTGTTGCGCCATGCGGCGGCGGCATGGCAGCTGTTTCGTGGCGGACGCTCGCTCGATTACGCGCTGGGCGCGGCGCTGGCCGCCCGTTCCGATCTTCGCCCAGCCGTGCAGGACGCGCTGTATACGGCGGTACGCCGGCTCGCAGCCAGCGAACACATCGTTGAGCGTCTGGCCGCGCGTGCGCCGGCACCGGAGGTGGCAGCGCTGCTGGCGGTATCGCTGGCGCAGTTGCATGGCGATGCGCATCCGCACTACACAGTGGTTGATCAGGCGGTGACAGCGGCACAGCAGTCACTGCAGACGCAGGCTGCGGCGGGGTTCGTCAACGCGTTGTTGCGCAACTTCCTGCGCCAGCGCGAATCGCTATCAGCCGAAGTACAGCGCGAGGCGACGCTGCGCTACAACCTGCCTCCATGGTGGATCGAGCGGTTGCGTGGCGAATATCCGGACGACTGGACGATGATCGCTGAGTCGCAACAGCGGATGCCGCCGCTGGTACTGCGTGTCAACTCAAGGCGCCTGACGGTGGACGATTACCTGACTCGGCTGGCTGAGCTCGGCATTGCAGCCACGCGCGTTGGCGCACAAGCAGTCTGGATGCATCAACCGCGTCCGGTGGCGCAGATCCCAGGCTTTGCCGCCGGTGAAGTGTCGGTGCAGGATGCCGGGGCGCAACTGGCGGCGCCATGGCTCGATGCCGCTGCCGGGATGCGAGTGCTGGACGCGTGTGCCGCGCCAGGAGGAAAGACCGCACACCTGGCCGAACTCGGCGCCGACGACGTGACTGCGCTTGAAATCGACGCTGCGCGCGCGGTGCGGATTGAAGACAACCTCAGGCGCTGCCATTTGTCTGCCCGCATTGTTGTCGGCGACGCCGAGCGTCCGGCAACATGGTGGTTTCCAAAGGGTCAGATTCCATTCGATCGAATCTTGCTCGATGCACCTTGCACGGCGTCGGGCATCGTGCGGCGGCATCCCGACATTCCGTGGCTGCGGCGCGCCTCCGATGTTGCGCAATTGACAACGGTGCAGGCCAATTTGCTCGACGCTTTGTGGCCCCTGCTGAGGGTGGGTGGTAGGCTGCTTTACGTCGTTTGCTCGCTGTTTCCGGAGGAAGGACGGGCGCAGATCGCTCGCTTCGGCGAGCGCCACGCGGACGCGCGCCGACTGCCGCTGCCGGCCTCACAGCTATTGCCGACATCCATGATTGCGGCGGCCGCGGCTCCGGCATGGCAGGGCGCCACCGAGCCGACGCTGCATGACGGCTTTTTCTACGCATTGCTCGAAAAGACCGGATGAGATTGATTGCCGCGCCGAAATTCTGGCTCACTTTACTGACCTGGCTGGCATGGCCGGCGATGGCTGCACTTTTCGCCGTGCCGACATTGGCGTTGGCCGACGAGCGGATCGGCGTGATGGCGGCGACGCTCGAGCCGGCGAAGGAGTCCGGCGATGCACTGCTGCTCAATGCGACCTTCGAGTTTGAAATGCCGCAGGCACTCGAGGAGGCGGTGCAAAAAGGGATCGCACTTTATTTCAACATCGAATTCGAGCTGTTTCGCAAACGCTGGTACTGGTTCGACCGCAGGGTCGCGTCGAGCACGCTGACGTATCGGCTGTCATTTTCGCCGTTGACGCGGCAATATCGACTGGCTCGTGGCGGCCTGTCGCAGTCGTTCGAGTCACTGGAAGAAGCATTGTCTTTGCTGAAAAGCGTTCGCAACTGGCGGGTGGCGGACAAAGGCGTGCTGGCCCCGCGCGAGGGATACGATGCTCAGGTTCGCATGCGACTCGACGTTACGCAGCTTCCCAAGCCGTTCCAGGTCAATGCGATTACCAGCCGCGAGTGGACGCTGGCGTCCGACTGGCGCGAAGTTCCGGTCACTGCGGAGCTCACGCGCTAGATGCGACTGATGCCGCTGATGCCGCGCGCACTGCGCTACGGATTGCTGGCCGCGCTCGCGGTGGGCGGCGTGTTGTTGTTCCTGCTGGCGTCGGCCAGCAGCAACACGGCTTTTTTCGAGCGCAACTATCCGCTGTTGCTCGGCATCAACGGCGTGATCGCCGCGTTGTTGTTCGTGCTGGTGCTGGCGCTCATCCGGCGCCTGGTCAAGCGCCTGCACGCCAAACAGTTCGGCGCGCGCATGATGATGCGGTTCACGATTGCGTTCGCACTGATGGGCGTGGTGCCGGGCGTGCTGATCTACATCGTGTCGACTCAGTTCCTGTCGCGCTCGATCGAATCTTGGTTCGACGTTCGCGTTGATCGCGCGCTCGATTCAGGGCTCACGCTGGGCCGCGCCGCGCTCGATAACCTGAAGGAGGACGTCAGCGCCAAGGCGCGCAGCTGGGCGCTCGAACTTTCAGACGTGCCCGAGTCATCTCAGCTTTCGCTGCTGAATCGATTGCGTGAGCAGGGCGGCATTCAGGACGCGCTCTTGGTGAGCAGCAGCGGCCAGTTAATCGGTGCCAGCGGTTCGCAACTGTTAGAGCTCATACCCGAGGTTCCTTCGGCCGCCGAATTGCGCCAGGCTCGCACGCGATTGATCGTCGCAACGATCGAAGGCGAGGCCGGGGCGCTCGAGCCACGCTACGGATTGCGCGCAAGGGTCATCGTCGCTATCCCGGCGCCCGGTCCGGTGCGCAGCGTGGCTACAGCATCGAGCCCACAAACGGCCGTGCTGCGCGACGATGCTAAAGGTGGGCAGAGCGCGACCTTCGGCAGCATGGTGGCGCCCAACGAAACGCGGCTGCTGCAGTTGATCCAGCCGGTGCCATCGTCAATCGCGGCCAATGCCGAAGCGCTGCAAAACGGTTACCGCGAATATCAGGAACTTTCGCTGGCCCGCCAGGGTTTGCAGACGATCTACGGCTTGACCCTGACGCTGACTCTGCTGCTGTCGATCTTCGCTGCGATCGCTTCCAGCGTCTTGCTGGCAAGCTCGATGACCGCGCCGCTGCTGCAGGTGGCCGAGGGCACCAAGGCGGTCGCGGAAGGCGACTATCGACAGGTGCGCGAATTTCCGGGCAATGACGAGCTCAATTTGCTCACGCAATCCTTTAACGCGATGACGCGGCAACTGACCGAAGCGCGCGATCAGGTTGAAACCAAGCAGCGTGAAGTGGAGAACGCGAGGACGTATCTGGAACGCGTGCTGGCCAATCTGTCAGCCGGAGTGATCGTGCTGAACCACGACTTTTATCTGGTGACGGCCAATCACGGCGCCTCGCGCATCCTCGGCCATCTGTTGATGCAGCAAACCGATCGCCCACTTGCCGAGATCGATGCGGCGCTGGCGAGTGCGCTGGGCATGGCGTTCGCCGATCATGCACTGAGCGCATCGCCGAAGGATTCGTGGCAGCAGCAGGTCGAAGTCAAACGGGCACCAGTGTCTGCGGTGACTGCCGTGCCCTCGGATCAAGCCGCTGGTGGCGAGCCGTTGATGTTGCTGGCACGCGGATCGCGCTTGCCGCTAGATGATGGGCTCGGTTACGTGGTGGTGTTCGATGACATTACGCAAATAATTTCAGCGCAACGCGCATTGGCGTGGGGCGAAGTCGCGCGCCGTCTGGCGCATGAAATAAAAAATCCGCTGACGCCGATCCAACTGGCGGCCGAGCGATTGCAGATGAAGCTGATCACAAAACTTTCGGTGCTGGATGCCGATGTTTTGAAGCGCGGCACATCGACCATTGTCAGCCAGGTCACGGCGATGAAGCGCATGGTCGACGATTTTCGCGATTACGCGCGCGTGCCGCCGGCTCGTCTATCGCCGCTTGCGCTCAATACGCTGGTTGAGGAAGTCGCGGCGTTGTACGGTGTCGAGGTCGGAACCGGGGCGATCGAACTTGCGTTGCGCCCCGGGCTGCCGCTGATTGAAGGCGATGCCACCCAGTTGCGGCAAGTCATACATAACCTGCTTGTCAATGCACAGGACGCATTGGCGGGTCGCAAGGATGCACGCATATGCGTGCGTACCGAGCTGGTCGAAATCGAGGAAGCGAACACCAAGGCGCGCGCGGTGCGTCTTGCGGTGGAAGACAACGGGCCGGGCTTTCCGACGAATATACTGCGCCGTGCATTCGAGCCCTATGTCACCAGCAAAGCAAGCGGCACCGGCCTTGGGCTTGCGATGGTAAAAAAGATCGTCGATGAACATGGCGCGCGTATTGAAGTGATCAACCGGGGTAGCGTTGGCGTGGGGCATGGCAATGGTGCGGTCGTCACTATCGTTTTTCGCCGGCTCGCGGAAGTCAGTGCGACCCCTGCGCTGCATGCGGCCTGAAGCACGCTCAATGGCGCGGCGTAAGCTGCAAGATAGCTTGCTAATTAAATCCTGATCATCATGGCCAACATCCTCGTCGTCGACGACGAAATCGGTATTCGAGAATTGCTGTCCGAAATCCTGGCGGATGAAGGCCATGCGGTTTTTACCGCGGAGAATGCCGCGGCGGCCCGCACCGCGCGCGGCCGCGAAGAGCTCGACCTGGTGCTGCTCGATATCTGGATGCCCGATACCGACGGTGTCACGCTGCTCAAGGAATGGGCTTCCACCGGCCAGTTGACGATGCCGGTCATCATGATGTCGGGACACGCGACGATCGATACCGCAGTAGAAGCAACGCGCTTCGGTGCCATGGAATTTCTTGAGAAGCCGATCGCGATGACGCGTCTGCTCAATGCCGTGCGTGCAGGTCTCGAGCGGGGCCGCTTGATGCGCAATGTTCGAATGGCGGCACCAATTCCACTGGCGCCCGCTGAAACTGCGGCGCCTGTATCAAAGGGATTTTCCGAGAACGTGGCCGGCTCCACGATGTCCGAGTCCGCTGTGCCGAGCGAGCACAACGGGGTAGCACTCGATCAGCCGCTGCGCGACGCCCGCGATCAATTCGAGCGTGTGTACTTTGAGTATCACCTTGTGCGCGAGAACTACAGCATGACGCGCGTTGCCGATCGTGCCGGCCTCGAGCGCACGCATTTGTACCGAAAGCTAAAGCAGTTGGGAATCGAGCTGTCGCGCGGCGCGCGCCGCAATGAGCGCGGCGCCGACGAAGTACTGAGCACGCATGAAGCCCCGACCGCGCGCACCGAGCCGCCGGTGTATTCCAAAGGCCGCGAAGAGTACGAAGACTGAAAGCGCTGCAAAACTACTGCGCGCCCCGATGCCGGGCTACAGCCTGCCGGGGACACGCTTACGTCTGCGCTGCTCAGCGTACTTCCGCGCACCTCCGCACACCTCCGCGGCTGGGCGCGACCCCGGATCGAGTCCGGGGCAGGCTCTCGGGACTGCTCGCTACGTCCTTCAGCGCCTTCAGCGGCACTCCGTAATTAATCATTAACCGCTCTTATGAAAATCATTATTGTCGGGGCCGGCCGGGTCGGTTCCTCGGTAGCCGAAGCGCTGGTCTCCGAAGCCAACGACATTACCGTGATCGACACCGACGGCGGGCGCGTCGCCGAGCTGCAGAACCGGTTCGATCTGCGCGGGTTGATTGGCAACGCGGCGTTGCCGTCTACGCTGCAGGCGGGCGGCGCCGGCGATGCCGACATTCTGATCGCGGTCACCGCATCGGATGAAACGAATCTGGTGGCGTGCAAGGTTGCCGCCGATCTCTACAACATTCCCACGCGCATCGCGCGCGTGCGCAACACCGAGCTTCAGCAGCATCCGAACCTGACAGGCGAAGGCGGCTTCGGCGCCACGCACGTGATTTTTCCTGAGCAAACGGTGACCGACTACCTGTTGAAGCTGGTCGATTTTCCGGAGGCGCTGCAAGTGCTCGAGTTTGCCGACGGACGCGCCAGTTTGATCGCGGTCCGTGCTTTTGCGGGTGGGCCACTGGTTTCGCAGCCAATCAAGGAATTGCGCCGCCACATACCGAAAGTCGATACGCGCGTCGTGGCGTTGTTCCGCGATGACGCCAGCGTGCGCGTTGACGGCGACACGATGATCTTGCCCGGTGATGAAGTTTTCTGTCTGGTGGCGTCGCGCGACGTCCGCGCCGTGATGAACGAGCTGCGCCGCATGGATAAGCCGGTGCGCACCGTAATGATCGCCGGCGGCGGGAATATTGGCTTGCGATTTGCGCGCGCTTTGGCAACCGGCGACGGGCTTGACGTGGCACAGCGCTGCAGCGTGAAGATCATCGAGACCAACAAACGGCGCGCCGAGTTTCTCGCGCGTGAGACCCCGGCCGAGGTGCTGGTGCTGCTGGGCGACAGTACCGACGAAGACCTGCTGATGCAGGAGGGCGTGGCCGAGGTTGACCTGTTCGTGGCGCTGACCAACGACGATGAGAACAACATCATGAGCTCGCTGCTCGCCAAACGTATCGGCGCGCGCAGGGTGATTGCGTTGATCAACCGCAAGAGCTACGCCGATTTGATGCAGGGCGGTCAGATCGACATCGCAATTTCGCCGTCGTACGTGACGATGTCTGCATTGCTGCGTTTTGCGCGGCGCGGTGACGTTGTGGTTGCGCACACTTTGCGGCGGGCGGCGGCCGAGGCTCTCGAGTTGATCGTGCACGGCGATGCGCGTAGCTCGCGCGTCGTCGGCAAGACGATCGAGCAAGTCGAGATGCCGCGCGGTGCGATCATCGGCGGCATCGTGCGGGGTGAAGGAAGCGACGCGAAAGTCCTGATGGCGCATCATGATGTCGCGATTCAGGCCGAGGATCATCTGATCATCTTCGTCGAGAACAAGCGCATCATTCCGCGCGTCGAGAAGATGTTTACGGTCGGGCTGGGATTCTTCTAGCAGTTGTGCGGTGCGGCGAAACTGATGCCGTTGGGACTTACGCGAGGTTGGTCAAGCGCCGGTCACAACGAGCGTTGCTTTCAATAGAATGCGCGCTTGCGGCATGGGTCCGGCGACTGTTGCAACTCTGCGATTGCCGCACTTCGTTCCGGCAGTTGCAGTTGCAGTGGCAGACATTCGCGATGTTTACAAACGATAGATGGCATCACCAAGGAGGCTTCTGATGGACTTTCTCAAGAAAAATGATGAGCTCAAAGGCGACGCGCCGATAGGCACGCCGTCAGTTAGCAAGCGCCGCAAGTTTCTGTCGGGGGCCGCGGGCGCCGGTGCGGTAGCGCTTGGCTTCCCGATGATTGCCAAGGGTCAGGCGACGCCGATTTCAATGCGCTGGCAGAGTACCTGGCCGGCCAAGGACATCTTCCACGAATACGCCAACGATTTCGCCAAGAAGATCAACGACATGACCGGCGGCGAACTCAAAATTGAGGTGTTGCCGGCAGGCGCGGTAGTCCCCGCCTTCGGGCTCCTCGACGCGGTATCGAAGGGCACGCTCGACGGCGGGCATGGTGTGCTCGCCTATCACTACGGCAAGCAGAACGCCCTTGCATTGTGGGGCTCCGGTCCTTCGTTCGGGATGGATGCCAACATGCTGCTCTCTTGGCACAAATACGGCGGTGGCCGGGACCTGTTGACCAAACTTTATAACTCGATCAGCGCCAACGTCGTTTCGTTTCCTTACGGGCCGATGCCGACTCAGCCGCTTGGCTGGTTCAAGAAGCCAGTAACAAGTGCCAATGACTTAAAAGGGTTGAAATTCCGCACGGTTGGTCTCTCGATCGACTTATTCACCGCCATGGGCGCAGCGGTCAATGCGTTGCCGGGCGGCGAGATCGTTCCAGCGATGGATCGCGGCCTGCTCGATGCGGCCGAATTTAACAACGCAAGCTCGGATCGCGTCCTCGGTTTTCCCGACGTTTCAAAGGTCTGCATGCTGCAAAGCTTTCACCAGAACGCTGAGCAGTTCGAGATCATGTTTAACAAAACACGATACGACGCACTGCCGGCGCGCATGAAAGCGGTTATCGAGAACGGCGTCGAGGCGGCATCGGCCGATATGTCGTGGAAAGCGGTCGACCGTTATTCGAAGGACTACGCCGAGATGCAGTCCAAGCAAGGCGTTAAGTTCTACCGCACTCCAACGGCCATATTGCAACAACAGCTAACGGCTTACGATCAGGCGGCTACGAAGAAGTCGAGCGAAAATCCGCTGTTTAAGGAGATCGAAGCATCGCAACGCGCATTTGCCGAGCGTGCGGTGCGTTGGGATCTGGATACCAATGTCAATCGGGGCATGGCGTTCAACCATTATTTCGGAAAGCCGGCAGCAACCACAAATAAGAAGGCTTAGTTATTGCGTGCAGCTCGTGAACACCATCCGGCCAGGCCGGGTGGTGTTTTTTTTTGAGGCAGCCGTAACGTCTACCGATTAGTCGGACCGCAGCCAGCGGCAGGAGAATCATTGCAAAAAGTGTTGCTTGCCGTCGATCGATTGAGCACCTGGGTCGGACAGATGTTTGCGTGGCTGATCGTCGCGCTGACTTTGTTCGTGTCATGGGAAGTGTTTTCACGTTACGTACTCGGAACTCCGCACGCGTGGGCTTTTGACGCAATGACCATGATGTACGGCACGATGTTCATGATGGCGGGCGCGTACACGCTGTCGAAGAACGGTCACGTGCGAGGCGACGTGCTGTATGGCTTCTTTCAGCCGCGCACTCAGGCGGCGATCGACCTGACGCTTTACATCGTTTTCTTTATCCCAGGCGTTGTCGCTCTAGCCTGGGCCGGATATACCTATGCCGCCGAATCATGGGCGATCAACGAACATTCCAACATCACAGCGGACGGTCCGCCGATTTATCCGTTCAAGACCGTGATTCCGATCGCTGGGGCAATTCTGTTGCTGCAAGGGCTGGTCGAGATCGTTCGCTGCGTGATCTGCCTGCAGCAGGGCCAATGGCCATCGCGCGAGCAGGATGTTGAGGAAGTCGACGTCGACCAGCTCAAGCAAATGGTGCACGTTAAAGACGAAGATATAGCGAAGCTTGATCGATACCTCGTGCAGCCCAAGCCATGAGGAAAGAACTGTGGTTTGGCTTTTCGCTGATGGCGCTGCTGATTGCCGGCAGCGCGTTCATGCTGTTGCAGGCGACGGCGATTACGACCGGCCATCTTGGATTGCTGATGCTCGGGCTGGTGGTGGTTGCGATCATGCTGGGCTTCCCTACTGCATTCACGCTGATGGGAATGGGAATGCTGTTCGGCTGGTTCGCCTACCGCAGCGTCGATCCTGGGCTCGCGCTAGGGCAGATTCTCGATTTGATGGTCCAGCGCACCTACGCGGTGATGTCGAATGACGTCTTGATCGCGATTCCGCTTTTCGTGTTCATGGGCTACTTGGTCGAACGCGCCAACCTGATCGAGAAACTATTTAGAAGCTTGCATCTGGCTATGGCGCGAGTGCCGGGGTCGTTAGCGGTGGCCACGATCGTTACCTGCGCCATCTTCGCAACTGCAACTGGAATCGTCGGCGCAGTCGTAACGTTAATGGGGCTGCTGGCGTTTCCCGCGATGATCAAGGCCGGCTACAACATCAAGGTCGGCGCCGGCGCCATCACTGCAGGTGGCTGCCTCGGCATCTTGATTCCTCCGTCTGTGTTGCTGATCGTCTATGGAGCGACCGCGGGGGTGTCGGTGGTTCAGCTTTACGCAGGCGCGTTTTTTCCAGGAATCATGCTGGCCGCCCTGTATGTCGGCTACATCATCATCCTTGCGAAGATCAAGCCCAGCTTGATGCCGCCGCTGTCGCAAGAGGAACGGCGGGTCGATCTTCCGCCGTTTGCGCAGCAACTATCAAAGACCGGCGCTGGCGCGCTCTCGGCGCTGGTGCGAGGTTTCAAAGGGCGAGGCACTGCAGGAGTGCCGGCTCGCACGATGGCGTTTCAGCTCGGCGTTACCGTACTCCCGGCTCTGATGATCGTGCTGATCCTAGGGCTTGTGTACCGAACAGTCACAGCGCCGCCAACGGTGCAGGACATCGGCGGGCTGCAGGAAATGGGTTCAGCCAGCGACGTGGGCAGCAGCGCCTATCAATCATCGGGCGGTTTGGCCGAGCCGCCACCTGTTGAGGGTGGATTGCAGGAGCCGCCGGTCGAGGGTGCCGCCGCTCAGGCACCGACCGCGCCGCCTGCGGCCGTCGAGGCGCCGGTAGAAAGCGCGAAGGCGCCGGCTGAGCCGGCAGCGTCGGTCGCTGCTCCGCTTGCGTTCTGGATTGCGCTCGCCGTCTGCGTCGCTCTTTTGGCGATTTTTTACGCCAAATTCACCTTTGAGCGTCTCGAAGTTTTCAAAATGTTGCTGGGATCATTCTTTCCGCTCGCGGTGCTGATCATCGCGGTGCTCGGTTCGATTGTGTTCGGCTTGGCCACACCATCAGAGGCGGCTGCGGCTGGCGCACTGGGCGGCTTGTTGCTGGCCGCCGCCTACGGCCGCCTGAATTACGCCGTTGTCCGCGACTCCGCTTTCCTCACCGCAAAAACGTCCGCGATGGTGTGCTGGCTTTTTGTCGGCGCTTCGATCTTCTCGGCGTCGTTTGCATTGCTCGGCGGCCAGGAGATCATCGAAAAGTGGGTGACGTCACTGGGGCTGACGCCGATCGAATTCCTGCTGCTGTCGCAGGTGATCATCTTCATTCTGGGCTGGCCGCTCGAGTGGACCGAGATCATCGTGATCTTTATGCCGATCTTCGTTCCGCTGCTGCCGCAGTACGGCGTGGATCCGCTGTTCTTCGGCCTGCTGGTGGCGCTGAATCTGCAGACGGCGTTCCTGTCGCCGCCGGTCGCGATGGCGGCGTTCTATCTGAAGGGCGTATCCCCGCCGCACGTAACGCTCAACCAGATCTTTGCGGGAATGCTGCCGTTCATGGGGATCCAGGTGATTGCGATTTTCGTGCTGTACGTGTTCCCGCAGATCGGGCTGTGGCTGCCTAGCGTGCTGTACGGCCGGTAAGTAACGTGCCGGAAGGCGCGTACGCACCCGAACATGAAATCGTCAGTTGTGGCGGTGCTTTGTAATACGGTGGAAGCGGCGCCGTTCGAGCGCGAGCGGTAACACGCCGCAGCGCATAATCCGCGCCGCTGCCTCTCGTATATGAACGCGCTCGCACGTTCCACCCTCCCTGTTTTGAATGTTCTTGGCTACGTCGTGATGATGTTCGCGGCGACGCTACTGGTGCCGTTGGTGTTTGCGGTGATCGGCGACGATGGAGCGCAAAGAAGTTTTGACATCGCGCTGCTCATCACTGTGGGTTGTGGTCTGGCATTGATGCTGGCGACGCGCCGGTTTCGGCGCGAGTTGCAGGTGCGCGACGGCTTCTTGCTGGTCACGCTGGTGTGGACGGTGTTACCGACGTTTGCGACTCTGCCTTTGCTACTGCAATTGCCCGACCTGTCGTTTACCGATGCGTATTTCGAAGCAATGTCAGGACTGACCGCGACTGGAGCTACCGCTCTTTCGGGCCTTGACCTTCTGCCGCTGTCAATCAATGTCTGGCGCCACCTGATGGTGTGGATCGGCGGCATGGGAATCCTGGTGCTGGTGGTGGCGATTCTGCCGGCGCTCGGCGTTGGCGGTGCACAGGCATTTAAGGCCGAGCTCTCCGGGCCCATGAAGGAAACCAAATTGACGCCGCGCATTGCCGACACGGCAAAGGCGCTGTACGCGATTTATTTCGTGCTGTCGTTTGCGTGTTTTCTCGCATATCGCTTGGCGGGAATGAGTTGGAGCGATGCATTCATGCACATGGGGTCAACCATGGGGCTCGGCGGCTTTTCATCGCACGACGCGAGCTTTGCGTACTGGAACTCGCCGGCCATCGAATATGTGGCAGTTATCTTCATGACCTTGGCGGGTTTCAGCTTCCTGCTGCACTTCGTCGCCTGGCGACAGCGCTCGCTGCTGCCGTATTGGCGAGATTCGGAAGCCCGTGCGTATGTGTTTACGCTAATCGCCACAGTGTTGGTGATCAGCGTGTTTTTATTTATGCAGAGCGTCTATCCCGACTGGGAAACTTCGTTCCGCTACGCGCTGTTCAACGCTGTTTCGGTGGCTACCACCACCGGATATTCAAACGTTGATTACAACCTATGGCCGATTTTCGCACCGCTGCTGATGCTTTTCGTGGCGGGGTTTGCGACCTGCGCCGGCTCCACTGGCGGCGGCATCAAAATGATTCGGGCAGTGATTCTGATTAAGCAGGCGCGGCGTGAGGCGACACGCGTCCTTCATCCTCGTTCGATCAACCCGGTAAGCGTTGGCAGCAAGGTCATCGAAAACAATGTGATCTTCGCCGTGCTCGCGTTCATGTTGATTTATGGCGGCGCGATTATCTGGCTCACCTTTCTGTTGCTGCTTTCCGGACTCGACGTCACGACAGCATTCACTGCCATCGTTGCCTGCGTCAACAACACCGGCCCCGGATTGAACCAAGTCGGGCCAGCCTCTAACTTTGGAGTTCTCAACGAATTTCAGACCTGGGTTTGCACGTTTGCGATGCTGCTTGGCCGACTGGAGCTGTTCGCGGTGCTTGTTTTGCTGACGCCCGGGTTTTGGCGCAGATAACCACTGCGCAAGAGTTAGCGTTTACTCGCCGTTTGGACTTCGCGAAGCCACGGCTACAGGATGCCACTTGATTCGCGCCGGGAGGTACCGATATTGTAGATAAGCCGCACTAAAGGATCGCGCAATGGTCACCATGATCTACAACAGTCCGCAGTTCTGTGTCTTCGAATTCGAAGGCGCGGCGCTCGTTGGCGATCGGGATGTCGGCGGTTATGAAATCATGGACAAGCAGCTTCGCAAGGAAATGTTTCTCGGCGGCGACAACGCCGCGGCGTTTCGCAAGAGCGTCCAGGAGTTGATCGAGCAAGGCCCGACGTCCGACGAGGTCGATGAGTTCCTGCAGGGCTTCAGCGGATTAATGCATCAGCCCGTCGTTCTGCATTAATTCCTCCGTTACCAACCGCGGAAATCGAGCGACGCTTCTAGCGGGTTGCTCGGTTTCAGCACAACAGCGAGCCAAAATGCGGCACGCGAGCGCGGAGCTCGCTTGAGCGGGCGGCTATGGAGTTTGATTACATCATTGTTGGAGGCGGCTCGGCGGGCTGCGTACTCGCCGCGCGGCTGTCGGAGGATCCGACGGTCAGCGTGGCGTTGGTCGAGGCGGGCGGTAACAACGACGGGCTGCTAAATCGCGTTCCCACCGGTGCCGCCGTGCAAATTGTCAGACGCAATGCCTGCAACTGGGCATTCTCCACCATAGCGCAGCCCGGACTCGGGGGCCGGTGCGGCTATCAGCCGCGCGGCCGTGGACTCGGTGGCTCCTCCGTGCTCAACGCAATGATCTATCTGCGCGGCCAGCGTGAAGATTACGACGGCTGGGCGGCGGACGGCGCACCCGGGTGGTCATGGAACGACGTGCTGCCGTATTTCATCAAGGCGGAAAACAACGAGCGCGGCGCGAATTGCTTTCACGGCAGTGGTGGCCCGTTGAACGTTGCCGATCTGCGCTCACCGCATCCGATGGCGGCGGTCTTCATTCAAGCGGGTGAGCAGGCGGGCCTACCGCGCAATAACGACTTTGCCGCCGAAACGCAGGAGGGCATCGGCTGGTTTCAGGTGACGCAGAAAAATGGCGAGCGTTGGAGCGCGGCACGCGCTTATCTGGATCCGGTGCGCCGACGGTCGAATCTGCGCATCGAAACCAACGCGCTCGTGGCTCGCATCGTGTTCGACGCGCGGCGCGCGATCGGAGTGCGTTTTGATCAGGGCAATGTTTCACGCGAGCTGCGCGCCCGGCGTGAAGTGCTGGTAGCCGCCGGCGCGCTGCAGTCGCCGCAATTGCTGATGGTGTCCGGCATCGGGCGCGGCGCACATTTGCGCGACCTCGGCATCGATCCGGTCGTCGATCTGCCCGTCGGCGACAATCTGCACGACCATCCGGACGTCACGCTGAACCGGCGTGTTGCCAACTCCGATCTGCTCGGTTTCTCGCTCGCGGGCAGCGTCAAGCTGCTGCGCGCCGTTGCGCGGTGGCGGCGCGAGCGGCGCGGCGTGCTGACCTCCAATTTCGCCGAAGCCGGCGCGTTCATTCGCACGCAGCCGCAGATCGAACGGCCCGATCTGCAGCTGCACTTCGTGATCGGCATGGTCGACAACCACAACCGCACCTATCACTGGGGGCACGGCATGAGCTGTCATGCGACTGCATTGCGGCCCGCAAGTCGCGGCACCGTGCGGCTGGCGTCGCGCGACATGCGTGACGCTCCGCTGATCGACCCGGCGTTCCTGTCGGAAACTGAAGACCTCGAAACGCTGGTGCGCGGATTCAAGTGGGTGCGCAAGATCTTTGCGCAACCCGCGTTTGCCGGTTACAGCGGTGCTGACTTGTCGCGTGAGCTGTACTTCTCCAAAGTCGATGGCGACGAAGACATCAGGCAGGCGATCCGTGAGCGCGCCGATACGATTTATCACCCGGTCGGCACCTGCCGGATGGGGTCGGACGATCGCGCAGTGGTGGATACGCAGCTGCGCGTGCGCGGCATCGATGGCCTGCGGGTGGTCGATGCGTCGGTGATGCCGACGTTGGTCTCAGGCAACACCAACGCACCGGTGATCATGATCGCCGAGAAAGCAGCCCACTTAATCAAGGGGCATTAGCCAGGTTTTGCAGCCATGCATGTCTGGTCGGGAGAGATGTCGAGTAAGCTATTCGTCAATGAGAAAGAAAAC
>Ga0136638_10000073_pt1 | contig 15797 bp, 19 predicted proteins | sample AntDrymUQ8582206_2_FD_104671 | JGI IMG/M metagenome (GOLD analysis project Ga0136638, IMG submission 104671) | Polar desert sand microbial communities from Dry Valleys, Antarctica - metaG UQ858 (22.06) | ecosystem: Environmental > Terrestrial > Soil > Desert | place: Antarctica: Dry Valley...
ACGTCGTCGAGCGTCGTCATGGTGAGGCTCTTCGCGCGCTTTGCCCGATGCGCGCCGATCGCGAAGCGGTGGGCCTCGTCGCGCAGCCGCTGCAAGTAGAACAGGGTCGGCGAATTCATCGGCAGCGTGACCTCGCGCCCGCCGGGCAAGTGGAGCGTCTCGCGCCCCGCATTGCGGTCAGGCCCCTTGGCGACTCCGACGATCGGAACGTCGTGGACGCCGAGCTCCTGCATCACGGCGCACACCGCGGAGAGTTGGCCCTTGCCGCCGTCGATCAGGATGAGGTCGGGCCATTCGCCGCCGGTGCGGTCCGGGTCTTCCTTTTCGAGCCGTGCAAAGCGGCGCTCCAGCACCTCGCGCATCATCGCGAAATCGTCCCCGGGCGCGGTTTCGGGACGCTTGATGTTGAACTTGCGATAGGCGTTCTTGCGAAACCCCTCCGGCCCCGCGACGATCATCGCGCCGACCGAATTGGTGCCCATGATGTGGCTGTTGTCATAGACTTCAATCCGCTCGGGTGAAGCGTCAAGCTCGAACAGCTCCTGAAGCGCGACGAGGTTCTTGGCCTGGGTCGTGCTCTCCGCCAAACGGCGTTCGAGCGCTTCCTCCGCGTTGCGCCTGGCCTGGCGGATCATCTTAACCTGATCGCCGCGCTGCGGTGCGCGCAACGTGACGCGGCGTTCAGCACGCCCGGACAGCGCCTCGCCAAGCAGCGCCGCTTCGAACAGTTCGCGGTCGAGGAGGATATGCCGGGGAGCGGGGATTTCCTCGTAGAACTGGACGAGAAAGCTCGACAATACTTCGTCTTCGGGAACGTCGATGGTATGCGCCGGGAAGAAGCTGCGGTGGCCCCAATTGTTGCCGCCGCGGATGAAGAAGGCCTGGATGCACATCGTGCCTTCGCGGCAGGCGAGCGCGAAAATGTCGGCGTCGCCAAGGCCTTCGGCGTGGATCGTCTGGGTACTTTGGATGTAGGTCAGCGCGCGCAGACGGTCGCGGTAGACCGCTGCCAGCTCGAAATCCATGTCGCGCGCCGCGGCTTCCATCAACGAGCCGAGCTTGGCCTGCACTCCGGTCGACTTGCCGCCAAGGAACGCCTTGGAATCCGCGACCAGCTCGCCATAGGCGTCCTCGCCGATGCGGCCGACGCACGGCGCCGAGCAGCGCCGGATTTGGTGAAGCAGGCACGGGCGTGAGCGGTTGGCGAAAAAGCTGTCCGAGCAGGAGCGCAGCAGGAACAGCTTCTGCAACGCGGTCAGCGTCTCGCGCACCGATCCGGCGGAAGCGAAGGGCCCGAAATACTGCCCCTTGATGTGTCTCGCGCCGCGGTGGAGCTGGACGCGCGGAAAGGGGTGATCCTCGCGCAGCAGGATGAAGGGGAAGCTTTTGTCGTCGCGTAGCAGCACATTGTAGGGCGGGCGAAAGCGCTTGATGAGCTGGGCTTCGAGCAGCAGCGCCTCGGCCTCAGTATTGGTGGTGACGATGGTCATCGACCGCGTCTGGGCGACCATGCGCTGTAGGCGTTTCGACAGACGCGAGACCTGCACGTAATTGCCCACGCGGTTCTTGAGCGCGCGCGCCTTGCCAACGTAAAGCACGTCGCCCTTGCTGTCCTGCATTCGGTAGACGCCGGGGCGGACGGGAAGCGTTTTCAACACGTTGCGGATGGCGGCGCAGCCGACTTCGAGGTCGGGCGCGGAGTCCGCACCGCGCACGGTGAAGGCGGCCTTGTCCTCGGCGAAACGGTCGGTCGGCACGGTAGTCACGAATTCAATTTACGAGTCGCAAGTTCGCAACGCCACCCGTCAGTTGGCGCGGGACAGCCCCGCGATCGCCTGATCGGTCATTGCCTTGTCGGCGGCAGCGTCGTGGCGTTCGGCGATGAGGCTCGCGGCCGCGGCGGCGGCGGCGTTGGCAGCGGTGGCGCGAATGTCGGCGATTGCGCTGCGCTCGGCTGCGGCGATCTTGGTTTCAGCCATGCGTGTTCGGCGCTCGACCAGATTTTCGGCGTCGCTGCGCGCCTGCGCGACGATCGCGTCCGCTTCGGTCTGCGCACGTTCGCGCATGATGCGCACTTCGCCCTCCGCGGCCACCCCCTTGGCTTCATATTCGGCCTTGAGCGATTCGGCTTCGGAGCGAAGCTTGGCGGCTTCGTCGAGCTGTTCGCGGATCCCCGCGATCTTCTTGTCGAGCGCCCGCCCGATTGCAGCAGGCACTTTCTTCCAGAGCAGGATGGCGATGACCGCGAGCATCGCGATCGCCACCCAGCCGGTGGCATCGAATCCGAATGCGGTCGGTTCGGCATGCGCCGCGCCGCTGTCGGCGGCGGTACCCGCGCTGTGCGGGGCCTCAGCCACGTCCGAGAACCGTCCGCACCGCGCGGCTCGCTTCGCTGCGGCCGATCGAAACGCCCGACAGCTTGGCGACTAGGTCGCGCGCGGCATCCGCCGCGACGCTCTCGATCTCGCTTAGGGCGGACGCCCGCGCCGCGCCGAGCCTGCGTTCGGCCTCACCCACGGTGGCGGAGATGCCTTGATCGGCCTCGGCGACCCTTGCTTCGGTCGCGCGCGCGCTGGCTGCCTTCGCCTCGGCGGCGACCTTCATCGCTTCGGCGCGGCTTTGATCCATCCGCGCGCGGTACGCCTCCTCGGTGGCATCGGCTTCGTTTCGCGCCCGCTCGGCCGCGGCGAGATCGTCGGAGACGCGCCGGTTGCGCGCTTCGACCGTCGCTTCGATCTTGGGAACCATTCCGCGACCGATCGCGAAATAGATGATCCCAAGCACGAGCAGCAGCCAGAAGAACTGCGAATAGGCGACATCGGCGAGCTGGTTAATTTGCGGCATGTTCGTTCCTCGCTGACGCGGCCGGGTTTGCGCCCCGGGCCGCGCCTGCGTTCTTAGACCGCGTAGAGGATGATCATCGCGACCGCGAAGGCGATCAGGCCCAAGAGCTCGGCGGCCGCGAAGCCGATGAACAGCCGGCCCTGCTGGCTGTCGGCGGCGGCCGGGTTGCGGAGCGCGCCCTGAAGGAACGATCCGAAGACGATTCCGACGCCGGCCGCGGCAGCGCCGACACCGATGGCGGCGAGGCCCGCACCGATTACCTTGGCTGATTCGAGATCCATTTTTAAACTCCTGAGCTATCGTGTTGAAATACTTAGTGAAGATTGACTGCGTCGTTTATGTAAAGCGACGTGAGCAGCGCGAAGACATAGGCCTGTATCGCAGCGAACAGAATTTCGAGCGCGCTAACGCCAATGATGAACACGAAGCTTAGCAGGCCAACTGCTGGTCCCATTGCGCCTTCGGCATTGAAGCCGGACACGATGAAGCTTGCGAACACCTTGAGCAGAATATGACCGGCGATCATCACCACGAACAGCCTGAGCGCGAGGCTGAACGGACGGACTAGGAAGGACACGAATTCGATCGGGACGATCAGCAGCTTGAGGATGAAGGGCGTTCCCTTAGGAACGAACAGCGACAAGAAATGCAGTCCGTGACGCCAGAACCCGACGATCAGAACGATTGAGAAGCTGATGATGGCGAGGACGCCGGTGACCGTGAACTGGCTGGTAACCGTGAACGGGTGCACGCCGCGGACAACCCCGAACGGCATCAAACCCATTAAGTTAGCGAACAAGATGAAAATGAAGACGGTGAACACCCAGGGCACATATTTGCGCCCCTCCGGGCCGACATTGGTGTCGAGCATCGAGGTAATAAAACCGGTGATCCCTTCGACCGCGGCCTGCCAGCGGCCGGGCACCAGAGCGCGCTTCATCCCGCCGACCATGAACAGCCAGATCGCCGCGAGGACGATCAGCATCCACAACGCGCTGTTGGTGAAGACGAAGGGATTGCCGCTTGCCAGACTGCCGACCAGGGGGTCGATCTGGAACTGGTGCATCGGGTCGATCTTGGTTTCGGCCGCCACGTTCTAAAGCTTCCCGGTCATTCTGACGTCCCTCCTTCGGAGGGCTCTTTTGCAGTCCTCAGGACGCTGCGGACAGCGAGCCCGAAGCCCAGAAACATCATCCCAAGCATCACCCACGGCCCCGTTCCCATCCAGCGATCGATCAGCCAGCCGATCAACCCGCTCCCGAACGGGATCCCGACGAGGTCGGACAAAATGCGCATTCCCTGCTTTTGACCAGGGCGCGAAACGGCGCGCTTGACGCCGGTCCTCGCCGCTTCGTCCAGCTTCGCCTGCCTGAGCCGCTCGTCGAGGGCATCAAGCCGGGCATCTTGCCGAGAAGGTTCCTGCCCGGGCTCGCCTGCCGTCATGTCATGTCCCAAGTTTGCGGTCCGCAAGGCGGCTGCGGCGGACATGCTTCATGCCGGCGGGAAGGCCCGCGTAGGCAGCGATCATCTAGAAAAGGGGCGCCCCCAAGTCAACCGCCCTTGCTGCACTGCGGCAGAGCGCCTGTATGATTAGCCGCAGTAGGTTGGAAGCGCAATCGCCCCTTCGCGTTTACGCCATACGCCGTCGGGGAGCATGTAGTATTGCCCCGCGCGGACCTTGTTCTGGAACAGCTCGCAAGCGGTCTTGACCGCGACTTCCTGCACCGTCGCGCCGCGGTTGCGGGCGATGTCGGTGTAAAAGGCGCGGCGCTTGATGTTGACCGCGTTGACCTGGTCGCGAACGCTTGCCGGGGCATTGCCGACCACGCCGAGATAGCCGTCGGCCTGTTCGCCAACCGCGCCCGAGGCGCGCAGCGAGGCGCTTTCGTCGCCCTGGACCATGGCATAGCCCGTCCCGGCCGCGAGCGCCGCGACGCCGATGCCGATGGCCACCATCAATTTCGTCCTGCGCGTCATTTCAAAATACTCCCGGATTCTTGTTTATGAGGTCCTGAACGTCTTTTTCCAGCTTCACGAGAACCTCTTGGCGAATATTGATGTTGAGGTTGATCTCGATGGGCTTGTCTGGCGCCGCCACTTGCACGCACCCCGCCAATCCCATCGTCCATACGCTCAAGCAAGATAAAAGTCCCGCGTTTTTATGACCTTGGTTAACGGCTCGCACACTGATCCTCAATTTCGTTACGGTCATGGTCTTTTCTCGCTTTCGGGAGTCTGAACGGTCGGATCGGTGCCGGGAAGCCCCTCGATTGGGACTGGCAGCGACTGTTTGATGAGATCGCGCGGGTCGTTGAACGAACGCGCGGTCGCGAGCAGGGCACGGAACTGGCCGCGGATGGCGATGTTGAATTTGAACGGAAGCCCGGTGATCTGCTTCAGGATTCCGGTAGCCTTCTCGCTCTGGTTGCGGCCGTTGATCGTGAAGCGGCTGAGGAACTCGCCGTCGAGCTCGCCGTCGAGATAGACGCTCATGCTGGTGTAGCGCAGCGACTTCAATGCATCGAAGGCGAGCTTGCCGTAGGTCCCGAGCGCCTTGTCGGACAGCACGCCGACATAGGCGAGCGTCCCGCCGCCTTCGCGCGAAGTCAGCGATCCGCCGACGATGCGCCCGCCGCGTTCGTCGAAGATCATCGGAATGACTCCGTCGAATGTCCCGGTCGCGGCGATGTTCTCGAACTCGAACTGCTCGACGAACAGCGCCGCGTCCATGCCGACGATGCGGAAGGTGAGTTTCTTGGGCGCGGGCTTGCCGAGCTCGAGGATCGTCTCCTCGAGCAGGAGCTCACCTCCGGCATAAGGCCAGCGCGCGCCTTCGATGCGGACGCGCTGGCCGGGGAGCAATTGATAGCTGAGCTTGCCGTCTTGAACGAGGATTCCCGGGTTGATTTCGGCGATGTCGATGCTTTGCCCGGGGGCGGTCTGAAGGCCGAGCAGATCGTTGAATTCGATCGTGCCCTTGATGCCGGTCACCGGCCCGAACGCGGCGGCGAGATCGAGATCGTCGGTCGAAAAGCGGCCGTCGCTGGTCACGCCGTCTCGGTTCCAGCGGATGTTGCCGCGGCCGGTGACGACGCCGTCGACGAGCGCGACCACGCCGGTGGTGAGGCGGGTCAGTTCCTCAGGCTGGAAGCTGCGGTCGAAGCGAATAGCGGGAACGTCGACTACGGCGCCGCCGGTGCCGTCGCGTAAATTATGGGCAATGGACAGGTCGCTGACCTTAGTGCCGGTTTCCGGATCGTTGAGGACCGCGCTCGCAGCGATTTGATTGTCGATTAGTGTAAGTCGCACGGCATCGGCGCGCAGCAGATAAAAGCGCGGCAGCGGCGCTGCGTCGGCGATGGTCAGCCCGCCAGTGACCAAAACCTTGCCGTCGACGACTTGCCAGTCGCCCTTGCCGCCGCTCAGCAAGAGCGGAACGTTGCCGATGTCGCCGCGCGCGCCGGTAAAGGTGCCGCCCGCGCCGCGCAACGAGAAGCGCCCGTCCAGCGTCGCCAGATCGAGCTCGCTCAGCGAGGCGGCGGTGCCGAGCCGGACCGCCACGTCGCGCGCCGAAAATTCGGGGCTGCCAAGCGTGAAGTGGGCGTTCGCTGCGGCCATGGCGATCGGGGTTTGGCCGAGCTGACCGGCGAAGCGCGGGCCGCGCACTTCGGCGCCGCCGAGCACGGGTCCGCTTCCCTGCCGGTAAACCAGCCCGGGACCGGTCGGACAAAGCGGAATCCGCGCCGGGCCGAGACGCAGTCCGGCCGCTTTGAAAAAACGCCAACTGGCGGTGACGCAGCCCTTGTTGAAGGCGAAACCGCCCCCGCCGTCGAGCTGGCCGGCGACAGGCACCGTCAGGCCCTCGACCCGGCCGTCGTTGAAAGCGCCGTCGAGCGTCACCACGGTGTCGATGCGGGTGCTGGCCCCGCCTCCCGCGCTGAAGCGCACCGGGGCGCGACGCGGAGCACGCCGCTGATCGGTCCGCCGGGCCGGGGTTGGTCGAAGGCGATCCGCGCGATCGGGAAGTCCCCGCCCTGCAGCGATGCTTCGCCATCGATGCGCAGCAGCCGCTGCGGCCAATAATAAGTGAGTCCCTCTCCGCCCGCCACCGCTAGGCGGGCTCCACTCGCGCTCCTCGCGGTCAGAGGTTGCAGGCGCGCGCCGCCGCCGCGGGGGCCGTGGACGAGCTTCAGGCTTCCGAGAAGGTCGATCGATTGCGTCGCGCGCTGCACCGCGGATGCGGCCGCCCGGCCCAGGGGTTCGATCGGGGTTCCGGCAGCGCTGAGCAGCGTCGTGGTCAGCGCCGCGCGGATAGCGCGGCCGAGCGCGAGATCGCCGAGCGCGACGTCGCCGAGCAGCGCAATCCGCGCTTGCCTGGGTTGAACGCGATAGCGGCCGTCGAAGCGCAGACGGCGGCCGAAATGTTCGGCGAAGCGCGCGCGCTGGGCAATAACGTCGAGAACGCCCAAGGTGAGGTCAGCATCGCCGTCGAAGCGCACGTTGCCCGCGAGCCCGCTGGCCGCGCCGCGCGCGACTTCGAGCGTCTCGATGCCGAGCCTGGCGCCGCCCCGCCACCGGTTCAACGCCTCCGGAAGCCGGGCGTCGACGACAATGCTTAGCCGCGCCGCGCGTATTTCGCTTGCGGGGCAATCGACTAACGCGGCGGACACGGGGCCGCTTATATGCGGCGAGCGCCGGTCGATAGTCAGCGCAACGTTGGCGCGGACCCCCGTTCCCCTGCAGCCTGCGCCCAGAGCGATGCGCGGCGCCGAGCCGGCAAGGCGGCCGCGAAACCCGTCCGAGAGCTTGCCCCGCCCGCGCAGCGCGAGGCTGACCCGGCCGGCGGACGTCGCAAGGCTGATGCGAGTGCGGTCGATATCGACTTCGAAATCGGGGAAGGCGAAGGGCTTGCCGCTCGGCGGCAGCAACAGCCTGTCGATCTGGCCGAGGCGCAGCTTGCCGCCGACGATGCGGCCGTTAAGGCGCACTCCGCGCGCGGTGATCTTGCGTACCGTCACTCCGCCCCAGCGAAGCGAGACGAGCACTTCGGCCCAATCGGCGGTGAGATCAGGATTGGCGGGGTCGCCGATGACGATGTTCTCGAGCCGCTGGTTGCGGAAACCGAGCCGCGTAATGCGGTAGCTGGCGGTGACCCCGCGCGCCGAGATCTCGCGTCCGAGGATGTCGGCGGCGATCGGCTTGCGTTGCAGCCACGCGCCGGTCAGCACGAGCAGGACCAGCGCGAGCAGAAACAGCACGATCTTCACCGTGAGCGGCCAGCCGCGCCGGGGCTCGACCGCTTGGCTCATCGGGCGGGGAATCCAGCGATCGTTCCGGCCCTGCCCATCTTATGCCCACACCTACGCTAACCGTTCCGCGCGCGATACGATAGCCCATCGGCCAGCGTTGCGGCGACGCGGCACGCGCCTTAATCGGTACGCATGACTAGCGCTTTAACCGACGGCACCGGGCACAGGGCGCGGCATCGCGGAAGGTTGATTACCGGCGGCGGCAACGCGCTGCTCGATCATGAGCTGGTCGAATATCTGCTCGGCCTCGCGATCCCGCGGCGCGTGACCAAGCCGCTCGCCAAGCAGCTGCTCGCCGATTTCGGGGGCATCGGCGCACTGCACCGCCGAAGCCTCGGCCTTAACGCGCGCGGGCCTCAGCGACGGCGCGGTTGGCGTGCTCAAGATCGTGCAGGCTTCGGCGCTCCGGCTTCTCAAGGCCGAGCTGCTGGGCCGGCCGGTGCTTGGCTCGTGGCAGGCGCTGCTGACCTACCTCCACGCCGACATGGCGCATTTGGGCACCGAGCGGGTCGCATTCTCTACGTCGACAGAATGAACCTTGTTGATCGCCGGCGAGCCGATGTCCGAAGGCTCGGTCGACGAAGCCGCGGTGTGCGTCCGCGAGGTCATCCGCCGCGCGCTCGAGCTCTCCGCGACCGCGATCATCATCGTCCACAATCACCCAAGCGGCGATCCGAGCCCGAGCCGCCAGAACATCCAGCTCACCCACTACATCGTCGAGGCCGGGCGGCACCTCAAGATCGCGGTCCACGACCATATCGTCATTGGCGCGTCGGGGCATGTGTCCTTAAGGGCGCAGGAACTGCTTTAAAAGGGACGCCGGAATGATCCCCCGCTACTCGCGGCCCGAAATGGTCGCCATCTGGGCGCCCGAAACCCGCTTTCGCATCTGGTTCGAGATCGAGGCGCACGCGCTCGACGCGATGGCCGCGCTCGGGACCGTGCCCAGGGAAGCCGCCGCGGCCGTTTGGGAGCGTGGCGCGTTCGAGGTCGAGCGCATCGACGCAATCGAAGCCGAGACCCGCCACGACGTCATCGCCTTCCTGACCAACGTCGCCGAGAATGTCGGGGACGAAGCGCGCTTCCTCCACCAGGGAATGACCTCGAGCGACGTTCTCGACACCTGCCTCGCGGTGCAGCTGGCACGGGCTTCGGACATTCTGCTGGCGGACTTCGACGTCCTGCTCGCGGCTCTCGAGCGGCGCGCGCTCGAGCACAGGAATACGCCGACTATCGGCCGCAGCCACGGCATCCATGCCGAGCCCGTCACCTTCGGGCTCAAGCTGGCGCAGGCCTATGCCGAATTCCAGCGCGGTCGCGAACGGATGGTCGCGGCGCGTGCCGAAGTCGCGACCTGCGCCATCTCGGGCGCGGTTGGCACCTTCGCGAACATCGATCCGCGGGTCGAGGCGCATGTTGCCGATAAGATGGGTCTCAGTGTCGAACCGATCTCGACCCAAATCATCCCGCGCGATCGGCATGCGATGTTCTTCGCCACGCTCGCGGTTATCGCGTCCTCGGTCGAGCGGCTGGCGATCGAAATTCGTCATTTGCAGCGCACCGAGGTTCTCGAAGCCGAAGAATTTTTCGCGCCCGGGCAAAAGGGCAGCTCGGCGATGCCCCACAAGCGCAATCCGATCCTGACCGAAAACCTGACTGGGCTCGCGCGCATGGTCCGCGCTTACGCCCTTCCCGCCTGCGAGAACGTCGCGCTGTGGCACGAGCGGGACATCAGCCACAGCGCGGTCGAGCGCATGATCGGGCCCGACGCCACGATCACGCTCGACTTCGCGCTCGCCCGGCTCGCCAACGTGATCGACAAGCTGCTCGTCTATCCCGCGCGGATGAAAAAGAATCTCGAATCCATGGGAGGGCTGGTCCATTCGCAGCGCGTGTTGCTCGCGCTGACGCAGGCGGGGGTCAGCCGCGAGGATGCGTACCGGCTGGTCCAACGCAACGCCATGAAGGTGTGGGAATCGGACGGCGCGCTGTCGCTGATCGAGCTTCTGAAGTCAGACGGCGAGGTGAGGGCGCACTTGGCGGTCGGCGAGATCGAAGCGCTGTTCGACCTCGGCTATCATTTCAAGCATGTCGACGCGATTTTCGCACGGGTCTTCGGCCCCCGCGCGGATTGAATCGCCGCGCGGGAGAAAATCGCACTCGGAACCGTTAGTCATAAGTTGTTCAAGGAGAGAGACGATGAAAACGCTGATTTTCGCAGCTGCATTGATGCTTGGCACAGCATCGATCGCGCAGGATACCAATACCACCGACACCATGCAGGATACGACCCAACCGAGCGGCGAGACGGTCGACGACCCTTCGCAGCGCACCGGACCCGAGGGCGTTACCCAACAGGGCACCGATCCCAACGGCATGGCGACCCCGCCCGCAGGCACCAATCAAGCGCCGATGACCAACGACGGGATGATGGCACCCGCGCCGCAGAGCGGAATGATGAGCAACATGCCCGCCCCGCAGCAGGCGATGGGCGAATATCCGCCTTGCTCGAAAACCGTCACCGACCGCTGCACCCAAACCTACGAGCGCGGCATGCGCCGCTCGCGCCGCCGTTAAGCAAAACAAGGCCCTCCGGATCCGGAGGGCCAATTGCTGTGTTGCCTTAATAATACAGTGCTTATATGAGGGTCCTCGAAGCGGGAGGATTCCATGTACAGTGAAGCCGATATCGAAGCCGCCGTCGCAGCGGGTGCGCTTTCACCGACTGCTGCTGAGGCCTTTCGTGCCCATGCTTCGGGCGCATCCGCCGCACCCGCGGTCGACGAGGAGCATTTCCGACTCCTCACGGGGTTCAACGACATCTTCGTCGCGATTGCGGCGGTGCTTCTGCTCGGCGCGCTGATGTGGATCGGTGGCTCGCTTTGGAACGATGGCCGCTTCCCGCCATCGCCCGCGGGGCCCCTTCTGGTTGCCGCGGCTTCGTGGGGCCTTGCGGAATATTTTACCAGGCGGCGGCGCATGGCATTGCCAAGCATCGTCCTTCTGCTCGCCTTCGTGGGAGCCGCGTTCGGTGCCTGCGGGCTCACTGCCGTGAGCATCATCCCCGAATCGCGCTTCGAGGAGAATGAACCGCTCATCGCGCTGGTCCTCGCCGGATCCGCGGCAACCGCGGCGATCGCAGCGTGGTTCCATTGGCGGCGGTTCCGGGTGCCGATCACCGTTGCAGCAGGCGCGGTCGCGCTGGTCGGAAGCGCCATAGCGCTCAGCCTCTCGGGCGTGACAGACCCCGAAGCCTTGTTCCTTCCACTCCTGTTTGCCGGAGGAATCGCGCTTTTCGCTCTCGCCATGTGGTGGGACATGTCGGACCGCGAGCGCATGACTCGCCGCTCGGACGTAGCTTTTTGGCTTCACCTCGCCGCCGCCCCCATGATTGCGCATGCCATCTTCAATGGCCTCGGCGTGTTTAACGGCAACATCGATGCCGGGACGGCGTTTGGCGTCATCGCGCTGTATGTGCTGTTCGCGATCGTGGCGCTGGCGATCGACCGGCGCGCGCTGCTGGTGTCGAGCCTCGCCTACGTTCTGTACGCGATGCGAGCACTGTTCGAACAGTTCGGCGCGATCGAGCTCAACGTCGCGCTGACCGGTCTAGTCATCGGCTCGGCACTGCTCATGCTTTCGGCCTTCTGGCACCCGATCCGGCGCGCTTTGGTCGGAAACCTGCCTCAGGGAACGCGGCGCTATTTGCCGGTTCTGGAACGCTTGGTCAGTCCGCAACCAGCTTCATAAGGCGGCGTTCGACGGGGGCGAGGACGGGGCCGAGTTCGTGGCCCCGTTTGAGCACCGCCCCGCCCTCTCCGAGCAGCGCCCATTGGCCCTGCTTCAGGCGCAGGGCGGGGCGCTTCTCGATGCGGATTTCGGGACGTTCCGACGCGCGGCGAAAGGCCGCGAAGCTGGCCGCGTCGGATTCAAAGCCGACCGCGTAATCCTTCCAGTGGCCCGCCGCGACCATGCGACCGTAAAGGTCGAGGATGCGGCTGAGCTCGATGCGCTCGAAGCCGATCTGCAGCGGACGTCCGCGGACGATCGGAAAGGGCATGATGTTCCCGCTCATGCGCGATCGCGTCCCTGGCTTCCTTCCTCATCGATCAGGGCGTCGACTCGTTTGCGCAATTGCTCGATCTCGCACCGCATCAGCTCGAGCCGCTGCGTCGCGGGGTCGAAGGTCTCGGCGCAATGGGTGCCATAGGGAACGAAGGCCTGGCCGTAGTCCGCGGCGTCGACCAACGTCGAGCGCGCGGGAATGCCGACCATCGTGGCGCACTCCGCAACGTCTCTGGTGACCACCGCATTGGCGCCGATGCGCGCGCTTTCGCCAACGGTGATCGGCCCCAACACCTGCGCGCCTGAACCGACGATAACACCGTCCAGCAACGTCGGATGGCGTTTTCCGCCCAGCCCGTTGGTCGGGTTGGTGCCGCCAAGCGTGACGTTTTGATAGATCGTGACGTCGTCGCCGATTTCGGCGGTTTCGCCGATCACCGTGAAGCCGTGGTCGATAAAGAAATTGCGGCCGATTTTTGCGCCGGGGTGAATGTCGATCGAAGTCGCCAGGCGGGCGAAATGATTGACCAGCCGCGCCAGGAAAAACATGTTCCCCGAATACAGCCAGTGCGCGATGCGGTGGAACGCAAGCGCATGGACGCCTGGGTAGAGCAGCACTTCGGCGCGCGAACGCGGCGCCGGGTCGCGCGCCTTGATCGAGTCCAGATAGGTGCCAAGACCGCTCATCGGCTCCCATCTAGGATCGCGGTGCGGCTATTGCCAGAAGGCCCCGCTTTGCCCAGAGGGACTCGCCCTCGATCCGGGGCGCGGCGACGAGGGGGTGCATGTTCGAGCTCGACGCCCTCGACATCGCGGCAATCCTGCCCTTTTTCGCGGTCGGATTCGTCGCCCAAATCGTCGACGGGGCGCTCGGAATGGCGTTCGGCACGATCTCGAGCACCTTGCTGATCTCGCTGGGCGTGCCCCCTGCTGCGGCGTCCGCCGGTGTCCACACCGTCGAATGCTTCACGACCGGCGTGTCGGGCGCGAGCCATGTCCTCCACCGCAATATCGATTGGAAGCTTTTCGCGCGCATCGTCATCCCGGGCGTGATCGGGGGTGTACTTGGCGCCTATGTGCTGACGCAAACCCCTGCCGATGTCGCGCGGCCGGTGGTGCTTGCCTATCTCGCGTTGATCGGCCTCTATTTGCTCGTGCGCGGGTTTCGCGCGAAGCACGAGGAAAAGGCGCCCAGGATCGTCGAACCCCTCGGGCTGGCAGGCGGCTTCCTCGACGCGGCCGGCGGCGGCGGTTGGGGCGCGGTGGTGACCAGCAATTTGCTGGTTCAGGGCGCCAACCCGCGCAAGGTCGTCGGCACCGTCAACACCGCCGAATTCTTCGTCACGCTGACCATATCGGCGACCTTCATCGCCACGCTCGGGTTCGAAACCTTTACGCCGGCGATCCTCGGCCTGTTGGCGGGCGGGATCCTCGCCGCCCCGTTCGGCGCGCTGGTCGCCAAGCGAGTCGACGCGCGAACGCTCCTCATCATGGTCGGAATCGTCCTGACACTGACCAGCCTGGTCAGCCTGGTTAGCACGCTCGCCTAGGAGGCTACTCGGCCGGAGCTTACTCCGCCGCCTGCGCCTGCGGAACTCCGATGCCGAGGCCTTCGGCCACCCGCCGGCCATAGTCAGGATCGGCGCGGGTGAAACGGTTGACCAACTTTTCCTGGATTACCATATCGCAGCCGCCGAGCGCTCCGACGAGCTTCGAAAATGAGCTTGTCGCGCTCCCACGGCTCGAAGCTGCGGTAGCGTTCGCCGGGCTGCTTGAAGTCGTTGGTGCGGGACAGCTTCTGCCCCCTTCCTGCTGCCGCGTATCCTGCCCAAACTGCGCTGCGAATGGCCCGATCTAAAGCTCTTTCTGAGCGAAGAAACGACCCCGCAAGCGTGCGACTCGCTGAAAAGGGGCTCGGTCGACTGCGTGTTGCTTGCGTTGCCTTACGCCTGCGGAAACATCGACAGCGCACTCTTGGGCGAAGACCGCTCTCTGGTGGCCATGCCGGCGTCGGAGGCGTCGGGGCGCGCAGCCTCGATCGCCGCAGCGGACATTCTCCCATCGCGGCTCCTGCTGCTGGAAGACGGTCATTGCCTCAAGGACCATGCGCTTGCGGCCTGCAAACGACCCGAATTGCGGGTCGAGACAGCGATGCTTGGAACGTCGCTCCATACCCTGGTGCAAATGGTCGACAATGGCTTGGGCGTGACGCTGCTTCCGCAAATGGCGCTCGAAGCCGGTATATTGGACGGCACCGGGGTTGCCGCACTGCCCTTGAAGTCGAAGGACGCGCACCGCTGCATCGCCATTGCGTGGCGCAAGGCAAGCCCGCGTGCAGACGAATTCCGGCTTCTCGCAAAGGCGCTCAAAGCGGCAATCTAACGCATTGGCGTATGCGCGGGAACATTCGCCCCGGCTCCGGCTTATCCGTTCGGACGGCCACGCACGTGCGCGTGGCTTCGCCAAGGAGGATAACGCGATGGGCTTTTTCGACATGTTCAAGAAGGACAAGGGCAAGGAGCTGTTTCCCGACAACGCCGCGGTCGAAGCGCGCGCCGACTCGATCCGCAAGGAAATCCAAAGGCTTGGACTTCCGGGTGACATCACGGTCAATGTCGAAGGCAGCAAGGTCAAAATAGGCGGCAAGGTCCCCGACGAGGCCACCCGCCGCAAGCTCGTCATGATTGCCGGCAACGTCAAAGGCATCGATGGCGTCGACGACGGCGGCATCGAGGGCGGCCAGACCGCGCAGGCCGGCCAGCAGGCGCAGATGAAGACCTATACCGTCGAAAGCGGCGACACGCTGTCGAAGATCGCCAAGGAGACGCTCGGAGATGCGGGCGCCTACAATAAAATCTTCCAGGCCAATCAGCCGATGCTGAAGGATGCCGACGAGATTTATCCGGGCCAGGTGCTGATCATCCCCGATCAACAGACCGCCAACGCCTGATTGCCGGCGGCGCGCTGGGGCTCAATTCCAGCGCGCCGCGGCTTTTTCATCGCCATGGCAAGCCTCTACCCAGCGGCTGCCGCCGTCAGCGAAATGCTCCTTCTTCCAGAACGGAGCGGCGACCTTCAAGCGATCGACGATGAAGGCGGGGCATTCCAGCGCAGCGGTGCGGTGCGCCGAGGCCGCGCCAACGAAGACGATTTGCTCGCCGACCATTAGCTTGCCGAAGCGATGGACAATGGTCAGGGCCTGCACCGGCCAGCGTGATCCCGCTTCAGCCGCAATCGCGCGCAGCGCCGACTCGGTCATTCCGGCGAAGCGCTCGATCTCGAGCGCCACCACATCGCCGTCCGCGCGTACCGACCCGACGAAACTTGAGATCGCGCCCGCGGGGCCGAGTTGCGTCAACTCCGCGGCCGGATCGAAAGCCTCGGCCTGCACCCGAATGTCGATCATCCGCCCGTCACCGGCGGAAAGATCGCGACCTCGTCGCCATCGGTGATCGCGTCGCCCGCCGCCGCCATGCGCTGGTTGATCGCGAAGCGCAGCCTCGATCGGTCCGCCAAGGCGCCGGCATAGCCGCCCCCGCGCGCAACCAGCTGGCCGAGCAGATGGTCGATCGAGGAGAC
>Ga0136638_10000074_pt1 | contig 15773 bp, 15 predicted proteins | sample AntDrymUQ8582206_2_FD_104671 | JGI IMG/M metagenome (GOLD analysis project Ga0136638, IMG submission 104671) | Polar desert sand microbial communities from Dry Valleys, Antarctica - metaG UQ858 (22.06) | ecosystem: Environmental > Terrestrial > Soil > Desert | place: Antarctica: Dry Valley...
GAGTTTGGCAATCAGCATTGCCTGCTTGCGGTTTAATTTTACCAACTCCTGATTCATTTCCTGAAGTTCTCTTTGTTTTTCAGCTAATTGTTTATCTTGAAAATATCTATATATTGCCTCAGTAACAGTTAATTTTAAGTCATCAGGCTGCCAAGGTTTAGGTATGTATCGGTACAATTTAGCATAGTTAATAGCATTGGCTACCGCCTCCAAATCTGCCTGCCCCGTCAGCATAATCTTGAGAGAGTTCGGCGAGATAGCATGAACGCTCCTTAATAGCTCGTCTCCTTTCATATTAGGCATGATATGATCGGAAATAACCAAAGGCACTTCATACTGTTCTGCTAAAAGTTCCGACAGCAACTCTAAAGCTTCTTCGCCACTTTGGGCCGTTTCAATTAAATATTTATCTTCAAAGGCTTTTAGCAAGTCTATTTCCAGACTATCGAGTATAGTCGGCTCATCATCGACACAAATAATTACTGGTTTTTTCATAAATTTGCTAGACCCGACTTAATCGCTTCAATTAATTCTTGATTTTTCCAAGGTTTTTGTATGAAAGCATGAAGATTGGCTTGAGTTTTTGTGCGTTCGATTGCTTCTTTGTCTGCTTGTCCCGTCAGCATCACTGTCACAATTTGCGGATATTTTTGATGAATTGTAATCAGCAACTCATCTCCTTTCATTCCGGGCATCAACCAATCAGAGACAATCACTAGAATGTTAACCTCAGCTTCACATAGCTCTTCAATAATCTCCAGTGCTTCGGCAGCACTTTCAGCAAATTCGCAAAGATATTTACCGTTAAATGCCTGTTGCAGTTCAATTTCCAGACTTTCCAACACCGCTACTTCATCGTCAACACACAAAATTGCTGGTTTAGACATCGCTAGTTTCCTCCTTTAGTCTGGCAGGGTGAACCCCGATGGGCAGCAGACCGTTTTCCAAATTCTACATTCCGCGCGGGTAGACTGCAAATTTTTAGCCCCAGACTTCAGTCGGCGGCGCTTTACTTACTCAGTTAAATTAATCGGCAAAGACACTGTAAATGCAGTTTGACCTGGCACCGACTCCACATCAATTTTACCCTGATGTTTTTCTATTATTTTTCTGACAATATCCAATCCTAACCCGCTGCCTTCTCCCGCCGGTTTGGTAGTAAAAAATGGCTCAAAAATTTTTGTCAAAATCTCCGGTGGAATCCCCTTACCGCTGTCGGTAATTTTTACCATAACGCTGGTATCTTGCTGTACCGCGTCAATTGTTAAAGTTCCTTGATTGTCCATTGCTTGTAAGGCATTGTGAATTAAATTTGTCCAAACTTGATTTAGTTCGTCGGGATAACACTGTACCGCAGGCAGTTGAGCTTGATAGTTTCTGACGATTTCCACACCCTGCTTGAGCTGGTTCTGATAAAGAGTTAATACAGTTTCAATTCCCTCCGTAATATTCACCTGCAATTTTTCCCCATTTACATCGTAACGCGCATAGTTTTTCAGGGCAAAGACGACTTTTGCAGCGCGTTCTGTAGCGGTAGCGATAGTTTTGGCGCTTTTGTGAATGCTAGCAAAATCATAGGCTGTTTTTATAATGTTTGGGCTGTCAGGGTCTTTGAGCAACGGCAAGAATTCTTGCAGATTTCCCTGCAATCCGATATTGACTAAAATGCTAGCAAGGCTGTCAGCATTGTCAATCCCTTCCGACTCTAGTTGCTGCTTCAGGCCTTTTTTAAATTCCCGTTTTTCTCGCGTAGATAAAGAGTAACTTTGTTGGCTGGAACTGTACATCAAACTCAAGAAATCGTGCTGGCGTTCGGCTGACAGTTCTTTAAAAAAAACTGGCAAACTTTCGAGATTGTTATCCAAAAAGTTGGTAATATTGCCAATAGACGATCGAATCGCCCCCAGCGGCGTATTAATTTCGTGAGCAATGCCCGCAATCAGTTGCCCTAATGCGGCCATTTTTTCCGATTGAACTAATTGATGCTGAGTTGCTTGCAGTTGGTCTAAAGTAACTGTCAATTCATGGTTTTTCTGTTGGAGTTTTTTTTGCAACTGGCACATTGCTAAATGCGTTTCTACCCTAACTAGAACCTCTTCCACTTGAAAGGGTTTAGTAATATAATCTACCCCGCCCACAGCAAAGGCTTTGACCTTATCTAATACGTCATTGATCGCGCTAATAAAAATCACCGGAATGTTGCGAGTGCGTTCATCAGCTTTGATTTTTTCGCAAACTTCGTACCCGTTCATTTCGGGCATCATAATATCCAGCAAAATCAAATCGGGAGGCATACCTTTTGCCGCCGAAAGCGCTAACTCGCCGCTAGGTACGGGGCGAACTTTATAGCCCTTGCCGTTCAAAATTCCGGCTAGCAGCCGCAAATTAGCTGGGGTGTCGTCAACTACTAAAATATTACCGCGATCGGTGCTAGGAAGCTCGTTATTCATGTGATATTGCTTGAGAGATTAACTTTAAAACTTTGTCGTACTCGAAATTTTCTCTACAATTCGCGATCGCACTGGCCGTTACTTTATCCTTTAATCGAATTTGCTCGATCGAACTATCAATTAAATCCATATCTGCATTCAGTATCGCCAGCTTTAAATGCGCTACCAGCGACTCAGGCAATTTAACGAAGTCAGCAGCAGTCATTTCGCGATCGCGCTCTTTGATTGCCGATAAGTTAGCTAGACCCGGATCTTCATAAATATAGCGCACTCCGATATGTTTGTGCATAGCATCGAAAATATCCGTTTCCCGGAAAGGTTTCCGCATAAAAGCATCGCAGCCCGCCGACAAAATAACTGCCCGATCTTCCTCCAAAACGCTCGCAGTCAGCGCAATAATAGCAGTAGCTTGACCTTTAATAGTGCCTTTAATGTATTGCGTCGCTTCGTAGCCGTCCATCACGGGCATTCTCATGTCCATCCAAATTAAATGCGGTTCCCAACTGTCCCAAATTTCAATAGCTTCTTGACCGTTAGTAGCTTCTTTCAGTTCAAAACCCAGAGGATTGAGAAGTTTAATTAACAGTTGACGGTTGAGCGGTTTATCGTCTACTATCAAAATTCGATAGGAGTGTTGGTTGGGTTCGAGTGCAATCACATTGCGGGTCGGTTTTGGGCTTTCTCTATCAGCCGCATCGACCGCAATAACTTGAATGTCAAACTTAAAATTAGTACCCTTCCCGACAGCAGAACAGACGCTCATTTCGCCGCCCATTAATTCCACAAATTTGCGGCTGATTGGCAATCCCAAGCCTGTACCTTCTTGCGAATCTTTGCCTGTCTGGGTTTGCACGAAAGCTTCAAAAAGATTGTCTAATTCATTGGTAGCAATACCTGGGCCTGTATCTTCGACTTCAAAATGAAGGCAGAAGGAAGAGGCAGAAGCTGAACAGTCATTTTGGGTTGCATAACTCGCGTTTTCCGACTGAGTTAACTGGGATATTTTACCACCATTACTTGCTGAAATTTCTGTATTTTTTGATTGTTCCGAGAGATAAACTATTTCGCCTTCTGCCTGCTGATTTCGGCTTTCTGACTGCTTGCTAACTCTGACCGAAACACCGCCATCATCGGTAAATTTAAGAGCGTTATTGAGCAGATTGATTAAGATTTGTCGCAAGTTTAACTCGTCAGTTTCTACGTATTGTGGCACGTCGGGACTGCGGTCAAAAACTAACTGCAAGTGCTTGTCATCTGCTTTGAGTTGAAACATATCTTCCAAGTCGTGTAGCAGGCCATAGAGGTCGAATTTTTTGGGATTGAGGGTGGTTCGCCCCGATTCAATTTTAGATAAATCGAGCACGTTATTAATCAGGGTGAGCAGGTGTTCTCCGCTGCCGCTAATTATGCTAATATTTTCTTGATGTTCTGGGGATAGAGTTGGGCTGCGAGTCATCAGTTGGGAAAAGCCGAGAATTGCATTGAGAGGCGATCGCAATTCGTGGCTCATGTTGGCAAGAAAGGTGCTTTTAGCTTGATTCGCTACTTCCGCTTTGTCCTTAGCTACAGCCAATTGGGCAGTCCGCTCTTGCACTCGGTGTTCTAAAGTTTCAAAAGATTGTTGCAGTTGTTGAGCCATGCTATTAAATGACTTAGCTAATTCCCCCAATTCGTCGGAGCGTTCGCTTTCTACTGTTTTGTCCCATTCACCTTTAGCAATATTTTTGGCTGCTGTATTTAAGCGCAAAATAGGATTTTTCACCCACCGAGAAGTCAGAATGCCGATCGCGACAGCTACTCCTAAAGCTGCCAAACAGAGCCAAATCGTCGTGCGGGTATTGGCATCAATTTCTTCGGTGAAATCTGCTTCGGGAACAACTACCTCAGCCAGTCTAAACCTTTACCGTCTTGAAACGGCAGGACTTTTAAAAATTGTCGCTTGCCATCTATTTCAAAGTTCAATAACTCAGATTTTTTAATTTTGTTTAATGTGTGGAAGTGTGAAGTCAAATATTTAGCTGTAGCTTGAGTAAAAGGGTTGCTGCTTTCTGCCACTTTAAACAATTGTTTTTCATTACCTTTGGTGCGAAACGGTTTTTCGGTCGTGGAAGTTGCTAACAAAGTACCCTGGCGATCAACAATAAATGTTTGACCGGATTTGCCAACTTTGAGACTGTTGAGAAATCTCCCAAGATGGTCTAGACGCAAGGCAGCAAATAATCCTCCTTGTAGCTGATTTTTTTCGCTGTATACGGGTTGGATAGCGCTGATAATTAATGTCGGCTCTAGTAAGGAAACATAAACCGAACTCCAAGTAGGTTTGCCTGCTTTTACGGCACTTTTGTAGGCAGTATTTTGCCGAGTGTCAAAGTTTTTGACAACGGTGGCAATTGTAGTGCGATCGCCTCGCTCGTTCGTATTGTAAGAATAAAAATTTAACCCAGTAGATTTCTCGATCGCATTCATCGTTCGGGAACCGTTAGAGAGTTTTTCTCCGGAGCGATAATCTCCCTTCTCGTTGCCCGCGGAGGTAAAATTGATATAGGGATATAATTGTACTTGCCGCCAAAGATATTTCTCCCAAGCGGATAAGTTTTCCATCTTTAACAACCCGCTCTTGACAGCATCGAGCTTGCTTTGATTGATTTGATGGGGAGCTGTCAGGTAAACTTGCAGGTTTTGCTCGACACGCAAACTCACCTCGCTCATTAACTGACTGGCCAGGTTATTAACTGCTTTTTGTCCGTTTCTAAAAGACAAATATCCTACGAGTCCCACGGCTCCGACGATTTGCAGTACAAAGGGAACTATGAGAACAGTTCGCAGCGGTAATTTATCTAAAATTTTAGAAACCATAAGATTCCCAGGTTTGGTGAACTTAGCTCAGAACCGTCCTTGCAGAGCTTGTCTTAACAGCAGCGCCATCTATTGCCGACTGGCTAGAGGGTATTGATGCGGGTCATATTAGCGACTGTAGATGCTAAACCTCGATCGACTGTGAACCTAATTTTTGCTATATCAAAGTCTATTATTTTACTCATTGTCGTATTATTTTGAGAATTTAGGCAAAATTTGCAGTCTCTGGCTTCGAGAACTGCCTGATACACGCTCTCAGGGCGAGTAGAACCCGCATTGGCCAAGGGATTTAGAGAGGGGCGATCGAATTTGCGATCGGACTAGCCATTTTGCGCAAGACGTGCTATACTCGGACTATACTCGAAAAAGTCGAGGGCACGTAGCTCAGTGGATAGAGCATCAGGTTCCGGTCCTGAGGGTCGGGGGTTCGAGTCCCTCCGTGCTCATTTTATATGTCTTTTGTGGAGTAAGGGTTTCAGGTTAATTGTATTATCGATAGTCCTATTTTCCGCTCAAATTTCGCTCCCATCTGTTCCAAGTATCTCCAAAATCACCTCCATATCTGCCAAGTTGGCCCCGGACTTTTTACGTCTGGCTTTCAACTGGTTGAGCAAGTCTGCCGGCTCGGGAAATTCTGCGACGGTCGGAGCTGAGTTTTTATTTTCCTCGCGATCGCGCCGCACTTCCTTGAGTTCTTGCTCCAACATCTGAACCTTCAGTCCCAAATCGCCGTTACGCTCGTGTAACTGATTCAGTTCTGCATCCCACTCTGCGAGTTGCTTATTGGCCGCTTCCAATTCCTGCCTGAGCGATTCATCATTGCCGTCGCTCAGGGACTCAATTTTCCCAGCCGTTCCTCAATGGCAGCCATGCGCTCAATCACGGGGTCAATGCGCGAGCTTACAACCTTGTCTACAGTTTCCGGGGTAATTGTAGACAACTCTGTAGACATGGCGCTGTTATTGTTTCGTGTAGACAATTCTGTAGACAGCGTTGTAGACGTGCCTGAGACTTCCTTGAGAATGCGTTGTGCAGCTTGACTTACCGATTCACCATCTAGTCTCTGAGCTTCTATCCAGTTCAGGAAGTGACCGGAAGCTCTGAACGATATAACTTGACTTTGACTCATTGCAGACAGATGTAGACAGCGTTTGTCTACAATAACTGATAACTGTCTACAGTGTCAACATATTGTCTACAGAACTTGTAGACACGAAAATCCCCCAATTAAGGGGGATAGCAATTCAGCCGTCAATTGTCAGACAGCCGCTAAATTTTCCGCAGGTCGCAGAACAACATAGAAATCACCCGGCCGCCCTTGTGTTTTTCTCGCTCTTGCCAGTCAACCTTGCAACTGATGCTTGTTGTAATCTCGACAATACGACCGTGCCAGTTGTAGCTAGCATTCTCTGGCTTGTTGCCAGCCACCTTGTCTCCGACTCTGAAAGCTTTGAGCGGGTCAGAGCAAGGGACGCCCGTGAGTAGTTCGGTAAATTTTTGTCTGTCTTCCAGGGTCAGTTTTTGAAAGATATTGCAAAATTCCAAAATAGTTGGTAAAACTGCTTCGCCAGCTTCGCCACCTTTGCCCGCTCTCTGTCTGAATTACAGCTTCGCCAACTGCTTTGCCACTATTTTATGGCGAAGCAAGTGGCGAAGCAGTAATGCTTGCTGTGTATAGTGGCGAAGCTGGCGTAGCAATTTTTTCACTTTTTACGGGATTGTGCACAAAAGCAATTCTAGATATATACCATTGCCCCCTCCGATCGATTTCTTCCCGTTCGTTGTATCGGTGTTTTTGAGATTTAGGGAAAATCTCGCTAAACCTTGCGTACACCTGATTTACAGCTTTTACAGGAGTGTCATACCGATGGGGTAATTGATACTCCCCATGCCGTGCATGCGAGGGGATTCTTGAGGAATCCCGATTCGGATATTCAAAGGCGCTATCAAGTCGCCGCTACTCACTCAGTTTGAATTTCTTCAAACATTGCGTATACTTTTTTTGCTTTCGTCCTGCCATCACTAGCCAACAGGTACGGTACGCTCAACATCCTGCCATTATTCGCCATGAAAGCTGTTTCGGATCTAAGCCGAATATGCCCGTTGCAGGGATTGCTCCTTACTAGGATGTTTCAACACGCAGATGGTTATTCTTACTCGATCTTCTTAATGATAACATCAACTTTTGATTAACTACTTCAAAAGTATCTTAAGAAATATTGAAGGCGGTTGAAACCGCTGCCGACTTTTCCCCGTGTCGGTAGCCCGGGGCCCGGCGGGCTCGTTTTTCGGTCATGCCAGACCAGCTTTTCTTTCCCGTTACCGTTGTATTCGAGTTCTAAAGTGCCAGTCTCGTGATACCACTCCTGTAGTTCTTGCCACAAATCTTTGATGTAGACACGACCGTTAGACTGCACCTCCAGTCCTACGTCACGGGCAAACTGCCACAAGTGCCGGCTTTCCTCCTGAGCCTCCCGCATCGCCTCACGGGTCGCATTGTAGTCAATACCCTCAGCCAACAGCAGCGGCATCCGCTCCAACATCTTGTTGAGCATCGCCGGCGCAATCCGCTCAAGAATAAAATCCGGGTCATCCTTAAAACGCGGGTCAGCTTCTAACTCACCCTGAGACGCCACAGCACCGCGCTTGTAGGTTTTCTTAAAACTCAGGATGCCGTAGCGGTCATCAATAGCAGCCGTTCCCCCGGTGATAGACGGTAGCTTATTGCAGTTGGCTAAAAAGATAGCCGTCGGCTTGTACTCATAACTGTCCTTACCTTTGCGCTCAATATCAATCGGGTCGCCTGTGATGAACTGCTTAAGACTCTGGAGAGCGTCAAGACTCACATTTGAAGCATTCTCAGAAGCCCAATTACAGACACCGCCCTCAATGGTAGCCAGTGCAAATTTACGTCCACCGTCGTAAGCCTTGAAGTCTGACAGCGACTTCCCAGTCATACCTCGCCCAAAGACAGCGGCCAACACAGCCCGCAACGTATCCTTGCCGTTAGACCCCTCGCCGTAGCACAGCAAACCTTTGACTCCCCTGCCAGTTAACTTTGAGCGAACCAGTCGCAAGTTCAAACCAGCAGCGGCCGTCCTGAGAAAAATCTCAGGACGGGATTCGTCAAGACACTCTAAAAGGCGATCGCAATCCGTCGGGTCAGCTGCAGGGTCATACTTGCCACCGACATAGGTATAGACCTGCTTCGGACTGTGAGGCATCAAAATGTGTGTCCCATTAGGATTAATCCGTACCACACCGTTAGAGCAGTTCAAGCCATCAGGATTTACCTTGTTTGGGTCAATCGCCGTCCGACTGACAACCCAGTTGATAATTTCGGCTACATTGCTTGACTTAGCTCGGTTGTAGACATAGCGGCCTTTTACATTCTCAGAGTAAGTATTGAGCCAATCGCCGATTCGCCGCTTCTCCTCAGCTTCCGACTGAAGCTCGTAATGCGTTCCCACAAATCGGTAAAGCTGGCCGCCAATCGATACCCAATGTGCGTCAGCATAGAGCGCAGCCTCTGCTTTTTGGACGAAGTTTTGTTCCGCAATCGGCGCTGTGTTTGGGATGTAGTCACTTTTACTACTGTCATACTTCTGGCATACTACTTGTTCTCGCGTGCGCGGGTGAGGAGGTTTAAGGGACTGCGAAAATGAAGGGCGCGGGCATAGCAGTCGCCGGACGTATTGCCAGTAACAGTCCAAGCGACACTCGGAAACAAAAAGAGTTGTCTGAACCCACCAGCAAATGATATTCAGATATCCGCAATGCTTAAGATAGGAGCGATGACCTCTCCGCTCGACTCGCCGTTCTTGAATCTTCTGTTGGTGCGCCGCAAGCTTTGGGAGGAACTTCGCTAAGAATTTAAGGTGATGATTCCAAGCTAGCCACTGCCGAATCCCAAGCAAGTACCAGCCTTGAATTGCGGAAATATTCCACACTTCAATAATGCGGTTTTGGTTTGGCTCAGTCGTAACTAGGGCTTGCAGCAATTTTCAATCCTCCTATTCGATAATCTTATACCGTCGCAAAGAGTCAAAAGATGGTAACTCTCTGTAGTAGAAAGCGGTTAACTAGCCTCCGGAAACCCTATACGTTTCCAGCAAACTGCAAAATAGAGAATTGCCGAAACTCGTAGAGTTTCAGTAGTTCTGCCAAATACTAAAAATCACCTACCAGACGCCGAAATTCTGCCTCAGCCACCTGGTATTTTTCTGAGCCACCTTTGGAAGATCCCCAGATTTCAAGAATGATTTTGGCTTTGCCGTAGCCACGGGCCCGCAGTTGGTGGATGAGTTCTTTGCGTTCTGCATCATCGTTCTGGGAACGTTCAGCATCGGGTTTAGCTAGCTGTTTTGAACGTTCTTGCTCCAGTTCATCGTCATCGCCATAAGTCAGTGCCAGAGCGCGTTCTAAGTGTTCGCGAGGGTTCAGAATTTGTTCCGCTTCTTGCTGGCGCTGCTGTTGACTTACATAGGTGGAAACTGAAATCTCGTCAATCACATCGGCAGTAATTGCGCGGGTTTTGATTTCTTCAATCTCTCCGTCCTGCGCTAGTTCGCAGGCAATATTCCCGGCTTGCACCGCACAGACCGCAGCAGCACAGAGGCTAAGCCCTTGCATTGATTTGTGCCAGCCAACTTTTTTATCGAGCACCGTGAGCGGTGCTAGCCACAACGTCAAAGCAGCCCCGCTCAACACGAACATTTTTAGCTGCATAAGAACACCCCCGCGCCGATGAGTGCCATAGCTAAGCCAGCCAGTAAGAATGCTTGGAGGTTCGGCACAGAAATTTTGAGCCAGCCACTCACGGAAAAATCCAGCAGCCAGCACAGACCCCACACAATAAAGGTTGCTGCTGCCAAGAAGGCGATCGCCTTTTGAGCCATTGAATGAGTGCTCGCTATCCATCCCAAAAGGGAGGAAGCGGCACACCCAGCGACAAAATAGTTTGCCAAGTACGCCGCTCTCATTAGTTTGAGCCTCCCGTGAGTTTGGCTTTAATCTCGTCAATCCGAGTGCGGGCATCGCTGTCAGCTTTATCAATCCCTAAACCTAGTCGCGCATAACCGGGACGCAAACTGTGCAGGTGTTTAGCTAAGTAGTTAAGCAAAATTAATTACATAATTATCTCCAAATTCTTTAAGGATTATTTCCACAGATGAAACAAGAGCTTGCCAGCTAGAGTAGGCATCTATTTCGAGCCATTGATATTTGATAAACCGCCACAGAATCTCAATTAAATTCAATTCAGGTGAATAGGTAGGCAATTCAAAGAGAGTTAAGCCACGTTCTGTCCATTCTTCAAGTCTCTCAAAGATGGCATCGCTAGTATGAATAGAAGCTCGCTCGACTACAATAAATGTTGGTCGCTCCACCACAGAAAAGAAAGTATCGATACAGGCTATAATTACATCAGAGTTAATGGTTTGCTCTGAAACATAAGCATGAAAATTGTTTTGCCTATTCATGATTCCCAAGACATTTAAACGCTTAGTTCTGCGACTATCAATCGACAAATATTCACCAATATTTTGCCATCCATAAGGGACACAAGGGATGCCGCAGAATCCGGTTTCATCCAAATAGTATAAATCAATTTTTCCTGCATCTTCGAGTTGTTTCAATTCTGATAATCTTTCTTTTTTTTCCTTGTACTCTATGGGGTCTGGCTTTCCTCCAACACTCTTATCGCATCCTATGCCAACTCATATTAAATTCTTTAAGTATTCTCTTTATTGTTTCCGTGCTGATACTAATTCCCCATTCTTTTTTAATTTTTTGTACTGCTTGCTTTAATTGTCTTGGCTCAGATTTCACCCAGTCTCTGATTTGAGCTAATTGTGCGGAATCAAATGTTTTTTTTCTGCCTCTCCCTGGTTTATTATATAGTCCGAGCATTCCCTCAGATTCCCATCGGTTCAACCAGTTATAGATGGTCTTATAACTAACTTTAAATATTTCGAGCATCTGTTCATTTTTTATTCCTTGTGAAACTAAGATTAAAAAATGTGCTCTTTGACGCACTTGATGATGTCTACTTTCACGATAAATTCGGTTTAGCAATTTTAATGAAAGTGGATTAATATCTCGAAGTAAAAACATATAAATCCTCTATATATAACTAAATAGTCTTATTATATCATAAGATTTACCTGTGTAATTAATTATGTTGAACTACTTAGTCGGGTGTCTGAGCGTTTTTTACCCAGTTCATTGTCAGCGACAACACCTTCATATTTGCGGTGATGGCGGTGAACTTTGGCATCGGCTGCTTCAACTTTTGCCAGTGCTTCATAGGCGCGTTTAGCTTGTTTGGCCCCGTCGGTTTTCTCCTTTGCCAAATCCTTCACGGCGTCCGCTTCTTCCTTCGTGAAGTAGCGCGGTGCTGGTACAACTGGAACGCTACGGATACTGCCGAAGTTACCAGGGTTTAGCGGTGTGATAACGCTCGTGTCAGTGCTTGCCAGGACTTTTGATTTGTCAATGGCGTGTCCGCCGTCGTTGCTGGCAGTAAGTTTTCCAGCATCAGAATTGCCTCCAAGAAGGCGCAGTTGTAAGCTCATAATTTTGTCCCGATTTGAATGTTGATGCGAACTGGGGAGGGAAATAAATTCAGGGGATTGATTTGTCGCCACATAGACATTGCCAGCACAAACACTCCCGCCGATGCGAGTACGAGTGCAATGAGTTGGGAAAAATCAACCCAGTCTAAAAAGTTGGTGGAATTCTGACGGGTAAAGTTGCACACAGGAAAGGAACCGTCATTAGTCCAATCAACGGTGTCTACACTGTCTACACCTTCTCGATCAAGCGGTTCAGGCGTTGCGTCTACACTGTCTGGCAGTCTGTCTAGTGGTGCGTCTAGCACTGTGTCTAGCGATTCACCGTCAACGAGGTACAGTTCCAGCAGCGCTTCCCAAGTAGCAGTTTTAGAAAGTTTTCCAAATTGTTTGGCGTCTTCATTTGTGAAGCCACGATTAAAAGCGATCGCCTTGAGTTGGTCAATGCGACGGTAGCTGACGATGGGTTTAGTCATTACTGACACCCCTCAAGTAACTACCAAGAACTAACTGCTGGTCAAAACACGGATAAAGAGAATCCGGCCCCCGCCCACTTGTCCAATCAATTAGGTAAGCCCAAGTTTGTTCGCGAGGATGCCAGCAAATACCAAACACTTCGCCGTACTCGATACACTCCTTGTCAAATTCATCAGTCCAGTAGTCAGCTACTTTGTCGCCAATACGAAACTGGGATTTGGGATACTTTTCAGGAGTTGGATTAACTGACTGAGGGCGTCGCACAAAAAATAGCAAAGCGACCGAAGCGAGTTTCTGTAAGAGTTCGCGACGGGGAAACGTTAAGAGTTGCGATCGTCCGCAAGGACAATCGTCTAAAAATGTCATAATTTATCGGCTCCAAGCGTTGTTATCGAACGGTTGGGGAAGTCGTAGTTAATCAGGTGTGCCAACACCGGGTTAACCGCGCATATCAAATCTTCCTTAGTTACTCACGATTGCAGACTTACAGTTCCTTGTCAACACAGGAGCTGTAAAGTTTTGTTTCAAATTATTCGGCAAGCAACTCCATCACTTCGTGGGGCGTAATGCCGTAGATAGCGGCTAGCAGTTTGATATTTTTCCCATCACTTCCTAACTGTTTAAGCACCCCAATAGCACTACCCAAAGGGATAGCTTCCTTTGTAGACTGGGTTAACAGGTCAATTGTTGTCTCGGTATTAGCGCGACGCTTGTAAACCGTTTCATTCATCTGTGGTGAATGCCCCAAACTTTTAGCTCTTGTTTCCTGAGACATTCCCGCCATTTGACCACTGAGATTAGCTAGATGGCGTAAAGCATGGGTTTGGGTAAAACCTTTATTCCACCTTCTTAAGATATTTTGGGCGCGGTCACTATATAGTCCAGCAATTGTTTTCGGATTGCTTGATAGTGTTCCAATCTCAGGCAATTTACCTGACTTAATTTCTAGGCACTCTATCAGGTCAGGATGAGTGGGGGGAAGCATCGGCACACACAGTCGGTAGCCAGTTTTGGTCGTTGTGTCGAGTAATGTCTTATCACCAACTACAGCAATCATTTTTATATTGTTTGGCTCAATCAGTGCCGGAATAGTAACGCCATCCTTTGTTTTAAAAGGTTTGTCGATGTTCTGAATAGCAAACACTTCGTGAACCCGAAAGCCGTACACCATCTGCATCGAAAATACCCACAGCCACCGTTTACGTGATTCCAGATGGTATCGCTTATCATCTGAGACACTGAGAACCTGAGCGTGAAGCTTTAAAAAGTCATCTACTGATAAAGTTTGAAGGTCTTCCCGAAATTCTGTTTGCGTACCGTCAACTTCTTTTAGTCTACATAGCAAGTCAGTATCGCCAATAGTCTCCGCTAGTTTTCTCATCGCACACAAGCAGTTCTTAAAGCTTTTAGTTTCTTTTTTCTTAGTATGAATGATAGCCAGAATATCTACCGAGTTTATAATTGTACCCTCGGGCAATAGTTTAAAATACTGTCCGTAGACACATCCCCAGGAGCTTTGATGACTAGCATTACTCCTGTCGCGTTGCTGACGGCGTTTAGTGCGTCCCTCCCAGTATTCTTTCTCTACTTTTGTTATCGCCTCACCAAACGTCATCAAATCATTTTTGACGACGTTTTTATCCAAAATAACATTATCATACCAGACCAAAAATCGACTCTCGCTAGAGAAGGATTGTAGAGCGCTAGCAACTAAATGAGCTTTCCTCAGAGCATCAGTGATACCTTGCATCGTCAGGTAGCACCAACAGCTTTTGTTAACCCGCTTGTCACCTAGCTTGAACTGGAGGGTAATGTAAGACCCTTTAGCCTTGCTATCCTTCTTGAGTCCTACCCCTTTGGGGCATTCTTTCTGTGCTTGCTTAAAGTAGTCGAGAATCCGCTCATAGCCAATAAGGTAATCAGCGCTGGTACTTACTGTGACTGAATTAGATTTGTCGCTCATTTTTCGCTCAATCCTCTAACAGTGTTGAGTTTGCTTGCTGTATTCAGCGTACAGCAAGCTGCTTAGTTTTCGCTCAAATCTAAAACAGGACTATCGGGGTGGGTAAAAAGAAGAGCTAGAACGACGCAAAATCGTAGATTTAAAGCAATGCGCTAGTTCGACTCCCTCCGTGCTCATTTAAATTTATAGAATGACTGATTTTTAGAGACCGGGGACAGGTTTTTGTCCTCGGTCTCAATTATTGTGATTTAAGCGTCAGTGTCAAAAATCGAATCGGCGCTTTAGACGCAGATCGCGGACTGATTGCGCCCCTGTTGCTTGGCACGGTAGAGTGCACGATCTGCGATCGCAATCAAGTCAGCCGATGATAGTTCCGAGATCGGAATCAAGTAGGCGATACCCAGACTAATAGTAACTACATCGCTCACATCAGAGGTTTTGTGAGGAATATTTAAAGCTTGAATAGCAGCGTGAATCCGTTGGGCCACCGCACTCGCTCCTTCAAGATCAGTATTAGGCAAAATGACGCCAAATTCTTCCCCGCCGTAACGCGCCACCAAATCTGCCGGACGGTACACCACCTCTTGCACAGTCTGAGCAATTTTGAACAGACAATCATCCCCCATTTGATGGCCGTAGCAATCATTATAACGTTTGAAATAATCCACATCAAACAATAGAAAAGAAATAGGTTGTTGTTCGCGATATAGCCGCTGCCATTCATGCTCTAAGCGGTCATTAAAACAGCGGCGATTAGCAATTTGAGTCAACCCATCAATATTGACCACTTGTTCTAAGAGATCCGTAGCGCGGGCCAGTTCTTCGTTAGAGAGTGCAAGTTGTTGATTAATTTCTTTCATTCGCGCTTGGGCCTGCTGCCTTTCTGCCAATTCCTTCTGCAACTTCTGAAAAATATCCGCTTGTTTAATGGCGATCGCTAACTGATTAGCGATCTGTTTAACAAGGTCAATTTCAAATTCTTCCCATTGCCGAGGAGCAGAACATTGATGAATACATAACAACCCCCACAAATCTTGTCCATTGAGCAACGGCGCCACTAAATTAGCCCGAACATGAAATTGTTTCCAAAGAGCGCGGTAACAGTGTTGAAGGTCAATTTTATTGATATTTTCTACTACGTGCATTTTAGCTTCTTGATAGGAATCAGCGTCTTCTTCACCCAAATAATGGTCGTTAACTTGATTTCTGCTTACCAATTTACATCCTTCGCCTACGGATTCTGAAACAAACTCACCCTCTTCAAAATTACTGTCAGGATAGAACTTAAATATGCCGACGCGCTCCGCATCAAGAAACAGGCGAATATCCTGGGAAGCAATCTCAAAAATTGTAGACAAATCAAGAGATTGACGGATGTGTTGAGTAATTTCTTGAAGTAATATCGCCTTGTCGTACTGTTGCCGCAGAGCGCTTTCCGCTTGCTTTTGGGCGAGA
>Ga0136638_10000075_pt1 | contig 15644 bp, 17 predicted proteins | sample AntDrymUQ8582206_2_FD_104671 | JGI IMG/M metagenome (GOLD analysis project Ga0136638, IMG submission 104671) | Polar desert sand microbial communities from Dry Valleys, Antarctica - metaG UQ858 (22.06) | ecosystem: Environmental > Terrestrial > Soil > Desert | place: Antarctica: Dry Valley...
CTGCGGTGGAGGCGCAGCACTGCGCGCCGGAGGTTGCAACGAGACAGTCGATGATCGCTTGCGTTCGGCCGCGGCCAGTCCTATCCGGGCAATGCAATTGTCTGGATAGCGGTCGAGGTCTGCGCGGTACGTCCTTGCAGCTTCATGCGCGCGGCCGGCATGCAGCAACGCTGCCGCCAATACGTGCCGCGCCGGCAACGGCCATGCAGGAGGATCATCGCTTTCAAGGCGGTCTTCAGCGATGACAGCAGCGCGCGCGTCACGCACTGCATCGCTGTGCGCACCGCGCGCGCTCGCAATGGCAGATTGCAACAGTGCCCGCGCAATGGATAACACGTCGGCCGCCCGATTGATGTTTTTTACCGTCAGCGCGGCAGCCGCGGTGTCGCGCGCGGAACGCCGCAGCGCTGCAAGCTTGTTGCGTGCAAGTGCGACGTCGCCGCGCTTGGCATGCGCGATTCCGGCTGCGAATTGCGTCAAGCCGCGCTGATACGGGCCGCTAGCTGCACCTGCGTCGACCCGCGCGGCGAGTTCTTGCCAGAGCCCAAAGCGAACCAGGGTCAAGTCTGGCGCTGACAGCAAGTGCTGACGCGTTCCATCGCGGCCATCGCTCCCATTGGTGCTGGGCGATGCGGCCGCGGTTGCCAGTTGATCGGCCACACGCAGGGCAGTGTCGCGCTCGCCGCTCCACAGCGCCGACGCCCACAGGAAATGCAGATGATGCAGCGCGTAGTCGGATTCATTTCCCGCCAAGGCCGCGTATTCACGGTCGGCCCGCACCGCTGCATCATTTGCCACCGTCGCATCGCGATAGCGCCCGAGCCGGAAGAACACGTGAGACGGCATATGCACCAGATGGCCGACGATCGGCGTCAGCGCGCCAAGTTGTTCGGCCGATGCCAATGCGAGCTCGGGTTGGCGCGAGTCCTCGTACAGATGAATGCGGTAGTGGTGCGCGCCCGGATGCATGGGCGCCAGCCGCAACGCCTTCTCAAGCATCTCTACGATCTCCGGCGTCCATGACTGCGGCGTGCCATTTTTGCGCCAATAGTCGTACGCATGCTGATTCATCATGGCTTCGGCAGCCAACACCGCAATGTCAGCATCATCGGCATGTCGATCTGTCAGCGCGCGCATCGCACGCGCGTAATTCTGCGCGAGCTGCTCGGTGCGCACGCCGGGGCGATCGGCGTAGCGCTCCGACAGTGCGTCGATCAGCAAACGATCGCGCGAGCCGGGCTTTGCAATGACGCGCGCCTGCACCAAGGCATCGAGAGCTATCGGCACGTCGGCTGCCTGCATATCGTGATTGATACTTGGCCCAAGCGACCACGCAATGCCCCAGCGACACAGCGCGCAGTCGAGATCGAGCCGGGCGGCGGCACGAAACGAGCGCACGGACTCGGGGAAATTAAATCCCCAGCCGAACACCAGTCCCTGATCGAAGAATCGCTGCGCCTTTTCGTTGCTCGACGCGCGCGGACCACGATAGTTGCCAATTGGCAGCTCGCGCGCCGCGCCTGCCGGCAAAGCGCTGGCGCTGGACATGCAAAAGCCTGGCGCACGCGCGCTGTCCTTGACCGTTTCAACCGCCGCGGCCGGAACGAGTGCAAACGTTGCTCCGACAAGCGCGGCGCGAACAAAAAAGCATCGACGCATCAACTCAGTCTACAAAATCAGTATGCGGAATCAGTGTGTAAAGAAACTTTGCATTTGCGCGGCTAGCAATTCCGGCGCTTCCTCTGGGATGTAGTGCCCGGTCGGCGTGGCATGGCCAGTTACGCGCTGGCTCGCACGTTCCTGCCAGTCCGCAATCGGCGTAAAAAGCTTGTTGACGACGCCGCGTTCGCCCCACAGTACGCGCAGCGGGCACTCGACACGCCTGTTGGCTTGCACATCCATCCGGTCGTGCTCGAGATCGATCGACGCCGCGGCGCGGTAGTCCTCGCACATCGCGTGGATCGCAGCCGGCGTGAAGCATCGTTCGTATTCGGCAAGCGCGCGCGGGTCGAACAGCGAGGTGCCGGCGGAGCCCCATCCGCCGAGCTTATTGCGCAAATAAAAAATCGGATCGGCCGCGATCAGCGTTTCGGGCAGCGGCGCGGGTTGGATCAGAAAGAACCAGTGGTAGTACGCGCTTGCGAAATCCATCGTGGTGCGCCCGTACATCGTCAGCGTCGGCGAAATATCCAACACCATTAACGCTGCGACAGATTGCGGATGATCAAGCGCGAGGCGATGCGCCACGCGCCCGCCGCGATCATGGCCACAGACAAAGAAACGCTCAAATCCCAATGAACGCATCAGCTCGACGGCATCGAGCGCCATCGAGCGCTTCGAATACTGGGCATGGTCCGCGCCACTGACAGGCTTGTCCGAATCGCCGTAGCCGCGCAGGTCTGGCATAACCAGCGTGTAACGCTGCGCGAGTTGCGGCGCGACCTTGTGCCAGATTGCGTGTGTTTGCGGGAATCCGTGCAACAGCAGTAAAGGAGGCCCGCGGCCGCCATATCGGGCGTTGAGGTTCACGCCATTGACGTTGTGTTTTTCAAGCGTAAGACCGGCGAACAGCTCTGCGCCTGCTTGCCCGCGCGACTCTGTACTCAAATGTCCTCGCGCTGTTCCAGCAGCCCCACCAATGTCTCAAGAGCAATGATGATGCTGCGCGTGCGTACCGCATGACGATCACCCGTCAAGTGCTGCGTCTGCGTCTTGACCCACGGTGCATTTGACACATCGCGGCGAATCGCCCACGCGAAACACACGGTGCCTACCGGCTTGTCGTCGGACCCTGCGTCGGGGCCCGCCACCCCGGTCACTGCCAGCGATACCTGAGCGCCGTGTGACAACGCGCCCAGCGCCATCGCGCGCGCGACCGGCTCGCTGACCGCGCCGAAGTCGCGCAGGTAGGCCGCAGACACGCCGAGCATCTGCATCTTCGCCTCATTTGAGTAGGCAATGAAGCCGCGGTCGTACCAGCCGCTCGCTCCCGGCAGCAGGGTGATGGCGTACCCGACTCCGCCTGCCGTGCACGACTCCGCAGTCGCAAGCATCAAATGTTGCGCACGGAGCGCGGAGCCCAGGCGCCCTGCCAAGTGTTCGATGGTTGCAGCGTCGTTCATCCCTGTTATCAAAAATGCTCGAAAGCAATCATGCCAGTGTCCACCGCCGCTCCGTCCTCGTCTACCACCTCAAGACCGGTGGTCGATGTGACAATACCGATTCGCGTGACGGGCACGAGCCCGGCAGCCACCGCTATCACCTGGGCGCGGCGTTCGGATGCCGCGGTGAACAGGAGCTCATAGTCGTCGCCGCCCGCCAGCGCCAGGCGCTGTTGCGTGGGAATTGGCTGCTGTTGGAGCACTGCGGAGCGCGGTATTTGCGCCCAGTTGACGACGGCGCCGACGCCAGATGCACGCATGACATGGCGCAAATCGCCCACCAGCCCGTCCGATAAATCGATCGCGCTGCTGGCGAGTTCGCGCAGCCGCACTCCCAGAAGCACGCGCGGCACCGGCAGCTCGAGCTTCGTAACGACTCTTTGCGCAGCCGCCTGCGGCAAATCCACATCGCCGCGCCGAAACGCGAGCCCGAGTGCGGCGTCGCCCAGTTCGCCTGAAACCCAGATGTCGTCCCCCACTCGCGCACCCGAGCGGAGAAGAGCGTCCCCGGTCGGAACATAGCCCAGCGCAGTGATCGTGATCACGATGCCTGCCGATGAACGAGAAGTATCGCCGCCGGCAAGCGCGCAGCAATGAAGGTCGGCCAACGCGTACATGCCGTCACTGAAACGCTCGAGCCAGGCCGGATCGGCGCTTGGCAGCGCAAGCGCCAAGAAAAAACAGCGCGGCGTGGCGCCGCACGCCGCGAGATCGGAAAGACTGACGGCGAGCGCCTTGTGACCGAGCGCAGCAGGATCTACATCAGATAGAAAATGGACGTGCTCGACCAGCGTATCGGTCGACACCGCCCATTGCGCGCCAGCTTCCGATGCGATTAGCGCGCAATCATCGCCGACGCCAAGCGCCACAGATGAATTTTGTGGCGATGAGCGCCTGAAAAAGCGTTCGATCAGCTCAAACTCGCCGATTGAAGCCCTCCCTGCCACAAATCAGCCGGGAACCCGGCTGCGTCCGCTGACTTCCGCCGGCCGCAGCTCTGCTGCGACTTTATCGAGCACGCCGTTCACGTAACGAAAACCATCGGTGCCGCCAAAATTCTTGGCCAGCTCGACCGCTTCGTTGATGACGACGCGGTACGGAATCTCTACCCGATGCTGCAGCTCGTACGTCGCGATCAACAGGATCGAATGTTCTACCGGCGACAGGACCTCGATGGTGCGATCAAGATGCGGTGTAAAGCGAGCGCGGAGATTCGCAGCGTTATCAATGGCGCCATTGAGCACTTCGCGATAATGCCCAATGTCGACCGCCGCCAGTGCCTGGCCCTCGTCCAGGGGTTGTGCCTCGATCGCAGCGGCGTCATTGCCGCCGACCAGCCACTGATACAGGCCCTGCAGTGCGAGCTCGCGCGAGCGCCGCCGCGCACTGCGGGCACCGCCCCTGGCAGCGCGTGAAACTGGAGCTGCAGAAGAGTGCTCGTTCATGCCTGACTCTCGCCTGCAACCATCTCCTCGCCGTCTGCATCGAGCGCCCACAGCAGATTGGCCATTTCGACTGCGACGCGCGCCGCATCGCGGCCTTTCTCATCGACCCGTACTCTCGCCTGCTCTTCATTTTCAGTGGTCAAGACTGCGTTCGCAATCGGCACGCCGTATTCGAGCGACACCCCGGCGATGCCGCGTGCGGACTCATTGGCAACCACTTCAAAGTGAAACGTCTCGCCGCGAATCACGCAGCCAAGCGCGATTAACGCATCGAAATCTTCGGTGGCGGCGAGCTTCGCCAACGCCAGTGGAATTTCGAGCGCTCCCGGAACGGTGACGTGGGTAATGTCGTCTTCGTCAACGCCAAGCCTGATCAACTCGCTGACGCACGCATCGCTCAGCGCACGCGACGCCCACTCGTTAAAGCGCGCCTGCACCAGTCCAATGCGCAGAGCATCGCCGTCGAAATCCGGCGCGATGGAGTCTTTGGCCATCAGACGTCAATCCTCTAAATAGCCCGTGACCAGCAATCCAAACCCCGCCATCGACGGCATCTTGCGCGGTCGGGCGAGCAACTTCATTTTCTGCACGTTCAGATCGCGCAGGATCTGCGCGCCGACACCATAAGTGCGCAAATCCATTTTTGTGGCACGCGCGTCATCCGCTCCGCTGTCGATCGTCGCCGCGAAGTGCGCGAAAAGTTGCTCCGCGGATTCGCCGCAATTCAACATCACCAGCACGCCCCCATCACTTTGCGCGATGCGCTTGAGCGCCTTTAACAGCGGCCACGCGTGGCTCGACGCTTCGACATCAAGCACGTCAAGCACCGATAGTGGCTCGTGAACGCGCACCAGTGCTTCACGATCGGGCGCCAGCACACCATGCACCAGTGCGAGATGCGCCGCGCCGCTCGGTTCGTCGCGGTACGCAATCAGCTCGAACTCACCCGCCGGCGTCATAGCGCGGCGCACCGCTACGCGTTCGACCAGTGATTCATTGGCGGCACGATAACGAATCAAATCAGCAATCGTTCCGATCCGCAAACCGTGTGCGGCGGCAAACGGCAGAAGGTCGGGCAACCGCGCCATGGTGCCGTCATCGTTCATCACCTCACACAGCACCGCGGCTGGATTCAAACCCGCCAGCCGCGCCAGATCGCAACACGCTTCGGTATGGCCGGCGCGCATCAGCACGCCGCCGGGTGCGGCAACAAGCGGAAAAACGTGGCCGGGTTGCACCAGGTCGGCCGGTTTCGCGTGCGGCCGCGTTGCGACGCGAATCGTGTGCGCCCGATCGGCTGCCGAAATACCGGTGCTGATACCTGAGGCAGCCTCAATTGCGACCGTGAAATTGGTGCCGTGCACGGTGCGGTTATTGGCGGTCATGGGCAGCAGCTGCAATTGCGCCGCGTGCTGGGCGGTAATTGGCATGCAGATCAGGCCACGGCCATTTTTCGCGAGGAAATTCACCTTTTCGGCGGTGACGAAGTCCGCTGCAAAGATCAGATCGCCTTCGTTTTCACGATCCTCATCGTCGACCAACACGACGATATGTCCGCGCCGCATCTCTTCGATCAACTCGACGGTCGTCGCAAGGCGCGGCTGCGGTGTGGATGCAGTGGAAACGGCTGACAGCATCGCTGCAGTTTATGCGCTTAGGCGCTGTACCGACAACATGCGCTGGACATAACGCGCGATCAGATCGACTTCGATGTTGACCCGGTCACCCTCAATTAACGACCCAAGCGTGGTAACCCGATACGTATGTGGAATGACGTTGACCTCGAACTCGCAGCCGCGCGGCGTATCGACCACTTGATTGACGGTCAGACTGACACCGTCGACTGCAATCGACCCTTTGTACGCGAGGTAGCCCGCCAACGCGGCGGGCACGCGCACGGTCAATCGCCACGATTCGTGCGCCTGCGTCATTGCGACCACTACACCAACGCCGTCGACGTGACCGGCAACCAGGTGGCCGTCCACCGAATCACCCAATCGCATCGAAGTTTCCAGATTGACTTCACCAGGAGCATCGAGGCCCGCGGTGCGCGCCAGGCTTTCTATCGACGTATCGACGGCGAACATCGAGCCGTCGACTCGAATGGCAGTCATGCAGGCGCCGGCGACGGCGACGCTTGCTCCAACATCGATTCTAAATTCCGACACGTCGCGCGCGTCTATCGTCAGACGCACTCCGCCATCGGCGGCGAACCGTTCAACATCGACGATGCGACCGACGCCTTGGACCACTCCGGTGAACATCAGGCGGTCACGCGCGCCAGAATACGAACGTCGTCGCCGATAGATGCCACGTCGCGAAACTTCAGCTTTTGCGCCTGCGACAGATCCGACAGCGCGGGCAAGTGCAGCATGCCTTGGGCCTCGCCGAGCAGGCTTGGCGCCAGATAGATCAGCAACTCGTCGACCAGTTTCGCGCGCAACAATGAACCGTTTAACTTGAACCCGGCCTCGACGTGCACCTCGTTGAGTCCGCGCACCGCCAGCGCTCTCATCAGGGCCTCTAGATCGACCTTGCCGCGATCGCCTGGCACATGCAGCAACTCTGCGCCGCGTTCCTTCAGCGCCGCTTCAGGCGCGGCTTTCTTCACGGCATGCGCAATTAATACTGCGCCGTCGCCGTCGAAAATATGAGCGGCAGGATCGACTTCGAGCCGGCTGTCGACCAAAACGCGCAGCGGCTGGCGAGGCGTTTCGACCAGCCGCACGTTCATTTGGGGGTTATCGGCCTGAACCGTCCCAATGCCGGTCAACACCGCGCACGAGCGCGCGCGCCACGCATGGCCATCGCGGCGCGCGTCCTCCGACGTAATCCATTGCGACGCTCCATTGGTCAGCGCAGTCTTGCCATCCAGGCTGGCCGCGATTTTTACTCGCACCCACGGTCGCCCGCGCGTCATCCGCGAAAAAAATCCAGCGTTGACTTCCGCGGCTTCCTGCTCCAGCAATCCGCAGCGAACATCTACCCCACCATTGCGCAGCATCTCCAGACCGCGACCTGATACCAGCGGATTTGGATCTTCGATTGCTGCGATGACACGCGCCACTTTGGCCTCGGACAGTGCAGTGGCGCACGGCGGTGTGCGACCAAAATGACTGCACGGTTCGAGCGACACATAAACCGTCGAACCGCGTACCTCATGTCCTTTGCGCCGCGCGTCGAGAAGAGCTTCGACCTCGGCATGATTCGAGCCAGGCGCCTGCGTAAAACCCTCACCGAATACTCTGCCGTCACGCACGATGACGCAGCCGACGCGGGGGTTCGGAGTGGCATGGAATGCCGAGCGCTGCGCAAGATTGAGCGCGCGCAGCATGAATTCGTGATCCGCTTCAGAGTACATCGTGCAAAGTGTACGCAGCGGCCGCGCAACAACCGCGCCGCTTCACGTGCACATCGCACCCGGACCGCGCTGCGATCCGGGTTACCCCACTCGACAGTTACTTAACGGCCAGACGCTTGCTTACGTTTGGCGCCCGCTTCGGCAGTGACAGTGTCAGCACCCCGTCTTCAAAGCGGGCGTCGGCGCCGTCTTCGGTAACTTCCGCCGGCAGCTCGAAGCAGCGTGCGTAGCTGGTCGAATAACGTTCGCTGTAGAGAACCTTATCGCCGTTGGTGCCATTCTTGGTCTCGATCGCGTCCTTTGACTCAGCGTTTATCGAGATACGGGCCCCCTCAATTCCAACGTGAATGTCGTCTTTACGAATGCCGGGCAGATCAATTTTGACTTCAAAATTGCCGCCCTTATCAAGCACGTCCATCCGCGCCCGTGACACTGCCGGCGCGGTGGCATGGCGCGCTGCTGCAACGCTGCCACGCTGAAAAAAGTCGCCTAACAGCTCGTCGACCAAAGAGTTGAACGAATCGCCGCGGCGGGCAGTTAGCTGATACATGAAGACCTCTTGGATTGTGTTTGGGCGATATGTGCCCGATGGTCTCAACGTAGGTCCCATACCCGCTGTTTCAAGAGGCTTTTTTTGACTAGCGCCGTCTGGCGCGCTTTGCCGGTGCCTTCGCCTGCCGCAGCGGACGGATTTCGCGCACCACTTCGGCAAACTCATCGACGTCCTCGAAGCTGCGATACACGGAGGCAAAGCGGATATACGCCACTTTATCGAGACGCTTCAACTCGCGCATCACCAGCTCGCCGATTTTCTCGCTCTTGATTTCGCGCTGTGCCGAGGAAAGCAGCTTGTCTTCGATACGTGCAATCGCTTCGTCGACCGCTTCGCGTGGCACCGGGCGCTTGCGCAGCGACAGCTGCATCGATGCGCGCAACTTGTCACGGTCGTAATCCGCGCGGCCGCCGCCGCGCTTGATAATGGTCGGCATCACCAACTCCACCCGCTCGTAGGTGGTAAACCGCTTGTCGCACGACAGGCACTTGCGCCGCCGACGAATTGTTGCGCCTTCGTCCGAGGCGCGCGAATCGATTACCTGTGTATCGGCATGGTTGCAGAACGGGCACTTCACCGGCTAGCCATATACCGGAAACCGCTGCGTGAGTTCGGCGACTTCGCGCCTCACCCGCTCCGCGTTCGATTCGTCGTGTGGTTGATCGAGAATGTCGGCAATCAGATGCGCGGTCTTTTGCGCTTCTGCCACGCCGAAACCGCGGGTCGTGATCGCGGGTGAGCCGAGCCGGATGCCGCTGGTGACCATCGGCTTCTGCGGATCATTTGGAATCGCGTTTTTGTTGATCGTGATGTGCACCTGGCCAAGCAAAGCTTCGGCGTCTTTGCCGGTAATGTTCTTGGCGCGCAGATCGACCAGCATCAGATGGCTCTCGGTGCGCCCCGCGACAATGCGCAACCCGCGGCTGACAAGTGTTTCAGCCATCGCGCGCGCATTTTTAATCACTTGCTGTTGATATGTTTTGAAGTCCGGCTCCAGCGCCTCCTTGAACGCCACCGCCTTGGCCGCGATCACATGCATCAGCGGGCCTCCCTGCAAGCCTGGGAACACTGCCGAATTGATCGCCTTTTCAAGCTGCGGCTTCATCAGGATCAGTCCGCCCCGCGGCCCGCGCAGCGTCTTGTGCGTAGTCGATGTGACCACGTCGGCGTGCGGAATCGGGCTCGGATATTCGCCGGCGGCGATCAGCCCGGCGTAGTGCGCCATATCAACCATCAGGTGCGCACCGATCTCATGCGCGACGCTTGCAAAGCGCTCGAAATCGATTCGCAGTGAGTACGCCGAGGCGCCGGCGATAACAAGTTTCGGTCGGTGCTGCTGCGCCAGTGCGCGCACGGCGTCGTAGTCGATTTCCTCGCGCTCATTAAGTCCGTAGCTGACAACCTTGAACCACTTACCGCTGATATTGAGCGGCATGCCGTGCGTCAGGTGACCCCCCTCGGCGAGGCTCATTCCCATGATGGTGTCGCCGGGGTTCAGCAACGCCAGGAATACTGCTCCGTTTGCCTGCGCTCCCGAATGCGGCTGCACGTTAGCGGCAATTTCAACCCCGGGAACTGCGAACAGCTGCTTTAACCGCGCGATCGCCAGCGTCTCAGCGATATCGACAAACTCGCAGCCACCGTAGTAGCGCTTTCCGGGATAACCCTCCGCGTACTTGTTGGTCAGCTGACTACCTTGCGCCGACAGCACCGCGGGACTCGCATAATTCTCCGACGCGATCAGCTCGATGTGCTGCTCCTGACGCCGGTGTTCACCCTCGATTGCTGACCAGACGTCCGGGTCAGTGCTTTGCAGTGTGTGCGTGCTTCGATTGAACATCGTGTCCTCAAAAATCAGAACGTTTGCGTTACGTCAACAACTCGTCGCGCGCTTGTTGCAGATGGTCGATATCGCTCCAGCGCTGGATCGACAACACCAGCGGAGTGCCCGCAGCAGTCAGACGGTTGACCGCCGCGTTCAGCATCTGGTGCTCGCGCGGCGCATGCCAATGCAATGACCGCGCCGCGCGATATATAACGTCGAGCACGCCGCCGTGCGAAACCAGCACAACGGTGCGGCCGGAGTGCCGCGCCGCGATTTCGGTCACGGCTGCCAGTACACGATCGATTAACTGTCGGCCAGTTTCGCCACCGCGCGGGCACCAGGCGGCGTCACGCGCGCGCCATTGCGCGAACTCCACCGGATAGCGCGTGGCAATCTCATCCAGCGTAAGTCCTTCGAAAATGCCGAACGAACGCTCGCGCAATCTAGGCTCGGCGGTAACGTCGAGCCCGAGTTGGGCGGCCACCGGCGCCGCGGTCAGCCAGGCACGCGACAACTCGCTCGAATACACCGCATCGATCGGCTCGCTCGCCAGACACTCAGCCAGCTGAGCCGCTTGCAAAATACCGAGCGGCGACAGTGGTATGTCGAGCTGGCCCTGGATGCGATGCTCAGCATTCCACGCGGTCTCGCCGTGCCGGATCAGCAATAACGTGATCGACATCGGCTGCAATCAGGCCAGCCGCGGATTCAACGTGTACGTCCCCGTCAACTGCGCCTTCGCAATCACGTGCCCCGCTATCGCTTTCAGCACGTCGGGTCCGCTGAATTTGCCATCGACCGGCGCTCGGTCGATATCGAGCGCATACAAGGTAAACACATAGCGGTGGACGATCGAATCGTTCCACGGCGGACACGGGCCGTCGTAGCCGAAATAATCGCCGTTCATGTCGTGATCATTGGCGAACCACTCGGTATAGCCATTTATGCCGTGTCGCGTGTTGTTCGGCGCCGCCGGACCATTCTTGCCGCGCGGCTGCACAGCCTTCGAGTAGCTGCCGGACTCGATCGAACGCTGCGTCGGCGGAATGTCCACCAGCACCCAATGATAAAAATCGACACGCGGTAGAGATGAATCAATCTCGCGGTCTTCCTTGAAAAGATCGTCGGGCTTGCTTGGCACATCGATGTCATGGCAAATCAGCACAAACGACTCCGTCGTTGGCGGAACTTCGTCCCACGCGAGATGAGGATTGCGGTTGGACGACAGCGTGGCATGCTTGGCAGGATCGACTTTGCAAAAAGCAAATTCCGCGGGGATGGGTTGCCCTTCCGCGATCGAAGTACTGGATAATTTCATCGTGGTTCTGCCGGATTTCGGTACCGGGCCGCAGCTTATATTGACGGTCATCATAGCGACGCGGACTAACGATCAGCAGGTGGAAAATTCCAAAGGTGCGCGCGGTGAAGAGTTTCGCGATGATTTGCGCGGGACAAGTGCAGCGCCGAAGCTTTCCAGTGCGCTTTACCCGCGCAAGCTACTGCCGGGCGACGTTTTGGCGGAGTTGACGCGGCTGTCTGCATCGCGTTCCTTGCTCGCTGTCGGCACCACGCTTGGAACGATCGCCATCGTGCTCACCGTTGCGTCGACATACTTCACGTGGTGGATCGTGGTCCCGGCCATGTTGCTGATCGGCATCCAACAGCACGCTTTGTTCGTTCTCGCCCACGACTCCGCACACTATCGACTGTTTGAAACACGCTAGCTTAACGATGCGATCGGGCGCTTCGTTGGGACCGTCGGCGGCGTGTCAATGATGAGCTACCGCGTGATTCATCGTCTGTTACGGCGAGATCGATCCCGCGCGGCAAAGCGTATCTGCTCAAGAAACTTGCGAAGGATGTTTGCGGGCTGACCGCGTTCAAGACATACGCCTACTTTTTCGGCAATCCAGCGATCAACTCGAATACGCAGCATGCGCAGCGTCCGCTCGACGACACGGCGGCTGCCTTACGACAAGCGGCACGCCGCGATCGATGGGGCGTCGTGGCGTTTCACGTCGGCGCACCGCTCGTTGCACTGGCCGTTGGCGGACCGTTGGCACTCATCAAGTTCCTGGTGCTTTGGACGCTGCCGCTTGCCACCGTCATTCAACCGATCTTGCGAATGCGCGCCATCTGCGAACACGGGGCGGTCGGCGATCTTTCGACACCTCTGACGGCCGCGCGTACCAATCTGGTCGGCCCGTTAGCGCGGTTTGTGATGTTTCCGCACCATGTGAATTACCACGTCGAGCACCATCTGTTTCCAGCGGTTCCGCATTATCGGTTACCGCAGTTGCATGCGGAGCTGGCGCAGCGCGGAGTGTTGAATGGCGCAGAAGTGCGGCCGTTGCGCGAGACGTTCAGCCGCGTTTTCGCAGCGCGCAAGCGTTTGACGTAGCGGCGCTGCCTGAGTCGTCGGTCGCTGCGCGACTGCGACGTAGGCGGCGCAGCTGCGCCAGCCGCTGCTGCTGCCGCATAACTACTCAATCGTGACCTTCGCCCACTTTCTTTTTCCAACCTGCAAAACATAAGTACCTGGGGGCACGACCAGTGCGCGATCGGCGACTTTCTCGCCGTCGATCTTTACTCCGCCTTGTTCGATGTTGCGGATCGCTTCGCTGGTTGATGGCGCGAGCCCCGCTTGCTTCAGCAGAGCGGCGATCGGCAACCCCGATGCGCCACCGGCGACGCTCATATGCGGCATCTCATTGGGAATCGCACCTGCCTTGAAGCGCGCCATGAACTCGAACGCAGCCATCTGCGCTGCTCGCTCCGAATGAAAACGCGCAACGATTTCCTGTGCAAGCAGAATCTTGATGTCGCGCGGATTGTGACCTTCGCTCGCTTGATGCTTCAGCCCCGCTATCTCCTCAATCGAGCGCAGCGACAGCAGGTCATACCAGCGCCACATCAAGTCATCGGAGATCGACATTGTTTTTGAAAACATCTCGAACGGCGGTTCCGTAATCCCGATGTAGTTATTTTTGCTCTTCGACATTTTCTCGCTGCCATCGAGTCCTTCGAGCAGCGGCATCGTCAAAATGCATTGCGGCTCCTGTCCGTAGTGGCGCTGCAGTTCGCGGCCGACCAGCAGGTTGAAACGCTGGTCGGTGCCGCCGAGTTCGAGGTCGGATTCGAGCGCGACCGAGTCATAGCCCTGCATCAGCGGGTAAAGCAGCTCGTGCATCGCAATTGGACTATTGGCGCGAAAGCGCGTGGCAAAGTCGTCGCGCTCAAGCAGCCGCGCCAGCGTGTATTGCGCCGCAAGCTTGATCATGCCGGCCGCGCCTAACGGCTCCGACCATTCGGAGTTGTAGCGAATCTCGGTCTTGTCGCGCCGCAGAACCAGTCCCGCCTGATCGAAATAAGTCCTGGCGTTCTCTTCGATCTGTTCGCGCAGCAGTGGCGGCCGCGTCGCATTACGCCCCGACGGGTCGCCGATCAGCGCCGTGAAATCTCCGATCAAAAAAATTACCGTATGGCCGAAGTCCTGCAGTTGACGCAGCTTGTTGAGCACCACCGTATGCCCGAGATGGAGGTCGGGCGCCGTCGCGTCGAGCCCGAGCTTGCAGCGCAGCGGCTTGCCGGTCTCTTCAGCTCGCGCCAGCTTTTGCGCGAACTCGGATTCAACCAGGAGCTCATCACAGCCGCGCTTGATCAGCGCCAATGCGTGCTCAGTGTCAGACCCGACCGTGTAATTTTTGCTCTTAGCTTGCATCACGTTTTTTTGCCGCCGCTGACGCGCCAAAAGCCGCAATGGACAACCCGCTTGTGGGGCTATACTCGCGCCTCGATAAAAAAGCGCACCCATGCGTGCGCTTTTTTCTTTCAGCTTTCTTGGTAGATGCCATTGTCGATTCTATCCAAACCCCTTGCACTTCTTGCAAGCGATGCGCGGCTCGGTTTCCGCCTGATGTCGCGCCGATGGAACCAAGTAGACAGACCAAAGCGTAAGCGAGTCGAGTTGGCCGCTGTCCTTTCGCTGTTGCCGCTGTCAGCTGCCATCGCTGCACTGGCCGCGGTGCCGGCAGCGCTCGAGCTCGATCAGTCACAGATGCGGCCGGTACTGCACAGCGTTGCAGCGCCGTCGATTACAGATCAGGTTGACGAGCTGGTTGCGCGAGACGATTTTCATCTGCGTGAAGTGCGTGTGCAGCGTGGTGAGACGCTCGCCGCCCTGTTCACGCGGCTTGGCATTGTCGATGCCGCCGCGTTGCGCTTCGCGCAGACGGATACGGCCGCCCGGCTCCTGGTGCGGCTGCCGCCGGGCCGGTTCGTACGGTCGAGCATCGCCTCTGATGGCCGTCTGCAGTGGCTCAAAGTGCACAGCGCGGGTGATCTTGACGGTGCGTTAGCCACCACCCGCATTACCACGCTCGACCGCAGCATCGGCACCGAAAGTGGCTTTCGTGTAGTCGATGCCGATATTGCACTCGAACGTCGCGTCGAATTGAAAACCGGTGAAGTTCGCGTCTCTCTGTTCGGGGCGACGGACGAAGCCGATGTCCCAGAAGCGATCGCTCATCAGATGATCGATGCGCTCGAGGGCGAAATCGATTTTCATCGTGACTTACGGCGCGGCGCGCGTTTTCGAGTGATATACGAAGCACTGTATTCGTCCGGCGAATATTTGCGCGCGGGACGCCTGCTGGCAGTCGAGCTCGAAAATAGCGGCAAGCGCGTGGCGGCCTACTGGTTTGCGAACGGCAGCAAGCACGGAGGCTTCTATGGCGCCGACGGCCGCAGCTTCAAGCAGGCTTTCCTGCGCTCGCCGCTTGAGTACACGCGCGTCAGTTCCGGCTTCAGCGCCAGCCGCACGCATCCGATTTTCGGTTACGACGCCGCGCATCGAGGGGTCGACTACGCCGCAGTGGCCGGTACCAACGTGCGCTCAATTGCAGAAGGCGTGGTGGAGTTTGCCGGCTGGCAGCGCGGCTACGGAAATGTGGTCGAAGTTCGCCATGATGGCAAACATGTCACGCTCTATGCGCACTTGGAATCAATTACTGCAGGCTTGCGCCAGGGCATGCGTATCGGACAAGGCGATTCGGTCGGTAATGTCGGCATGACCGGCTGGGCCACCGGTCCGCACCTGCATTTCGAGTTGAAAGTGCATGATTTGCACGTCAATCCGCTGACCGCTGAGTTGCCTGCAGCGCAGCCTCTGGCGGTGGCTCAGCTGGCGAGCTTCGCTTTGGCAGCGGCCCCATTGCGAGCGCAACTGGCGTTGCTCGAGCGAGTCAGTATCGCGCTGGATCGTCCCCGCTGACGGTCTGATGCAATTTTAGTGCGCGCA